>WNFB01005214.1_pt1 | contig 11605 bp, 10 predicted proteins | sample 5400501 | NCBI WGS metagenome assembly WNFB01 (sample SAMN13153341, study PRJNA577476) | soil metagenome | isolation source: 200 cm saprolite under Douglas fir tree site 2 hole 1 | place: USA:California | collected 2015-04-18 | reverse complement strand
CACATCCTCACCCGCTACTTCGCCTACTATCACGGTGCACGGACTCTTCTCGCGCCCGAGAAGGATGCGCCCCTCTCGGCCTCCTGAGGTCGCACCCTCAGCTCGCCCTCGGCCTGACATTGACTACGCCCCCGCGGCGACGCACGATCAACCGCAGCTCTTCACCGTCATCTACATCAGACCCCACACCCGGACAAGGGAGGTGAGCCATGCTCGACATGCTCATTCAAGGCGGTCGCGTCGTCACCCCGGCCGGGGTCGGCGATTGGGACGTGGGAGTCGTGGGCGAGAAAATCGTGTCCGTAGCCTTTCCGGGCGTGTTCCCTGCCGCGGCGACCCAAGTCATCGACGCCCGCGGGAAGATTGTGGTGCCCGGCGGCATCGAGACCCACGCCCACGCCGTCGCCAACGTCCAGCCCGGCGCCCGTACGCTGGTGGCCGGGGTTCCCAACGCCGGGCCGCTGGAGCACTCCCTGGGGGCCATCTGGGGCGGGACGACGACGGTGATCGATTTTGCCCCCGTGCCGCACGCGGGGGACCTGGCCCAGGGGATCCACGACTACCTGGCGCCCTGGCGCGGTCAGGCGTATACGGACTATTCCACCCACTGTATCTACTCCAACCGCACTCCTCCCGACGCGATCGCCCGGTACCATGAGCTCGTCGAGGCAGGCTTCCCCAGTGTCAAAATCTTCACGACCGACATCCGGCCTCCCGAAGGGCGCCAAACGAGCCTGACCCCGATCGCCAAGATCGACACCGGGCGCCTCGAGGACCTCATGCAACAGGTTGCGCGGCACGGGGGGGTGTTAGCGGTCCACGGCGAGGACGATGAGCTGGTCATGTACAACTACCTCCTGGCCCAGCAGCGAGGCCAGTGGGATTGGTACAACGTCCATCTCATCCACTCCAAGCTGGTGGAAGAGCTGGCCTTCCAGCAAGTGGTGCGACTGGCGGCGCGGACGGGAGCCGGCACCTACTTCGTGCACGTCACGGCCAGCGAAGGCCTGGACGCCATCGCGGAGGCCCGCAGCCGGGGATTGCCGGTCTACGGCGAGGTGCTGACGCTGGCGCTGTCCTTCACCTGCGACCGCTACAAAGAGGCCGACGGGATGAAGTACCACACGTACCCCTCCTTGAAGCACGCGGAGGACCAGCGGTTCCTGTGGGATGGCCTGTTGCGGGGCGATCTCTCCTTCACGGCCACCGACAGCAGCTTCACTACCTATCTGGACAAGATCGCGGGACGGAATGTCGTGGACGTCCGGGGCGGGAACATCGGGATCGAGATTCGCATGGGGGTCAACTACACGGAAGCGGTGGTCCACCGGCGGATGTCCCTCGAGGATTACGCGGCCGTCACCTCCACCAACGCCGCCAAGCTACTGGGCCTCTATCCCAAGAAGGGCGCCATCGCGGTAGGCAGCGACGCCGACATCACCATCATCGACCCGGCGATCAAGAAGACGCTGCGCATGGCCGACCTGCACGTGCGGGACTATAGCCCCTGGGAGGGCTGGCAGGTCGAGGGCTGGCCGACGACGGTGATTCTAAGAGGGAAAGTCATGGTGGCGAATGGCCAACTGCTGGGCTCGCCCAGCGATGGGCAGCTCATTGCCCGCAAGATCGATCCGAGGGTGTTGCGGCGCCCGGCGTTCTGACCACCCTTCAGCACAAGGAGAGAAACCTATGTACGCGGTCCCTGACGTCGATGAAGTTGTGGCGGTGGCCAAGGAGCTGGGCATCCACCTGAGTCCGGAGGAGGCCGTCCTGTACCGCAAGCACCTCCTGGAACAGCTGAGCCAGTTTGATGCCTTCGTGCAAGCCCGGCTGGAGGAGCCCCGGCCGCCGATGGTCTCGGCCGCTCGGAAACCAGGGTACCGGCCGTCGCCAGAAGAAGATCGGCTCAATGCCTGGACGTGGAGGTGTCGGATCGAGGGAACGGCCGAGGGCGTGCTGGCCGGCAAGACCGTCAGCTACAAGGATCACATCGCGGTCGCCGGGATGCCCATGAGCTTTGGTTCCTTCGCCCTCGAAGGCTTCATCCCTGACTTCGACGCCACCGTGGTCACCCGCGTACTGGAGGCGGGGGGCACCATCATCGGCAAGAACGTCATGAACGGCTTGAGCGGAGGCTTCGGTACCGGCGGCGCCATCGGCGACTACGGCCGGCCTCTCAACCCCCACAACCGCGAGCACGTCACCGGCGGATCGTCGTCAGGCTCCGGCGCGGCGGTGGCTGCTGGCCAGGTGGACATTTCCTTCGGCGGCGACCAGGGCGGTTCCATCCGCATCCCGGCAGCGTTCTGCGGGATCGTCGGCCACAAGCCTACGTTCGGGCTCGTGTCGCACTTCGGGATCGGGTTTGGCTCGGACCAGTCCATCGACTACACGGGTCCGATGGCCCGCACCGTGGAGGACGCGGCGGCGGCGCTCCAGGCCACCGCGGGGTACGACCCATATGATCCCCGCCAGACACGCGATGTCCCCACTCGCATGGATGTGCTCGGTCGGCTGGCCGATGGAGTGGCCCGACTGCGCATCGGCGTGCTCCAGGAGGGCTTCGACGACGCCGAGGGCGATGTGCGCGACCTGGTGCTGGCGGCGGTCGATGTCCTCGCCAAGTCTGGTGCCGACGTGACCAAGATCTCCATTCCTGCGCACCATGCCATCCGCACGGCCCAGGCCGCGCTCACGAGCGAAGGCGCGCTCGCGTTGTTCAAGACCGGCTTCTTCGGTGCATTCACCAGGACCTACTACCCCGCCGCCGTCATCGCGGCCATCAACAAGCTGTGGGCCTCCCAGGCCGACGTGCTCGCACCGCGCACCAAGCTGTCGCTCATCGCCGCCGAATTGAGTCGACGCAACTACCAGGGCCGCGTGTATGCGAAGGCCCAGAACGTGCGGCCCGCCTACATCAAGGCCTACGACGCCGCCCTGGCGGACGTCGACGTGCTCGTGATGCCCACCTGCATCATGACGGCACCCAGGAATCACAGGCCGGGCAGCTACCTCGAGGCCGTCGAGGACAACCTCATGTCGGCGAGCAGGGGCGGCAACCGCAACACCCTGCCCTTCAACTACACGGGCCACCCGGCGCTCGCTCTCCCCGTGGGCAAGTCGTCGGCGGGTCTCCCGGTCAGCATGCAGCTCGTCGGGCGCTTCTTCGAAGATCCGCTCCTGATGCGGGTCGCCTACGCCTATCAGCACGCGACGGACTGGGAGAAGATCATCGGCGTCCGCGCCTGACCAGGGGAAGAGGGAGGAACCGCTCGGGCGCTCAGCGGCATCCTGCCGTACAGCTGAGCCGGAGTCGCCGCAACACCGGCATTGCGTCCAGCTGATCCGCGCCGAGTTCTTCCCAGCGGATCCCGGCAGGCTTGTCGAACGCCGTCCGCGTGCGGATCACGCGCTCGGGTGTCACCACGATGTCGACCGGCACATCGTGCGTCGTCATCGGAATGTCGCCCTTCAGCACCTGGAGAGCGTGCACCGTCGTGAGGAGCGTCGTCCGCGCGTCCACAGCCCCTACCGCGCGGGCAAGAGCAAATTCCAGATCGCCGCCCTTGCCGAGACGCGCCGGATCGAGACGCAGAAAACATCGCTCGTCCGTGAGACGCGGGACCGCCATGAACACGGTCTTGCCTTCCCGTAGCGCGCGCAAGCGCAGCGCCCGCTGAGGAGCGTCAGGATTGCACTTGAGGCGTCGGCAACTCATCGCTGCGTAGCTCATCGATCAGGACTCGCATGTTCTCGGAGTAATCCACGGGCACGCAGACGAGATGAACGCCGCCGCCGGCAAATGCCGCCTCGAGCGTCGGCACGAGGCCGTCGGCTCTCTCCACCCGACTGCCCTTCAGGTGGTAGGCCCTGGCATAGGCGACGAAATCCGGATTCCCAAAGGTCATGCCGAAATCGGCAAATCCGTCCGTTGCCTGCTTCCAGCGGATCATTCCGAACGCGTTATCTTGCAACACGAGCACGACGAGATTGAGCCCGAGGCGCGCCGCCGTCTCCAGTTCCTGCGAATTCATCATGAACCCGCCGTCGCCGCACACCGCCAGGACACGGCGGGTCGGATAGAGCATCGCGGCCATCATGGCGGAGGGCAGCCCGGCCCCCATCGTCGCGAGCGCGTTGTCGAGCAGCAGAGTGTTTGCGACATGAGTCCTGTAGTTTCGCGCGAACCAAATCTTGTACATGCCGTTGTCCAGGCACACGATGCCGTCCTCCGGCATCACCTGCCGCACGTCGTGCACGATGCGCTGAGGGATCAGCGGATAGCGAGCTTCCGTGGCCCGCCGGGCGAGCCGCGCGAGGATCTCGTCGCGCAGTCCCAAGAGCGCGCCCGCCCTCGATAGCTTGCCCTCGAGACGGTCGGCCAGCAGCGTGAGGCTGGGGCCGACATCGCCCACGAGCTCCGCATTCGGAAAGAACACCTCCTCGACTGTCGCGGGAAGATAGCCCACATGGAGGACCTTCGGTCCGTCCGGACCCATCAAGAAGGGCGGCTTCTCGACAGTGTCGTGGCCGATCGCGATGATCAGATCGGCGCGGTCGATTGCGCGATGAACATAATCTCGCTCGGAGAGCGCGGCGGTGCCCATGTAGAGCTCGGATCCGCCTGCGACCGCGCCCTTGCCCATCTGCGTATTGAAGAAGGGGATTTGCAGGCGCCTCACGAAATCTGACAGGGCATCCGCCAGGCGCGGGCGGTTCGCTGCCGCGCCCAGCATCACTAGCGGTCGGTCGGCCTTGAGGATCAGATCGGACGCTCGTTCCAATGCCGCGGGATGGGCAACGGGTACTTCGATCGGGTGCGGTGGCACCAGCGGAACGTCGGGCGCCGCCCTTCCGGCGATGTCCTCCGGCAGCTCGAGATGGACCGGGCCTGGCCGCTCCTGTTGCGCAACCCGGAACGCCTCCCGCACGATCGAGGGGATCGTCGCCTCGCTGACGATCTGATGCGCCATCTTGGACAGCGGCGTCATGGTCGAGACCATGTCCACAACCTGGAAGCGCGCCTGCTTCCGGCTCAGAATGCCCTTCTGGCCCGTGATCATGACCATGGGCATCGCGCCGAGCAGAGCGAAGGCCGCGCCCGTAGTCAGATTGAGCGCGCCGGGACCGAGCGTCGACAGACAGACTCCGGCCCTACCGGTCAGCCGTCCGTGCGTCGCCGCCATGAAGGCCGCCGCCTGTTCGTGACGGGTCACCACGAGCCTTATGCTGGAGCGGCGCAATGCCTCGACGACGTCGAGGTTCTCTTCCCCTGGTACGCCGAAGATGTACTGCACGCCCTCGTTCTCCAGTGCGGTTACGAGCAGGTCGGCGCCCTTCATGCGGCGTACTCCTCAAGACGGCATTGAGACCAGAAGCAGCGAGTCAATCGTAGCTTACCGCGGGGCCGCGGACGGTTTGGGCAGGCTTCCTACGCGACGCTGTTCAGAATCTTGCACTGCGTAGAGCTCGCTCGCCATCGGCTCAATTTCGGCTCAGAGTACCTGAACGCGGCAGAGCGTCGATCGGTGCGGCGTGCCACCGCTGACCGGATCGTGCACGTCGTTCAGCACGAGCAGGTTCTGGTTGGCGCCCGCTTCGCTAAAAGGATCGAAGCCGGGCAGGCCCAGCTCGGGGCACGCCTCCCACCACCCGTGCGAGCAGCAGACCACCCCAGGCAGAATGGCGTCGCTGATCTGCGCCTGGGCGCGGACGCGACCGCTCGGCGTCTCCACGACGATCCACTGGCCGCCGCTGATCCCGTACTCCGCGGCCGTCTCGGGATGGATCTCGGCGGTCGGGTTCGGCGCGGTCTTCCTGAGGCTCGGCAGGCCACGGAGTTGGCTGTGCATGTACTGCGGACGCTTGGCGTTGGTCAGCACCAGCGGAAAGCGCTCGGCCAGGTCCGGCCGGCTCAGCGGGCTCAGTGCGGGCTCGACGTACACGGGCAGCGCGGGCAGGCCGTGCTCCGCGAACTTGAGCGCAAAGATCTCGACCTTCTTCGTCGGCGTCGCGAACCCTCGAGGCGCGCCCCTGGTCTCGTCGAGCTCGGCGAACTTCCGGTAACGGTGCGGCGCGCGCGGGACCGAGATCCCGTGCGGCATCGCCGCCAGCGTCTCGAGGCTCACCCCGCTAGGCGCCAGCAGATGGCGATAGCCCGCCTCCAGGTCGCCGCCCCAGAACTCTGCGCCAAGGCCGAGCCGCGTCGCGAGGTCGAAGATGATGGCGACATCGGACCGGCGCTCGTAGAGCGGGGGCACCACGGCCTCGCGGAGCTGGATGTGGGCCATGGCCTCGATCGGAAAGCGGTTACCGACCTTGAGCGCCGCGCACTCCATCCAGCTCGCCGCGGGCAACAGAACGTCCGCGAACCGGCTCGTCGGCGTCTCGACCAGCTCGATCTGCGCGAAGAACTCGAGCCGCTCGAGCGCCCGTCGGCCCTGCAGGGTGTCACCGTTGGCGAGGAGCGCGTTAGCCCCGAACGAGACCAGCGCGCGCACAGGATAGGGCTCGCCGTCGAGGATCGCCCGATACAGGTCGTAGGCGGTAACAGTGCCCGGTGTGGCCGGCGGTCCGATCGGTCGCTCGGCGCGCCCGAGACGGCGCAGCTCCATGGCCTGGCCCAGCGCCGAGCGCGCGCTGACATCCTCGACCTTCGGCGCCGGGCCCGGCACGTTGCCGCCCGGCCGATCGAAGTCGCCGAGCAGGGCGTAGAGGATCTCGATCGCCCGCGACGCCTGGGTGGCATTCGTGTGCTGCACCAGCCCGTTGTGGAAGTAGTGCGAGACCGGCCGATGCTCGACGAGCAGCCGCGCGGCCGCGACGATCTTGTCCGCGGCTGCGCCCGTGATCCGCGCGACCGTCGCGGGCTCGTAGTCGGCGGCCAATGCGGTCAGGCGCTCGAAGACGGGTCGGCACGTCACCTCGCGACCGTCGGCCAGTCGCATTGTCCGCGCGCCCCTCAGGGCCAACAGCGCGTCCATCGCATAGACGCCCCGCTCGGCGTCGTAGACGACGAGCTCGGAGCTCCCCTCGATGGCCGCGACGTGACGTCGACCGGTGGAGGGCACGCCGTCCAGGTCGGCGCCTGTGAGAAGCATACCGGTGTCGTCCCGCACCAGGAACGGTGCGTTGGTCCACTCGCGCACGAATTCGATGTCGTAACTGCCGTCGCGGATCAGCAGGTGGATGAGCCCGAGCGCCAGCGCGCCGTCGGTGCCCGGCCGGACCTGCAGCCAGACGTCCGCCTTGTTCGCCAAACCCACCCGGCGCGGATCGACGACCAGCAGCCTGGCGCCCCGCGCCTTGGCCGCCGCGATGTCCGTGGCCAGCGTCAAGAAGTTGCCGTTCGGGTTCGAGCCCCACACCACGATGCAGGCGCTCCGCGCCACGTCGGGCATCGGCAGCGCCGGCGTCCCGAAGGTGTAGTGCGCGCCGGCCGTGTCACGCGGCCACTGGCAGAGATGGGTCGTGCCGCCGATGTTCGGGGTGCCGAAGTGATTGATGAGCCGCTGCAGCCAGCGCTCGGTGTCGGTGAGCGCCGTGCCCCCGGTCGTGCCCTTGTTGAACGCGACGGTATGAGCCCCGGAGGATGCCCGCACCTCGAGGAGCTTCGCGGCGATCAGGTCGAGCGCTTCGTCCCAGCTGCATCGCTCCCAGCCCGGGTCGGGGCTCGTCTTGGGCCGCGTGCGACGCATCGGGAAGTTCACCCGATCGCGATGATCGTGGAACTCGGGCGCGGCCCGGCCCTTGGCGCAGATGGCCCCGCCGTGAGGATGCGATCGGTCCGGCTCGACCCTCAGCGGGCGCGCGCCGGCGTCCACGGTCGTCACCACGGGACAGTGCACGGCGCAGAACCCGCAGTACCCCTTGACGGCCCGGCTCGCGTCCCCCCTCATCGTTCCCATCGACCGTGACGCGAGTATACCGGCGCCCGCTCGCGTTGTCGTAGAGTGTCGCGTGGTCTCGCTGGCACGCTCAACGTCCGACTCGTCGACCCGGACGCGCTCGTCGCGTGGCGCACATTCCTCACAGAGTGGCCACGAACTCCTCGATCAGCGCGTTGACCTTGTCTGGAATCTCGGTGGGCGGGAAGTGCCCCGCGCCGGAGAGTTTCACATACCGTGAGCCGGGCACCGCCTCGTGCACCTCTTTCTCGTACTCCGGCGGATGGCCGGGATCGTCCACGCCGCGCAGCAGGAGCAGCTTGGGCTTGAGCGTCGCGAGGCGATCGCGTACGTCGAAGGCATCGATCGTTTTCAGGTCGTGGTACTGGGATAGTGGGCCCACCTGACGGTGACGCTCCATCAATTGCTCGCGCAATCCGGCTTCCACGAACTTCATGGCATGCCGCTGATGCGCCAGCCACTCTTCGTAGACCTTCGGGTCCTCCGCGGCGCGCAGCCGCATCTCGTACGCGCCCGCGGCGCGTGTCTTGGGTCGCGCGGCGACGGTCATCAACACCAGGCCCTTCACCTCGTCCGGATAATCGAGGCCGTATTGCAGCGCAATCGATGCGCCCAGCGTGTAACCGATCAGCACGAGGTCCCCTTTCAGACCCTGCGCCCACAGCCAGCCGCGCACCCATTCCATGTATCGCGTAACGTCCGGACACCGGCTGCCCTCGAGGTGGCCGGGCAAGGTCGGCGCGACGCTCTTCGGGAAATGCCGGCGTTGATGGTGGAACGCGTCAGCGCAGGCGCCCGCGCCGGGTCCGTGGAGAAACACGAGCTGCGGCATGCAACGCTCCTTTCCGTGTGTGGCGTGTGAATCATAGCGCGACGCATCTGGATCGTGCACTCGGGGTGCGCTTGCGTTGGTCTCGCGACTGGAATAAATTACCGACCATTCTGACCCGCCGGATGAGGAGACGTCCAATGATCGATATGCACACCCACTGGAGACCCGCCGAGTTCACCGACGCCCTGCGCGCCCGGACCACAGAACCCCGCGTCGCGCGCAACCAGGCCGGCGTCGAAGTATTGAAGACCCGGATGGGCGAGGAGCCGCTGTCCAAGGCGTTCGACGAGGTGGACTTCCACCTCGCCAGGATGAACCGTCAGGGCGTCAGCACCAGCGTGCTGTCGCTGCTCGGCTCGTTCTGCTGGATCGAGGCGCAACCGCTCGATGTATCCCTCTCGTTCTGCCGACTCTTCAACGACAGCGTATCCCGGCTCTGCCAAGAGCACGAAGGCCGCTTCGCCGCCTATGCGGCGCTGCCGCTGGTGGACATTTCGGCGGCTGCCGTGGAGTTCGAACGAGCGCTGGGGCTGGCGGGCATCGTCGGGACGCAGGTGCCGGGTAATGCGTTCCTGACGCGCAAAGATGCCGAGGCCATGCGTCCTGTGCTCGAGGTTGCGAACCGGCATCGCGCGCTCGTCTTCATCCACCACGGCCCGCGGCCGGGTGACACCTTCCCCAAAGTCGCCGGGGACACCGACAATGCACGCCGCCGCAACGGGACCCTCGACATGCAAGCGAGCCTTTCGTCGGTAATGGTGACGCTGTGCCTCACCGACTACCTCGCGCCCTACCCCGATGCCTTGATCCACGTCCACAACCTCGGAGGCAACATTCCATACGAGGTCGAGCGCATGGACCACCGCTGTCTGCTCGACACGCCGAAAGAGGAACTGCCGTCGGCACGCATCCGCCACTCGCAGGTGTATGTGGATTGCAACTCGTTCGGCCCGCGCGCGATCGAGGCCGCGGTGCGCCTATACGGCGCCGACCGCATCGTCTGCGGCACCGACGGCACTGAATTTGGCTGCGAGTGGACCAGCAAGGCGCTCGCGGAAGCGGAAATCGGCGAGGAAGCGCGCGACAAGATCCTGTATCGCAACGCCGCCGCGATGCTCTCGCCGCTCGCCACGATCGCGCCGCTCGAACGAGCGGCGGCGTGATGATGAGGGCGAAGCTCGTCGCCGAGGTCGCGGACGAGGTGCTCAGCTAGGCGGGGACTTCGCTGCGTGTTTGAGGAACTTTTCGAAGTTCCTCAAACACGAAGGCGTTAAACATCAACAAAATCGAACTGGTGGCCCCAACGGGATTCGAACCCGTGTTCCCACATCGCCGCGCGCTTTTGCCAGCGAATCAACGACTTGCGGCGTGTTGAGTCAACGAGTATCGACCCGGGATTGAAATCCTGGCGACTGACGGAGTGTCGGGTGGATTTTGAACCAGCGACCTTTGGGTCATGACGGTCTCCGTGGGAGCCGGTCGCCCTACTTTGCGCGAAGCTGTCCCAGAGCACTGAGCCAGTTTTCGAGGTGGTAGGTCCGGGCGATCTTGCCGTCCTTGATCGTCTGGATATCTATCGCCATGATCCGAAAGCTCTTGCCAGAATGCGGCACACCGAAGAGATCGCCGGCCGGTGTTCCCGCGACCTCGCCGCGGACGATGACCCGGTCGCCGGCGACGAGGACTTCCTTGATGTCGAACTTCATATCTGGGATCGACTTGGCGAAGCCGCCGACGACTCTGATGGAGTTGTCACGGCCCCAGCACTCGCCCGGAAGATACCCCCAGCAAGACTCGTAGTCCGGCGTAAGGATCTGTTCCTGCAGCGTCTTCATATCGCCCTGGACCGGTTGGTTAAACAGCGCGTACCACGGCCCGATGACGGCGCGGGCTTGCGCCTCTGTCAACGTCTGAGTCGAACCAGTGACCGGGATCGTCAGGACGGCGATGGCAATGACCAGTTCAGCGAGCTTTTTCATCGCGTCTCCTAAGCAATGGGTGTACGCATGGACATCGGGCTCAACGTCGCTCCTTGGCGATCCAGTCGGTTATGTACGGCGAGCAGTTGAGGATACTGATGCCTCTGATCTCACAGGTCCCGAGGAAGCGAACAACCTGTACGTCGACGAGAGTCACTTCTTCCAGATCCAGCGTGACCTTCGTTCCACTCTCCTCGATCTGCCTCTCGACTTCGCTCACGTGCTCGGCTTGCATTCGACCGATCAGTCGAATCGTCGTGCCACCCCGGTCCGCATACCTCTCGATCCTCAAGGTCATGCTGGGCTGGTACGGTCGGGATATCTCGGAAAACTCGTGCCGAACATCGGAGCTTTGCTCTTGGACTCTTCTCGGGTCGCCTCGTCTTGAATCACATCCCAGTGCTCGACCAGCATTCCATCCTCGGTGCGAAGAATGTCGGCAGCAATCCAGTTCACCGGTAGAAAACCCGAAAAGCGTCCGTGGACGATCACGAAGTCTCCGTCGGCCACGATCGTTCCGGGCTCGTACTTGAGCGTCGGCGGAAGCGCCCTGACCAAGTTGAACAGGCCGTCGCGGCCGGGCTCGATATGAGCGCTGTGCTGGATATAGTGCGGCGACCAGAACTTCTCTGCTGACGCGTAGTCACGTTTGTTGAACAGCGTGTCGAACGCCTCCAAGACGAGTCGTTTGTTCTGCGCCGCTCTTGTGTTCATCGAAACCCCTTTGCCACGAATCCTTCGCTTATGCTCCGATCGTGGATCGCTGAACCGCGTTCGCGGCGGTACGAATCACGTCGATCACGAGGCCGGGGTTCGAGAGCATGGGGACGTGGCTGCTGTCGATCTCGTAGATCGTGGCGCCCATCCGCTTCGCCACGAAGCGCTGC
>WNFB01005213.1_pt1 | contig 11606 bp, 9 predicted proteins | sample 5400501 | NCBI WGS metagenome assembly WNFB01 (sample SAMN13153341, study PRJNA577476) | soil metagenome | isolation source: 200 cm saprolite under Douglas fir tree site 2 hole 1 | place: USA:California | collected 2015-04-18 | reverse complement strand
GAGGAGCGTTTGGCCCGCGCCTTGTTGCTGGTTGCCCGCTACGACAAGATACGCAAGCCAATCGCGGTCATACCGAAGATCACTCAGGGGACACTCGGGGGATTGATTGGCTCCACACGAAGCCGCGTCAACTACTTTATGAATAAGTTCAAGAAGCTCGGCTACATCGAGTATGGGGAGAGATTGCGAGTTCACAATTCTTCCCTCAGCGGCGTGTTGAAGGATTCGATATTCTCCGACCTGCGTGCTTCTCGACCGAACTGAACATCTGACGCAGCTGCGCGCAAAACTGGCCCGCTGCGTCTCGGTCAGCAGCTAATTCCCAAAGGTCCCGGAACGCTGCTATTCTCGATGTCAAATCTTGAACACGTCAAGCCTCCTCTTTTTGCGGCGTGGAGCACTTTCGCCTGCTTTTTAAGCAGGTGGCAGCCTCTGAACACTGTTCTTTTTCGCACAGGGTAGGCTTATACTGCGGCCATGCCACGCAAGCTGGTTTGGATTGAGAAGCAGGATTTTCAGGGCTTCGTTTGCTCCGAGTGCAACTGGGCCTTTCAGCCCTCCGGTGCGCTCGTTGGCCAATCACTGGATGAAATGAAACAAAAGTACGAAGCCCACCGTGACAAAGAGTTTGCTGCCCACCTTTGTGCCAAGCGCCCAAGACCCATGAGTCCAAAGCCTGGATAGGTCGCAGCGGTCATTAAGAACATTGTAGGTGCGAGCCATGAGCATGCAAGACCAAGAGTGGATCAAAACACTCGAAGACGGCAGGAAGGTGAAATTCATTTACCAGGAACTGCCCGAAGATGGGGCGTTTATCACCGCACAGATTGCAGGACATGAGGTCGTCTATTCGGTGGTTTTGACCCACGCAGGAAACCCGCTTAGCCGTGAAGAGGTTGAAAGTCATTTCAAGGGCGAGCTTTCAGAGAAGTAGTACCACCACAGCTCCCTGCTCAGTGTTGTCCCAGCACGAGTAAGCGCCAACTTTCGCGCTGATCGGAAAGCGGCACACTCCCAAATCACTGTTGGTAACAGGGCGTATAACCACATATTTCGGATTGTTGGTCGGAAGGGGATTTATTTACGTCCAGGATCACGGGGAATTTTTTTCATCTCAATCGCCTCAGCCGCGGAAAGCTTCCGGTCTACGTGTGGTTCTGAGCGCGGGGCACCCGAATGCAGCAAACAGCGCTCCCCAGGAGCGACGCCGCACGTAGGGCAGGGCACAGCGAACAACTGTTTTGCGGTCAGGTCGCTCTTCCTCATTTGGATACTGTGCGACAAAACCAGCCGCAAATCTATCCCATATAGAACACTATCGCGTCAGGGCACGGCTTCAGTTCACCCTGAGGAGCGAAGGGCCGCGCCGTAAAGCGCCGCCAAACGAACCCGTCATTCCGACCGAAGCCTGCCTGCGGTAGGCAGGCGACCCGGCTTGTCTTACGCCCGGCTTATGGGCGCCGGGTCGCGAAGGGAGGACCGCCGCCCCATCGCCTCGCGCCTTTTGCGAGCGATGCATCTCTCCGCGTCTTCTTTAGCTGAGGAAACTCTGGCGTGCCGTTACATTTGACAGCCGCAAGCGCGCGGCGTAGCGTAAATTATGGAAAGCGATATGGACCTGTTTGAAGAAATCGTGAAGATGCGGCGAGCTGGGCAGCGCGGCGCGCTGGCCACAATTGTGCACACCAACGGCTCGATTCCCAGCTACGAAAGCTCGCGCATGCTCGTCCGCGAAGACGGCTCGCTGGTCGGCACGATCGGCGGCGGCTGCGTCGAGGCCGACGTCTGGGCCGCGGCCAAAGAAGTGATGCAAAAGGAATCGCCGCGCAAAATGGTTTTCAATCTCAACAACGAAGCCACTTACGACAACGGACTGATCTGCGGCGGCACGGTGGAAATTTTCGTCGAGCCGATTCTCCCGCAACCCATCGTCTACGTCTTCGGCGCCGGCCACGTCTCCATGGCCATGGCCAAATCCGCCAGCTCCGCGGGTTTCGCCATCGGCGTGGTCGACGACCGCGAAGCCTTCGCCAATCTCCAGCGCTTCCCCATGGCGCAAGACGTCTTCACCAGCTACGAGCAAGCCTTCGAGAAAATCCAGCCCAACGCATCGACGTACCTCGTCATCGTCACCCGCGGACACAAGGAAGACATGCGCGTGCTCGCTTGGGCCGTGCGCACGCAAGCACGCTACGTCGGCATGATCGGCAGCAAACGCAAAGTGCTCTCCGTCTACAAAGCACTCGAAAAAGAAGGCTACCGCCCCGAAGAATTCGAGCGCGTCTACGCGCCCATGGGCCTCGAAATCGGCGCGCTCTCCCCGGAAGAAATCGCCATCAGTATCGTCGCCGAGCTGATTGCCGTGCGCCGCAATGCGGAAAGCGCCGCGCACAAAAAAGTAGGAGTCGAATCGCGCCTCGCTTCGGCGCGCTGAGCAGCCGAGGGAAAGAGACGAGATAAACGAACGATATGTTGGCGGCCGTCATCCTCTCCGGCGGCGCTTCCAGCCGCATGGGCTCGCCCAAGGCACTCCTCGCCTATCAGGGACGTCCGTTCCTCGAGCACCTGCTGGAAGTCACCGTGCACCCGAAAATCGGTGTGCGCCGCGTCGTTCTCGGCGCGCACGCCGAGCCCATCGCGAAAAACGTCGCGCTCGCCGCCGACGAAATCGTCATCAACGCCGATTGGGAAAAGGGCCAGCTCAGCTCTATCCAAGCCGCGGTTCGCAGTTTGCCCGCCGCGGCGGGTCTACCGCCCGCGACCGGTGGAACGGCCTTGCAGGGAGCACCGCGCGGAACGGACGGCTTACTTCTATGCCTGATCGATCATCCGCTGATCAGCAGCGATTTGGTCAATGAGCTGATCGAGCAGTTCTACGTAACTCGTTCACGCATTGTTTTGCCGAGATACGAAGGCCGACGCGGCCATCCCGTAATTTTTCCCGCCGCCCTCTATGAAGAACTGCTGCGAGCGCCATTGGATAGAGGCGCGCGTGCGGTGGTTTGGGCGCATGCCAGCGATGTCCTGGAAGTGCCCACCAATGAGGAAGGCTGCGTCTTGAATTTGAACGATCCGGAAACGCTACTCCGCGCGACCGGCCGCGCGGAGTAGCTATCGATATTTCGCGGCGATATTTCGCAACATGGTTTCAACCGCGTCGGCGGCAAGTTCGGCGCCGTGGAATGTTGTCGCGGGAAGCCCGCCGAGCAATCGCGAAAGAGATTGCGCCGTGACCGAGAGAGCCTCAGCGAGTGTGCGGTCGCGGAGTTGCTCCGTGAGCAGCGAAGCGCACGCAATCGACGTGGTGCAGCCGCGGCACAGAAAACGCGCTTCCACAATGCGTTCGCCCTCGATGCGCACGGCGAGCTGAAGAACGTCGCCGCAAACCGGATTGCCAACTTCCACTTTGGCGTCGGCGCCGGGAAGGTCGCCGGCATTGCGCGGATTTTGAAAGTGATCGAGAACGGCGTCGCTGAACATCAACAAGAGTATAACAACGCCGCTTTATTTTTTCGGAGGCAGATATTTTTTGTCGATGGCGGCGATGACCACGTAATTCGGGTCAACCATTTCGGTGAGATGGAGTTTGCCGACTTTGGAGAACAGTTCGTAGGCGTCGAGTTCGGATAGGCCGTAGTCGGCGTGAATCCAGTGCATTAATTCCGTCACGGCGATGCGCGCAGCGTCATCCACGGGGCGGTAGATGCCCGTGGTCATGATTTCGTTTTCATTTTCGAAGCGCGGCCACTCGATGCGCTTGCCCTTGATCACGTCAATTTTCAGTCGCTCGCGCATCGGCACTTCCACGGCGCTGCCAGCCACTTCGCCGTCACCCATCGCGGCGTGGCCATCGCCGAAATAAAGCAGCGCTCCCGGAACATTCACCGGCAAATACAAGGTATTGCCGGCGGAAACTTCCGGCGCGTCCATATTGCCGCCAAATTCCGCGGGCACGATGGAGCTGCGCGCTTCGCCACTTGCGGGGCAAACACCGATGCAGCCTAGAAACGGATGCAGCGGGAATTTCACTTTGAAGTTCGAATCAAGAGCCTGAAACGTCGCCGTGTTTTTCTCGTGGTCGATGGGATAAAACCACATTTTCTCCGGCAGCGGTTTCGTTTCCAGAACAGGAGTGTAATGCGTGGAATTCGCTGCGCCGAATCCCGGCGAGAATGCGCCGATGCCCTGGTTGCTGTCGACTTGAAGATCGAGGATGTGCACGACGAGGGTGTCGCCGGGCTCCGCGCCTTCGATGAAGAAGGGACCTGTGAGCGGATTGTCTCCTTTCACCAGGGAGAAGGAATCTCCGGGCTTCTGCAGCGCGTTGCCGAAACAATCGAGGGAATTGGCTTCGAGAATATTTCCGGGCTTGAGGCGAGCAACCGGAGGCGCGACGCCGTAAACGTATTTTACGGTGTCGATGGTGGCCTTGTAGCGGACGATTTGAGGATCGGGGGATTGCGGGTTGGCGGCGGTTTGCGCCCGCAAGAAAACGGAAGCGGCGACCAGAACAAACAGGGCAGGCAATATTTTCCGGCGCATTCGAAACACCTCACACAGATTCCGTCGCGAAAGTGCAACATACGTGTGGCGTGAAGTCAATGCGGAACAGGCGTGGCGATTGCAACGAGCCGGCTATTCGTAGCGAAGCGCGACCATGGGATCGACGGAGGAGGCGCGGCGCGCTGGAAGGTAGGCGGCGACGAGCGCGACAGCAGCGAGAACGAAGACGGCTCCGAGCATGGTCGCGGCGTCGTGGGGAGCGAGGCCGAAGAGCATTTTCTGGAGGAAGCGCACGGCGGCGAGAGAAATGGCGAGGCCTGCGGCGATACCGCCGGCGAGCACGACCATTACATCGCGGATCACAAGGCGAAGGATGGAGGCGCGCGGAGCTCCGAGGGCCATTCGAACGCCGAATTCGGTTTGACGCTGGCGAACCAGAAAGCTGAGCGCGCCGTACAAGCCAATGGCTGCAAGAAACAAAGCGAGACCGCCGAAGAATGCAGAGAGCGTAGCGAGAAGGCGGTCTTCGACCAGAGAAGCGTCGACCTGCTCGGCGAGGGTGTGGAATTCAAGGGAGACGCCTTTGTTCACCTCGGCGACCGCTTGCTGGACGGCGGAGGCGAGAGTGGAGGGGCGTGAGGCGGTTCGCAGTTCGAATGTTTCGGATTCGTCGAACTCGGGCACCTGGGAAACTGGAAAAAACGCTTGGGCAGCGGGTTTCTCACGCAGCGAACCGTACTTGGCGTCCCTCACTACCCCGACGATTTCTGTGGGGGGAACCGAGACCCTTGCGGAATCTCCATAGCGAAAATACTTTCCAACGGCATTCGCGTTGGGGAAGAACTTGCGAGCTAGGGTTTCGTTGACGATGGCGACGTTGGGGGCCGTCTTGGAGTCGCGATCGCTGAAAATGCGGCCGGCGAGGATGGGGGTTCGCAAGGTTTGGAAATAGGCAGGCGAGATGAAATTGAAGTCGACGAGGGCATCATCGCCGCTGGGCGGATTGGATGTGTCGACGTGAAGTTCATCGTTCCAAAACATTCCGCCGATCGGGGTGATGATGGAGCGGCTGGCAGAGACGACACCGGGAATCAAGCGCAAGCGAGCTTCTATGTGTTGATAAGTGACGAGGCGTTGCTCGGGCGCGACATTGGCCGTTTTCAGGTTGGCATTGACGAGTAGGACGTTGCTGCGGTCAAAGCCGATATCGAGAGTGGCGAGTTTCACGAGACTGCGGAGGAAGAGACCGGCGACGACGAGCAGCACCAGCGACAAGGCAATCTGTGAGGACACGATCCATTTTCCCGGACGAAAACGCGCGCGGCCGGGAGTTTCCGGGAGCCCGCTGCCTTTCATTGCAGCGACCAAGGAGACACGTGTGGAGCGAAAGGCGGGAAGCACGCCAAAGAGAAGGCCTGTAAGCACAGCGACGGCGGCGGTAAAGAAGAGCGTACGAACATCGACAGAAAGATCCAGAAAAACTGCGCTCCGCGGAGTAGAAATATAGCGGACGAGGAAAGCATTGCCCCAGCGAGCGAACAAAACGCCGAGAAGCGCTCCGCATGCGGAGAGAAGAACGCACTCGGTGAGCAATTGGCGGATCAGGCGAGTGCGAGAGGCGCCCAGAGCTATGCGCACGGCAATCTCTCTGGTGCGTGCCGCCGCGCGGGCGAGCATGAGGCTGGCGATATTCGCGCAGGCGATGAGCAGCACGAGCGCGACGACGGCCATGAGTATCTCAAGCGGCTGGCCAAACTGTTCGCGCAGGTGGGTGGTGCCTGCGGAAGCGGGAGCGGTATCCAACTGGCGGCGCAGAAAATTCTGCTGCATATCGTGATTCCAATTTTGCGGAAGCGCTGCGGCAAAAATCTGCGGTGAGAGCGCGGAAAGGCGAGCCTTTAACTGCTGCGGGCTCGTGCCCTGCTTTTGGCGGGCGATCACTTCCAGCCACCACATGGAGCGTTTTTCGATGCGCGAGGCATCGCCATCGAAAATGGCGGCGGCGCAGATGGGAACGGCGACGTCGAATTTCACTCCCGGACTCGTGCCGTAAAAGCCGGGGCGGGCGACTCCGACAATTTCGAAACTATGCTTGTCGAGCGAGAGCATGCTGCCGATGGCGCTGGGCGCGCCGCCAAAATGTTCTTGCCAGAAGCCATAGCTCAGCACGGCGACACCGGGACAGCCACGCTGATCGTCGGCAGTAGTAAGGGAGCGTCCGAGGATGGGCTGCACTCCCAAAACGTTGAAATAGTCGCCGCTGGTGAAGATTCCATTCACGTTTTGGACGGCGCCGCCTTTGGCGAGATCGAACTGCGAATCGCTACAGGCCACGGCGCCGGAAAAAATATCCTGGCGATCGCGCACCTGCTCCCAGAGAGGATTGGTGAAACCAGTGCCGTCCTCGCCGGACACCCCCTTGCGGATGAGTAGCTGCACGAGTTGCTGCGGATCGCGCAGCGGTAGGGAGCGAAGAAGAACGGCATCAATGAGAGTGAAAATGGCGGTGTTGGCGCCGATGCCGAGGGCGAGGGAGAAAATGGCGACGGCGGTGATGACCGGCGTGCGGCGGAGAATGCGGAGCGCGTAGCGAATGTCTTGAATAAGGGTTTCGAGGAGATTTATGCCGCGGGCTTCGCGGCAGTCTTCACGGACTTGGTCGAGGCCGCCGAAAGCAAGCCGGGCGCGGCGTCTGGCTTCTTCCGGCGACAAGCCGGACTGAACGTACTTTGCAACTTCTTTTTCGAAATGGAAACGCAGCTCGTGGTCCAGGTCTGCTTCCATGGAGCTGCGGCGAAACAAGGCGCGGAGCCGGAAGAGAAGGTCGGAGAACATGGGGAACTCCTAAGCGGTGCGCAGGACTTGGGCGACGGCGGCGGCGAGCTTGTTCCAGGCGCTTTCTTCGCGTTCGAGTTGCTTGCGGCCGGCGGCGGTTAGCTCGTAATACTTGGCGCGGCGATTGTTGTCGGACGCGCCCCAGCGCGCTTTAATCCAGCCGCGGCGCTCGAGGCGATGCAGCGCGGGATAGAGCGAACCTTGCTGGATTTGCAGGACGTCCTTGGAAACTTGCTGGACGCGCTCGGAGATGGCCCAGCCGTGCTGAGGCTCGAGGGCCAGGGTTTTGAGGATGAGGAGGTCGAGAGTGCCTTGCGGGAGATCAAGTTTTTCGGGCGACATGGGGGTAACCCTTTGTGCTTCTACAGGAGGATACCGAGGTTGTTGTCGAAGGGCAAGAGGAGATGTGGGTGCGCTGCGGACGCTCTCCACTTGCAGCGGCATGACGGGCTGTTACAGTTGAGAGCGCCAGCCTGAAGGCCGCCGCTACGTATGTCTGCGCAGAAAAAACCGGAGATGAGGATTGTGTCGCTGGCGCCCAGCGCTACGTCCATCTTGTGCGCGATTGGGGCGCGGCTGCTGCTGGTGGGCGTTACGAAATGGTGCCGCGATGTGGCGCCGGTGGCGGGATTGCCACAGGTTGGGGATTGCTGGCACATGGAGTCGGTGGCGGATATTGTGGCGCTGCGGCCGACACTGGTGATCGGGTCGGTGCCTTACAAGCAGGAGACGGTGGGGAAATTGCTGGAGCAGCCGGTGAATTTGTTGGCGATGAATCCGCGATCGCTGGAGGATGTTTACGCGGATATTCGCTTGCTGGGAGAAATTGCGGGGCGGGCAGCGCAGGCAGAGGCGCTGATTCGGAAGATGCGTTCGGGACTTGCCGCGATTGCTCGCGCGGCGAGGAAAGTGAAGCGGCGGCCACGGGTATATTGCGAGGCCTGGCCGAATCCGCGGATTAGTTCGCCGCCGTGGGTGGCGGAGTTGGTGAAGAGTTGTGGCGGAGAGATGATTGTTCCGGCGGGGGAAAAAGTGACTGACGCGCAAGTGGCGGAAGCGCGGCCAGAAGTGATCGTGCTGGCGTGGGCGGCGACCGGCGGGAAATCCGATCCAGAGCGAGCGTATAAGGTGGAGGCTTGGAACGGTGTGCCGGCGATACGGGATCGGCGCGTGTTTATGGTGCGGGATGAATTATTGAATACGCCGGGGCCGCCGCTGATGGAGGGAGCGCGAGATTTGTTGAGAGTGCTGCATTTGCGGAATGCTGAGCGTGGAAAGAGGGATTCGCAACAGAGGGCGCAGAGGGCACAGAGTAGAGGATGAGGACTGTTGTGGCGGCGGTGATTGAGCGGGAGGATCGGAGGCTGCTGATTGGGCAGCGGCGCAAGAATGATTCTTCGCCTTTGAAATGGGAATTTCCTGGGGGCAAGGTGCGGGAGGGTGAAGCGGTCGAGGCGGCTCTGGCGCGAGAGTTGCGCGAGGAGCTGGGCGTGACGCTGATGAAGAGCGCGGAGATCGGGCGGGTGCAGCACCAGTATGCGGCGTCGCCGGAAGAGTTGGAGATTCGGTTTTTTGCGGCGAACGTCGAGGGGGAAGCGAGGCCGTTGCGTTTCGAACAGATCGCGTGGGTATTGCCGAAGGAATTGGGTGAGTACGATTTCTTGGCGGCGAATCGGGAGTTGGTGGCGAATTTGGCGACGGGACGGATCAAGCCAGGTGAGATCCTCGCAGCAATGCCACGTTAGGCCAAAAGACGCCCGCCACAGTCGGCGGCCGCTACGGGTAGATGCACATCGCATCGCGCAAATGCAACGGCCTTAGCGATAGCTACGGCCGCTGAAGAGGTCAAAGGCTACGACGTGACGGGGTTGGGTTTTTCGGGGTCGATGCCGAGGTCTTTGATGGCTTTGGTTACGACGCTGGGCTCGATTTTGCCGTCTTGTTGCAGCTCGTGCAGGGCAGCCAGGGCGATGAAGCGGTGGTCGACCTCGAAGAATTCGCGCAGGGCTTGCCGGCCTTCGCTGCGGCCGAAGCCGTCGGTGCCGAGGGTAGCGAGGCGGCGCGGCATCCATTTGCTGACCATGCTAGGCAGCGTCTTGATGTAGTCCGTGGCGGCTACCAGCGCGCCGGGCGCATCGGCCAAGGTTTGCGTCACATACGGGACGCGCGGCTTTTCACCGGGGTGCAGGCGGTTCCAGCGCTCGGCTTCCACTGCATCGGTGTAGAGGGCTTTGTAGCTGGTGACGCTCCAGACGTCGGCAGCTACGCCGTATTTTAGCTCGAGGATGTCTTGCGCTTGCAGCGCTTCGCGCAATATCGAGCCGCTGCCGAAGAGTTGCGCGCGCAGCTTGGACTTCTTGTTTTCGCTAGCGCGGAATTTGTACATGCCGCGGAGAATGCCGTCTTTCACATCGCCGGGCATCGGCGGCATGGCGTAGGGCTCGTTCATCAGGGTGATGTAGTAAAAAATGTTTTCGCCGTCTTTGTACATGCGGCGAATGCCATCCTGGATGATGACGGCGATTTCATAGGCAAACGCCGGATCGTAGGCGCGAAGATTCGGCACAGGCAAGGCGAGCACGTGGCTGTTGCCGTCCTGGTGCTGCAAACCCTCGCCGGAAAGCGTGGTGCGGCCGGCGGTGCCGCCGAGCAAGAAGCCGCGCGTGCGCATGTCCGCCGCAGCCCAGATGAAATCGGCGATGCGCTGGAAGCCGAACATCGAGTAGTAAATGAAAAATGGAATGGTGTTGATGCCGTGCGTGGCGTAGGCGGAGCCCGCGGCGATGAAGGAGGCCATGGAGCCGGCTTCGGTGATGCCTTCTTCGAGGATCTGCCCGTCTTTCGCTTCCTTGTAATAGAGCAGCGTGTTCACGTCGACGGGCTGGTAGCGCTGGCCAACGCTGGAGTAAATCCCGACCGTGCGGAACAGCGACTCCATGCCAAAGGTGCGCGCTTCGTCCGGGACGATGGGCACGATGAGCTTGCCCATTTCCGGATCGCGCAGCATTTTGCGCAGCATGCCAACGTACGCCATCGTGGTGGAGACTTCCCTGCCCTCGCTGCCTTCGAAAAATTCCTTGAACAGCTCGTCGTGATCGGCTGCCAAAGGTTTGGCGCGCACACTGCGCTTGGGGACGTAGCCGCCAAGAGCTTCGCGGCGCGCGCGCAAATACTGGATTTCGATGCTGTCTTCGGCGGGACGGTAGAACGGGACCTCGATGCAGTCCTGGTCGTTTAGAGGAATGCCGAAGCGCGAACGGAAAACCTGGAGTTCCTCTTCGTTCAGCTTTTTCTGCTGGTGCGTGACGTTCTTGCCTTCGCCAGCTTCGCCGAGGCCATAACCTTTTATAGTGCGCGCGAGGATGACGGTCGGGCGGCCCTTGTGTTCGACGGCGGCTTTGTACGCGGCGTAGACTTTGCGCGGATCATGCCCGCCGAGACGCAGGCGGCGCAGCGCTTCGTCGGGAAGCGGCTCGACTAATTGCAGCAGGCGCGGGTCGCTGCCGAAGAAATGCTGGCGCACGTAGGCCCCGGATTCGACGACGAGCTTTTGGTATTCGCCATCGACCAGTTCGCCCATGCGCTTGACGAGCAAGCCTTCGGTGTCGCGCTCGAGAATGGGATCCCACTCGCTGCCCCAGAGAACTTTGATGACGTTCCAGCCTGCGCCACGGAAGGCGGACTCGAGTTCCTGAATAATTTGTCCGTTGCCGCGAACGGGGCCGTCGAGGCGCTGCAGGTTACAGTTGACGACGAAAATCAAATTGTCGAGCTTTTCGCGCGAAGCGAGCGTGATGGCGCCTAGGGATTCCGGCTCATCGGTTTCGCCGTCGCCGAGGAAGGCCCAGACTTTGGCGTCGGTGACGGGCTTTAGCCCGCGGTCTTCGAGGTAACGGCTGAAGCGCGCTTGATAAATGGACATCAGCGGGCTGAGGCCCATCGAGACAGTGGGAAATTCCCAGAAGTCCGGCATGAGCCACGGATGCGGATACGAGGAAAGGCCGCCGCCGGGTTTTAGTTCGCGGCGGAAATTTTCCAGCTTCTGCACGGAGAGGCGGCCTTCGAGGAAGGCGCGCGCGTAGATGCCGGGCGAGGCGTGTCCCTGGAAGTAGACCGTGTCGCCCTCGAACTCGGGCGTGCGGGCGCGGAAGAAATGGTTGAAGCCGACTTCGTAGAGCGTGGCGGCGCTGGCGTAGGTGGAGATGTGACCGCCGATATTGTGCTCCACGCGATTGGCGCGCACGACCATGGCCAGCGCGTTCCAGCGG
>WNFB01005211.1_pt1 | contig 11606 bp, 11 predicted proteins | sample 5400501 | NCBI WGS metagenome assembly WNFB01 (sample SAMN13153341, study PRJNA577476) | soil metagenome | isolation source: 200 cm saprolite under Douglas fir tree site 2 hole 1 | place: USA:California | collected 2015-04-18 | reverse complement strand
GCAAACCCTGTCAGGATCGACGCAATTACGAACTTGTGGCACGGCCTCCTAACACTGCTGCTTTCGTTTCCGTTGCAGTCTCAGCGCCCGCGCAGAACCTGGAAGCGGCTGATGCAGTAGCCCAAGGCGGCGCCCAAGAATACGTCCGCAGGAAAATGGGACTGCAAGGTGACCCGGGAAAATCCAATCGCGCCAGCAGCGCCATAGGCGACCCAGGGTACCCAGCGATGGTTTCGATAGCGTCTCGCAAATACCGTCGCAACCGAAAACGCCTCGATCGAGTGCCCGGAAGGGAAGCTGTGGTCGAAGAGGCCATTGTGGGCGCGAAAAAACGTATCGGTGAAGGGGCCCTGCGGAGCAATGTCGGAAGGCCGTATTCTCCGGCTTACGACATTAATGACTCCGTAGAGGACGAAACTGTCCGCGAGGGCTTCTCCCGCAAACAGGGCCGTTTTTTGCGCGTAAGAATCCTTGCGCCCGAGGCCTATGACATAAAATGAAGCCGGCACAAGCCCGATCTCCAGCGCCGTGATTTTCCCGCTGAATGCCTGATTGAATGCGTGGAAGGTTGCGGTGCGCCTGAAATAAGAGACGTCATGTGGATCGGCTGCCAGCAATCCGGCGGTCACTCCTACGACTGCAACCGTAGGCAGCCAATGGCGCCCCTGGGCGAGGCTGCCTGGGAAGAGCCAGAGGTTCTTTTGGTCGCTCAGAAAATTCTTTGGGAGCTGTCGCCACGACACATCGCGCCATTCGGACGATCCTCCAGGGGCCTGGGCAGGAATCGGCTCGGAAACGGCTTCGCCGGCCACTCGTGCGGCCTCTTGGCAATGGAGAATGCTAGGGGTCAGCAACCACCAGCAAAATAGAATGCCAACCGAAAATCTTCGAAACCAGTGGGAGGTGTTCATGACGTCGGTAGGTCCTTGAGGCCGTTCCGAGGCACGAGGTGAGCGTCCCCTCAGGCCGCTTCCGCGTCACCATCGAATATACCTATCACCCGGAGCGTGCCATGTCTCATCTCTGCGCCGCCCCTGGGGGCGGCCCAACTGAGTGGGTTTTTTACATATGCATTCCGCCAAACAAATACAACAGCACGACAATCAGCAGGACCGTCCCGCCGATTCCAATACCTCCGCCCCTTCCCCATCTCGAATATCCGTAGTAGCCGCCGCCTCCACCGAACAAAAGCACGAGAAGAATAAGCAGTAGTAACAAGGGGATCTCCTTTTCAGCTTCTGAAATGCTTCCATCTCTTGACCCGCAGGACAAAAAAGCAACCTGTTAGCCTTCGCCGCCCGCCTCTTTCTCTTCATCCGGCTGTGTGTATTCCCCCTCTTGCGTCGCTTGACTTTCCCCACACACCTTGTCTATTTCATTTCTCTTTCCCATTAAAAACGAAGTGGTACAGCCTCGGTTCTCAATGTCCGCCGGAACAGCAGACGGAGTCATTTTGCCAGGTACTAGCTTGTTTTTGGGCATGCCGCATCATGCCATTCAAACTAAAGCAAAGATGTTCAATTTAGAACAGGCAGGTGGCCCGCCCATTCCGGCTGAGACCTAGAACCAACCGATCCACAGCCAATAGAATCGCACGATTAACAGCACGGGTTTGAAATCCAGAAAGGTATGCCAATGCGGGCGCCTCAGTCTTCGGGGTGGAAGGCTGGGGAGTTGCCGGTTAAACTCGGGGCCGGAGGAGTGGGTGAGTGGTTCTCTCGACTGCGCGGGGAACAAGTGCAAGCGGCGGTCTTGAAACCCAAAATCGCCGACGCCCTATCTGAGACTGATTTGGATAGCTTTGGAATGACTCCAGGCCAGCGGAGGTCGGGGCCCCGCCAGGGTCGGGATCTTCGACTTCAGCTCCGACCTTCAAGGGGATGGGACTCGGGGCTTCAGCCCCTGAAGCTCCAGGGCTTAAAAGCCCTTTTCAGGCGATCCTTTATGTCGGACCTACCCTTCCTGCGTCAGGGTAAAAAGATCCGACCTCCGACATCGCAATCCGCAGGCCGCTCTCATACCTTTTCTTCGAATTAGAACACTATCTAATGTTGGCTCCTGTGCTTTTCAGGGCGAGGTAACGACTCGCGCGGCGACGCCCGGGCCGCCCGCACAGAACGAAGGCCTTACATTCCCGATTCTTGCCCACGCCTTTAAAACAGGACTAGCTGTCTAGCTTCTGAGCTTCTCTGGCAAAAAAAATCGCGGACTCGTTCGATTTCACTTGACATATAAAACTCGGATGATATAACTCACAGCCGTCCTAGTATGAGAGTAATGGTTCCCCGGTACTTCTGCCTGGACTGGCCGTCCCCCCCTGGTCCCCCTTCGTCCCTTTAGATTTCTACCCTGGGCAAGAGGACGCTCTTAAACCGAGAGAGGAGAACACTTATGTTCCGCGTTCGGTACATCGCACGAGTACTAGTATTCGTAGTATTCGCGTTTGGGGGACGAGTATCCGCAGGCGCCCAGAATCCGCCCGGTACGCCAACAGTAATTTATCCTTCAGCCTCGGCGGTCTCCTCACGATTGTCAGACCTTCGCGAGTCGGATCACTCGCAAAGAGGGGAGAGAAAAGAAACTCATCCTCACCGCCAAGTGCCACCTCACGGATCCGCCGGGGGCAATCACAGCGACCATGACGACGCGCTTCAGACTTCCATCCATCGGGATCTTACTGTGAACCAACTACCGAGCTTTCCCGGTGTGGGCCAAAACGGCTACATTCCACCGGACCCCAATATGGCGGTCGGGCCGACCCGCATTGTGCAGGCGGTCAACGTAGAAATCGGCGTGTTCGACAAGACGAGCGGCGCCATGCTCGCGGGATACCCGAAAACGCTCGCCTCGGTTTGGGCTCCCCTCCCCGGAACCTGCGGTACGCAAAACTCGGGCGATCCCGTCGCGCAGTATGATGCCCTCGCCGACCGTTGGGTGATCACGCAGTTGGGAAGCTTGAGCGCGCCTTATTCCGAGTGCATTGCTGTCTCTCAGACCAATGATCCTACCGGCGCCTACAATCTTTATTCCTACAGCTTCGGCAGCAATCTGAATGATTACCAAAAACTCGCAGTCTGGCCGGACGTAACCAACAACGCTTACCTGACTACGGCCAATCTGTTTGCCAATGGCGCCAGCTTTGTTGGGGCAGCGCTGTGCGCGTATGACCGCGCGGCGATGCTGAGCGGCTCGCCCTCGCCGGCCGAGGTCTGTTTCACGATCCCAAACGACGGTTCATACCTGCCCTCCGATCTGGACGGCTCAACGCTTCCACCGGCGAATTCCCCGGGCTACTTTTTGAATTTTGAAACCCTCAGCACTCTGCGGCTTTACAAGATGAGCCCCAACTTCGCCAACCCGAGCAGCTCAACTCTTACGGGTCCGATGGACATCGCGGTGAATCCGTTCACCACGGCGTGCGGGGGAGGAACCTGCATTCAGCAGCCGGGCACTGGCCAGCTACTTGATTCGCTCGGGGACCGTCTCATGTACCGGCTGGCCTACCGCAATTTCGGCGATCACGAAGCCATGGTGGCGAACCATTCGGTCGCCAATGGGTCGAGCGTAGGCGTGCGGTGGTACGAACTGCGCGGGCCATTCGCTTCGGGTATACCCACGATCTATCAGCAAGGGACCTTTGCGCCGGACACGGATTACCGCTGGATGGGCAGCATAGCGATGGATAAGAACGGCGACATTGCTCTTGGTTACAGCGTCTCCAGCGCCAGCACATTTCCAGCGGTCCGGATCACGGGCCGCACGCCGGACACGACGATCTACCCGCTCGGCACGCTGGCCCCCGAAACCACCATGCAAGTGGGAGGCGGGTCTCAGACCGGCTTCAGCCGCTGGGGCGACTACACTGCCTTGCGGATCGATCCGAGCGATGACACAACCTTCTGGTACACCAACGAGTACTACTCGGCTAGCTCCCCGGGCTCCTGGAGCACGTTTATTGGGTCCTTCATCCTTGGACCGCCGACCCCGGATTTTAGCCTTTCGGCAGCGCCGACTTCGTTGACGGTCCAGCAAGGCCAATCGGGGAATGCTTCGGTGACCGTCGGCTCGCTGGCCGGATTCAGTTCTTCCGTGAGCCTGAGCCTTTCGGGCTGTCCGACGAGCGGGGCTACTTGCACGCTCAGCGCCTCGTCAGCAACTCCGCCCGCGAATGGCTCCACGCCCGTGACGCTGTCCGTCAACACAATCACCACAACAAGCCCTGGGTCCTACATCATCACGATCACTGGGACAAGCGGCAGCATCAGTCATCCCACCTCGGTGAACTTGTCCGTCACGCCCATCCCCCCAACTCTGAACTCAATCGCGGTCACACCGGCCAACCCTTCTGCTATGGCAGGGACTTCGGTCCAGTTCACGGCAACAGGAACCTACTCCGACAACTCCACAAAGGACATCACTACGTCGGTAACCTGGACATCCTCAAGTACCTCAGTAGCGACGATTACCTCCAACTCCGGCCTGGCTTCGGCGCTGGCCCAGGGAACGACAACAATCACGGCCGCATCGGGGGCAATCTCGGCAACCGCCACCTTGTCCGTCACGCCCGTCCCTCCTACTCTGAAGTCAATCGCGGCCACACCGGCCAACCCTTCTGCTGCGGTAGGGACCTCGGTCCAGTTCAAGGCAACGGGGACCTACTCCGACGGCTCCGTGAAGGACATCACTACGTCGGTAACCTGGACATCCTCAAGTACCTCAGTAGCGACGATTACCTCCAGCTCCGGCCTGGCTTCGGCGTTGGCCCAGGGAGCGACAACAATCAAGGCTGCATCGGGGGCAATTTTGGCAACCACCACGTTGACGGTGACTGCGGGCACAGGCACCACGATTCACGACGCCACCTCTAGTCCCCAGGGTCAGACGAATATATGCGCCTTCCCAGTTAATGTTTCCGCCAGCGACGGCGGTGGAACACTCAGCATCTGCAATGGGCAGAACGGGCAGGGAAAGCCGGGGACGATCACATGGAAGGGTGCAAACGGGAACGTCCTGAAGCAGTACTTAGACCTGTTCACGACTCACTATCCTACTACCAAAGAACCCTTCTTCGTTTTCACGTTCAACGCCGGGCGTGATATCACCGTGCAGAATGGATACTTTGGCAGGGCCGGGTTCTTGATCACTGGTGGTGTGGTGTATCTCAACTGACGAAACCAATATCGGACGGGGCGCCGGTATGAACGGTCCGACGGTAATAAGAAAATCTGGATCATCCGTTCTTGGCGCCTCTCGTCTGCGGGGCAGGATGGAGCAGCCTGAGGAAAAACTCTGCAGACGTGCAAATCGGAGGAGCAACTTTGTGCCGAACGGATTCAGCGAGGCGAGGAATCTCTCCTGTTCTTGGCTTTCGCGGAAAAAGATTCCTCGCCTCGCTCGGGGGCGCACCTTTTTTCAAGTTGCTGGATCGAATGCGCGCAGACGCACCGTGCTCCTACTCCGCCCAAACGCGCGTGTCCGATCCAAGCGTGGGACATAGGTAATCGCCGCAGAGCGTGTCAGAAAGCTTGTCGCCAGGAGAAGGGATCCTCACCTTGAGAGGAGCAAAATATGAACGTGCGACATAACATCAAACGAGCCCTGCTATTCCTAGCATTAGTGACCGTCGTCGCCGGAGCCCAGGTCAAGCCCAAGGCCAAAAACGTTGAATGTTTCATTGGGCACAACGAGAACGGGCATGCCTGGCTCGAAGTAACGAGGTGCAGCGCGCCTACGAAGGTGAAGCAACCTTCAACGAAGACGCCGCTGCAACCACCAACCGCAAAGAAGTAGCTGCTGCATTTCCCGGTCACACGGAGAGTTCAGGTTGCGCCTGGGCTCTCCGTGTCACTACCACAGAGAATCATTTCCCGCAATAATCCATTCCCAATTCAAATTTCATGTTTCCTCATCTACTTTCCGGTGGAACGGGCTTCTCCGTCGGCGAGACATCGTGCCCGGCCCTGCCCGGCAATGAGCTCGTTTGCGAACACCAACGCGCCAAGATCGCTGTGACGAGTCCGCCGACTGCGTTGAGGTCAACTGCCCGGACGCCGGTGAAGTCTGAGTATTGAGAGTAGCTCGGGTCAAAGTCGGGATCGTTCACAAGTTGCCGCTGTTGGGCGAATACCTCGTCCGCAGTAAGCACGCCTGACCAGGTGCTGAATACCAGTCTCCGCTCCTTGTCGATTTTGTAGAAGGCCGCCATCTTCCCTCCGTTTTTATGAATGCGCGATGTAACGCTACGAGCGCAAACGCAGCCCCAGCTCGCCCCGTCCTCAATCGGGAAAGACGACGACCCGATTCATTTGTATTCCTTCGGGGTGTCAAATAAGTTCCACCCTTTTCGAGATGGATGGAGGCTGTGCTGAAGCTGTATGCGCGACGTAATCCGGAAGAGGCGTTGGCTGGACTGGCGCCGGGGCAATTGCGCGCATTCTGCGCTCTTGAAATTACGAGAGGGCTGTTTCGTGATCTGATTCAAAATTCAACTAGATCCTTTTGCCAGCCGTCAGATAGCGGGACTTTCTATTTGTTGGAATTGCCGGAGGTTGTGCCGTTTTCGCAGATTTTAGAGACAATTCGGTAACAATCGCCGATTTTTGCCCCCTCACTCAAATGAATTTAGCAAGCTCAACCTGAAAAGGGCCAGCGCGACTTGCGGTTGACACGGCGGGAGTAGGCTTTCGGGCGAAGGGCAGACTGGCGGTTACGTCTGGCTGGTGATGTCTTCCACCTTGAAGGGTTCGATTTCCTCATCGCAAGTCGGGCAACGATCATTGCAGGGACAAAACCACTCCATCATCCAGCGTGTGCCATCTTGGGGACACACATAACGCATCCGGAATCTGGTTTCCTCTTGCTCTTCGGCCACGTCTTGCGGCACAGCTTTACTTCCATCGCTGACGACGGACTCGGTCAGATTTTCTTGTGCATCTTCGGCAGAGCCCGCCAGCGCAGCTTGAGCATCGGCAATGGCGTGGCTGAGTTCTTTGTCGTCGGGGTGTAAGGTGGCGTACCGGCTTGCTTGAACCTCCAAAGCAATCAGTGCCTCTCTTAATGTGACTGCCATGGATCCTCCTCCACGGAGTTTTTTGATGCGCCGGAAGACTCGCGGTGCAGATGCTTCGCGCGGTCTTACGCCATCTTTCATTCGTGCGGTAAATTTTTGCGAATGTAGTCTAGCAACTCGGCAGACCTGTTTTCCAGAAATTCAACCGGAGCTTCCTTTGCGTCGGCTGTGCGGGCGCCTCGGTCTTCGGGGTTGGAACGCTGGGGACTTGCCGGTTAAACTGGGGGGCCGGAGGAGTGGGTGAGTGGTTGAAACCGGCGGTCTTGAAAACCGTTAGGCCCGTGAGGGTCTCGGGGGTTCGAATCCCTCCTCCTCCGCCATATAATCGCCTGTGTTTATGCTGGTTTCTAAATAGTCGTTCCATTGCGTGCGTATTACGTGCTACACTTTCCGACCGTGATTACGCTTTTCAGGCGTCACATGGCCGGGTGCAAGCACCGCTCGCGCCGCCATAAGCACTGCCAATGCCCCGTTTGGGCCGAAGGAAAACTCCACGGGAAGCGAATAAGGCAATCCCTGGACCTCCGCAATTGGGAGGCGGCGGTGAGGCTTGTGCGGGATTGGGAGGTGAACGGCCCGTCGTTTTCCGTGCTCGTGAACCACGCAGCCGACCGATTCTTGGAGGATGCCGCGGCGAGGAATCTGGCACCGGCGAGCCTCCTGAAGTACAGGCAGGTCGTAAACGCGATAAAGCACGATTTTGGCGAGCGAACGGTCCGGTCCATAACCGTGGACGAGCTCCGGACAATCAGGCAAGGATGGACAGTCTCGGGCACGACGGTCGTGAAGCGCATCGAGTTCCTTCGCGCGTTCTTCCGCTTCTGCATGGACTCGGGGTGGATTCAAACGAATCCCGCAAAGGCGATCAAGATGCCCAAGGTGCACCGGAAGCCGACCCTTCCGTTCACTGCCGAGGAATGGGAGAAGATCATGTGGGCGGTGGACACCTACCGTGAAATCCATCCGCAAAGTCCCGAAAGAATCCAAAAAAAACTCAAGGCATTCATCCTGCTCATGCGGTATTCGGGCATCCGCATATCGGACTGCGTGATGATGAAGCGGGACCGCATCAAAAACGGGAAGCTCTTTCTCTATGCCCAAAAGACGAACGTGCCGGTATGGGTTCCTTTGCCGAAAATTGTTTTGGACGCCCTCGAAGCTTGCGACGAGGGCGACGAGTATTATTTCTGGACTCCGGGTACGAAAGTGAAGACGTGGACGACGGAATGGGAGGAACGGCTGAAGAAGGTGTTCGTGATCGCCGGAATTCCCACGGGCCATTCCCACCAATTCAGAGACACGTTCAGCGTCTCGCTCCTCGAAGCCGGAGTGCCTTTGGAGACGGTCGCGATTCTTCTCGGAAACACGTTGAAGATTGCGGAGAGGCATTACGCGCCGTGGGTGAAGTCGAGGCAGATTTCGCTCGAAAAATCGATCGAGAAGGCGTGGAGACTGTCGGGATGAGGCGTATGGGTGGGAACCGGAAGCTTTCGACCTGGATATTCCTCCGAAGTACGCACGAATCGGGAATCTCTCGAATCGACATGGCTGGACGTTTATGAATTGAGGAAGTACCATGAAGACATTATATTGGAGATTCTTTCGTCATGGCGCTTATCCAGCCAGGGCGATATTTATCAGACCCGTAAAGAAGAAAACTTGGCGCGGCAAGAAGTATTGACGACCTCTGGCTGCGTCGCAGAAACATGAAAAAACGCTCACCAGCCCAACCATCGAATTCCGAATGGTTGACTCGCAAGAAATTAATCGATTCCATGCTCAAGGCGTCCGGCTGGAAAGTGGCGCCGTTTGTTGAAGGGAGACCACTGACTGCGCAAAACTGCTGTGCAATCGAAGAGTATCCCACGGCAGCCGGACCGGCAGACTACGCTTTGTGCGCCGATGGTCAGATAATCGGAATCGTTGAGGCAAAGAAACTCACGCTCGGACCTCAGAACGTCCTTTCTCAGGCCGAGCGGTATTCAAGAGGACTGGAACAGCCGGGACCTCGCTTTGGGGAATACGGCGTGCCATTCCTCTATTCGACCAATGGCGAAGTAATTTGGTACCACGATATTCGACACGCCCTCAATCGCTCTCGGCAGATCGCGCGCTTTCATACTCCGGACGCCTTGCGCGAAATCCTCAACCGCAACATTGACGAAGATTTGAGGCACCTGCACGCACTTCCGAATAGCAATGTGAGACTGCGTCCCTATCAGCGGGAAGCAAACGACGCCATCGAGAAGGCCATCTCCGACCGGAAGCGCGCCATGCTCGTGGCGATGGCGACCGGCACCGGAAAAACATTTACCCTCGTTAACGAGATTTACCGGCTGATGAAAACTGGCGTTGCACGACGCATTCTCTTCCTTGTGGACCGTCGTTCGCTCGCTGCTCAAGCGGTTCGCGCGTTCGCCTCATTCGATGCTGATCAGGGGCTCAAGTTCGATAAGACCTATGAAATGTATAGCCAGCGATTTCAAAAGGAAGATTTTGGAGAGGAAGAAAAATTTGATCCCAAAGTCCTCCCCTCTTCCTATCTTCTGGCCCCCAAACAAGGCAGCGCATTCGTGTACGTCTCCACGATCCAGCGGATGACGATCAACCTGTTCGGACGCGAAGCCGTATGGGGCGGCGAGGAAGAAATCGAGGAGGAAGCCGAAAGACTCGACATCCCGATCCACGCATTCGACCTCATCGTTGCAGACGAATGCCATCGCGGATATACCTCGTCGGAAGTCGCAATCTGGCGGAAGACCCTCGATCATTTTGACGCTATCAAAATCGGTCTCACTGCCACGCCTGCCGCGCACACCACGTCATATTTCAAAGACATCGTCTACCGCTATGAGTATGAACGGGCTGTGCGGGAAGGCTTCCTCGTGGACTACGATGCGGTGAAGGTAAAATCCGACGTGCGTATCAAAGGCATATTCCTCAAAGAAGGAGAGGAAGTGGGCGTCGTGAATCCCGAGACCGGCTCCAAAAAGATGGACGTACTGGAGGACGAGCGAGAGTTTGACAGTGCTTCCGTAGAACACGACATTACGTCTCCCGACTCCAACCGAAAAATCCTTGAGGAGATCAAAAAGTATGCGCAGGCACATGAGGAGCGGTACGGACGATTTCCGAAAACGCTGATATTTGCGGTTAACGACTTGCCGCATACTTCCCACGCAGATCAGCTCGTCGACCTCGCGCGAGACGTGTTTGGACGCGGGGATGCGTTCGTCCAGAAAATCACCGGCAGCCCGACGGTGGACCGACCCTTGCAGCGCATTCGCGAATTTCGCAATCGCCCGAACCCGGCGATCGTCGTCTCGGTGGACATGATGACTACCGGTGTGGACATTCCTGATCTTGAGTTCATTGCGTTCTTGAGGCCGGTCAAATCGCGTATTCTTTTTGAACAGATGCTCGGGCGCGGCACCCGAAAGGGAGAAAAGTTTCCGGACAAATCCCATTTCGTCGTGTTCGACTGCTTCGATGGCACGCTCCTCGAATATTTCCGCCAGGCCACGGCGATCACTGCGGAGGAGCCGATCCCGCCGACCCGCACGCTCCACGAGATCATTGAGGATATCTGGGCAAACCGAGACCGCGACTACAACATCCGGTGTCTCACGAAACGCCTGCTTCGCGTCGACAAAGAAATGCACGGAGATGCGAGGAAAGATTTCTCCGCTTTCTTGCCGGAGGGCGATGTCGCAGCTTTTGCAAAGAATCTGTACGGCACTTTGAAAAATGACTTCACCGGCACGATGGCGCTCCTCAGGAATGCGGATTTCCAACGGCTGCTTCTGGAGTACAAACGGAAGTCCAAAGTTTTCTTCGTATCGCACACGACCGAAGACCTGGTCTCGTCCGAGTGGCTGATAAGAGGATTGGACGGCAAGGAATACAGACCCGAGGATTATCTCGTGGCGTTTTCCGAATACGTAACTTCACACGAGTCCGATGTCCAAGCAATCAGCGTTCTCCTGAAGCATCCCCAGGACTGGAATCCGGAGGTGCTGAAGGGACTGCGTGACAAACTGGCCGCCACACCCCAGCGATTCACGGTAGAGAATCTTCAACGGGCACATGAAGTGCGGCACAAGAAGCCGCTCGCCGACATAATCTCGATGGTCAAACACGCGGCGAATGAGCAGAGCCCTCTATTGAACGCCGCCGAGCGCGTGGAACGAGCCTTCAAGGGAATTATTGCGAGAGACTCATTCACCCAAGAACAGTTGAAGTGGCTGGAACGCATCCGCATCCACCTCCAGGAAAACCTCTCAATCGACCACGAGGACTTCGAGAGCCAACCCGTGTTTGCTGATTATGGCGGCTGGGGTAATGCCTCCAAAGTCTTCCGAGGCCGTCTACCCGTTCTCATCAAACAAATCAACGGGGCAATCGCAGCATGACCGACATCGTTCAAAAACTATGGGGATTCTGCCATACCCTTCGCCATGACGGCGTCGATTATGGTGACTATATAGAGCAACTCACGTATCTGCTCTTTCTGAAGATGGCGGACGAGAAAGCGGTC
>WNFB01005210.1_pt1 | contig 11607 bp, 5 predicted proteins | sample 5400501 | NCBI WGS metagenome assembly WNFB01 (sample SAMN13153341, study PRJNA577476) | soil metagenome | isolation source: 200 cm saprolite under Douglas fir tree site 2 hole 1 | place: USA:California | collected 2015-04-18 | reverse complement strand
GGTTCATTCCTTTTTGCCAGACAAGCAGGTCCTTGTAGTGCTTTGGCTTGGGCTGCTCGTTCGTCATGTTTTTCTCGCCACTCGTCACTCGCCACTCGCCACTTCTTGTTTGTAGATGTTCTTGTACTCGACGTAGCGGCGGGCGTAGGCGTCGATGGAGGCTTGATCGATGGCGGTGAGCGCGCGCTTGATCTTGCCGGGCTGGCCCATCACGAGGCTGCCCGGCGGAATGACGGTACGCTCAGTGACGAGCGCGCCGGCGGCGACGATGCTGCCTGCGCCGATTTTTGCGCCATTCAGAACGAGCGCGCCCATGCCGATGAGGCAGCGCGACTCAACGGTGCAGCCGTGGAGCGTGCAGGAGTGGCCGATGGTGATGTCGTCGCCGAGAATGAGCGGATATTCGTCGCGCATAACGTGGAGCACAGAGCCGTCCTGAATATTGCAACGCGCGCCGATGCGGATATAGTGCACGTCGCCGCGAATGACCGCGCAGGGCCAGACGCCGGAGTCTTCTCCGATGACCACGTCGCCGATGATGACGGCGGCGGGGTCGATGTAGGCGGAGGCGGCGATTTGCGGGCGTTTGCCGCGATATGGACGAATGTCGGGTTGGCGGGGCAAAAGAGTTCTCAGTATTCAGTTCTTAGTTTTTAGTCTAAAAGTCCAATCCTCTGTCTCGGGCCTTGTTCGCTGCACGTTCCACGTGCGCGGTTTGATCGGCGCTATCTCGTTGCAAGGGCACGATATATCGTGCCCCTACGGAAAACGGGCACATCAGGAATCAGGTCAAGATAGCATCCGGGTGAAGAACTGACAAGGAAGCGAGTTTCCGCGCGACTCTGGACGGGGCGGAACAAGTGCGCCATCATCGCTTCGTGGATACGCGCTGCGCACAATGCGGGGCCGCGATGACTTGCCATCCGGAAGGCGGCTGCTGGTGCGCGGAATTGCCGCGTGTCCCGATACCGGCCGACGCAGAGGGATGCCTATGTGCGAAGTGTCTGCGCGCAAAGATCGAAGAATTGCAGAAGCGGAACGCGAGAAAAGAAGCCTGATGCTTCAGTCGATTTGGACGCTGGGACCGCCGGTAGTTCCGGCGAGTTCGGCGAGGCGGGCGGTGACGGCGCGAGCGAGGCTGTAAAGGCTTTGCGCGGCGGGCGCGGATTCGCCCTGCGTGGCGACGGGCTTGCCGGTGTCACCGCCGATGCGGATGCGCGGATCGATTTCGATTTCGCCGAGGACAGGGACGCCGTATTCCTTGGCGGTTTTTGCGCCGTCGCCATGGCCGAAAATGTCGATGGGCTCGCCGCAGTGCGGGCACGCGAAGCTGCTCATGTTCTCGACGACGCCGAGGACTTCCACGTTGACCTGGCGAAACATTTCGATGGCTTTGCGAACGTCGGCGAGGGCGACAGTGGAGGGCGTGGTGACGACGACGGCGCCGGTGACGGCGACGGTCTGGATGAGCGTGAGCTGGACGTCGCCAGTGCCGGGCGGAAGATCGATGATGAGGTAGTCGAGATCGCCCCATTCGACGCTGCGGAGAAACTGCGTGATGACGCTGTGAAGCATGGGGCCGCGCCAGATCATGGGCTTGTCGCCGGGATTGAGCAGGCCCATGGAGATCATTTTCAGGCCGGAAATTTGCACCGGGATGATGCGCTTGTCGGCGGTGGCCTGCGGCTCCTGCAACGTGCCGAGCATGATGGGGACGTTGGGGCCGTAAACGTCGGCGTCCATGAGGCCGACTTTGTGGCCGAGCTTCGAGAGAGCGAGCGCGAGGTTGACGGCGACGGTGGTTTTGCCGACGCCGCCCTTGCCGCTGGCAACGGCGACGAGATTTTTTACGCCGGGGATCGGGTGGCGTTCGGGCATTGGTTGGGGGGCTGGGGGCATGCTTCAGTTCCTTCTACTTTCGTGTCCGGCGGCGAGAACAAAGGATAGTTGGCTGCGTAGATAGGGCGCAGCATGCTGCGCCCCTACAAAAAAAGCAGATTCCTCGCTTCGCTCGGAATGACGGCATTGGCGTTCGTAGTGAATCATACGCTTGCGCCGTGGCACTTTTTGTACTTCTTGCCGGAGCCGCATGGGCAAGGTTCGTTGCGGCCGACCTTGGCGCCGGCGCGCACGGGCTTGGGCGCTTCGGCCTGCGCGGGGCCAGTCTGATACTGCAAATCGCGCTGATGGCGCTGCTGGCGGCGTTCGATTTCGCGCGCAACGCTCGGCAAATGCTGCGGCTCGCTGGCGCGTGCGGCGGCGCTGGCGATGGCCGCGTCTGCGCGTGGACGCACCGGCTGCGGTGGGGGCGTGGGCTGGCCCGCGCCCTGCGCAGGCGGTTGTTCGCCCTGCTGCATCTGGATGTGAAAGAGATAGCGAATCGTTTCGTTGTCGATGCGCGCCATCATGTCTTCGAAAAGGATGAAGGCTTCTTTCTTGAATTCGACGAGGGGATCTTTTTGGCCATAGCCGCGCAGGCCGATGCCTTCCTTCAAGTGGTCGAGCGAGAGAAGGTGATCCTTCCACTGGGAATCGACAACGTCGAGGATGATGCGGCGTTCGAGCCAGCGCATAAGGTCGGCGCCAAACTGTTTTTCTTTTTCCTCGTAGCGTTTAATGACGGCTTCGACGGTGGCATTAGCGAGCTCATCGTGGCTAAGCGTCGCTGGATCCGCGCCGGCGGCTTTCAAGTCGACGCCGAACTGGGCGTGAGTTTCCGCGAGGAATTGCGTGACATTCCACTGATCGGGGTGCTGGTCACGCGAGCAGAAGGTGTCGACGAGTTCGCGGGCGACATCTTCGGCGATGCCGAGGATGTAATCGCGCTGGTCTTTGCCTTCCAGCGCAGAGCGGCGAATGGCGTAGATCGTCTCGCGCTGCTTGTTCATCACGTCGTCGTATTCGAGGAGGTGCTTGCGCGCGTCGAAGTTTTGCGCTTCGACGGATTTTTGCGCGTTCTCGATGCGGCGCGAGATGAGCTTCGATTCGATGGGAACGCCTTCGGTCATACCCAGGCGGTACATCAGCGCCTTGACGCGCTCGCCGCCGAAAATGCGCATGAGGTCGTCTTCGAGCGAGAGGAAAAAACGCGAGGAGCCGGGGTCGCCCTGGCGGCCGGAGCGCCCGCGCAACTGATTGTCGATGCGGCGCGCTTCGTGGCGCTCGGTGCCAAGGATGTGCAGGCCGCCGAGCGCGACGACTTCATCGTGCTCCGCTTTGCACTGCTCGGCGAACTGTTCGTAGATGGGTTTCCACTGATCCGCGGGAACTTGAAAAATTTTGCCTTCGTTTTGAAATAGGACCATGGGGACGGCGGGCTGCGCGCCGTTGCCGCTTGCGGGATCAGCGCCGATGACCGCGGGCGCGGCGGCGTAAGGCATGGCCAGTTTGTTTTTCAGGCAGTGATCGCGGGTCATCTGCTCGGGATTTCCGCCGAGGAGAATGTCGGTGCCGCGGCCGGCCATGTTGGTGGCCACGGTGACGGCGCCTTTGCGGCCGGCTTGGGCGACGATGCGCGACTCACGCTCGTGTTGCTTGGCGTTGAGCACCTGGTGCGGAATGCCCACTTTTTTGAGCAATTCGGAAATCGTTTCGGATTTCTCGATGGAGATCGTGCCAACGAGCACGGGCTGGCCGCGTTCATAATAGTGGCGGATGCCGCTGGCAAACGAGTTGTCTTCCTGAAGAATGCCGCTGACGACGGCTTCGAACTTTTCTTTCTCGGTGCGGTAGACGACGTCTGGATGCTCCTTGCGGATGAGCGTGCGGTTCGTGGGAATGACGGTGACGTCTAGCTTGTAAATCTTGCCGAATTCGGCGGCTTCCGTTTCCGCAGTGCCAGTCATGCCGGCGAGTTTTTTGTACATGCGGAAATAATTCTGGAAGGTGATCGTAGCGAGGGTCTGGTTTTCGCGCTCAATCTTGACGCCTTCTTTGGCTTCGACGGCCTGGTGCAAGCCATCGGACCAGCGGCGGCCGGGCATCTGGCGTCCCGTGAATTCGTCGACGATGATGATCTCTCCGTCTTTATTTACGTAGTCAACGTCGATTTTGTACAAGGCGTGGGCGCGCAACGCTTGGTAGACGTGGTGCATGATCTCGATGTTGACGGGATCAGACATGTTAGTGAGGCCGAGCAGGCGCTCGCACTTGCTGAAGCCTTCTTCCGTGAGCGTGGCGGTGCGGTGCTTTTCGTCGAGGGTGTAGTCGATGTCCTGAATCAGCTTAGGGATGATCTTGTCGATCTTGGCGTACTTGTCGGTGGACTCCTCAGATGGGCCGGAGATGATCAGCGGCGTGCGAGCTTCGTCGATGAGGATGGAGTCGACTTCGTCGACGATGGCAAAGTGATGGCCTCGCTGGACGCAATTGGCGAGGTCGTACTTCATGTTGTCGCGGAGGTAGTCGAAGCCGAACTCGTTGTTGGTGCCGTAGGTGATGTCGGCGCCGTAGGCAGCACGGCGCTGTTCGTCGTCGAGGTCGTGGACGATAACGCCGACGGTGAGGCCGAGCGCGCGATAGAGCGGGCTCATCCATTCGGCGTCACGGCGGGCGAGGTAGTCGTTCACGGTGACGATGTGAACACCGCGGCCCGTGAGCGCATTCAGCACGGCGGGGAGCGTGGCAACGAGGGTTTTGCCTTCGCCCGTCTTCATTTCGGCGATCTTGCCTTCGTGCAGAACAATGCCGCCGATGAGCTGCACGTCGAAATGGCGCATGTTCAGGAAGCGGCGGCCCGCTTCGCGCACGAGAACGAAGGCGGGCATGATCGCAGGCTCCAAGACTTGCTGCAAAGTTTCTTTATAGGAGGTTTCGCCGGGATCGGCATCTTTGAGCTGTTCTTGCACCCCCGTTTTGAGTTCCGCGAAGCGTGTTTTGAGCTGCTCGTCGGAGAGCGCCTTCACTTCCGCTTCGCGCGCATTGATGTCGGCGATAACGGGCTGCAGTTTCTTGATGTCGCGCTCATGCTTGGTGCCGATAAAGCGCGCGATGACGCTGTCGATGAACTTGGCTAAATCCATGAAAGGTTACGCCGTCTCCTGACGGTGTTCTGAGTGCAAGGGCACACCGGCCGTTGCAGCGAGGCCAATGCAAACATCTTATTCTAACTGGTTGGACGCGTCCGCGCCAAGAATCGCCACAGGCGGGCTTACAGGCAAAGAAATTTGTGAGCGTTACCTTTTTCAGCGGGAAACTACGGCTTCGGCGGGCACCGGAACGCCATTCTCGTCCGATGCCGCGGCGTTGTGAGAAAGATTATCCGCGAGGAGGCGGCGGTACTTGCTGCGTTCTTCGAGATTCATGTCGATGATTTCGAAGGCCATATCCTGAGCGCGGTAATCACGCATGAGCGCGGTGGCTTGCAGATTGCGCAGGCCGAGTTGCAATCGCAGTTGCAACTGCGTTCCGGGGGCGAGGTGACGGCTGATGGTCGCGACGCCGCCCGTGAGGCTGGCGGTCTTGATTTCGAGGCGGCAGTTGTCCTTGAGATTCGTGCTCACAGCGGTCACCGGCTTACGCAAGCGAACACGGGTGTGCCGCCGCTGCCGGACAAATTTGGAATTCGTGGCGAGTTCGAGTGGCGCGAGGGCCAAGTCGTCCTTTTCGATTCCACTCTTGGGCAAGAAATCGCGGGCCCACTCCGGGTCCAGTTTTACCAGCGCCTGGAGCGCAGCAATGCGGAGTTCGTGTGGATGGACCCAGCCGAACATTTTTTTCGACTCCGCAACACGCTTGAGTGTCGTCAGGGTTTCCGGCGCGTGGATGCGGCCCAGCGCTTCAATAGCTTTTGCGCGGAGATAGGTTCCGCCCCCTACCGGAAGGTCTCCATCGGCCACAGTGAGCAGCCGCCCCAGGGCTTCGCGTTCCCCGGTGACCCCGATCTCATCAATCACCAGGGGCATCACCAGGGGATCGACGTGATCAAGAAGCCCGAGAAGAATCCGGCAACGCCCCGGCGCACCGCTCGCCGAGACCTGGCGCACGATGCGATCTTGCGAGGCTTTGGAGAATTCCTTCATCCGCGCGGGCAGGAACACTTCCGCCGCCTGCGGATCTAGCTTGCCGAGCAGCCCGGCCATCTCCACGACTGCCGATATGGGTCCGCCACGCACCGTGCTGCGCAAATACTGCAGGCCCTCTTCGCCCAGGTCTGACGCCAGATTCGCAACCTGCTCCGCGTCATCGCGCAGACTGCAACGATTGAAGCGCACCGAGAGGTGCTCCATCGCTGTTTGAGGGATCTGCTTCAGAACGTCTGTCAGGCCTGCGGCCGCCTGTCGCGCCCGCAGCGCCTCATCCACAAACTCGGGAATGCGCTCCTCGATGCCCATCTTCGGCCGCAAGGTGCGAGCGATGCCGGGCCTCTGCGTCTCAACGCCGGCGATCAGGTCGAGCGCACGCTCCATCGCCGGGAAGCAGCGATTCGCGGCCGCTTCCTGGCTCAAACGCACAAATGCCGCGCTGACCATGGTCTGCACGTCGTTGTCTTGCTCAACGCTCAAACGCAGGCCCAGATGCTTCAGAGCCTCCCCAAGCAATTTGGGATCGGCCTTGGCATATAGCCCGGCCAACTCGGAAAGACCCACGGCGGTTCTCTTGCGCGCATCGGCCTCTTCACTTTCGGCGCAGGCCGCGTAGTTCTGAAGAATGCTAATGGCTTGAGCGGCGTCCCCTTTTTCGATGAGACCGGCGACGTAGGACTGCACATTCTTGGGAGGAATGCACCACGCTTCGTGCGAGAGAAGCACGGCTTCTTTGCCGCTATCCGGCACCGCTGCCCAAAACTGACGATCCAGAATGTCGCGGTGCGATTCCACAAGCATGCCAGCGTCGGTCATCTTGTCTTCGTGCGCGCCGAGAATCTTGCGGAGGTTTTCGATCTCGTGATTCATGCGGTCGAGCATCTGACGGACGGCGTTGACTTTCACCTCGCCGCGCTCGAAGCGCTCGAGCGCAAAGCGAATGGCGAGATGCTCAGCGAGTTGCACAAGCACGGATTCATCCGGCTTGCCGGCCGGGGCTTGTGCAGCCAAGCCCGCAAGGGCTTGCTTGAGCGTGTCTTGAGCTCGCCCGGGCAATTCTGATATTTGCTGTTGGAAGACGCCCGCGGCGGCGACGCCGCCCTGGCCCGCGCCGACATTCCCGAAACTCGTCAGCGCACTCAGAATCTTTAATATCTCATCCTCACTCGGCTCGGCTGATTGACCGGTTCCTTTCCACGGACCGCCGCCTCTACCGACGCCACCTCCCGGACCGGCTCCGAAACCCCCGCCTCGTCCTGCGCCCAAATAGGGGCCGTTGCCAGTTGCACCTTCAGTAGCTTGCCCCGCGAAGCCCAAGCCTGAGCCGGCAGATCCTGGCGAACCAACTCCCGGGCCGCCCGCCATCCCGCCGATTCCAGCCCCAGCACCGCCGGACCCGGTGTCCGTAGCTCCTCCCGTTCCCGCTCCGTAGCCGGTAACCTCAGAATTTCCTGCTCCGCCGTCCGGCCCGGAACCACTTCCTTCGCCATCACTTAATCCTTCGCCTGCTAGCCCGGAGCGTTTCGTGCCTTCGGCGGCGGCGATTAATTCCAGAAGTTTTTGGGGGTCATTCAACCACTTCCTGAGTTGGTCCTGATCTTCCCCCAGAGACGCAGCGGCGAGCTGTGCGGCCAAGCTCGCCTCTTTCAACCGCGAATCGGTGGCCACAAAGCAGATTTCGTTCAGGCGGATGCCCTGCGCGCTGGCGAGAGCGGACTTCAACTGCTGGGCGAGTTCAGAAGGCTTGGCCTTGCCGGTAGGAAACGAGCGTGCAAAGCGGACAAGCTCTTCTTGGGTGACCGTCGGAAAAAACTGGATGCTCGCGAGTCCGGCGGCGGAAAGCAACTGTGCAAATTGTTTTTCGGCGGGCGCTCCTTCGAGCGGCACCCCGTCCAGAAGCAGTTGAGATCCGGTCGCACCCAACAAGAGCGCCGATCCCGCTTCCATTGGAATCGCCGTCCGGAGCTCGCGCCATGCGATTTCCATCTGCTCCACGGTGCGGGCATGGTCATACCCGTACAAACGGGCAAATTTCAAGAGAATGTTCAGGCTTCGTACGAAGGCCCGCCCTGCCGTCGATTTGGGGTCTGCTACCATGGCCTGCAACGCGCGACCCTCATGGGACTACCTCACCAGTACTTTAGGGTTGGCCACCGTTCCCGGCAATGGTACAGAGGTTCTATGTGTCTCCGCTGTCAAGCCTACGAAAGGACGGTGTGCACCCTGGACTCAGGGCCGGGGGCGCTCCCGGAGAGGACAGGTGGGGGGAACATCATGTGGCACCCTATCTTGGCGCGGAGTGGAGTTCTCAGCTACGGGTGAGCGCCACTCGGCCTCGGCGTCTCGTGCGATTGCTGACGACGGCGAGCTGCGGAGCGCCGCCGAGTTCCATCAGCAATTTGCGCAAGCGCCCGCGTTCCTCCAGATCCATGTCGACGAATTCAAACGCCATGGCCTGCGGGCGGGCGCCACGCACAATCGCCTGGGCCCTGATGTTTCTGACGCCGTGCGACAATTTTAGCGCCAGGAGCGAGCCCGGCGCCAAGTGGCGTTCGCCGGCCCCGATTCCCCCGCCAAGATTCAGCTCCGGGATCGTCAATCGGAAATTCTCCCGAAGATTTGTGGTTACTGCAGTGACAGTGCGGGTCAGTTTCAGTCTTGCGTAGCGGCGCTGGCGGATGACCGACGCGTTTGGTTCCGGCTCGGATGGCTCCAGTCCCATCTCTCTCCGGTCGATCCCGCTGGCGGAAAGCCTCTCCATTCCCACTATCGGATCGAGCCGCATCAGCGCCTGAGTGGCGGCAATCCGCAATTCATTCGGATAAACCCAGCGCCACACCTGGCGGGCATTGATGATGTGCTGGAGCGTCTGGCTGGCGGTAGAGGCGCGCAGGCGGCCCAGTGCCTCAATGGCCTTGAGCCTCGGATAAGCGCCGGTCTCTTCATCCTGCGCTAGCTCGAAAAGCTTGGGGATGCAACAAGGTTGGCCGCTCATTCCCATCTCGTCGATGGCCAGCGGGCGGATCAACACGTCGAGGGAATCATAGAGCGCCACGAGGAGGCGTGCCCGCTGTTCCGCCGGCGCCGATGAGAGCTGCCTGACGGTCCGGTCATGCGAGGAGCGCGGCCACTGTGAGAGCCGCACGGGAAGGATCTTCTCGACGGCTTCCGGGTTAATCTGGCTGAGCAGGCCCACAACTTCGGCAGCCTCGGCGGCGGGCGCTGTTTGCAAGGACTCCACCAGCCGGTTGACCGATTCCTCGCCAAGGCCTCGCGCGATTTCTCCGAGCAGCTCGCAATCTTCGCGGAATCCACAGTGACCGAAGCGGTTAGTGACGTAGTGCAGCGTAGCCTTAGGCATCAAACCAAGGATTTCCGTCATGCCGTCGGCGAGGTGGCCGCTTCGCAGCGCTTCCTCGATGAATTCCGGCAAGCGTTCCTCGGCGCCGATGCGCGGACGCAGGCTTCGAGTGGATCCCGGCCGCTGGGCTTCGACGCTTTCCAGGGAGGCGAGCGCCTGTTGCATCGCCGGGTAGCAGCGCTTCGATGCCGCCTCCTGACTGAGACGAACAAAGGCCGCACTCACGAGAGTTTGCAGCTCGGGCTCGCGCTCGATGGCCAGCTGATTTCCAAGCCGGCGAATGGCCTCCATCAATGCACTCCCGTCGCCGCTTCCGTACAATTCGGCGAGATCGGACAAGCCGATGGCGGCGGTTCGCCGGGCTTCCGGCGCTTCCAACCCGATGCAGGCTGCATACTTCATCAAGATCTCGTTGACAGTTTTCAGTTCGCCGCGCCTGAGCATGTCTTCCAGGAAGACGCGAACGTTGCGCGGCGGCACGCACCAAGCCTCGTCGGAGGTCAGAACTTCCTTTTTATTCTCCTCCGGTACCTGCTCCCAAAACTCCTGGTCGAGAAGTTCGGTGTAGGACTGCACATGCAGCCCCGCCTGCGACATCATCTCCTCCTGTGTGCCAAGAATTTTTCGCAAGGCTTCGATCTCGGAGTTCATGCGGTCGAGGAGCTGCTTTACCGCGTTGACGCGGAGTTCGCCGCGCTCATAACTGTCCAAAGCGAACCGGATCGCTACGTGCTCCGCCAGCTTCAACAGCATCGGCTTGTCGGCTTTCTCAGTGGGAGCTTGTGCCGCCAGCCCTGCCAGGGCTTGCTGCAGCGTGTATTGCGCACGGACAGGCATAGCACTCAGACGCGATTGGAAAGTAGGGACGTCCATTCGGGCGTCTGGATCTTTCCGGGATTTCCCTAACTGCGCGAAAAGGGTGAGCATCGCCCGGACATCATCCTCGGCGACGGCCAGCCCGCCGCCGGCCCCGCCTCCAAGACTGCCTAACCCTCCGCCTCCGCCACCACCTCCGCCTTTCTCCCTAAGTAGCGCCGATGCGGTCTGCCACTTTCCAGGAGATGGGCTCTCTCCCCCGCCACCGGTTCCGCCGGCGCCAATTCCTCCACCTCCACCGCCACCGATCCCTGTGCCACCTCCTAAGCCACCCCCCGCGCCTCCCGTTCCCGCACCACTGCCGAATCCCCCGCCGCCGATTCCTCCGCCTTCACCACCTGTACCTCCACCTCCAAACCCACCTCCGCCGCCTGCTCCTCCGCCACCACCAAAGCCAGTGCCAGCTCCGCCTCCGCCGCCTGTTCCAGTTCCTGTGGCTGCGGCGCCGCCACCGCCCGCGTTTCCTCCACCCCCGGTACCACCCCCCCCCGCCCCGGATCCCCCTCCTTTACCGACACCTCCCCCGGAACCTCCTCCTCCGGGTGATCCGCCTGATTCCCACAGGCTTCCGCCAGGTCCGCCGCCGGCCCCGCCTGAGCCCGATCCACCCGCGCCCGTTCCTCCGCCGCCAGGTACCCCACCAGGGCCAAACCCAGGCAGGCCTCCGCCCCCCCCTGCACCACCTCCGCCGCGGGAACTCTCCGCGGCGAGAATCATTTGCAAGAGTTTGTTGGGGTCTTCAAAGAAATCCCTGAATTTGTCGCCCGACGCACCGAGGGCTTTTGCGGTGAGTTGAGCAGCGACCTTGATGCCGGCTATGGAAGAGTCTTCCGCAACGTAGCGAATCTCATTGACCTTGATGCTCGTCTCGCCGGCGAGCGCGCCTTTCAATTGTTCGGCAAGCGAGGAAGGCTTGGCATTGCCACTCGGAAAGGCGCGGACAAATCGTGCGAATTGCGGCTGGGTGAGAGTCGGAGAAAAGTGAATGCTGGCGATCCCGGAACTCGTCAACAATAGCGCGAAGCTGCGTTCGCCGGCAGCGGAGCCGAGCGGCACGCCGTCCAGCAAGATCTGGGTTCCCGACGCGCCGAGGAGAAGGCCGCTGCCCCCGCTTTCGTCCAAGGCGTTTCGCAATTCTTTCCAGGCGGTATCAAATTGCGCCATGGTGCGCACGTGTCCAAACTCGTACAAACGAGCGAATTTGAGCAGAATGTTCAGGCTGCGGACAAAAGCCCGCGCGCCCCCACGTGATTCCGGGCTCATAGATGTCGGCGAGGAAGCCGGTTCCTCCCCATGCTCCTTCTACACTAGAATCGTCGCGCAGGATAGACAAGACTCGCAGGACGC
>WNFB01005208.1_pt1 | contig 11607 bp, 11 predicted proteins | sample 5400501 | NCBI WGS metagenome assembly WNFB01 (sample SAMN13153341, study PRJNA577476) | soil metagenome | isolation source: 200 cm saprolite under Douglas fir tree site 2 hole 1 | place: USA:California | collected 2015-04-18 | reverse complement strand
CTCTCAGGACCGCGCGCTTTCCAGCTCAGCTATCTTCTTCACCCCGACCGTCTCGACCACGGTCGATATCAATGGCACCGCCTGCTCGACCTCACCGTGCAGCGTGCCGCTGGGCGGCACGGTCAACGACTCGGCGACGCTGGCGGGCGCCGCCGCCAACGCCGGTGGCACTGTTACGTACAGCCTCTTCACCAACGGAACCTGCACGGCGCCGCCGACAAGCACGCAGACGGTCAACGTGACGAATGCCAGCGTGCCCAACTCGAATTCCTTCACGCCGACCGCCGCCGGCTCGTACAGCTACCAAGCGACATACAGCGGCGACTCGACAAACGTCGGGCCGGTGACCAGCCCCTGCGAGCCGTTCACGGTGCTCGCAGCCCAAATCCAGATCACCAAGACGGCGGACGCGGCGACGGTGGACGCGGGTGACCCGATCGGGTTCACGGTCACGGTGACCAACGCCGGGGCGGGGACGGCGACCGGCGTGACGGTCAATGACCCGCTGCCGGCCGGCACCGGGACCGGGGTGACCTGGTCGATCGACACCCAGTCGAACGCGGGCCTGTGCTCCATCACGGGGGCCAAGCCGTCGCAGTCGCTGACCTGCGGGCCGACCACCCTGGTGGGGGGCGCGAGCTTCACCGTGCATATCAAGGCGCAGACTTCGGCGTCGGAGTGCTCGGTCTACGACAACACCGCCAAGGTGACCACGACCAACGACGGGTCGGGCTCCGCCGAGGCCAAGATCACCTGCCAGCCGGCGAACATCCACATCGTCAAGACCGCGGACGCGGCGTCGGTGAACGCGGGTGACCCGATCGGGTTCAAGGTCGCGGTCACCAACAGCGGGACCGGGACGGCGCACGGCGTGACGGTCACCGACCCGCTGCCGGCCGGCTCGCCGGCGCCGGGCGTGACCTGGTCGATCGACGCCCAGTCGATCCCGGGCCTGTGCTCGATCTCCGGCTCGGCGCCGCAGGTGCTGAGCTGCGGGCCGGCGGACCTGGCCGCGGGCGGCAGCTTCACCGTGCACATCACGGCGACGACCTCGCCGGCGGCGTGCTCGGTCTACGACAACACCGCCAGCGTGACCACGACCAACGACGGGTCGGACTCCGCCGAGGCCAAGATCACCTGCACCCAGCAGGTCTCGCAGATCACGCCGACCCAGACCACGTGCGCGCAGTTCGCTTCCGGTACTGCCTCAACGCAGGGACCAATCACGTACTCCACCAAGGGCACGAAGATCAGCCAGACCGCCCCAGGCGTGATCTTCTACTGGGTGAAGGTCACGGTCTCGAGCGCCGGCACGCAGACCTTCACCATCACGCAATCCACAACCTACAGCCCGACCACAGGCACGAAACTCTTCGCCGTGGCCAGTGGAAGCTTCGCCTACAACGGGAATTGCAACACTCTGGCGACAACCATTGGCGGTACGAACGCCAGCCGCACGGTCACCTTTACTGCGGCAGCGGCCGGGACGTACTTCATCGGGATCAAGTACACGACATCCGCTGTCGTGGGCAGCAGCCCGGCCGCCACCAAGTTCGTGTCTCCGTTCAACTACCTGTACACCTTCTTGACCAGCGGAGTGGCCGGCTCCACCAGCACGGTCGCCCTTAACCACAAGTAGAAATAGAGAGTCACTTTGGGATCGCCGAGGGCTCCCCCAATGGAGCCCCTCGGCGATGTTCAATGGCAGGCCAAAGGTTGACCGCAGGCCACCAATCGGAGGTGTTGACTGTCGGCCACGTCTCCGTTCGTTGGAGTATGCTTGTGGCTACCTTTGGCGCGTCTGCTGAGCAGATGTCTCGCTCCGCCAGACGGTATTGGGGACCAGGGCCGCTGGCCAGGAGGGGGTCGGGATGCGTTTCTTGATGACTAGTGCCGCGTCCAGGAACGTTGTTTTTGTCTTGCGGCGGCTGTCGGCGCTTGGTGCGATCGCCGCACTCGCGCTTCTCGCCGTGGCGTGCAGCGGCAGCTCGACGAGCGGCACTACGGCCAATAGCAGTACCGCTTCGAGTAGCACCGCTTCGAGTTGCACCCCGACGTCGGGCACGACATCGACAGCAAAGTCGGGACCTATGGTGACCGGCCGGAGCACGACGGTTGTTGTCTACCCATCGTTCGGGGCGGCTTTGAAGAAAGGGGCCATCACCGTCGCGCCTGTGCCGCCAGCGTCCGTCACCAAGAACGTGCTCGTGTTTCCGATCAGCGGCGGCCGTATCGTTGTGGCCACGTTCGCGGGTACTCTTAACCACAGTGGCGGGTTGACCTTTTGCCATCACGGCAAGAGCGTCGCGCTGACGGATTTCGTTATGAATACACGCAGGAAGCGGCTCACCGCCACGGTAGGCGGTAAATCACTGCCGATCTTCGACCTCAAGCTCGCGTCGCTAAAGCGCGCGCGCGAACCGCACCGAACCATCGTCGCGACGAATATCGGGCTCACGGTGACCCCGAAGGCGGCCAGCGTTTTGAACAGCGGCCTTGGCGTCACCACATTCAAGGGTAGGCAGTACTTTGGCGTTGCGACACTGGTCGTCCAGGTCAAGTCATAAGGCGGCAGATCCCCCGCCGGAGTTCCGGCCACAGCCGGCCGGAGTTCCGCGTAGGCGACAATCAGCACCAAGCTGGCATCGAGTTCGATCGCGGTCGGCGGGTCGACGCACGACACGGCCACGCTGAGCGGGGTGACCTCTGGAGCTGGTGGCACGGTGGACTACCGGTACTACGCCAGCCAGGCGGACTGCCAGGCCGACGCCAGCGCGTTCCCGGGTACGCTTCCATCGGGCGGGACCGACGTGAAGACGGTGACCGTGACCAGCGGGACTGTGCCGGACTCGCCGTCGGTGACGTTCAACTCGGCGGGCACGTTCTACTGGGCGGCGTTCTACTCCGGCGATGGCAACAACAAGGCGGCGGTCAGCGACTGCTCCAGCGAGGTGCTGGTGATGATCGGGGTCCTCGCCCCCGCACAGCGCGTCGGGCACCTGCTCAGGCCGGCCGGCACAGTGTATCGGTGCGCACGATCGTCCGGTGTCTAGGCTGGCTGCAAACGTGTGGCGGCTCAGGTTGGGCTACCATGGGACCTGCGAAGCTTTGCACTGCTCAGCGCAAAGGTGGCTTGGCATCGGTCTGGTGCGTGTCGCGGTGGAGCGGCCATGAAAATCGAACTTGAAGTCCCCGACAACTGGACCCCCGGACAGACCCTCGCCCTGCGGGCCATCATGCAACATGTGCTGTGCACCGGGCATCCCATCATCGCCGCTGTGCGTCCTGATGCCACGCCGGAACAGCTTGAGGACATCTACGGTCGGCTCGGGACATTGCTCCGCGAGACTGGCCTCGCCGCATGAAGGTCCTTCTGCGCTAAATCATGAGCCGACGGTTTGCAGGCGATGAAAGCTCGCGGCGGAACGTTTCGATCGCATCCACTCGCTACGACAACAGCCGCCACTGGTTCGCGTCCTTCACCGGGACGGTGTCAACCACCGGGATCAGCCTGTCCGTGAACGGTGGCACGCGGAATATCTCGTGGACGTACGTGATCGATCCCCCGCCGGGCACCAGCTTCCATGTGGGGTACTACCCGCGGGTCATGAGGGCCGAGTTCGCAACTCCGGGCTATGCGGGCCTCGACATCTCAGGTGAGCACTTCCGGCCTGAAAATCACCTGGGCAAACCCGGCGATGAGCATTTACCGCTATGCGGTGATCAGGATCGAGTCATCGGGGAACCCGGTCGGGGTCGCCCCCTACGCTGGGGTCCCCGTCTCTGCGGGCGGCGGTACCAGCGCAGTGGCGTATGGCCTTCGAAGCGGCCACACGTACAAGGTGGTGGCCTACACCGTCGATGAGTACGGCAACGTGAGCCGGCCAGTGGAACTCTCCGTGACCGCCTGACCCAGCGAGTCGGCGGCACCCACTGACCCTGGTGCCGCTCGAACGCCTGCATCGCGCCGGAGCCGCCGGCACTTGCTGCCGCCGGGCAGCGTACTCCGCCACCCGGTGACGTTACTTAAGCAGGTGCTTGACTTATGTGCCATCAGGGCTATGCTAAAGCACATGCTTAACCAAGGCGCAACCCTCGACCGGGTCTTCCAGGCGCTCGCCGATCCGAGCAGGCGGCTCATGGTGGAAAGGCTCAGCCAGGGCCAGGCAACGGTCAGCGAGCTCGGCCGGCCGCTGGAAATGTCCCTTGCAGCGGTCGTCCAGCACGTTCAGGTGCTTGAGGCCAGCGGGCTTGTCCGGACGCAGAAGGTCGGCCGGAAGAGGACCTGCAGCATCGAGCCCGCTGTGCTGCGCGGCGCCGAGCAGTGGATCACCGAGCGCCGCACTGCCTGGGAGCGCCGCCTCGACCGGCTCGGTGACTTTTTCGCCGAGAGTTCTCGCCCGGAAGACAACGATCGCGCACGGGAGAATGATCATGACTGAGCGTTCCGTCACGTATACCACGTTCACCATCGAGCGCAGCTACCCGGTGGCACCAGCCCGGGTGTTCGCGGCATTCGCCGACGCCGAGGCCAAGGCCCGGTGGGCCGACGATCCAGAGCTGCTGCAGGCCGACGACAGCGACAGCGAGTTCGACTTCCGGGTCGGCGGGCGAGAGCGTTTCGGATTCAAGATGCCCGATGGCCCGACGTATCGCTACGATGCCCTGTACTACGACATCGTGCCGGATCAGCGGATCGTGTATTGCTACGAGATGTATGCCGATGGGGCACGGATCTCGGTGTCGGTCGCCACCATCGAGTTGGCCAGGGATGCTGTCGGCACCAACCTCACCTACACCGAGCAAGGCGCCTACCTGGACGGCCTTGACCAGCCTGAAGACCGCAAGCAGGGCACGGAGCAGATGCTCGACAACCTGGTCAGGGAGCTGCAGTCGGAGACTGCGGGCTGAGGCGCCCCAGCCGTCGGTTCCCTGCCGGCCTGCCCGGTAGCTGCCATAGGACGTCGGCGCGTTGCGGTGTCAGCGCGGCCGTCATGAAAGCCGTTTGCGGCCGCTCTCATCGCGCCTATGATTTACCCTGAGTAACCGACCGGCGCCGATCGACCAAGGAGCGGAGATGCGCGCAGCGTTCATGTCCATCGATAAGGCCTTTGGGACCTATTCGGAGGGTATGACGCATGTCGCGGAAAACGCTCAACCTGGGGATCCTGGCGCATGTAGACGCCGGTAAGACAACTCTCACCGAGCGGCTCCTATACGCCGCAGGTGTCATCGACGAGATCGGTAGCGTCGATGCCGGCACGACCCAGACAGACTCGTTGCCGCTGGAGCAGCAGCGCGGCATCACGATTAAGTCCGCCGTCGTGTCGTTCCCGGTCAAGGACGTCACGGTCAACTTGATCGACACGCCAGGCCACCCGGATTTCATCGCCGAGGTGGAACGCGCCTTGAGTGTGCTCGACGGTGCCGTGCTGGTGATCTCTGCCGTCGAGGGCGTGCAGCCACAGACGCGCATCCTGATGCGCGCGCTGCAGCGGCTGCGCGTCCCGACCCTCATGTTCGTCAACAAGATCGACCGTCGCGGCGCGGGCTACGAACGCCTGCTAAGGGCTATCTCGGAGCGACTGACGCCAGCGATCGTCCCGATGGGCTCCGCGCGTGAGCTTGGAACGCGCGCTGCCGACTTCACGCCCGCCGGCGGCGCCGACGCTGCCTTTACGGCCAGGCTGGCTGAAGTGCTCGCCGAGCGCAGCGACTCGATCCTGGCCGCGTACGTCCACGGCGAGACGGCGATATCGCAGCGGCGGCTCCGCGAGGAACTCGCGGCGCAGACGAGACGGGGGAACGTGCATCCAGTGTTCTTCGGTTCGGCGCTCACCGGAGCAGGCGTGGATTCGCTGATGAGCGGCATCGCCGAACTGCTGCCGACGGCCGACCGAGACATCGACGGTCCGGCTTCGGGTCGTGTTTTCAAGATTGAACGCGGCCCAGCGGGCGAGAAGATCGCCTACGTCCGCATGTTCTCCGGCACCGTCCGTGCACGAGACCGGGTGCGGCTCGGCCGGAAGGGCGAGCGGAAGGTGACCGCGATCAACGTCTTCGCCGACGGCTCGGCCGTTCGGCGTGAGTCCGTGTCTGCCGGAGAGATCGGGAAGCTGTGGGGTCTCGCGGAGATCCAGGTCGGCGACGCGGTCGGCACGCCGCGAAAGGATGCGGAGCAGCACCAGTTCGCCCCGCCGACACTGGAGACGGTCGTCATTCCCGGCCATCCGAGCGACAATGGTGCCCTCCGCGTTGCGCTCGCGCAGCTCGCCGAGCAAGACCCGCTGATCGACGTCCGGCAGGACGACGCTCGCCAGGAGATCTCCGTCTCGCTCTACGGCGAGGTCCAGAAGGAAGTCATCGGGGCGACGCTGGCGTCCGACTTCGGCCTCGACGTCAGCTTTCGCGAGACGACGACGATCTATGTCGAACGGCCCATCGGCACCGGTGCAGCTGACGAGCGACTGCGCCGGGCGCCCAATCCGTTCCTCGCCACGGTTGGGCTTCGCATCGAACCGGCCGCTGCCGGCTCAGGTGTGGAGTTTCAGCTCAAGGTGCAGCTGGGCTCCATGCCACTCGCGTTCTTCCGGGCGGTCGAGGACACCGTGCGGGAGACGCTGCGGCAGGGCATCTACGGCTGGGAGGTAACCGACTGCACAGTGACGATGACGCATTCCGGCTTCCTGGCGCGGCATAGCCTCGGCCACGCACGCTTCACCAAGAGCATATCGAGCACGGGCGAGGACTTCCGCAAACTGACACCACTTGTCCTGATGAGCGCGCTGAAGCAGGCGAGAACCGTCGTCTGCGAGCCGATCCACCGGTTCCGCCTGGACGCGCCGGCTGACACGCTCTCACAGCTACTGTCGGCGCTGACACGGCTGCACGCCGTCACGAAAACACAGGTGACACAGAACGCCTCGTTGACGCTGACGGGCGACATTCCGGCGGCTCGAGTGCACGAGCTGCGACAGCGGCTGCCGGGGCTGACGCGCGGCGAAGGCGTCGTGGAGTGCACTTTCGACCGCTACGAACCCGTGAGCGGCACGATCCCGACCCGGCCACGATCCGACAATAACCCGCTCAACCGCGACGAATACCTGCTGCGCCTCGCACGACCCGCGAACTATGCCGCGAATCAGCGGCGGGAGACGGGCGACTGATTGCGCGCGTCTTCGGCAACCGGCCAGTTGTCGGGCCCGATGTCGGCGCGGGATGGGTCAGCGCGAAGGTCCAGTGCCGGGCAAAACTCGTGGACCAGCTCGCCGGGCAGGCAGCTCGGTGCAGCAATTGGCGGGACCGCGACCTTCGGGATATCTCAGGTTGCGCCGGGATGCGACAAGACGTAAACGCGGCGGTCGAGCTTGCCGCGCCTGGCCGCGGTGCCGTCGTAAGGGAGGGCTCGGTCATGGGCCAGGTCCGGCAGGCGCGGCTACCTGGCGGGCGCACCAGGCGTACAGCGCATCGTAGACGAACGTGGCGCGCGCCAGGAGCACCTGGTCGTCAGTCTCGACGTCGAGGCCCCCGGTGCCGATGGCCAGGAGGCCGGCGGCGAGCGGGTCGGTGTGCAGGTCCGCGCTGATGTCGGCGGCGTGCACTATCTGCGCGAGCCGATTCAGGGCCGGGTGGTGCAGGTTGTGCTCGGCGATGAGCGTCTCGAACGTGCACCATTCGCCCGCCCCGCCAGCCGCGGGCCGGTGGGTGAACTCGGCACCGGGCGCGTCGAACGAGTGGCCGCCGTCCCGCTCGGCCGCGCTGAGAACCTCGCCGGGTGGCACGTAGATGATCTCGGCGTCGGGGTCGATGAACCGGCGGATCAGCCAGGGGCAGGCGATGCGGTCGGTCTTGGGGCGGGCCCGGGTGATCCATTTCATGACGGCTCCTTGAGCGGTGCTGGTGGCTGCGGGGACGGGTCGTGTGCGGTGAGTCCCGGCAGGATGAGGTAGCCGCCGGTCACCTCGTAGCGGGTGATCGGCTGGTAGCTGACGGCCCGATGGACGTCGCTGTTCGTCAGGGCGTCGCGGTGCGGGGTGGCGATCCATGCGTCGAACACTTCGTGGCTTGGCCAGATCGTGATGACAACCGTGTCGCCGTCTGGGCCGGCGGGTTCGCAGACGAGCTCGGCCAGAATGCCATGCTGCTGCCGGATGGCGCGGCCAGCATCGATCCAGGCGAGATACCGTTCCCGCCATTCGGGCGGGACGGCGACATTGCGCAGGCAGACGATCACGGCGGCTCCCTGGGTGCGGTAACGGCCGGACCGGCCGGTTGGCCGGCGAGGTGTGCGCCATGGCCGGATGTCAGGCCACGGTGCCGGGCCCAGCCCCACAGCGCGATGTCATACCCGGCCTTGACCGCTCCGGCAGCGACCAGCGGCGCGCCGAACGCAAGCTGCTGCAGCACGCCAGCGACCAGCGGGCCGACCGGCCGCACCGTGTAGCGCGCGGTGTTGGTCACGGCCGCCGCGGCGGTCCGTTCACCCGGCGTGACGACGCTCATCACCAGCGCCTGGCGGGTGGGCACGTCCATCTGCGACAGCGTGGTGCGCGCCAGCAGCAGCAGCGCCGCACCGCCGAAGGAGGGCGCGAACGCGACGGCGGCCAGCAGCACGTTGCTGGGCAGGTGCGTGCCGACCATCGTGGCGACAAGCCCGAAACGGCGGGCCAGCAGCGGCGCCAGCGCTACCGAGACCGCCTGCACCACCGAGACGGCGAAAAACAGCCAGCCGAGCGCGACGACAGAAGCGTGGAAGCGCTCGGCGAAGAAATACGACAGGAACCCGGTCGTGACCAGGCCACCGCCAGCAGAATCGACAGCGAACAGCACGGCCAGCCGCCGCACCACCGGCCGTGACGGGCCAAGCCGCGAACGCGCGCGGACCACTGACCCCAGCGCTGCGGCCCCGGCCGGGCAGGCCCCGGCCGAGGGTGCCCCGGCCGAGGCGGCCTCGACTGCGGCCGACAGGCTCGCCGCAAGGACAGCGCCGGTGATCCCGACCGGGACCAGTACAACGAACAGCCACGCGTGCACTGCCCCGGATGCTCCGCCCGGTCCGAGACCGGGAAGGGTCACGGCGAGCGCGCCGAGGGCGCCCGAGGCGGCGCCGACCGCGTTGTAGCGCCCGTACACCGAAGCCGTGCCCGCATCTTCAGCGGCGAGCATCGCCTGCTCCAGCGTCGTCGCCGGGCCGTTGTCGACCACATCGGTCGACAACGTGCCGGTGACGGCGATAGCCAGCAGAGCCCACAACGGCGCGCCCGCCGCGACGACAACTCCCGCGACCGCTATGCCGAGGAAGAACACCGCATACGAGTGCCTCCGGCCGAGACGGTCGCCGAACGCGCCGACAGCCAGGCTTGCCAGCGCCGTCCCCGCGATCAGCGCCGTGAGCACCACCCCGACCTGCAGGTGGCTATACCCGCGGGCGGCGAGCAGCGCCCCGAGCAAGACCGCGGTGAACCCGTACCCGGCAGCGCGAACTCCCTGCCCGGCCACGAGCAGCCTCGCATCGCGGCTGAGCCCCGGTCGTCCGGATCTCACCCGGGGGCCCCAAGGCCGCCGGGACCCGCCATGCTGCGGAGAGATTCAGTGTGAACAGCCAGCCGCATGGGCAACATCCCTCACCGGTGCGGCGCCAGCGCCGCGTGGTGATCGGCGCCCGCGCGGGGCTGGGGGTCGGCATGGACCAGAGCAGCGGTCAGGCGCGGAAGCGCATGGAGGAGACTGTGCTCGGCACCGACCGCGACCTGGTGGGCCTGGATCGCGGTGAGATCGGCATCGACGATGACCTCGCACTCGGCGCGCAGCCGATGGCCGATCCACCGCAGCCGGACCTGGCCGACATCCAGCACCCCAGCCGTGCCGCGCAGGGTCTGCTCCGCCTGATCGACCACGGCGGGGTCGACGGCATCCATCAGGCGCCGGTAGATCTCCCGCCCGGCCTGCCGGAGCACGGCGAGGATCACCACCGTGATGAGCAGGCCGACGGCCGGGTCCGCCCAGTCCCAGCCGAGCGCGACACCTCCGACTCCCAGCAGGACCGCCAGGGAGGTGAACCCGTCAGTGCGGGCATGCAGCCCGTCAGCGACCAGCGCCGCCGAGCCGATCTTGCGGCCAACACGGATCCGGTACCTGGCCACCAGCTCGTTGCCGGTGAATCCGGCCAGCGCCGCGAGGGCGACCGCGACCAGGCCGGACACCCGGCGCGGGTGCGCAAAACGGGTCGCCGCCGCATAAGCGGCCAGCGCCGAGGAGGCGGCGATGATGAGCACGATCAGCACCCCGGCCAGGTCCTCGGCCCGCCCGTACCCGTAGGTGTAGCGGCGGGTCGGCGGCCGCCTGCCGGCGATGAACGCGATCCCCAGCGGCAGCGCCGTCAGCGCGTCGGCCGCGTTGTGCAGCGTGTCGCCTAGCAGCGCCACGGATCCTGAGATCGCCGTGACGGCGGCCTGGGTCAGTGCCGTCACGCCGAGGACGGCAAGGGAGACCCACAGCGCGTGCATGCCCTCCGCGCTGGCCTCCATCGCCGCGTCTACCTTCCCGGCGGCCTCGTGGGAGTGCGGGCGCAGCACGCGCCGCAGCCGTTCTGTCGCTCCCGGCCTGTGCGGAGGACCATGCTCGCTCGCGCTGCCGTGGCCATGCTGGCTGGGATCCGGATGCGGGCCGCTCATGACGTCCAGGATGCTAGAACGGCCCGATTGCAGCACATCGACAACAACGACCCGAAAGTGATTGCGAGACAGTCGCGGCTCATGGCCCGCGACCACGGTGCTCGATGACCAGAAAGCCGAACAGCATGCGGCCATCTTCTTCCCCCGGAGTGAGGCAGGCGCCGGCCGCCGCGATGACTCAGGCCGTTGCCGCCGGTTCCTGATCGGTGCTTGCGGCCTGGGCGGGTTCCGGCGCAGCGGTCGACAGCCAAGCCTCGCGGATTATCACCTGGATCGCGCCGGCGCTGGGGATGGCGAGCAGGGCAGCCACGAAGGCGCCGAAGATCCCGCCGATCCAGCTGCCGATGGATGCCCCGACCAGGATGGACAGCAGCACGAGCAGCGGGTTGACCCTCACCGTCCTGCTCATCACGATCGGGTTCAGCACATGGTTCTCAAGCTGGGTGTAGACGAGGAACACCACCAGGGTGACGATGCCAGCCGCAAGGGAATGGCCGACCGCGAACAGCACGGTGGGGATGCCCGCGAGGGCGCCGCCGATCATGGGAAGGAAGTCGACAAGCGCGACCCAGAGCGCCCACAGGAACGGGAACGGCACGCCCAGCAGCAGCAGGGTCACGAACACGACGATCCCGGCGGCGAGCGATGTCAGGAAGTTGCCGAGCATGTACCCGGTGACCGACCGGCTGACCTCGCGGGCCACCTGGGAGTACCGCTCACCACGTGCCAGTGACATCATGCCGAGCGCGCCGGCTCGCAGCTTCGGCCCCTCGAGCAGCAGGAGCAGCACGAGCACGAAAATGGTGACCAGCGCGATCACCAGCGAGATCGCGCCCTTCCCCAGTGTGAGGGCCGGCTTCGCGAGGCCCTTCCCGAGCCCCGCCAGCTTGGGTGCGTTGGCCTGCACCCACGCCTGAACGTGGTACTTGCGCAC
>WNFB01005207.1_pt1 | contig 11608 bp, 10 predicted proteins | sample 5400501 | NCBI WGS metagenome assembly WNFB01 (sample SAMN13153341, study PRJNA577476) | soil metagenome | isolation source: 200 cm saprolite under Douglas fir tree site 2 hole 1 | place: USA:California | collected 2015-04-18 | reverse complement strand
AGTCGCACCACACGCTTCGCACTTAGGCATGAGCGGAAAGGGAAAACTTCTTAATTTTAGGAATTGCTCTTAACCGTCAAATCTCCGGCTTAACCCACCAGACATCTCAGCCAGCTCAGAGGTCCAACAAGTGTTCGCCGTTGAGGAATATCCGCCCGTGAACCCTGCACGCTCGCTTCAGCGTGTTCGTGACATAACAGTCGTTTGCAGCCGCCCTGGCAAGTTCCCTGATTCGCTCCGGTGGCTCTGGACTGGAGATTCTGGCTTCGAATTCAATCTCATCGAAGCCGTACCCGCTGACTCCGACGTAGTGACCGATCACGCTCATCTCAAGCTCCCCAATCTCGAGCCCCCATACAGAGGCGCGCTCGGCGTAGTGGGTCATCTGGCACAGAGGAAGGCCAGAGATAAAATGTTGCAGTGCCCCTGGGTATTCGCCTTTCCCACCGACCCCCTTTCCTGCGTCTGAATACCAAGAAAGTTCTCCGGAGTGGACCTCCTTTCTGAGGTCGGAACCATACTTAGCCGTGACCCTGACCGCGCGTCTAAACTTGATTTTTCTTTCCTCGTCGCTGAGGTTTTCAGCCTCTCGCCAACTCGAGTAGACCTTCTCGGTAGTGGTCTTCAGTTGCTCTGGGAAATTCATGTTGGTGGAAACGGATGACCCGCGATATAGGCGTTGATTAGCCTACATGCACAAGCATGGCTTCTTCGGTTGGGAATCATCCGCCACACTCGGTGCGAGGGACCTAAGCGTGCTCCCTATCTGCCATCCAGCGCGACGTCGATTCTTCGCCGATAGACCTGCGCTGGCACTGCTCCCACAACCGTGTCAACGACGTTTCCCCCTTTGAAGATCATGACAGTGGGTATGCTCATCACTTCGTATCGAGCGGCGAGCTCCTGGTTTTCGTCTGTGTCGACCTTCACGAATTTCGCCCTGCCCGCGTATTCCCTCGAAAGCGACTCAATGACAGGGCTGACGACTCTGCAGGGACCACACCAGTCGGCGTAGAAGTCCACGACCGCCGGAACCTCCGACTTCAGAACTTCGCGTTCGAAGTCTGCTCTGCTCAGATGCAGTAACTCGGTATTTGCCAATATTTTCTCACCGTGATTCGGACAGCATTCCGCAAAGATAAGCTTATGCTTCAACGATTAAACGTGCAATTTAACTCGTCACTTGATTTCAAGGCTAAGATAACACTTATAGGCCTCCAGTTTGCTTCCCAGGTTCTTGAAATGGAATATTATCGCGCCGCTTGGAGAAAACCTTGCCTCCACCTTCCTCGCGATTCGAGAGTTTCCCACTGAACGAATCTACCTGCTGTCGACTGGAAAGAACCGAGACAAGACAGAACAGCTGAAGAAGGTTACCGATAGTCTCAAGATTTCTGTCCAAGTGATTGATGTAAAAGGGAACTCCCTCGAGGGTATGTTCAGGGCCTTCGCCCAGATAAAGGGGGGAGTCAAGGAAGACAGCATTCTCGTGAACGTGTCGTCTGGAGATAACACGGACAACTGCGCTGCTCTGGCGGCGGCCTACGTCAACGGCTTGAAGGCATTCAGCGTGGTCGAGGATAGGGTGATGCTCCTCCCCGTCCTGAAGTTCTCCTACTACCGATTAATGCCTGAGAGGAAGCTGAACATCCTGAAATTCCTGAAAACGGAACCGGATTGTTGCAGCTCGCTTGAGGAACTCTCCCGACGGCTCAAGATGAGCCTTCCCCTCGCCTCATACCACATCAATGGGAGTGCCAAGGCAGAGGGTCTTGTCTCGCAAGGCCTCGTCGAGGTTCACATCGGACCTCACGGAAGAACCCAAGTGATCCTAACCGAAATGGGAAGGTTGATCGCCGAGGGGCTGATAGAGACGCCTCAGGCTGTCAATCCGGCTCAGGTTCAGCTTGCGTGACATCCTCCCACGACTGAACTGTGGGCTTCCAGCGGTGAGCATCTATTCTCGCCGCGTATAGTTCCTCCTTCAATGACCAGGCTTGCGACCCCAGTTGTCTGCGGCGGTAGAGGCCCAGTCTCCACAGGCTTGAGCTCGGGCATGTCGTGCCCTACGGTAGTTCCACGTCATCATATGCTATGTTTGTATTTAAGCCCCGATGCGATTCATCGCACGGCTGAAGCCTGTGGGCTTTCTAGCTCACATCTGGTAAAGGAGAACGAACGCGTGGCCTCGGCAGGATAGGGGACGAAGTCACCTTGGTGGTGAGTTGCCTCTTCCACCGCAGCCGATGGCTTGAGAGCACACGCGGCCCTCAGACTCCTCTCCAGCGTGTACATTACCGTCCCAAGCAGTGCCACGGAGAGTAGCTTGAGGGGAATCTCGTACGCCGCGAAGATTATCCCGACCGTCACCAAGGCTCCTCCAGCGCCGCCCGCGACTGCCAGTAGGGGGACGAGGTAGTAGCAGGGGCATGCGCCCGCAATAAAAGCAATCACGATTCCGCCCAAACCTGCCCTTGCCTGACCCATCGAGAGGCGAGGGAGGTATCGTATCTGAAAGACGGAGAGCGCAATCACAACGCCAGAGAGAGCTGAAAGCAGGACGTCGAGCGCGAACAGCCCGAGTCCCTCCGAAGGCACGAAGAAAATGAAATACGGTGCAAAGAAGAGGAACTGATTGAGGTACAGAAAGAGGATCCCGAAAACTGCGGAGATGCCTAGGGCTGCTGAGGCGTACACCGGCCTTCGCAGCGCGTCAAGGACCTGAAGGCTCACTCAGCGTCTAACCGCCCGCAAACGAGTTAACAGCCATCTCGAACGCCGAGTAGGGCTGCGCCCCGACTAGTTGAACCGTCTTACCGTTCGGGCCCAGCACGACGAATGTTGGGGTGCCATTTGCCCCGAGCTTCTGCCCGTCAGCGAAGTTGTTTTTGATCAGGGAGTCGTACTTACCACTGTTGAAGGAGAGGTTAAACTGCGTCATGTTGAGACCCAGGCTCTGGGCGAAACTCACGAGATTCGCCCTGCTGGCCCAACCACTGTTCGGGGTCCCCTGATGAGAGTACAGGTAGTTATGGAACTCCCAGAACTTCCCCTGCTCTCCCGCCGAATAGGCCGCCTCTGAAGCAGAGGTTGAATCAGGCCCGTAATAGTCGAAGTCCTTCCAGACCAGCTTTGCCTTTCCCGTGTTGACTAGGTTTTGAATGACCTGCGGCTCTGTGTTCAGGAACCACTGGTGACAGAAGGTGCACTGAAAGTCCCCAAATTCGAAGATTGCTACGGGAGCGTTCGCCGCGCCTAAGACCGGAGTTACGGAGGTGATCGACAAGTTGCCGCCATTACCTGAGCTCCCGGAGAACGCGAAATATCCCGCCCCCAGAACCAACGCAAGAACCGCCGCTATGAGAAAGACGGGTCTACGCATCCTACTTCTGGACCGAATTCGGCGAGGCAAACCAAAGCCTCTACGAAAACAAAGAATTTCCCCGACTTATTATGAGTTCGGTTTAAGGCTTCAACTCTGAGCTGAGATGGTCGGTTGCCCCTTTCAGCTCAAGAGCTTTCTCCGACCAACGAGTCGCGCCTCACAGCGAGGTAGTTCGCCTGGGTCGCATCACTCCGGGTGGGGCTCACATAGGGTACTGAAGGGTTATTACATGGACCCATTCGCGGCTTCCGCAATTTTGCCGAAGAAGAAGACAGAGGTCAGCATGCGCGTAGCGGACATTATGGAGGTTCCACCCGTGACCGTCACTGAGGAGACGACGATTGACGATGCCGCCAAACTCATGTGGGAGAAGAACGTCGGTAGCGTGATCGTTGTCGATAAGGGCGAGATAATGCGTGGAATAGTCACTGAAAAGGACGTAGTCTTCTCCGTGAGCAAGTTGATGACTGGCAAGGGAATCCCAGTCTCCAGCATAATGTCACGGACCCATCTAAGGGCGAGTCCGAGGGAGGGCATCGCGACCGCGGTCGAGAAGATGCGAAAGGCGGGAGTCAGACATCTTCCTGTCGTCGACAGAGACGGTAGGGCGTTGGGGATGATATCCATGCGTGACGCCTTTGAGATTAGCGAACCCTTGCTGAAACTGGTGCTGCGTTCGACCAAGAAAACACCCGCCCGTCGGAAGAAGTAAGAACCCGTCGCTGGAAGCCCACGGCCTCAGCCGCGGGAGGATGTCACTTGACCACTAGGACATCGCATCCCGAATGACTTACGACAGCGGACGAAACACTCCCCATCAGAAATCTCTCTATTCCCCGGATTCCCCTCCGCCCGAGGACTATCAGGTCCGCCTTGTAAGCCGAGGCGTAAGCGAGTATCATGTCGGCCGGGCTCCCCTCCTCAACCGAGCCCGAGACGTTGGTGATACCTGCCTCCTTCGCAAGATTCACGGCTTCTTCAAGCAAAGCATTTCCTTGCTTGAGAAGGTTTTGACGCAGGTTGGGTGGGTACACCATGCCGGCGAGGCTCGGCACGTAGCCGATGGTGTCCTCCACCGTGACTAGCCGCACTTCACTGCCGAGCACCTTCGCCAACTCTATGGCTTTCCTGAGTGCTCGCTTCGAGTTTTCGGAGCTATCGTAGCCAACAAGTATCTTTGCGTACTGTCGATTTCGAGAACCTTGCACAGCGCGTTCTACGATCATAATTGACGATTTCCTCGCCCGTCGTATGTAGAAAAGGGTTTGTTAACTTGACAGAGCCCCTCGTCAGGACACAGCCTTAAATTCCGAATCGGGGAGCCTTCCATTTCTAGATCGAAGGTGCCAAGCTCGGAAAAAGACGCCGCTCTGATTCTCGAGGATGGCACCATTCTTCTCGGCGAGGGATTCGGGGCCGAAAAGACAATCACCGGCGAAGTAGTCTTCAACACCGGCATGGTCGGGTACCCCGAGTCTCTCACCGACGCCTCCTACTTTGGGCAGATACTCGTCCAGACGTGGCCTCTGGTCGGGAATTACGGCGTTGCGAACCCAGAAATCTCCGACCCCTTCGGGATCCCGCTCCATTTCGAATCCGAACGGGTTCAGGTCTCCGGTTACGTAATCTCCGAGTTGGAATCTCCTTCGCACTGGTCGGCACGCGAGTCCCTCTCGGAATGGCTTGCGGATAACGGGGTTCCCGGGATTGCCGGAATCGACACCCGCGAACTGACCAAGAAGCTCAGGACCCAAGGTACGATGCTGGGACAGCTCAGCGTCGGAAGCCGCTCGAGTCTTGAACAGCTAAAGGAGCGTGCCAGCGCGATTGAAGACCCCAACGCTCTGGACCTCGTCAGCAGGGTGAGCATCCGCGAAGAGAGGGAGTACAATGCTGGGGGAGAGCCGAGGGTCGTAGTAATAGACTGTGGGACCAAGCTCGGCATCCTGCGCAACCTGCTTGCTCGGAGTCTCAACGTGGTGCAGGTACCGTATGATACGCCAGCTCGAAAGATTCTTGCGCTTGAGCCGGCGGGGGTCGTGGTTTCGAATGGGCCCGGCGACCCTAAGAAGTGCACCCCTACCATCGAGTCTGTCCGGTCCCTTCTTGAGACTGACCTCCCAATATTCGGAATCTGCTTGGGGGCTCAGGTCCTCGCCCTCTCAACCGGAGGAGAGACTTACAAACTGAAGTTCGGGCACAGGGCGCAGAACCACCCTTGCGGCGACGTCAGGACAGGGAGGGTCTACATCACAACCCAGAACCACGGGTACACAGTCGACGAGAAGTCTCTCGAAGACTTCGAGGTGAGCTTCGTAAATCTGAACGACAGGACGGTAGAGGGGATTCGTCACAAGCGGAAGAAGGTGTTCGGCGTGCAGTTCCATCCTGAGGCCTCCCCGGGTCCTTACGAGACGGCCTTCCTGTTCGATGATTTCGCGAAGGCGGCGAGAGAATTCCAAAGCGGAAAGGCATAGAGAAGGTACTGGTCCTCGGCTCCGGTGCGATCAAGATTGGCGAAGCCGGGGAGTTCGACTATTCGGGGGCTCAGGCCATCAAGGCGCTCAGAGAGGAGGGCATCAGTGTCGTGCTCGTCAACCCGAACATCGCAACAATCCAATCGGACTCCAGGTTCGTCGACCGTGCATACTTCGTGCCAATCGAGTCCCAGTTCCTCGAGAAGGTGATCGAGCGGGAGAGACCCGATGGCATACTGCTCGGCTTCGGGGGACAGACCGCCTTGAACGCAGGAATGGACCTCAACGAAAAAGGCGTCCTGTCGAAGCACAAGGTTCAGGTTCTTGGGACCGGAACCGCTGCTATCGAGGCGGCAGACAACAGAAGCAAGTTCAGACAACTGATGATAGAGAAGGGCCTCCCGATTCCGAAGAGTAGGAGTGCAAGCGCTGTGGAGGAGGCCCAGGCCGCTGCGAGAGAGATCGGCTTCCCCGTGATGGTGAGGGTTGCCTACGCCCTTGGGGGCCAAGGGACGGGCGTCGCCCACAACGACTCGGAGCTGGGGTCGATAGTCTCCCGCGGCCTGGCCATCTCTAGGATAGGGCAGGTCCTCGTCGAGGAGTATCTCGGGAAGTGGAAAGAGGTCGAGTACGAGGTAATGCGCGACTCGATGGACAACTGCACAATCGTCTGTAACATGGAGAACTTCGACCCGATGGGGATTCACACCGGCGATAGCATCGTCGTCGCGCCCTCCCAGACTCTAACGAATAGGGAGTACCACATTCTCAGGATGGCTTCGTTCAAGGTCGTCCGCGCCCTCGGGATTATCGGAGAGTGCAACATCCAGTTTGCACTCGACCCGAAGAGCGAGGAGTTCCGCGTGATAGAGCTAAACTCCCGCCTCTCGCGCAGCTCCGCCCTTGCCAGCAAGGCGACGGGATATCCCATCGCTTACATAGCGGCAAAGCTGGCGATCGGCTATACCCTCCCCGAGCTCCGGAACAAGGTTACTGGGGCGACCACCGCATGCTTCGAGCCGGCACTGGACTACATTACCGTCAAGATTCCGAGGTGGGACTTCCAAAAGTTCGCGAGTGCAAGCAGAATCATCGGGACTCAGATGAAATCCGTCGGCGAGGTGATGGCGATCGGCCGGAAGTTCGAAGAGGCGCTTCAAAAGGCGGTAAGGATGCTCGACATCGGAAGGGAGCTTACTCAGGTTCGCGGGTTGGACTCGGATCTGGCGAGGATCAGGAAGGAGATCGAGTTCCCCACCGACCTGCGTCTCTTCTACGTGGTGAAGGGATTGATGTCCGGACTTTCAGTCGAGGAGATACATTCGCTTTCAGGAATTGACATGTGGTTCCTGAGAAAACTGGAAGGGCTCGTCCGGTTCGAGGAGGAACTCCTCCTGTCTTCGGGACTCGACCCGGAAAGGCTTCGTAGGGCGAAGGAACTCGGCTACTCCGACAGATTGCTCGGAACGCTGATGGGGAAGGAAGAAGCTCAGGTCAGGAAACTCCGCAAGTCAATGGGTATCGTCCCCTCTGTCAAGCAGATCGATACCCTGTCCGCAGAATGGCCAGCGGTGACGAACTACCTCTACCTTACTTACAACGGCGCCTCAGACGACATCGTCCCCAAACAGGCAAAGAAGTGCGTGGTCCTGGGCTCTGGGTGCTACCGGATAGGTAGTAGCGTGGAGTTCGACTGGTGTTGTGTGAACATGGCGCTGGCGCTAAAGGAGAAGGGAATCCAGGAAGTGATAATGGTCAACTATAACCCGGAGACCGTCTCCACGGACTACGACATCCTCGACAAGCTCTACTTCGATGAGCTGTCCCTTGAGAGGGTCCTGGACATAGTGGATAAGGAGAGCCCCGACTTCGTGGTGGTCAGCGTGGGTGGCCAGATCCCGAACAACCTGGCACTCCAGCTCGCAACCGCCGGCGTCAGAATCCTGGGGACCGCCGCGGAGGACATCGACAGGGCAGAGGACAGGGCCAAGTTCAGCGCCGAGCTCGACGTCCTCCAGATCCCCCAGCCGCCGTGGAGCAGGCTCGAATCCCTCGAACAGGCAAAGGGAGCAGCGAGAACTCTGGGGTACCCTGTCCTCATCAGACCCTCCTACGTTCTCTCAGGTTCTTCGATGAAAGTGACCGACAACGAGGGAGAGCTGGAAGACTACCTAAAGGGGGCTGGAGGTATCTCGAGTGAGCACCGGGTGGTGATGTCAAAGTTCATCGTGGACGCACGGGAAGTCGAAGTGGACGCTGTCTCCGACGGCAAGAGTGTCTTCATCGGTGCGATCATCGAGCACGTAGAGGAGGCAGGAATCCACTCGGGCGACGCAACAATGTCGATTCCCTCGATCTTGACCCCCGGTGCCACCAAGAAAAAGATTCGCGACTACACCCGGAAGATTGCAAGGCAGTTGAGGATCAGAGGGCCCTTCAACATCCAGTTCCTCTGCAAAAACGGTGAGGTCTACGTGATCGAGTGCAACGTCAGGTCCAGCAGGAGCATGCCCTTCGTTTCCAAGACGGTCGGGGTCAACCTGATGAGCCTTGCAGCGGACGTCTTCTTGGGGGGCACGGTAGAGGAGGGGGAAGCCGAATCACGAGGGTACGCGGTGAAGGCTCCACAGTTCTCATTCATGCGACTGGAAGGTGCGGACCCTGTCACGAGCGTCGACATGGTCTCGACGGGCGAAGTCGCCTGCTTCGGAAAGAGCTTCGACGAAGCCTTCCTCAAGGCGCTCATGGCCTCGGGCTTCAAGTTACCGGAGCGCTCGATACTCCTCTCGACCGGGCCTCCGAAGACGAAAGAGTACCTGCTTCCCACTGTCAGGAAGCTTGCCGGAATGGGGTTCGAGCTCTTCGCAACTGGCGGCACGGCCAAGTTCCTTGAAGCGAACCGAATCAAGACCACCCTCCTTCACTGGCCCCTTGACGGGAAAGAGCCGAACGCAGCCACCTACCTCTCGCACAGGAAGATCGACCTTGTGATCAACATTCCTAAGAGCTTCGAGGAGGAAGAGTTGAGAAACGACTACCTGATCAGGAGGAGGGCGGTCGAGTTCGGCATACCTATCATCACTAACCCCGAGCTGGCGGTTGCACTCACGGCTGCGCTGCGGAGGTCAGTTCCGCTCAGCATCTGACGAATGAGATGCCTCCGAATAAAAGCTCGTTTGGTCGGCCCCGCCGGACTTATGTCGCCTCAGGGGTCCGAGATAATTCAAGACCAGCCACCAGTTCCTCAGCCTCCCAGTGAATCAGGAACCATAAGCCTCGAATGCGGCCCAAGGCGATGGTGTGATAAACGTCCATGGCTCTGGGACGGGCGAGCTAGGGTTGTCGCATCTGGTGACAGAGCGGAAAGTGCGCTCGCCAAGTAGGAGGGACTCTCGTCCATCAACGGTCGCACCTCATCACCTAAACGCGACTTCGATCGGCTCCGCCGCCGCGAATCGGATAAGGGGAAAAAGGAGGGTAATCGGGCGGGTGCACAGCATCTTCAGCGGTGCGATCGACGTCACTTTGCGGGGTGGATTGATGGTCAGCATAGTGCGAGAGGAAGTTGGAAGCGGGCCGATCAATATAGTGACAGACCTGCCACGGGGAAGAAGCATGGCCGAGCTGGGAGTGAAGAAGAATGCCGAAGTCCTCAGGAAAGATGGCGAAATCCTGATCGGGGGCAAAGCGGTCCTGGTCTCACTAGAACACGCGAGTTTGTACAGGACAGAGAAGGATTTCCCGACCAAGCCGAGGAGCATTTCGGAGATTAGGACGAATGTTGCCGCTGTGACGAGGACGGCGGCGAGGAGGGGACACCATCAAGGCCTCGGCGGTCTGATATCACTCCTGGTGCCGAGCGGGATAGAGAAGACAAAGCGTCCGGCCGAGCTAAACTCCTTTTCGCGTCTTGCCTTGCCGAGATTGCGTTCTCTCCTAGGCAAGATTAGGGAGGGGAAAATCTCGGAGCTGGGGACGGAAGTGCAGAACCTCGCCGGTCTGGGGCCCGGGCTCACCCCGTCGGGTGACGACATGCTCTCAGGCCTGATGGTGAGCCTGGCCCTGATAGCGCACAACCTGAAAGGAGACACAGAGAGAGTACGAAGGGTTAACGGAGAAATAGCCTTGAACGCGCAGAAGCGAACGACAATGCTGAGCGAGGAGTATCTATCGCATGCGGCGAGGGGAGAAACGAACGAACACTTCCAGCAGCTGATCAAGAAGATGCTGACGGCTCTGCCGAATGAAGCGAAGCGCTCCGCTGAGCTCGTCCTGAATGTCGGAGAGACGTCTGGGACCGACACCGTCCTCGGAATTCTGCTGGGCTTCCAGCTGTCACTCGACGAGAAATCTGCGGTGGGAGTTGTCTAGCTACCCTGTTCAAGATAATCGTCGAGAAAGGAAACTACAGAGATTCAGTCACGCTCATGAAAGTCTCGAACGAGGTCTCGAAGTCGAAGGGAGTATCGCAGGCGGCCGTATTGATGGCTACGCCGCTCAACAAGAGATTCCTCACAGATGCGGGATTCAAGGGGAGCGAGGTAGAGAACGCAGGCCCGAACGATTTGATCATCGCGATAGAGGCAGCGAGCGAAGAGGTACTCGAATCGTCGGTCTCGAGAGTCGAGGAGATGCTCTCGTCGAGAGAATCCATGGGGGCCGAGGAGATCCGCCCCAGGACGCTCGCTTCCGCCCTCAAGGCGATGCCCGACGCAAACCTGGCCCTGATATCCGTCCCAGGAAGATTCGCTAAGAGAGAGGCGATGAACGCCCTCGAGAGCGGCCTCGACGTCTTCCTCTTCAGTAGCAACATGTCTCGTGATGATGAGGTCGAGCTGAAGGAGGCCGCGAAGGCGAGGAGCCTTCTTGTTATGGGGCCGGATTGCGGGACCTCGATCATCAACGGCGTTGTTCTCGGCTTCGGAAACGTCGTGCGCAGAGGGTCGGTGGGAATCGTCTCGGCTTCCGGAACAGGCATTCAACAGGTCTCCACCCTTCTCGACGGGGAGGGGCTGGGAATATCGCACGCGATAGGGACAGGAGGAAACGACCTCTCGGAGAAGGTTGGCGGCATGACAACAATGGAGGGAATCAGATTGCTGGAAGAGGATGAGGGCACCAAGGTAATAGTTCTGATATCCAAGCCGCCAGGCCAGAAGACGAGCGCGAAGGTTCTGAGTGCCGCGAGTCGAAGTAGCAAGCCCGTCATAGTCAACTTCCTCGGAGAAGGCGATGATGGTGCAAATAAGAAGATGAGGGCGGTGACCCTGGAAGACGCGGCGAGGATGGCGAGTGGTTTCGTTAGGGGGAAGAGAACAGGTGCCCATCCCTTCTCGGACTCCGAGAGCAGGGTGATGTCTCTCGCGAAGAGCGAATCGTCCGGGATGTCCAAGAAGCAAAGGTACATCAGAGGATTATATTCTGGAGGGACTCTCTGCTACGAGTCTCAGGTCGTCCTCTCTCCCCTGATTGGGGAAGTATTCTCGAACATACCCCTAAAACCGAAAAGCAGGATTGAGGATGCCAACGTCAGCAGGGAAAACACATGCGTTGACATGGGTTCGGAGGAGTTTGTGGTGGGGCGGCCGCATCCCATGATCGATTACTCGTTGAGGAAGAATCGGATACTTCAGGAGGCGAGAGACCCCGAAACCGCGGTCGTGCTGTTGGACGTCGTCCTGGGGTACGGCTCCAACGAGGATCCTGCCAGGGAGCTTAGACCCACGATCGTTTCCGCGAAGAAGCT
>WNFB01005202.1_pt1 | contig 11614 bp, 8 predicted proteins | sample 5400501 | NCBI WGS metagenome assembly WNFB01 (sample SAMN13153341, study PRJNA577476) | soil metagenome | isolation source: 200 cm saprolite under Douglas fir tree site 2 hole 1 | place: USA:California | collected 2015-04-18 | reverse complement strand
CCCGGCCAGCACCCAGGCCCAACGGGGAATCAACCGCAACTCGTCCGCGAAGCGGGTATGTTTTTCGCTCTTCACCGGCATGATTTCTCCCTTATTTATCCCTGAGACGAGTCATCCCTGGGACGCATCGTTACTGCCACTCAAATATGTGCCGTGCGCCAGAAACAGCACGCCTGCTGCAATCGTGGGCGCGACCCAGAAAAGTACAAAGCCTACTTGCCAAACCGGGTTCGCCACCTGATTCAATCTTCCCAGCCACTCGAACCCCCACCAGATGACAGGAGTGGTGAGCGCCGATGAAATTGCGACCAGCGCACACGACGATGCGACCGGGAGAAGCCGCTCCCGCCGCTGCCGGAGTTCGCGGCGCGAATCCAGGTCTCCTGGAAGAGGTCCTCCGCCAGTTCACGATTTCCCGACAGGTAGACCAAATAACGAAGAAGCCGATGCTGATACTGCTCGATGAGACGGTCCAGCAGGTCCGGGTCGCGCCGGCGGAGACCGCGAGCAATTGCGCTGGTATCGGATTCCATCGCATTCGCGTAGCAATAAGCTATGGCGTTCATGCTACCCGGATATACGGACGAGGCGGTAAGAAAGATGCAGGATGGGAGACATTCTCATATAGCGCATTAGGTTATTTGTATTGAGGCACATATTCGGTGAGTTGATCTGGCGCAACCCTTGCTTCAGAAGCTGCGATCAATATAATATTTGTCGATCGTCACCTCCTGTCTATAAGCCACCTCTCTCCTCTGGTCTGATCGGTTTCAGCCGTTGTGACTCTTTGATACGGACCAGTGTTGCTTAAAACAGGAGTATCCCCATGAATCGCGGATTACATCTTTTGTGTCTGGCAGGCCTTGTAGGGTCGTGCGTTGCTCAACAGCTTCCTACTTTCAACCACGTTTTTATTGTGCTCGAAGAGAACCATAACTACTCCAGTGTTATTGGCAGCAGCTCGATGCCCTACCTGAACAGTCTGGCCAACACTTACGGACTGGCCACACAGTATTACGCCGACACGCACCCTTCAATAGGCAACTACTTTATGCTGACAACCGGGGCGCTCATAACCAATGACGATAATTTCAGCGGCACAGTGACGGCCGACAATGTGGTACGTCATCTGCTGAGTGCCGGAAAGACCTGGAAGGCATACGAAGAGGATCTGCCCAAAGCGGGTTATATCAAGCCTGATGTGGCCAAATACGCGAGGCGGCATTGTCCGCTCTCGTATCTTTCAGACGTCTACAACAGCTCGAGTGAGAAACTGAATCTAGTCCCGTTTACGCAGTTTACAAAGGATCTGTCGAACAACAGCTTTCCTTATTTCTCCTTCATTACTCCCAACCTTTGCAATGATGCGCATGACTGCTCACTTGGAACCGCAGATGGTTGGCTGAAGACTCATATCGCTCCACTAATCCAAAGCAGCACGTTTCAGAAAGGTGGATTGTTGATCATCGTGTTCGATGAGTCCGCCTCTGACAACACTCACGGGGGCGGCCGAGTGGCGTGGGTTGCCGTCAGTCCGAAGTTTTCCAAAGCCGGGTATCAGTCTCAGTCTCTTTACCAGCACGAGAATACGCTTCGTCTAATGATGCAAGGCCTGGGATTGACTACCTACCCTGGGAAGGCAAAGTCGGCATCCAATATGGCGGAGTTTTTCCACTGACGTTGCCGGCGGGGCTCCGGTTCGGGAGTGGTGTTCAAGCTGACTCCCTAATCGAGTCGTACTCCCTCATGTTCTCCACATGACTTTCCGCCCAGATGACCGAAGCAAGCATGACGGGTGATGTGCGAACCATTATTTTCGTTTTTCAGCGGCGGCACTTTTCTTAGACAGCTTCGCTTTTCGCTCCTCAACCATTTCATTAACCCTACGAATGATATTGCTTAGGCGGCTCGGATCATTTTTGTTGATCTCGGCGCGGCAGAATTCCCGCCACTCGTTTTTCTCCCTTTTATTCATACGAGCTTTTTGCTGGATGTCGGGGGCCGGAGAAGACGACGCGGCTTTATAACACAACAAAGGGAGAAGTTCCAATCGTCAAAGTCCAGTCGTCGTTCTTGAACGCGATTCAAACAGCCGTATTTATGTTGCCAGTTAACCCCTTCAGAATGGATCCGTAGTTCGTATGTCGATTCGCAGATGTGGTGGTCCAGATCGCTTGCCACCGTGCCGGGTGCCCCAAAAACGAAGGGTCGGACATTACTCATCCCCGAAATTCTACGGGTGATGGCAGCCCGCCTGTGTGTGCGAACAGCCCCGCCCTGTCTCTCCAAAGAACGGAGAGAAGAGGGCGGGCACCGGTTTTTATCTCATTTTGGTTGTTCCTGCTTTTTCAGGAACAAGATTGTGCGCTCGGCCTCGGTTAGTTCGATCAGTTCTTGGCGGTCAGCGCTTCCAGACGATCGCAGTTCGAGCATTCGATCCTGGATGGCCTTGTGGGCTGCGTCCAGTTTGTGTTCGAAAATTCCGGGATTCAACTCCAATACCGCATCTCTAAAGAATTGCTTCCACATGATCTGATTGCTGGCATTAGTCGCTTGCATGAGAATTCTCCTTATATGAGCTGGCAATTTGAAAGCTTGATGGAATAGTGAGGACTCGCGGAGCTACGCTCTGCAAAGTCGATGGCTCAGATTGGAGGCGCGGGACGGTCTCAGCAGATAAGGACGCAGGTGGCCAAGGACGCGAGAGTGGTAGCTCTCGCTATTGTCATCGGAACTCTTTGAAGATGGGGATTTGCCGGTGGGAAAAACAATGACGTCGTGCGAACGGAATGCTGGCCGGCATCTCCATCATAAGTTGCTGCCTTGCGAATCCGGCGGTGCGAAGGGATGGTTGGGGAAGATCGCTTCAACATGTGAAGCTGCGCAAGAACCGTATCGGTTTCATTGGAATCGCCGGCAGCAATGAGGAAAACTACCCCCGTCAGCATAACGAGAGCCGCCGCCAACGCAATTTTCCAGATGGATTTACTACTCACGGTTTCCGTCGATCCAGTGGAGTAGCTATTTTAACATTCAACTTTTGTCCTGCAACAATTATGTAAGGGTTGTGTGGCATCTTATGTGTCAGGGTTCACCATAGTGTGGGAATTACATGGGGAGATCAAGGTGAGTATCTGGCAGAAACGTCAACTACTTAATGTCAAGACGGGATCTTGCATGCCTTTCATTCATATTTTCAATGATCGTTCGGGGCACTGGGACATCCAATCCTCATGACTGATAAACCATTGAAACGCTATCTTTTTGCGAGTGACTTTGATCAGACACTGAGTTTCAACGACTCAGGTTACGTGCTGAGTGAGGTGCTGGGCATTGCCACCGAAGACTTTGAACGCAAAGTCAAAGGGATGGCGAAGATTAACCTGGTACAGCAGGGGGCGGAACTGGCGTATTTGCTGCTGCACGATCCGGAGTATCAGACGCAGGTGCGGCGGAAGCATTTGTATGAGGCCGGAAAGCGCATTCGGCTGAAACAAAATATTGCGCTGCTGGGCGAAATTCTTAAGCGCAGCATCGAGGGATATCATTTCGATTTTTATGTTTTATCGGCGGCGCCGGTGGAGATCGTGGTGTCGGCGCTGGAGGGGATCGTTCCGGCGGATCATGTTTATGGAACCGAATTCAGTTACGGCAGCGCGGGCGAGATCGAAAGGATTGTCAGGACGACCGCGGGTTACGGGAAAGTTTCCGTGCTCGACCAGCTACAGAACAGCTTGCAGATTGGGCCAGACCACATCATCTATATGGGCGATGGCAGTTCGGATATTCACGTGATGCTGCATGTGAATGCGCGCTACGGTTACACCATCGCGGCGTCGGAAAGCAAGCATGTGGCGCAGATCGCCAATCGAACTGTGCTCAGCGACAATGCCCTGGCGGTGTTGGTCCCGGTGCTGGAGAAGATTGTGGGATGGCAGCGGCCGCGCATTCTGGACTTCTTCGAATCGTATGGGTTGCTGATACAAGAGTGGGATCGCGTACGAACTGACTGGCTGACATTACGCCCGGCGCATACTGAGGCGGCGTCCGCCGCAAGCGCGGAGTAGAGGGTCGCGCCGAGCACTTTCAGGCGGGAGGAGGAAGGTCAGGCTTGCCTCGGTGGAGAACGGGGCCATCGAGCCGGTCGCCAGGGGCACGCCGGCGCAGAATGGGGCGGTCTGACCAGGAGAGGCGGGACTGAACCTCCTGGAATTCGCTGGTGTCGAGAATGTATTCCTTCCGGTTTGGCAGCAGAGTTGAAATGTTGCTTTGCACTTTTTTGATGCGGTCTTCGGTGAGCGGATAGCTGGAATAGGCCCTGGCCACGCCGCTGTGCCACGGAATTCTGGTGATGAAGTTGTAGAACGGCATTCGTGCCAGGCGGTGGCGCATTCCCGCCTCCCGGTTACTTAGCTTTTCCAATGCGACGATGAAGGCCTCGGGGTCGTAACCGGCGGCATATTCGTATTCGATTCCCAGGAGATCGGCCTCGCTCTCGGCGTCGCGATTGAATTTCTTCAACGAGAGCGGCACGCCGAGTCCGCCCAATGAGCTCAGGCCGAAGCCGATCGGTCCTGCGAAGTATCTCAGGGGAACGGACAGGGCGTCCCAGGTATAGCGGCGAGTTGCCGAGCGAGTGGCGTGCCGGGCCACGACGTGGGCGATCTCGTGGGCCATCATGCCGGCCAGTTCCGCCTCGCTATCTACGGCGAGGATCAATCCCTTGTCCACGTACAGAAAGCCGCCGGGAAGGCTGAAGGCGCGGATGTCCTGCGAATCAATTATTTTGATGGTGAAGGGCACTTGCGCATCGGAATTCCGCACGAGTTTTTGACCGACGCGATTTACGTAGTCGGTAATCACTGGATCAGAAACAAACTTAGTATGGCGATCAATGGTGCGGGCGAGTTCCTCGCCCAGGGCGCGCTCTCGCTCCAGCGAATAAAGATTCATTCCCTTGCCAATTCCACGCTGGCCGATATGATCGACGTCGTACTTAGCGGGACGCCTGCTGGTCTTAGCAACTGGAACAGCCGTGCTAGGGGCAGCGACGGACGCTGTGGGTTGCTCGGCAGTTTCGATGGGGGACGCTGGAGGGGATTCTTGATCAATTTCCTGAGAAGGCTTCTCGGGGTGATCCTGAGCTTTCGCAGTGTGGAAGGACACTGGAATGAAAAGGAGCGCAGTGGAAATCCAGATCGCAAGACGAGCCTGGCAGTCGAGCCGCAACGGCAGGTTTGACATCCCCAAAGCCCCTTTACCGGTTGGTTGCGCACTATATGCCAACTTCTGCCGGATGTCACGTGTTGTGACGATTTTTTTTCGAATGGCTTTGCTGCAGAAAACTGCAGGGGTCCGGCGATTCTGAGATTCGGGGCTTTCTTGAAAGGTCGAAGGGCCCTGTGGATTAAGATGTCCTCCTTTTGGTGCAATTGTTTACAATAGAGGGCCTTGTAGTTTCTGGTTCCCGGGATTCATACAAATTGAATCAACTGAAGCACAACTCCCCTGGCTCCGCTCGCAGTGTGTATTGGCGCGTGGAAGGCAGCCTTCTGGATCTGACGACGGTGCGTCCGGTCGCCTTTTTCACCTGGAATTCCCAGACGTTTTTGCAGCGCTGGGTACGGCGGGGACTTGTGTTCTTAATGGCTGTGCTCCGGCCACTACTTTATGCAAGTCATAGGATCTTCGCGACGCGGGTGGTGCACGCGGTGCTGCGGGGCGTCAGTCGCGACCGGCTAGATTTATTGGGGGAGGAATACTTCGAATATAAGCTGAAACCCTATCTGAAGCCCGACGGCGTCCGTCAGCTTAACGCATTGGTGGATGGCGGGTCTCAGGTGGTGCTGGTAAGCCAGGGACTCGATCACGTTATGCGGCCGCTGGCGCAGCATCTCGGGGTGAAATGGCTGATTGCGAATCGGCTCGAATTTCGCGATGGAATTGCTACCGGACGTCTTCTGAATCCGGTGGTGCGGCCAAGAGGTGCATTCGCGCGCATTACTGGTGCGGGCCCGGACGGACGATGCACGCCGGAACAATTGATCCGCAATCTTGATTTTGCGAACGCTGAAGTGCTGGAAGCCGCAGTGATTCCGGCGACGCGGGAAGTGCCGGTAATGACGCGGCCCATTGTTTATTTCGACAAACTTGCGTCGAATAGCGAGGGTTTCAAGGCACAGGGTGAATCGGAGACGTTGTCGGTTCGCAGGACGCTAGGCGGGAAAAGCGTCATGCTGATTGGAGTGACGGGTTTCATCGGCAAAGTGTGGCTGGTGAACACGCTGATGGATCTGCCGGAAATCGGGAAGATCTACCTGTTAATCCGGCGCCAGAAATCAAATCCGGCTGTGCGGCGTTTTGAAAAACTGGTGGAGGAGTCTCCGGTATTCGATCCGCTATTTGACCGGTACGGCTTGGATCTATCCTCTTTCCTGAGAGAAAAAGTCGAAATCGTAGACGGCGACGTTACGCAGCCCGGCCTGGGGTTGGCGCCCGAGGCGGATGAAAAACTTCGCGATCAACTCGACATCGTCATCAATAGTTCGGGTCTGACGGACTTTAATCCTGATCTGCGGGATGCCCTCACGACAAATGTGGATGCGGTGATCAACGTCGTGGATTTTGTGCGCAAGTCTGACCATGCCGGCCTGCTGCACCTTTCTACGTGCTATGTGGCGGGGGCCCGGGATGGCCGCGTAAGCGAGAGGCTTCGTCCGAACTACACGCCTGCCGGGGTGCCCGACTTTATGGCGGAACGGGAGTGGCGTTCGCTTCACGAATTTGTGGAACAAGCCGTGAAGAAGGCGAAGAGCAGCGAAGTGACCGAAGAATTGCGGCGGCAGGCTCTGGAGAAAGAACACGCGGCCAAGGCGTTGCGTGGGGTGGCTCTGGAAAATCAGATCCGCAAAAATCGGATTCGCTGGCTGCGCAATTACTTGACCGAAGCAGGAATCAGACGGGCACGCGAGTTGGGCTGGCCTAACACTTACACGCTGACGAAAAGCCTGGCGGAGTCCCTGATTTCACAATATGGCGCCGGGCTACCGATCGCAATCGTGCGGCCGGCGATTGTGGAAACTTCGTTGGAGAAGCCATTTCTGGGATGGAATGAAGGCATCAATACTTCGGCTTCACTGTCCTATCTTTTGGGGACATACTTCCGGCAGCTGCCTTCGAACGAACGCAAGCGCCTCGATATTATTCCGGTGGACTCGGTTTGCCGCGGCATAACGCTGATTGCCGCCGCCATCATCGAGCGTCGCAACGACCCCATCTACCAACTCGCGACGTCGGTGACGAATCCTTGTGACATGCGGCGGTCGATCGAGTTGACATCACTGGCGCATCGCAAGCATTACCGGGCGCAGGAGGGGCTGGAATACTGGCTGCGGCTGCGCTTCGATGCGATTCCAGTATCGAAGGAACGTTACCGGCGGATGTCGGCGCCGGCACAGATTGCGATCATAAAATCGATCCAGCACGCCATGTCGGCGCTGCCGATGAAACGTCCTCCGCTGGCGCGGGCGGAACGCAGCCTGGAAAAAGTGCAGAAGCTCATAGAGTTGTTCGAGCCTTTCATCTTGCATAACGAACACGACTTTGTGGCCGACAATATTGAGAAGCTTTCGCATGCGCTAGTGGAGACCGAGAGAGCTGACTTCGGTTATGACACGCGGTCCATTGACTGGTGGCAATACTGGATCCACGTACACATACCGGCGCTGCGCAAATGGACTTATCCTCTGATTGAAGGGCGGCCGCTGGAAGTCCGCCGCCGGCGCGCGTTTCAGTTCGCGGCTGCGGCAGGCGAAGTTACCGTCAAGACCGGGACCAACGGAGCAACGTGGCGATATTCCTGACCGGTTCCACGGGCTACATCGGCGCACACGTCGCCGCCAACCTATTAGAAGGGTATCGAGACCCGCTAAATGTTCTGGTGCGGGCGGCGGACACGCACGAGGCGGAAGTGCGCCTGTGGCGGGCATTGCAGTTGCATTTGGATTTCCCGAGATTTCACAATCACCTGCACACCCGCATTCACATTTTTCGTGGGGATATCACCGAGCAGCAGTTCGGTTTGGCGGACAATGACTACGGGCGATTGGTAGAAAGCACGGATTCGATCATTCACTGCGCGGCGTCTTTGAACCGAAAATCGGAGAAGGCGTGCTTGAACGTCAACCTGCGCGGCACGCTGGAAGTTGTGCAACTGGCGATGAGGGCGCGCGATCATCATGGGTTACGGCGATTCAGTCATGTGAGCACGGTTGCGGTGGCGGGGAAGCGGAGTAATGAGGTGGTAAAGGAGGACGAGTCCATCGATTGGGAACGATCGGATTACGATCCATACGCCCGCACCAAGAAGTTTTGCGAACACATGATCCGGCAACTTCTGCCGGAGGTGCGGTTGACAATTTTTCGTCCCAGTATCGTCCTTGGAGACAGCCGTTATCCGCAGACCACGCAATTCGATATGGTGAAATCATTTGTGTTTCTGGCGGGATTGCCGGTGCTGCCGTTTCGTCCAGATGACAAAATAGATATTGTGAATGCGGATTTTGTGGCGGACGCGATTGCCACGCTGCACCAGAAGGAGAGGCCGCAGCACGACACGTATCATCTTTCTTCAGGCACAGATTCGCAGACATTCCGCGAATTAACCAACGCGCTGGCAGCGGACCGGGGCAAGGCCGGACCGCGGTTCGTGCCGGGGCTGGAGCGACCGTTTGAAGGCGTGGTAAATTTGGTATCAAAACGAACAGGCTCAGTAGGATACGGGGCATCTCTCATGAAAGTGTTTATGCCGTATCTGACCTGGAATACGGTGTTCGACAACACGCGTGTGACGACGGAGCTGGGCCGCAAGCCGGTGCCATTTTCAGAGTATAGCTATCGGCTGCTGAAATTCAGCCGGGAAAATAATTTCAAGTACGCGTACCAGGATTGGCCCACGGCGACAGCCGGAGGATCGGCCGCATGATGGATTTTGTGCTGGAGACCTGGGTCAGCACTCTCATCGAAAGTTCGAAGCTGCGCTGGATGCTGGGCAAAGGCAAGCCCTGGCAGCCGGGCGAAAAACTCAAGCTACTTTTTGCCGGATACAACGGAACCCGCAACACGGGTTCGGACTTGCGTGTCGAGGAAATGCTGCGGCAGTTACGGCACATTCTGGGTGCTGATCGCGTCGAGTTCAGTGTGATGACGCAGAATTTCAATCGCTCGCGCGGGTACTTCGAAGGCACAAGTCAGGTGCATCTGCCGGACATTTTCCCGCCATTTCTTTCTGACGAGGTCCCAAAACATCATGGCGTAGTGGCGTGCGAAGGTTCCATGTTCAAGAGCAAGTTCGCCAATGCGTTGACCGCGATGATGATCGGGTCGCTGGGAATTGCGGCGGCGCAGAACAAACTTTCGGTGGGCTACGGCGCCGAAGCCGGACGCATGGACCCGATACTGGAGAAGATGTGCGCGCGCTACTGCCGAAACTCGCTCATCGTCACGCGAAATGAAGAGTCCCGCACCATTCTTCGCGAGCTGGGTGTGCCGACAGAACTGGGTACCGACACGGGTTGGATCTTTGAGCCGCTGCCTGCGGAATACGGGCAGAAGGTGCTGCGGCAGGCTGGTTGGGACGGGAATGCGCCGGTGCTGGTGGTTTGTCCTATCAATCCTTTTGAGTGGCCAGTAAAGGCGTCTCTGCTTAAGTACGTCCTGCACGGCGTTGCCGGAGCATACAAAGAGAGCCATTACCGCTCGGTGTACTTTCATAATTCTGGGCCGGAGGCGGAGCGCGCTTACGAGCGCTATTTAACGGCCGTCGCCAATGCGGTGGATGCGTTTCGCAAACGGCGCAACGCGTTTGTGATTATGGTGGCGACGGAACGGCTGGACGCGCGGCCTGGCCACCGCATTTCGGAGAAACTCGGCGGCGTGCCGGTGCTGACCTCTGACGATTACAACATGTATGAACTTGTAAGCATTCTGCGAGCTTGCCACATGATGGTTTCGTCGCGCTATCACGGGATTTTGACGTCCATGCCGGGATTGGTGCCGTCGGCGGGAATCACTATGGATGAGCGCATTCGCAATCTGCTGAATGAGCGCGGACACCAGAACCTGCTGATGAATGTGGATGATCCTGACCTGGAGTCGAGAGTGGTCGCGGCTCTGGATAAGCTGTGTCGGGAGCGGGAGGCGATCGCGGACGGCATCGGACGGACGGTGGTGAGAAATTTGAAAGTGATGGCGCGAATGGGGGTTTATTTCGAAGAAGAAGTGCAACGCCGCTATCCCGAATTTCCGACTCGCCGCGGGGAATGGAGCTGGGAGGAATATCTGCCGCCCCTGAGTCCGAATTTGAGGGCACTGGTTGAGGCGTACGGGTGAGGCTTGATCCCGTGACTTTGATTCTGTGAATTTCATCGAGAAAATTTTCGACCAGCTTGGGAAGTGTCACGCTGCGTCTCTGTTGCAGGAACTCCGTGATGGCCACAAGTCGGCGGTGACGGGGTGCGAACTGCTGGACCTGGTCAACGCGGCGCGTAGTTTTATCCGGAGGGAAGGGCTGAAACCGGGCGACCGCTGCGCTCTGCTGGCACACAACAGCATCCGCTGGGTTGCGATGGACCTGGCAATGATGGCCGAAGGCCTGATTGTGGTGCCGCTCTATGCGCGCCAGTCGCCTGCCGAACTCGTCGCCATGATGAAGGATTGTTCGCCGGCGATGATTTGGTGCGGCGATGCTGCGCTGCGCGATGCGATTCTCGAAAAGTGGGAAGAGGCGCCGCCGCAACATCTTTTTGACGATGTATTTATAAGTTCTCCCGCTGGGTCGGCGGAGGCAAGTACGAGGGACGGTGTCGGCCTAGGGTTGCGACATATGAGGGATAGCGATGCCGTCACTATTATTTATACGTCCGGTACATCGGGCGAGGCCAAGGGAGTTGTGCTCAACGCGGGGAATGTGGGGCACATGCTGGGCTGCACATCGGGGCGGCTCGACGTGCTGATGGGCGACAAGCGCGGGCAGGATCGCGTGTTTCATTACTTGCCGTTTTGTTTCGCGGGTTCCTGGATAATGTTGCTGACTTGTCTGGTTCGCGGCAGCCTGCTGACTCTGAATACCGATCTCACGAAGCTTGCAGGCGACATGCGAAGCGCGGCTCCGGATTATTTTCTCAACGTTCCGGCGCTGTTGGAGAGGACGCGCAAAGCGGTTGACACACAATTGTGGCAGACGGGAGGGGTTGCACAAGCCGTTTATTCGCGCGCAAAAGCTGCATGGATTCGCCGGCGAGACAAACAGGCCCAGCGTGGAGATCGCATGTGGCTGTGGCTGGCGGAGGCGGTGGTATTTCCTACCATCCGCAAGAAAATGATTGGAGCAAATCTCGAGGCGTTGATCTGCGGATCGGCGCCGCTTGATGTGGAAACCCAGCTTTATTTTGTGATGCTGGGAATCCCGGTGCTACAGGTGTACGGACTGACCGAGACGACCGGCATCTGTACTATGGATCATCCGCAGCGCGCGGAACCGGGATGGGTCGGGCCGGCGATCGAGGGAATTGAAATGCGGATCGGTGAGAATGACGAAATCATCGTTCGCGGGCCA
>WNFB01005201.1_pt1 | contig 11617 bp, 9 predicted proteins | sample 5400501 | NCBI WGS metagenome assembly WNFB01 (sample SAMN13153341, study PRJNA577476) | soil metagenome | isolation source: 200 cm saprolite under Douglas fir tree site 2 hole 1 | place: USA:California | collected 2015-04-18 | reverse complement strand
TGTGAGATGCCTCATCTCTGACGGCGCCATGCAGGCTCTGTAAGGCCTGTGCGAGTTGGACGAATTGGTGCACAGAAAGTTCCTGGGCGCGGGCGTGCTCATTGAGAGCGAGGTCAGTGAAGACGCCGGCCAATCCTGCTCTGGTCAGCGCCTGCGGAAAGGCGGCTAAGAGATTGGCGCGCAACGTCTTGCGCCGATGAGCGAAGGCAGTCTTGACAATACGAAACAGCCAACCTTCCTCGCACGCAGGCCAAGGTAAGACGGGAAATGGCCTCAACGTTATCACACTAGAGTCGACTGCTGGTACCGGGGCGAAGGCGTGTCGTGAGACGTCAAAGTTGGGCGTGATATGGGCATAGTACTGCAAGAAGACCGACAGCGCTCCATACGCGCTGCTGTGCGGCTGGGCCAGGAGACGGGTTGCCACTTCTTTCTGAAGCATGATGACGAGCCGCGACAGACGCTGGCGAAACGTCAACAGGCGCTGCAAAATAGCCATGCCCATACTGTACGGCAGGTTGGCCACAACCATCAGGGGCTGTGGTAGAAGCTCATAGTCATAGAACCGCGCATCGGCCTCGATAACGTGAACATGGGTTGCAGATGCAAAGTGTTGCTGTAGGGTGTGGGCGTAGTGGGCATCGATCTCGATGGCATAGAGGGCATGCGTACGCTGGGCTAGCGCCGTTGTCAGAATGCCCCGGCCCGGCCCGACCTCGAGCACTATGTCATCGGGAGCGAGAGAGGCGCTCTGGAGAATGCGCTCAACGACGAGCGGATCACGTAAAAAAATCTGCCCGAGGCGTTTGCGGTGATAGGGAATCTTTTTTGGCATGCTCTTTCATCTCCGTTAGCCTTGGCACGGGAGCGCTACATCACCTTATGCTACTCTTGTAGTATACACTCCCTACCATCAGAGACTCGACACCGATCGTCTACTACGCTATGATCCCTCCGCGAAGAGCGCACGTCTTTACGTTGTGCTTCTTCCATGCTTTTGTAGTGTTTCCTAAAAATATCACGGCCTTCCCCTGCTTGTCCGAAGCATAGCGAGAGAGCTAGGGTTACGCATGAAAATCCACGAATATCAGGGTAAAGAGATCTTACGCGCCTACAATGTGCCTGTCCCCAGAGGGAATGTCGCGTCCGCGCCCGAGGAAGCGCGACAGGTGGCAGAGACGCTCGGAGGAAATCGCTGGGCGGTCAAAGCCCAAATCCATGCAGGGGGACGCGGCAAAGGTGGGGGTGTGCAGGTGGCGGCCAGTACCGCGGAGGTGGAGCAGATCGCCGCTACACTCCTCGGACAGAAGCTGATCACACCGCAGACCGGGCCAGCAGGCCAGATCGTGCAGCGCGTGCTGATCGAAGAGGGCTGTGATATTGCCCGGGAATTATACTGTGGGATCGTGATCGACCGGCAGCTAGGGCAACCAGTGTGTATGGTGAGTCCTGTTGGGGGGATGGACATTGAGGCGGTGGCCGCGACCACGCCAGAACACATCTTTCGTGAGTCCATAGACGTGCTGCTCGACCTGGCGCCCTTTCAGGCGCGGCGCCTCGTTGAGCAGCTCAAAGTCGGGGCAGAAGCGCAGCAGGCGCTGCCACCGCTGTTACGGAAACTCTACGACGTCTTCTATGCCAAGGACTGTACGCTGCTCGAAATCAACCCGCTGATACTGACCGACGCGGGGATACCCCTGATCCTCGATGTCAAAATGGAGTTCGACGATAATGCCCTCTTCCGCCATCCTGACGTGGTAGGGCTGCGGGATCTGGCCGAGGAAGACCCCCTTGAAGTTGAAGCTTCAAGGTATAGACTAAACTATGTAAAACTTATCGGAAATATTGGCTGCATTGTCAATGGCGCTGGCTTAGCGATGGCGACCATGGATATCATTAAGCTCGCAGGGGCTGCCCCAGCCAATTTTTTGGACGTCGGCGGGGGAGCCAGCGCAGAGGCGGTCGAGAACGCCTTCCGTCTGCTCATGGCTGATCCGCATGTTCAGGCTGTCTTAATCAATGTCTTTGGCGGCATTTTACGCTGCGATGTCTTTGCCCAGGGAGTGCTCCAGGCCGTTGCGAACCTCCAGGTTAACGTGCCAGTCGTCGTGCGCATGGAAGGCACGAACGTGGAAGAGGGGCGGCAGATTCTCGCGGAGTCTGGTCTCAATTTTCGTCTTGCTGATAGCATGGCAGACGCCGCGCACCAGGTGGTGCAGGCTATCCAGGGGGTAGGAGCAGCCCGATGAGTATTCTGGTGGATCAGAGTACCCGCCTGCTAATCCAGGGGATGGGACGTGAGGGCAGGTTCCATGCTGAGCAGGCTATCGAATACGGTACGCGTTTTGTCGGTGGGGTGCATCCCGGACGCGGCGGTGGGGCGGCTTTAGGGCGTCCGCTGTTCAACACTGTAGCCAATGCGGTGGCCGATACGGGGGCGAACACCACGCTCATCTTTGTGCCAGGGCCTGCTGCAGCGGATGCGATTCTGGAAGCGATCGACGCCGACATCGGGCTGGTGGTATGCATTACCGACGGCATACCCATCCGCGATATGCTGGTGGTGCGTCGCTATATGGTCGGGAAAAATGTGAGTCTTCTCGGTCCCAACTGCCCTGGCTTGATCTCTCCAGGGAAGGCAAAAGTGGGTATCATGCCGGCCCATATCCATACGCCTGGACGGGTGGGTGTGCTGTCCCGGAGTGGCACGCTGACCTATGAAGCCGTGTCGCAGCTCACGGCCCGCGGCATTGGTCAATCCACGTGTGTCGGTATCGGCGGCGACCCGGTGGGTGGTTTAACGTTTGTCCAGTGCCTTGAAAAATTTCAACAGGATCCCGAGACCGATGCCGTGGTGCTGATCGGCGAAATTGGTGGCACAGCGGAAGAAGACGCCGCGGCCTACATTGCGCAGCACGTCACCAAACCAGTAGTGGGCTTCATTGCTGGGCAGACTGCGCCGCCGGGACGGCGTATGGGACATGCTGGCGCCATTATTGCTGGTGGGCAGGGCACGGCTGCCTCAAAAATAGCCGCCATGGAACGCAGTGGTATCAGGGTTGTGCACAGTCCAGCGCGTATTGGTGAGACTGTTGCCGACGTGCTGAAACACACAGTATAAGAGGAGAACCATGGAACGAACTCTTGCGATCATCAAGCCCGACGCGGTGCAGCGCAACCTCGCTGGTAAAATTCTGACACGTCTTGAGGCTGAAGGTTTTGTAGTGCTTGGCCTCAAGATGGTCTATCTCAGGAAGCAAGACGCTGAACGCTTTTATGCGGTGCATCGTGAACGGCCATTTTTCGAGAGCCTGACCTCGTATATGGCCTCGGGACCAGCTATTCCCATCCTTCTTGAGCGTGACAACGCGATTCAGGCCTTGCGCGACCTTATGGGAGCCACTAATCCCGCACAAGCGGTAGCTGGCACGATACGGCAGGAATGTGGCCTCGACGTGGAAAAAAATGCCATGCACGGCTCAGATTCCACAACCTCAGCGGCCCAGGAAATCCCATTTTTCTTCAGTCACCTCGAATTCCATGAGCGTTCCTGAGGAGGCGCTGTGCACAGTACGCTAGAGCAGATATCCGTATTTAAAATTCGAACGCTCAATGCGGCGTTTGAGCTGGGTGACTTTCTCGTTTTCTTCCTGAAAGGGGTCGTTGCACTTCACCCATAGATTGAGGAGATAGCCAATACGGATGTAATTCCAATCGAGATCATAGGGGATACGCTTCATTTTTGCGAGCTTGATGAGCTCCCCACGCATCTTCGCCCGGGTGTTTTGGGGCGGATCAACCATGGCTTTCTCAATCTGCTCATTGGTCGCCAACCGCACGACCTGTCCCTTCCGCTCTAAGAGAAAGTACAGACCTTTCTCGCGCCGAATATCGTGATATTGCAGATCGAGCATGAGCATACGATCGCCGCTGACCTCTGGCGGCAGATTGATGCGCTCCCCATAGGCTTGCAGGAGGTGTAGTTTGATCACCCAGTCGATCTCGTGGTGCAGCTGCATAGGATCTTCTTCGAGCTTGGTCAGCACGTACTCCCATTTTTGCAGGATATCAGCCGCCTCAGGGCTCATCGGCCGTGTACTGTAATAGCGATGCGCCAGATCGAGGTACTCTTTCTGCAACTCCAGGGCCGAGTATTTCTTCCCATTGTTCAGAGGGACTGCTTCGCGACAGGTCAAGTCGCGTGAAATATCTTTGATCGCCCGCACCGGATTGCGTAGAGAAAAGATCGGTGGGAGGAAATCATCTTCGATCATCTGCAGCACAAGCGCCGTAGTCCCCACTTTCAGGTAGGTGGAGAACTCCGACATGTTCGAATCACCCACAATGATGTGCAGCCGGCGGTATTTTTCCTTGATAGCATGCGGTTCATCACGGGTATTGATAATGCTACGCTCATTCGTCGTGGTTCCAGAAATCTTCTGCCGAATATGCTGCGCGCGCTGCGAGATGTGATAGACCGTGCCCCGCCTGGTGCGAAACACCTTCCCGGCTCCAGTGAAGATTTGCCGCGTGACGAGGAAAGGAATGAGCTGTTCGGCCATGTAGTAGAAATCAGCCGTGCGATCTGCCAGGTAATTCTCGTGGCATCCGTAAGAATTGCCCACGAAATCGGTGTTATTTTTAAAAATGGCGAGTTCGCCCTGAAAACCCTCCTCATGCACCTTATTCTGGGCGTAATTGAGCAAGTTTTCCAGAATACGCTCGCCGGCTTTGTCGTAGATCATGACGTCCATGGGGCTAGCGCACTCTGGTGTGGCGTACTCAGGATGGCACCCCGTGTCGAGATAGAAACGCGCCCCATTTTCGAGAAAGACGTTCAAAAAGCCTTCTGTAGTAATGAGCTTCTCGAAGAGATACCTCACCACTTTTTCGGACGGGAGGGTGCGCCGCCCATTGCAGGTGAACGCAATACCGAACTCGTTTTCCAGCCCGTAAATGCGCTTTTTCATAGATGTTCATAGCTCACTGTTGGTGGCCGCCATCGCCCGAGCAGCCTCGGCCTGCGTCATGCGATAGAATTTCCGGCCGACGTGCCTGCGCTCTAGGAGGCCAACCTCCAGAGCACTCTCCTCGACTGGCGGTCGCTCATAACCAGCCAGCAAACTCCGACGGCTCAAGGCTAACGCCTCCGCTAACGGCAGGTCTGGACGATAATGCTCCTGCAAGTAGGTGCGGATACGGTCAGCCTGCCCGCCGATCACGGCGAACTGCCGGCGGTCTGTGATCGTACCATCAAAGGAGACGTGATACATCTCATTTTGCGCCGGGGTCTCACCAACTTCCACCACCAAAATCTCCACTTCCAGCGGCTTAGGATCACGGGTAAAAATAGTGCCCATGGTCTCTGAATAGGCATTCGCCAGGGACTTGGTCGTGACATCCTGACGGCTATAGGCATAGCCTTTGAGATCCGCATAGCGAATACCAGCTTTGCGGAGGTTTTCGAACTCACTATACTTGCCAACGCCGGCAAAAGCGATGCGGTCATAGATCTCGGAGATTTTGTTGAGCGATGCACTCGGGTTTTCCGCCATGAGCAGGAGCCCCTCGGCATACTCGACAGCGACGATAGAGCGCCCCTTGGCAATACCCTTGCGCGCATACTCGGCCTTGTCCTGCATGATTTGGTCGGGCGACACATAGAAAGGCACGGCCATAGCACTACCCTTGCAACGCCGCAATGAGCCGTTCACTCAGGGGACGGATCTCATCGTCAGCGACATCTGTCACACCATTACACGTGACCATTTTTACGACCGGATAAATCCCCCGCACAAGATCAGGACCACTCGTGCCAACATCAACATCAGCCGCATCCACCAGCGCCTCTAAGGCTAAAGCCAGGGCGGCCTCCCGTTTCATGTCAGCTTTGAAGAATTTTTTGAGGGTACTACGGGCTTCTTTGCCTCCCGAGCCCGTGGCATAAAACTGCAACTCCTCGTAGCGCCCACCAGTCACGTCGTACTTAAAGATACGGCCCTGCTGCTGGCGCAGATCGTAGCCAGCAAAAATGGGAATGACAACAAGCCCATGAAAGGCGGCCGGAAGGTTTTGCTTCACCATCTGTGCGAGCTTATTCGCCTTGCCGTCAAGGGCGAGCGTCTCCCCTTCAATCTTATGATAATGCTCCATCTCGACCTGGAAGAGCTTGATCATTTCCAGACAGGGGCCAGCAGCACCAGCCATGGCAATGAGCGCATAGTCGTCCGCTTTATAGACTTTTTCGATACGTCGTGACGATATTTCAAACCCCTCTGTGGCCTGGCGATCACCGGCCATCACGACGCCATCGGCAAACCGCAACGCTAGCACCGTTGTGGCAAAAGGCACTGCCTCTGTCAACCGCAGCTCACTGGCACCGAGCTGCGGCACATTGTGCAGATGCTGGAACGGGAGAAGATGCGGAAAATCATGCCCCAGCAACTCAAAGAAGCTCGAACCCTCGTAGCTTCCCGAAAACAACGGCACCTTATTCTCCTCCTCGCTGCACGTAGTTTTTCACAAACTCCTCAGCGTTTTCCTCCAAGACCTCATCGATCTCGTCAATCAGGGCATCCATATCGTCCCGTAGCTTTTCACCCTTGGCCGACAAATTTGACGTCGGCGTGCTCGCTGTAGTCGTCTGCGTGTCGCTGGTGCGCCGTACTTGCTGCTGCCCACCACCTTCGGCGCATGTAACAATACCTGCCCACGCCGTCCACGTTGCTCTTGTCTGTTCCCTCACCATATAATACGCTCCTTCTGTGTGGGCTCTCCCGCGGTCTAGCGCTGCCTATGTGACAATGTTGGCGATCAGGTCTGCAGCGGTCTCCGAACGGTCCAGCAACTGCTGCACGTGGCGTTTCGTACCGCGCGTTGGCTCCTCCATCATGATGCGTTTGATGGGGCCATCCCCGAGATTAAACGAGATCGAATCCCAGTTCACCCCAAAGATTTGATTTTTGAACTTTTTGAGACACTGCCCACGGAAATAGGCGCGCGTATCTTCAGGCGGATCATCCATAGACCGCACGATGTCCTCTTCTGCGAGCATACGCCGGGCCGCTCCGCTCCGTTCCAGCACGTAATACAAACCCTTCTCCGGGCGGATATCATGATACTGCAAGTCCATCATCGCAATGCGTGGGTCATCCCAGCCACTCCCCCGCCGCTCCATATAATGGGTCAAGAGGTGCAACTTCATCACCCAATCAATCTCCCGACACAGTTGCATGGGGTCACTGGCCAGGCGATCCAACACAGAACCCCATTCCGCCACCACGGCTGGATAGGTCGAATGGCAGTCAGGATATTGCGCGATGTACCGCTGCGCCGACTCATGATACCAGCGCTGGATATCAATCGCCGTCATTTTGGTACCGTTTTTCATCGGCACTGCCACCTGACACGTCGGATCATGGGAAATGTCCCGCAAAGCCCGCACGGGGTTCCGCAGCGCCAACGGCTCCGGCAAGAAGCCCTCTTCAATCATTTGGAGGACGACAAGCGCCGTCCCGACTTTCAGGTATGTCGTGAACTCCGACATGTTGGCATCGCCGACAATGACGTGCAGACGGCGATACCGGTCGCGGTTCGCGTGTGGCTCATCACGGGTATTGATAATGGGGCGCTTCACCATCGTGTCCAGCCCCATCTCCGTTTCAAAGAAGTCGGCGCGTTGCGAAATCTGGTACGGCACATGCTCAGCCCCGTTTTCTGCGCCAACCTTCCCAGCGCCACAAAAAATCTGCCGTGACACCAGGAAAGGCATAAAGCGTTCGGCAATCGTCTGAAACGGCGTGCGCCGGTCTAACAGATAGTTTTCGTGATAGCCGTAGCTATTGCCCTTCTGATCACTGTTGTTTTTGTAGATGATGATCGTCCGACCAGGCGGGATAAGTTGGTTGGCGCCCAAACGGCTCAGGTTGAGGATACGCTCCCCGGCCTTCTCATAGCGGAGAAGATCAAGGACATTGGAACACTCCGGCGTGGAGAATTCCGGGTGTGCGTGGTCGACATAGAAGCGCGCGCCATTGGGCAAGATCTTGTTAATCGCCATGTTGTCCTGATGATCCGGGACGTCGTACTCGTCATCCAGCTCGAAACCCCTGGCATCCACCAGCGGGTCCTCTTGATCGTAGTCCCACAACAGCTTGAGCGACTGGTCAGCGTTATAGCTATTCACCAGTAACAAGGAGGTGGCAATGGAATCGAACTCCGGATCATTCTGGACCACAAGGCCATATTCCGTTTCCGAACCAAGGATTTTCGAGAGCGCCATGACACCTCCAAACTCAGGACCGTGCATCACCCACACTGCCGCGCAGGCTGCGAACAACACCGGACATCACAAGAGCCCTCACACCACCTCCTAGAGATACTGTCCCGGGGTAATCTCTTCAATGGGCCGTAGCTTCGGGGTCTTCGAACCCACAAGCGTACGAATGTTGATGATCTTTTCCCCTTTTGTACCGGAAATACGCGCCCAATCATCAGGATTCGTGGTGTTCGGGAGATCTTCGTTCTCCTTGAACTCCTCCTGCACCGCATTGACAATATCTTCCAACTTCAGGCCTTTCTCGCGGCTGGCCAGGTAACGTTTCAACGCCGATTTTTTTGCCCGCGCCACAATGTTTTCGATCATTGCTCCGCTGGAAAAATCCTTGAAGTAAAAGGTCTCCCGGTCACCCTTGGCGTAGGTCACTTCGAGAAACTTATTCTCGTCCCGTGTGCTGTACATGTGCTCACAGGTCTGGTCAATGAGCCACGCCACCGTGGCCTCACGGTCATGGCCGTGGCGCCGCAACTCTTCATCGTGCATGGGCAGATCTGCGAGCAGATACTTTGAGAAGATATCTCTGGCAGCCCGCTTGTCGGGCCGCTCGACTTTGATCTTGAGGTCTAAACGCCCCGGGCGCAGCACCGCCGGATCGATCAGATCCTGGCGATTGCTCGCGCCAATGACAATGACGTTCTCAAGCGACTCCAGGCCATCCAGCTCTGAGAGGAATTGGGCGACCACGGTGATCTCGACATCCGACGAGATCCCCGAGCCGCGCACCCGAAACAGGGAATCCATCTCATCGAAAAAGACGATCACTGGCGTCGTGTCCGTCGCCTTTTCCCGTGCCTTCTTAAACACCTCACGGATTTTTGACTCAGTCTCGCCCACGTACTTATTCAGGAGTTCAGGCCCTTTGATGTTGAGGAAATAACTTTGCGCCTCGACGCCCTTGCGCTCCGCTAAACTGCGCGCCAGACTGTTCGCCACCGCCTTGGCAATCAAGGTTTTCCCGCACCCCGGTGGGCCATACAAGAGTACGCCTTTCGGTGGGCGTAGACGGTGTTCGCGGAATTCGTCGGGATAGAGATACGGGAGTTCAATACCATCCCGGAGGTCTTGAATCTGGGTGTCCAAACCACCAATATCCGCATAGGTGACATTGGGCACTTCTTCTAGCACAACCTCCTCCACCTTCGATTTGGGGAGTTTCTCCAGCACATAGTTCGACCGCGTCTCGAGCAACAGGTTGTCCCCAACATCTAAGTCCAAGAGCCGAGCATGATCCGAGAGTGTTACCACCCGTTCTTCGTCGGCACGCCCCATGACGAGGACACGCCGCTCATCCAGGCGGTCCTTCAAACGTACGACCTCACCGCGGGACTCATAGGTACTGATATCAATCACATTCAGTGACTCATTCAGTACCAGCAGCTGACCTTCTTCAAAGGTAGCGGTCTCAAGGCGGGGATGGACATTGACTTTCAAATGCCGCCCGTCAATGTCGATGTCCAGCGTGCCATCAGCGTTACGCTGGCGAAAGACACCATAGCTATTGGGGGGCATGCAGAGCTTTTCAACTTCTTTCTTGAGAGCGTTGATCTGCTCCTTCGCCTCTTGCAGAGCACCTACGAGCTTCTCATTCTGTTTTTTCCCCTGCGTCAGCTGCTCCAGCGACTGATGGTACTTCCGTTTCAGCGCCTCGTAGTGGCTGATCGTTTTCTCCAGGTGTCGTACCAAACTCTCGGAATCGTGTTCAACGACCCTTATTCGCTCTTGTAAGTCTTTGATTTCTATCTCGTACTGGGCGAGTTTGCTCTGGAATGAGGCTTCTGAGCGTGGCATATGGATGGAGAGTTTGCGCATCGTGTCGCGGACAAACCCCTTCCTCTCTTCCTGCGGGAAGTTCTCCATAGTCAAGAAACCTTCTCCTTAATGGTGGTGAGCAAACTCCATGGCCTTTGACGCCCGTACCGCTAACCCTAGCATACTTGGCAGGGGGTGTCAAGCATCAATAAAGCCTGTAATATGCTGAATTTTCTAGAGTTTCTGCGTATATGCACACTGCTGGCACTGTCAAGATTATACCTCAAGATGGCCCTGCGAAACCACCTCCACTTGCCGCTGGAGCGCTGTACCACCACCGCCAAGCGCACAGAGGGCCTGCCCAGGGTATAAACTACACGCGACCGCGCTTGACAAAACCTAGTGATTGTGGGAATGATTGTAGCACTAATATGTCTGGGTGCCAGGGGAAACAGTATGTATTGTATGACGCGATGGGTGGCACGTGCCAGGGGATGGCTGCCGTCCTCCCGTGCCGGCCTTGGTGCCGCATTGCCCTGGGACGCCACAAGGGCTCAGAGGAGCCTCGCATATCTCTGGCATGTATAATGTGCTCTTTCACGTCATACTGTTCGCATATCTCTTGGCTTCCTTGCTCTTCTGGCTCTATATGGGGCTGCGGCAGCGCTGGATCTTTTACCTGGCCCATGCTCTGCTGGGGGGAGGGTTCGGTCTGCAAACGCTCATCCTGGGCTATAATCTCTCCATCCGGACGTTTCCGTTGTGGGGGGAGGTGGCGACGTCACTGGGGTTACTCTCCTGGGCCATCATTGCAATATATCTCGCGGCGGTATGGCGCTACCGTATCGAAGCGCTGGGGTCCTTTATCGTGCCGCTCGCTTTCCTCGCTGCCGCGTCTGCCGGAGTACCAGTGACCACGCCGGTCCGGTTGCCGCTGGCGGTGCAGCATGTGTGGCTCGGCTTACATATTGTCCTCGCATTGCTCGGCTATGCGGCGCTTACCCTCATGTTTTGTGCCGGAGTCATGTATCTCATTCAGGAACGCCAGCTGAAGTCGAAGCGTCCTGGAGCCTGGTATCACTATTTGCCGTCACTGACACTGCTCGATGAGCTGAACGCCAAGGCGCTGCTGCTGGGTTTCCCTTTCTTAACCCAGGGCATCGTCACGGGTTCGGTGTGGGCCAAATACACGTACGGGTCGTATCTGCACTGGAATCTGACCTCACTCCCGCTCCTCCTGGCATGGTTCATTTATGCTCTGCTGCTGGGAGGACGGCGGTCGTTAGGCTGGCAAGGCAGCAAGGCAGCCCGGGCGACGGTGGGAGGGTTTATTGTCGTCCTGGCGTCGTATTTTGTGCATACGCTGTGAGTGAGTGCCCCTGGGGCGATGGAGCGGACGCGCATGGCGATTGTCGTGGTTGGGTTGAACCATACGACGGCCCCGGTAGCGGTGCGGGAGCGCCTGGCTTTTTCTGACGCGACCCTCGCCGAGGCCCTGGCGCACTTTCGCCCGCCAGAGGTGCAGGAACT
>WNFB01005200.1_pt1 | contig 11620 bp, 12 predicted proteins | sample 5400501 | NCBI WGS metagenome assembly WNFB01 (sample SAMN13153341, study PRJNA577476) | soil metagenome | isolation source: 200 cm saprolite under Douglas fir tree site 2 hole 1 | place: USA:California | collected 2015-04-18 | reverse complement strand
GCGGAGGATTTGTCAAGGAAAGAAGGGGCTGAAAGCTGACCACTGAACGCTTTCAGTGATACAGCACCCGTTCTTCGGACGAGCGGATCTCTTCGATTAAACGACCGATAGCCGCGCGCACCTGCGCCTCATTGACTCGCAGGCCGCGCACGATCATACGGAGTTGGTGGGTTTCGTCGCGCTTGAGAGTACGGAAATAATCGAGGTGGATTTCCAGCCGCTCAGCCAGCAGACGGTCAGTGTCGGCTAACGAGGGCAATCGGGCGCGTCCCTTGCCCATCTCATCAGCCACAGTCAAGAGCCGGCTCAGCAAGCCAGTATGATAATTAGCGATATCTGAAAGCAAGGAGGAATCGCGGCGCACCGGCCTCAAGAAAAAGGCCTCGGCAAACACTCGCATCGCCTCGGCGAGATCACCCTTCTCTAGAAGTTCGTCTCCTTGCTCACAGCGCATACAATAGCGACGGAACATCGCCCGCTCAAAGACCCCGCCGAAAGAGTGCATTAAGGCCGAGAGCACTAAGGACACGAGATAAGTGACAACCCCGACCGCAACCACCAGGAGCAAGAGACCCATCACGAGGGCCGTCAGCGGCACATTTTCGCTAGTTGTTATGGGATACATGGCGAGACCCGACAAGGGAGAAAAGCATAGCTGGTAAACTGAGACAAGCCCCTACCCTTTTTTCTGTTCTTTTTTGCCGCTAGATCGCTCGGTTTCTCTTTACCGGCCTGGAAGGGTCGTTTATAGTGCACCCATCTCATGATCCCGCTCCGCGATACTATCCCTTCTCAGTCTCCTCCCCTCATGACCCTGGCGCTGATCGCGGTGAACGTGCTCGTCTTTCTCTACGAGTTGAGACTCGGACCAGATATGGAGCGGTTCCTTTTACACTATGGCTTCGTGCCAGCCGTGTATTTTCATGTCTCTCACATCCAGCCCTGGAACCTACCGGCTCGTTTTGTGCCGATGGTCAGTTCTATGTTTTTGCACGGGGGCTGGATGCATTTGATCGGCAATATGTGGACGCTATGGATCTTCGGCGACAATGTCGAGGATCGTCTGGGCAAGGGTCGGTATCTGCTCTACTACGTGGTATGCGGCCTCGTGGCGGCTTATGTGCACTATCTGACCGGACCGCGGTCCGGCATACCCGTGGTCGGCGCCAGCGGCGCCATCGCTGGAGTGATGGGGGGGTACTTCGTGCTGTTCCCTCGCGCCCGGATCGTGACGTTGTTGCCAATCCTCTTTTTTATCCAGATTGTTACCCTGCCCGCGGTTGCGTTTCTGGCTTTCTGGTTCTTTGCCCAATTGCTTAACGGTATGGTGGCCACTGCTGCCAGCTTCGGTGGCGGCGTCGCCTGGTGGGCACACGTGGGCGGTTTCATTGCTGGTGCAACCATGATCCTCCCTCTCCGCTGGCCCCAACCACGCTACGACTCGCGGTAGCTACCTACCAGTCCAATCTACCTGGTATGAGGACGATGAGGATGATCTTTCCCCGCAATCGCTCGCTTTCGCGAGCGCTGCTCGGCCTGAGTATCTTGCTTCTCTCCTACCCTCCGTTTGCTACGGCCCAGTCTCGCGGCGCCATTGAGGAGTACATAGAACGCGGGGAAACGCTGTTCAGTCAAAGCAACTGGGACGGAGCGATTAAAGAACTACAGGCCGCCTTGCGCCTTGACCCGCGCCGCGCTGACGCCCGCATCAACCTGGGCATGGCTTATTATTTCAAAGGCGACCTCCCCGCGGCCGTACCGGAGTTTCAGACAGTACTCCGTACCGACCCGCAACGGGGCGATGCCGCATACAGGCTCGGTCTGGCCCTGAATGAGACAGGGGATCTAAATGGCGCCATTGCCGCCTTTCGTACTGCGACTCGTTTCAATCCCCTGGCGAATTACAATCTCGGGAACGTGCTCGAACAGCAAGGTGACCGCGCCGGCGCCCTCGAAGCCTACAAGGCTTATCTCGCTGCCGCCTCGCAAACACCCGAGACTGTATCCTTGAGTGACGCCGTGCGCACCGGGACAACTCCCACATCTGCGGCAGGCGTGGCACGGGATCACTTCCGACGTGGTCAGGCACTGCTGGAAAAGAAAGATGGGGCTGGTGCGGTGACTGAGTTTCTTGTTGCCCTACGTCTGCAACCAAATTACATCGAGGCCTGTAACAGCCTGGGCTTGGCCTTTCGCCTTAAGGGTGACTTGGATGAAGCGATCGCCGGATACAAAATGGCCATTCGCCTGGACGCGCGGTTTGCCGCGGCACACCGAAACCTGGCTCAGGCGTTCGAGGAAAAAGGCGACCCCATGATGGCGGCCCAGGCCTACGATCGCTATTTGCTGCTCATGCCGGGCGCGGCGGACGCTGCCGAAGTACGGAATAAGATCGCTAAGCTGCGGGGGGCAGCACAATAGACCAGGGTAAAATTGTGGATCGTGCAGGCAGGCACGACCACATTATGAGCGATCGAGACCCCCTCTCCCAGAATCGTGGGTATCCCGCCGCTGAAGACATGAACCGGCGCAGTGTCCTGGATGTTCACCCGCGTACCGATGTGGATATAGCAAACATCACCACGCACGACCGCGTTGAACCAGATACTTGACTCTGGACCGATATGCACATCCCCGATGATATGAGCACTCTGCCGGATATAGGCGCTGGGATCGATTTGCGGGGCGACCCCGTGATGGGAAATGATCATCCATGTCCTCCGTTCCGGAGAACCGTCATAGGGGACGGCAAACCAATGGTCAAGGTCAGCCCTCCATCCCGCGCTTACTTGTTACGCTCGGGAGAAGGGGTTAAGGTCGGAGAGAGGAGGATGGTAATCATGAAGAAAATCATCCGCGTTGGTATCCCAATGGCCATACTCCTTGCGCTTCTAAGCGTGTCGGGAGTTTTCGCCCAAGGGCGCGCGTCCCAGCCGGATGGCTGGCAAGGCCCCAGACCTGCGCCGCAACAAGGCACCCTCACCCCGGCGCCGCAGCGGACTGTCCCCTCTGGCAAGCAAGTGTTGGAGATCCCCTCTCAACCGCAACAATCCCTGGAACCGCCTCGGCAACAGACCGAAATCGCGCCGCGATCCCAACCTGCATCCCCGCGTCCCAACCAGCTGGTGACGGTCACAGTAACCGATCCCCAGGGTAGGTATGTCTCTGGACTCAGACGCGAGGACTTTGCCGTGTATGAGGACGACATGCCGCAAGACATCACGTATTTCAACACCGGCGAAAACGAACCGGTGAGCCTGGGTCTCATTGTGGATGTCAGCGGTAGCATGAGCAGTAAAATCGACCGCGCCAGGCTGGCACTGCGCCGTTTGCTGGACACGATCCACCCTCAGGATGAAGTCTTCATCGAGGCGTTCAATCAGCAGCCCTTCTTGCTGCAGGATTTCACCGACAGCCGCCTCTTGTTGGCGCAAGCGATTTCCTCATTGCGACCGGTTGGCGGCACTGCCCTCTACGACGCCATTCTCGATGGTCTGCACCGTGTCAAACGCGGCCGGCATCAGAAAAAAGCCCTGATTGTAGTCAGTGACGGTCTCGATACCGCCAGTCTCTCTTCACTGAACCAGACGATTAACGCGGCCCGGCGCTCCGGGGTATTGATCTACGCCATCGGCATCGGGAATCCCAATGGCGGCTTCGGTATGGGAGGCGCACAGATCGCCATCGGTCCCTTTATTATCGGCGGCGGAGGGGGCGGTGGGTTCGATGAGCAGATCGATTCTCGCACGCTTCAGGAAGCCAGTGACGCGACCGGGGGGAAGCTGTTCGTGCTTAACACGGCTGACGTGGTAGGAAATGCCGGCGTCATCGAAAACGCTACCCAGACGATCTCCCGCGAACTGCGATCTCAGTACAGCCTGGGATATACCTCGTCTCTGCCGGGCAACCACTATCGCAACCTGCGCGTTGAGACTCGGCGCGCCGATGCCGAGAACCTCGCCGTGCGCGCGCAGAAGGGATACACGGCAGAGTAGCGGAGACAAAACCGCGGAGAGAGGAAACAAATCCTCTTCACGCTGAGTTTTTGGTTTCTCTAGCGCAGCGCTTGTCGCGGCAGAAACCGCACTCAACCCGTTAGAGCGGGACGCGAACCGCCGTCACTTTTTTCTCTTAAAAAAATTCTCGCGCACTTTCTCACGATCAAGCGGAGCGGTGGAAAGCGTGTCAAACACACTGGCAAGCGCCTGAATGCAACGGACAAAGTCAGGCCACGCGGTCGTCGGTCCAGTAAAAGTCAGGTGCGCCTCTTCAACCCCTTCATGGGTGTGCGCAGTCCCACCAGCCTTGGTGCTTTGCACGTCAAAGTGATGGATCGGCGCGCCAATCCGCAGGTGAAAGACGTCGGAATCGTCCTGTCCAACCGGACGGCGCAGTTCCATGGACATGGCGCCGTCCCCACCATCCACTTCGACGATATACCACTCTCCCGGGTAGGCACTGGAGACCTTTATTTGCGGAACTTTTTCCGACGACTCATCTGCCATGATTAGTTGCCTTCTGTTGTAAGATGTCGCGCTCTCAGATACCTCTCTCCATGAAAAAAGAAAAGGCCCTTGCTTGAGGGCCTTTTCTTGAGAGTCTTCCGCCTAAGGAGGTGATTACGGTTGGAGAGTTGAGTTACTTCTTCTTCGCGGGAGCTTTCTTCGCTGCCGGCTTCTTCGCGGCGGCTTTCTTCATTGCCATAGTGACCTCCTGGTTGTTCAGCTTGTCAGCAGCTTCAGGCGGGTTCTGGAAAAGCGCATTTCTCTCGATTTTCCTGAACCCTTGCTTAGCCTTTCCTGACAGCTGTTTGGGAACCCCTATCGTTGTCTACGAGCCCTAGGCGGAACTCATTGCTACTTTTTTTAGCAAACAGAAACAGCTTCGTCAAGGGAGAAATAGTATTTGGGAAAAGATTTTTTGAAAAAAACTCCTTTTGCATCATGGGCTTCATCGACTTAAAATGGCGTTGCTGAAAACGCTCGAGATAAATTAACAGAACGTTCTAATTTTTCGCAAACGATGTCCCACAGTCGTAGGGGGGGAGTAAATCAATTTGTGAACAAATAGGTATTGACCACAGCGAGAGAGTCCGCTAGGCTGCTGGACACAGAGAGACGTCCGGAGTTGTGGGAACCCCGCCGTCTTGAGCCCGGCCCGAATGGCAACATTCGGGCCTTTTTCTTTCATTTTTCTAATTCCTCCCGGATGGAATACATCTTCTGACGCGCCTCGGAGATATAGGTATCGAGGTTGCGACGGTGATTGGCGAAGATCCCGCTGGGCCTGCCGTTCAAAATCACCAGCGGATTCATCAGCGCCGCATCGCGTAACGCCGCACTCGCTTCGTCGAATAAATCCTGCATCACGGGCTTCACGCTCAGCAGTTGGTGGTACTCACGCTTCAATGCTTGCAGCAGGGCGTACATCACATGCGCATAGCCCTGCGCGTGGTAGAAGTAGTCATCGGTGTGCCACCACACACTGCTGCCATCGGCCTCCCGCTCTTTGTAGAGATTCGCATGCGCGTCACCCAGGAGATCGGTCCAGGCCTGAAATAAGCGAACCAGTTCGACATTACGGGTTGTGATAGGCCGTGAGCGTTGCGAGCCGTCGCGCAACCCGGTGACGTAGTCACGCAACTTCCTGATCCCCCGGGAGAAGCGGCTCTCCGCCGAGGGGAACCACAGTTTTTTCGCGTCGTTGCGAAACAAGGTATCCGCTTCGAGCAAGTCCGGGTCGTATTCGTTGCTGGACACCTTGGTGAGGTGATCTTTGAAGACCCGCATGCTCTCGCGCACCACCTGCAGGATGCCGAGTTGGCGGTTGGCGTTATCATCGGCCCACAGGGTCGGCCCCCACAGGAAGAAGTCATTGGGCCGCCAGCCAGAACCGCCGTGGAGTTCGTGATCCATGATGGCAATGAGAGTAGACGCGAAAATCTCACCCGGCTGGAACTGCTGCCCAGGAGGATATTGGGCATCTAAGTCCAGCGGGAGCCGGTCATGACGGCCCTGCGCAATCCACAACAACAGCCCTCCTGCGATCCAAACCCCTAAGGTGAGCAGAAGTAGAGTCCTTACACGACGCACAAGGGTAAGATCTTACGCTCCCTGATCCGCTCCGACAACTCTTTCAGGCCGCTTCTCTGGCGTGGGCGTCTTACCACGTCTTGCTTTTCTATCGGGTTCTGTGCCAAGTTCTGCCGAGTTGTATTTGCAGAGGTTTGTCTATGAACACAATCGTTGTGCATCCCACCGACCCACAGGCTGACGCGTCCTCGCTCACTCACGCGCTGCAGGCGGCACGCACGGCAGATGTCATCCTGCTCAGCCCGGGTGTCTATTCTCCGGCACGCACCGGGGAGGTCTTGCCGCTCAGCATTCCCGCCGGAGTCGCGGTCGAAGGCGCCGGCAGGGAGATAAGCATCATCGACGGAGAGGGACTATTCGAGCCTTCTTTCAATCCGATCCGCCCGGACCTGTCTGTGGTGGTTTTGCACGATGGCGCCAGTCTCGGTGGAGTCACCGTCACCAACGGCGGCGGACACGGGATCGGTGTCCCGCCTGGTATCTCGGCGACGATTCGCGATTGCACGATCAGCCGGCACGGTGACCACGGCGTTTTTCTCTGTGGCGTGACTGAAGCAGTCGTCACTGGCTGTGCTTTCCAAGAAAACGGCCTGAAACGCTTCGAACCGGCGTTACCCCGCGGCGCCGGCGCTCGCCAAGGACACCACATCTTTGCCGAAGCGCGACACGGACAACGGAACCGCTTGTTGATTACCGACAATGCCATGCGCGGCTGTTTCGCCGACGGTATCGCCTTCATCTGTTTCTTTCCCGAGGCCGACGGCGTTTCCTTCAGCGCCACGATCGTGCGCAACACCATCGAAGCAAGCGAGCGTGGGGGGTTACTCTTTTCCTGCTCCTTCGGCCCATCCCACAATCGACTGCGCCTCACCGCAACCGATAACGTCCTGCGCACAAACAAACAGTTTGGGCTCAGCGTGCTGACGGCCGTTCCGCTCGCTGACAAAGTTCCACAGGATAGCGTGTTGACCGCGCTCGTGGCAGGAAATGACATTTCTGCAAGTCCGATTGGCGTCTCGGTTCAAGGGGCGGTCAGCGAAGCGCATCATAACGTCTGTCAGGTCACGATCGATCGTAACCGCATCTCGGATTGCGGCAAAAACGCTGTACGCCTGGTCGGCGCAATGGGAGTGGAAGGTGTGGACACCAGAGAGAATTCACTCCGGGCGGCGGTGTCGCGCAACCACATCACTAGGAGTGCATCGGCCGTGGCCATACAAGGGGCCGGAGGGGCCGGAAACCTGCAGCAGAACACGGTCAGGGTACGGCTCCTCGACAACAAAGTGGACGCACAGCCCGAGCAGGCAATCGTGATCAGCGACGGGCGCGCAGGAAATCTGGTTGAAGTGGTGGAGGGGAGCCAGGCGCATACACGGACGGACAGGGATTTGCTCAAATAAAGTAGGGGCAGGCCGCAGACCCGCCCCCATACCAGCTTGGGTCGAGCTATTCCGCAGCGGCTACTGGGTTCTCTAACACCCCCAAGCCGGAGATCTCGATGCGGACGATGTCCCCCGGCTTGAGGAACACCGGCGGCTTGCGGGCAAAACCGACGCCTGACGGCGTACCGGTGGAGACCACATCCCCGGGCTCTAGCGTGAACACCTGCGACAGATAGGCGATCAGGTCGAAGGTGTTGAAGATCAAATTCTTGGTGTTCGAGTGCTGCATCACCACGCCGTTGAGCCGCAGGGAGAGATCAAGATTATGCGGGTCAGGGATCTCGTCCTTGAGCACCAGATAGGGACCCATCGGCGCGAAGGTATCGAACGTCTTGCCAATCATCCACTGCCCGGTGCGCATCTGATAGTCACGGCAACTCACGTCATGCACGATGGTGTAGCCGGCCACATGATCGAGCGCCTGCTCGCGCGGAATGTCTTTTCCACCTTTGCCGATGACAAAGGCGAACTCTCCTTCATAGTCAATCTTGTCTGACACCTTGGGAATACGAATCGCCTCGCCGGGACCAATCACGCTGTGAGCGTACTTGGAGAACAGGGTCGGCTCTTCGGGGATCTTCATCTTGGCCTCTTCGGCATGGTCACGATAGTTGAGACCGACGAGGATCAGTTTAGTGGGACGCGGCACCGGCGCTTTCAGGGTCACCGCCTTCAGGGAGTAGACAATTCCTTTCCCTGCGAAAGCAGCAGCATCCGTACTCATCACATAATCCACCACGTCTCGGGCCGCGGCCAGAGCTGAGTCACCACCAGCGAGGAAGCCAAGCAGGTCGGACGGCAATACCGCCGCGGCCAATTCCCGGGCCCGCGGTCTCCCAGCCCGCTCCTGCATGTGTTGATACGCAGCATTCAGGTCGATGACCTGTTCACCAGCCACTGCTCCCGCGCGTGGCTCTCCCAGTCGTAGAAATGTCACCAGACGCATACATCCCCCTTATGGTGTAATTGTTGGACAATCGGCGGGTACTCTTGTTCTCCATACCAACCCAACTCTCTCTTGCCAAGAGGAATTTTTTCCGGCCTGTACGGTTCTCCTCGCAGAATGCGCGGAAGGGAGAGTGGAGTTATAGAATGACAGACAGCTTCGCTTGCTCCCTTTGCTCCATCACCCCACGGCCGGTCTCTGCTAACACACGAGAGATCAGTGCCGGGTTGAAACCGAAGGGAATCACCGGAGACGGCGGCGGCTCGATTGGTGGCAATATGAAAGGGAGCCGCTGAATCCGCGTGTTGTAGACCACGGCCAGAAGCTGCGGCAGGTGGATGACATCTTCCAGGTTGTAGCGCAGGAGCGTTTCCAGCGCTCCTGCTTCTCCCTGCTCGTGATACTGCCACAGCAGTACGGCGCACCAGCCGTCGAGCAACGCTACTGGGCCTTCGCGTTCGAGACCCAGGCTGCGTTCGATCTTCTTCAACCCACCCTTATACCCTAAAGCCGCCAGTGGGTAGCGCAGGTCGATATGCGCCTGACCGAGAGACAAACCCAACTCTCGTCGGATAAAAGGCAGGTCGAAGAGTTTGCCGTTGTATGTCACCAAAAGTGTGAACTCTTCTATAGCTTCCGCAAAACAAGATAGATTCTGCCCTTGCACATAGACGCTTGGTCGCTCTCCGTCGTACAGACCGATGACCGTAATGGCTGACATTCCGGCAGAGACACCAGTAGTTTCGATATCGAGGTAAGCGATGCGTTGACCGAACTCCGGGTACAGGCGCCAGTACAACTGAGCAGAGAGTTTTTCAGCAAAATAGTGCGCGTCGCGTCGTTCCAAGGCGTGCAAGGAGTGCTCCAGCTCGCCGCATGCCAGGTCGTGTTGCCACGGGGACAGCACAGCCGGGCGAGGTGAGTCGAGAAATTCTTCCCAACTCGTGATGCCCTCCGCCCAGATGCGCTTCTCGGTTTTCTCACCGATACCGTGAAGGTGCTGGAAAGTGCGCTTTAGCATAGCATGAGCATTCAGCTATCAGCCGTCAGCTTTCAGCAAAAAAAGGGGAGAGATGCTTCTTCCTTGAAACTGACCGCTGATCGCTGACGGCTGACGGCTTTTATTGTTCGTAACTCCGCAGCACCCGACCTGGACACGCGCCGGTCGGCTCGCCATCACGCAACAGCACTTGTCCGTTCACCACTGTATAACGGTAGCCGTCAGCGCGGGCGATCAAGCGCGAGGCTCCACCAGGAAGGTCGCGCACGAATTCTTTTTCTTTCGCCTGAACTTTGTCCGGGTCAAAAATCGTCAGGTCCGCGGCCATCCCCTCTTTGAGCAGCCCGCGGTTGGGAATCCCCAGGAGCACCGCCGGATCAAAGGTCAGTTTGCGCACTGCTTGTTCCAGGGTTAGTGCCTTTTTCTCTCGCACCCAATGGCTCAGGAGGAAACTGGAGTACGTCACCTGACAGAGAAACGCGACGTGCGCGCCACCATCGGAACCGCCGGTAAGGACATAAGGACTGGTGGTGAGGCCGCGTACCGCCTCCTCGTCGCCATTCTGGAAGCCGCGGATGAGAAACTGGGGGTCGAGGTTCTCGGCAATCGCCAGGTCGAGCATCGCTTCCAGAGGAGTTTTACCCTGCTCTCGGCCGACCTCCACCATATTCTTGCCGACCAGCGACTTGTGCTCATCCAGGCGCACAGCGCTGACAAACACATCCTGCATGCGCTTCGAGAACACTTTTGGCGTCGGGTCATCGAGGTCGCGCTGCATAGCCGCGCGCATCTCTGGGTTAGAGAGGTTGGCGATCTTCTGCGCCCGTGAACCGCTGATCGCCGCCTTCCAGCCCGGCAGGTCTTCGAACACCGCCCCGCGCAGAGTGAAGGTGAGGTCAAACCGTTCGCAGAGAGCGAGCGGATGGACGCGAGCGCCGTCGCGGAACGCTTCTTCAGTCCAGTCGAGCACCTGGCGCCAGTGGTTGGGCGATTCCCAGGTTTGCGCCAACAGGTTCCATACCACCGGCCGGCCGCTCTCGCGCGAGAGTCGGGACATATACGCCATGTCTTTGGGGCCGACCTTGGGAATGCCGGGTGGAATCACGCAGACCGTGCCGCGGTGAAAGTCCTTCAACGTACGCGCCAGCGCGACGGTCTCATCCTGGTCAGCGAAACGGCTCGGTACCGGCAGACCGTCGCCGTCGAAGTGCACGGGACCGTAAGAAGAAGAAAACCCGAAGGCACCGGCTTTTATGCAGTCGGTCACCACGGTTTGCATCTTACTGATTTCTTCAGTAGTCGCCGGCCGTTTGCGCGCGTCCTCACCCATTACGTGGTAGCGAATGGTTGAGTGTGGCGCCAAAGCCATGACGTTCACTCCCAGCCGGCGGTCCAGCGCATTGAGGTATTCGCCGTAACTCTCCCAGTTCCACGGTACTCCGGCCTTGAGACTCTCCAGTGGCATAGCCTCAACCTTGACCAGCATGCGCGTGATGTACTCGCGGTCCTGTGGCTTACAGGGGGCCAGACCGAACCCGCAGTTCGTCATGAACACGCTGGTAAACCCGTGCCAACAACTCGGCGTGGCCCAGGGATCCCAAAAAAGCTGAGCGTCATAGTGAGTATGCACATCGATGAATCCGGGTGCGACGACCAACCCCTGGGCATCGATCACTTCCTGAGCTGGGCCGTCCACTTTGCCCACTGCCGCGATCTTACCGCCAGCCACACCTAGATCGCCGTGATAACCCAGCAGCCCCGAACCGTCTACGAGAAAACCGTTTTTAATGAGCAGGTCATAGTGCATCGGCGTCCCTCCTGTGCGTACTGATGATGAACTGTATCCTACTTTCCCGGTTCTCGACAAGGATTCTCCCTGTCGCGGGGTGACCAAAGGATAAATTTGGTGTACTAATGACAGAATCAGAAAGTAGGGACGACGTAACCTCGCCCCTACTGACGAGGAGGGGATAGCAGTGAAGGGTGTGGTGGCATGGGGGGTAGGACTTTCTCTCCTGTCTTCTGCCTGCACGACGCAGGCCCTCAAGCCAGCGGTTCCCGCGACGCCCACCCCAGCTTTTGTGCGCTGGAGCCAGAGTGGCGTTTCTGACAAACGCATCTGCGTCCTGCCTTTTACCGA
>WNFB01005199.1_pt1 | contig 11620 bp, 10 predicted proteins | sample 5400501 | NCBI WGS metagenome assembly WNFB01 (sample SAMN13153341, study PRJNA577476) | soil metagenome | isolation source: 200 cm saprolite under Douglas fir tree site 2 hole 1 | place: USA:California | collected 2015-04-18 | reverse complement strand
TGACCTCGCGGTCGTGGCCGGTGTGGTGCTCCTCGCGTTACCCGGGCGCCCGCTCGCGCTCGCGCTCGGCGGTGCGCTGCTCGTCGGCCTGGGCGTGGGCCTTCCCTACTCCGCGGTGTTCAACACGGCCGCGGCGTCGCTGCGAGCCGCACCCGGAGCGGCACAGGGTCTCGCGGCGATCGGCGGGACGGCCGGCGTGATGGTGGGCGCTCCGGCGATGGGCTACGCGGTGCAGTCGTTCGGTTTCTGGGCCGCCTGGGCGCTGGTCGGCTCCCTCGCCGCGACCGCGCTCGCGGCGACGCTCATCATGCGCGGTGAAGAGGATCTCGTATGAGAACGGTGATCGCGAGCGCGATCCTCATCGCGATCGGCGCCGTCGAGGCCATCGCGAGCCTCGATCAGCTGGAGGCCGCCGGCGCGCGTCCGCGTCTGGGCGGAGCCGGTCTGGCGGTCGGGGCGCTCGGACTGCTCGCGAGCGCGACGGTCTACGTGGCACTGGGCCGCCTCGCGTCGAGCGAGCGGGCTGCGGTGCGGTCCGGCGGGGTCACCGGAGCGCTCGCGGGCTCGATCGGCGGCACGGTGCGCGCGGTCATCCTTGGGGACGTGGTCACGTACTCCGTCGAGCGATACGCCTCGGTCCCCGATTGGTTCGTACCGGCGGTGCTCGCCGTTTTCGTGGTGGGAGCGCTTGTCGCGAGCGCCGCGGCCGGCGCGCTGATCGCGTGGCTGACCTACCGGCTCACGCCGCGGTCGCCGCGACCTCCTGCCTGATGCGCTCGACGGTACCGTCGGCGTGGAGCGATTGGAAAGCCGCGACGACCGACGGATCGAACTGTGCACCCGATCCCGCGATGATCGCGGTCATGCCCTCCTCGAGGGACCAGGCCTCCTTGTACGGCCGGCGCGAGGTGAGGGCATCGAAGACGTCCGCCACCGATACGATCCGCGCCGCGAGCGAGATCTTCTCGGCCTGCTTGCCGTCCGGATAGCCCCGGCCGTCCCAGCGCTCGTGGTGCTCGCGCGCGACGGAGCGGGCGGTCGCGAAGAAGCGCGCGTCGCCGAGCATCGTCTCGCCGTCGATGCAGTGCTGCTTGATCACCTCGTAGTCCTCGCGCGAGAGGTGATGCTCGCTCTGCAGGATGTGATCGGGCGTGTGGATCTTGCCGACATCGTGCATGACGCTCGAGTAGCCGTACTCCTCCACCATCGACGAGGGCAGGCCGAGACGCTGCGCGATCGCCTCGACGTAGCGGCGCACGCGCAGCAGGTGCGCACCGGTCGTCTGATCCTTGATGGTCGCCGCCAGTAGCAGATGGCTGATGCCCTGAAGACCCGTGCGGCGCGACTCCTCGTTGGCCTCACGCTCCTTCTCGAGCGCGTGCTCGAGCTCCTCGCGGCGCTCCCGCTCGGTGCTGAGCAGCTGCGCCAGATCTTCCGCGTAGCGTGTGCTCTGCCGCTCGAGCATGCGTAGCTCGTGGAGCTTCGCCTCGTACTCCGCGCGGATGCGCTGCTCGCGGCGGTAGACCTCCGCGAAGTCGCTCGCCATGCGGACCGCCTGCGTGTTCGCCTGGTCCGCGACGCGGATCGCCTGCTGCAACAGCTGGCGGAAGACCTCGCCCGACACACTGCTCCCCTGCGCCGGCGCGCTGACCCGCGGTGAGACCTCGATCACTTCGATCGACATGCGCCCTGCCTCGCCCTCGCTCGCCACGATCGTCTAGTTGTGCGCCAGGATCCCGCGGATCGTGTCGATGAGCTCGAGCGGGCCGAAGGGCTTGGTGAGGTACTGCGTCGCGCCCACGGAGAATCCGACCTGCTTGTCCGCCTCGCTCTCGTGGGCCGTGAGCATGACGACGGGGATGGACCTCGTGTCCTCCTCCGACTTGAGCGACTTGCAGACCTCGAAACCGTTCGGACCGGGACCCATGTCGACGTCGAGCAGCACGAGGTCGGGCTTCTCCGCCCGCGCGATCGCGAGCGCCTCGGTGCCGTTCTTGGCCTCGAGGATCGTCCAGCCCTGCGTGGACAGCGTGATCCGGACCATCTGGCGGATGGGCACAAGGTCGTCCGCGATCAGGAGCTTCGCCACGCGAGCGATGGTAGACGGACGCGCGGTCACATTGCCCCCCAGCATGGGGACTTAGCCACCACGCACCAGGACTTTTCCCCCGCGCGGGGAGGTTGCGCCCTCGCGCGTCCACGAGTCGAGCGTGATGAGACCGAGACGCGCCGCCTCGGCCACGGCCTCGAGACGAGAGTGCGCGCCCAGCTTGCGCAGCACCGCCTGCACGTGCGCGCGGAGCGTCGCGGTGGATATGCCGAGCGCCGTCGCCGCGGCGGCCGTGCCCGCACCGCCGGCCAGCAGATGGAGCACCTCGAGCTCGCGCGCGGTGAGCGGCTCGGCGATCGTTCGGTCGGGGGTCCGCTCTGAAAGCAGCAGGCGCTGCAGCTCGCTGGACGAGAAGAGCACCTCGCCGGAGGCTGCGGAGCGCACCGCGCCAACGACGTCGACGTAGCTGCGCTCCTTGGTGAGATGCCCGACGGCGCCGGAGCGCGCGACGTCGCCGAGCGTCGTGGCGCTCGGATCGCCCGTCAGGACGATGATCGCAGTCTCGGGCAGCGCCGTGTGGACCGCGCGCGCGAGATCCGCGCCGGTGCCGTCGGGCATGTGGTAGTCGGCGATGACGACATCGGGCCGCTTCGCGGTCAGCTCGGCGATCGCACCGCGCACGTCGTGCGCGACACCGACGACCTCGATGTCGTCGGCCTGCGCCAGCGCCACCCGCAGCAGCTCGGCGAAGAGCCGCTCGTCGTCGGCGATGAGGACGCGGATCATTTCTCCTCCTGGGGCGTCGTGCTGCGCACGTGCGTCGCGACGGCAACGACGACCGCTGGATCGAGCTCGCCGCGGCTCACCGCGGCCTGCAGGATGCGCACCGCCTCCGGCTCGGAGACCGCGGCGCGGTCCGGTCGATCGACGAGCAGCGCTTCGAATCGATCGGCGACGCTGACGATGCGCACCTCGAGCGGAATGCGATCCGCGGCGAGCTTGTCGGGATAGCCGCCACCATCGAGCCGCTCGTGGTGCCAACGTACGATCGGCAGGATCGGCGCGAGCGGTGTCACGCTCTTCAGGATCTCCTCACCCAGGATCGGGTGCCGCTCGAGCGCCTCGCGCTCGTTGGCCCGCAGCTCGCCGGCCTTGTGAACGATCGACGGCGGGAGCTTCGCGTTGCCGATATCGCGCAGCAGCGCGCCGAGCCGCACGGTGTCGATCGCGGCGGGGTCGAGGCCGAGCACCTGCGCGATGCGCACGGCGCGGGCCGCGACGCGCTCGCTGTGACCCATCATGAAACGGTCGTGCGACTCGAGCGCGGTCGCGACCGCGATCAGCGCGTCGGCGGCTGCGCTCATGTCGCGCTCGACGCGGCGCTCGCGCACCAGGAGCTTGGCGAAGCGCGCGAGGTCGTTGTTCAGCGTCACGGCGTCGCCGAGCGCCGGCGTTCCGTCGGCGCCCACCACGAGAACCGCGGTGTCCTCGTCGGCGAGCGTCGCGTCCACTTGCGCGTTCGGGTCGACCACCAGCACGTCCGCGGGGCCCGAGCCCTCGGTCGCGATGTCGAAATCGGCGGCGAGGAGGGACTCCGCCTTCGCACGGCGCGGCTCGTCGGCGAGCGCGATCGCGGCGAGCGGCCGCTGGCGCGCCGGTCGCGTCGTCGGACGCTCGAGACGCGGCGCCCGCGCGTTGCGCGCCTGCGCCAGCACGGCATCGATCCGCGCCAGCAGCTCGGCTGCGTTCCACGGCTTCGTGACGTAGTCCGCCGCGCCGCACGAGAGGCCGCGGACCTTGTCCACGACCTCGCCGCGCGCTGAAAGGAATATCACCGGGATGTGCGCGGTGGCGCCGTCGCTCTTGATGCGCAGGCACACGTCGTAGCCGTCGGTGTCGGGCAACATCACGTCGAGCAGGACGAGATCGGGCACGATCTGGCGCACCAGCGCGAGGCCCTCGCCACCGTCGCGCCCAACGCTGACCTTCATGCCGTTCGCCTGCAGGCGGCGCTGGAGAACATCCGCCGACGCGGGGTCGTCCTCGACGACGACCACGTTCGTCGGCGGGCGGCCGGAGGAGAGCGAGGGCGACGATTCAATCATTGACGTCATCCTGCTGCGCCTCGCCGAGCAGGTGTCGCATCGCGACGACGTACTTCGACGGACGCTCGTTCACCATGTGCCCGCGAATGTACGCGTAGAGCTCGTCCGCCCAGTGCGGAAGTCGGTCGTGCCACTTCACCTCGATGACGACCGCGGGCTCGCGGGCGATGACCGGGCCGAGACGCCGCGGGAGCGGATCGTCGTTCGAGATCCACGGGATCGCGAGATACATGAGGTTGTGGTCGGCCGTGATACGCACGCTGGCGTCCGGCGCCGAGTACGCGATGCGGTTGTACTGCGTCACGACGACCGGACGGACGGACCGCTCGATCATCGCGTTCGCGCGCTTCGAGAGCCCGGCCGGGTCGTCCGGGAACTTGCGCTCTCCGTTCAGATAGTGCGCGATGTCCGGCGCGCCGACGCTGTAGCGCTCCTTGAATGAGGTGTGCGACGAGTCGTCCTTCATCTCCAGGAAGACCGTTTCGTCGGCCAGGATCTCGTGGGGCCGCGTGCGGTGGTACTCGCGGATGCGCAGCTGGAGCGACTCGCCCGTTTCGGCGCCGCGGAAGATCCGCCAGTCCGCCGTATCGAGATACGTCGTGGTCGACCACTGGTACGGCCGATCCTCGCGGTCCAGCGACAGGTAGCTGCCCGCGGTGCGCAGCGCGAGCCGCGCGACGGCCTCGTTCACGAGGAATCGGTGTTCCTTGCGGCGATCGCTGTCGCTCGAGACGTCGAGTGTCACTTCGGACACCACCTACTCCGCCGCATCCGCGGCGACGGCCAGCAGTCCGCGACGCGTCAGCGCTAGCCGGGCGCCGTTCGCGACTTCGTCGCTGCCATCGACCGCGAGCGACCGTAGGGTCTGCGCCGACACCGACCCACCGTCGGAGCGCAGGACCTCGACCGCGTTGCGGCGCACCTCGGCGCTTTCGGAGCGCAGGTTCTCGGCGATGCGCTTTCCGAATGCGGCGCGCGTCTGCGCCGTGTTGGTCAGGAACACGGCCGAGAGCACCGCGCCCGCCGCGAGCAGCGTCGTCGTCGTGAAGATCGCGAGACCGGCGAGCAAGGCGACGGCGGCGGCCATGTTGCCCAGCGCGTTCACGCCGCCCGACAGGAATGCGCGGGCGCGCGGACGGATGTCGGCCGAGATCTGGCTGTACACGAGCTCGGTCGCGGGCCGGTGGATCGCCGGGATGACGATGCGCTCGCCGAGCTGCAGCGCCACCGCCGTCGGGAACACCAGCCACATGATCGATTCGCCGTACGCGTAGGCCGCCGCGCCGTACGACAGCAGGTACCAGACCGGCAGCGCGAAGAGCACGCGCGCAATGCCCCAACGCCGCACCAGCGGAGTCGTGAGGACGCTCTGGATGAAGAGCGCGACCAAAGAGGAGCTGGTGTAGACGGACGCGTAGAGGACGCTGAAGAGGTCCTCGCGCGCGACCCCGCTCCCGGCGACGGCGGATGACTGATCGAGCCCCACCAGGTAGAGGAAGTTCGCGAATTGCATCAGGAAGTACCAGAAGAAGACGCCGATGCCGAACACGCGCAGCAGACGGTCCGAGGCGACCGCGCGGTAGCCCGCGACCGTGTCCTGAACGCTCTCGCGCAGCCCTGTGGGACGGTGCGCCACGCGGGCGTGGCGGCCTTCGCCCTCGGGCAGGTTGCGGTAGAGAACGATCGCGATGAAGCAGATCCCGAAGCCAACGGCCTGCGCGCCGATGAAGTTCTCGGCATGGACCAGCGGCGCGATGGCGGCGCCGATGACGCCTCCCAGGATCTTGCCGACCAGCACGGACCCCGCGAAGAACGGAAAGAGCCGCTTCGACTGCTCGACGTCGTAGAGGTTGCCGGCGTACACCCAGAAGAGGATGTAGATCGTCTCCTTCACGCCGTGCGCGAAGATGTACGAGATCGGCTGGATCAGGCCGCCCATCGGGATCGCGGCCTGGATCGCGATCGACGCGATGGTCACAGCCGCGACGTACCAGAGGAGCATCGTGCGCCGGCGTATGCGGTCGACGAAGTAGAAGATGAGCGCCGACACGGCCAGCATGACGAGGGGCGTGACGATGTACATCTCCGGGATCTTGTCGACGCCGTAACGCTTCACGAAGAGCGCGTCCGCACCGAGCTTTCCCACCCAGTCCGCCGCGACCATGAGCGTGAGGATCCCGTAGAGGAAGAGAGCGAGACCCCACTCGCCGCGCTTGAGCGGGACGATGTCGATGAGGGTGCGCCGGAGCGTATTCATCACGACGCTACTCCGCCACCGCGATCCGTCGCCGTCGGTAGCGTCAGCTCGAGGACGGCGCCGGGCTGACCCGGATTGGCGACGACGATGTCGCCCCCGTGAAGGGCGACGGCCAGCTTGCAGAACGCGAGGCCGAGGCCCGTGCCGCCGCGGCTGCGGCCCTGGCCCTGGTAGAAGCGGTCAAAGACGTGTGGCGCGTCCTCGGCCGGGATGCCCGCGCCGGTGTCGGTGATGCGCACGCGCACGAAGTCGCCCGCGACACGGACGCCGTCCGTAGTCATCGTCACCGTTCCGCCGGTGGGCGTGTGCTTCACCGCGTTCGCGAGCAGGTTCGTGAGGACGCGCACGATGAGGCCATCGTCCACGAACACCGTCGCATCCCCGACGTCGTTGTTCAGAGTGATGCTCTTGGAGCGGGCCTCCGGCGTGATCTGTGAAATGCTCTTTTGCACCAGCTCGTCGAGGCGCACCGCCTGCGGCACCGCCTCGAGCTTGCCCTCCTCGAGCTTGTAGACGTCGAGGAGCGCGTTCACCATCCGCAGCAGCTCGGTCACGTTCGACTCCGACAGCCCGAGCAGCTCCGCGAACTCCGGGCGTGACGGGTCGAGTTGGCCCATGCCCACGAGCTGGAGGAACGCGACGACGCTGTTCGCGAGATTGCGGATGTCGTGGCCGAGCATGCCGATGAGCTCCTGGCGCGAGCGCTCGACCTTGCGCAGCTCCTCGTTGCTCGCGCGCAGCTGGTCCTGCAGGCGCTTCGTGTAGAGCGCGCTGCGCACACGCGACGCGAGCTCGATCGGCTCGAAGGGCTTGGACACGTAGTCGACGCCACCCACCTCGAAGCCGCGGGCGAGGTCGTCGGCCCGGTCGCGCGCGGTCACGAAGATGACCGGGATGCCCGACGTGCGCTCGTCAGCCTTGAGCCGGCGACACGTCTCCCAACCGTCGATGCCCGGCATCATCACGTCGAGCAGCACGAGGTCGGGACGCCGCTCGGTCGCGAGGACGAGCGCCTGCTCGCCGTTGCTCGCGCGCAGCACCTCGCACCCGAGCGCGGCGAGACGGCGCGAGATGAGATCCAGGTTCGCCGGCTCGTCGTCGACCGCCAGCACGGTGCCCAGACGTTCCGTGGGCGCGGCCTGAGGGTCGGCCGCACGCTTGCGCGGATCAGGCGACCCACCGTCGGCGAGGAATCGCGACAGCACGGCTCGCAGCTCGGCCGGCGCGTACGGCTTGGACACGAAGTCGTCGCATCCCGCGTCGATCGCGCGCTGACGGTCCTGCTGCATCGCGAGGGCGGACACGGCGATGATCGGGATGCGCGCTGCCCATGGCTCGCCGCGCAAGGTCTTCGTGATCGTCCAGCCGTCGAGCGTCGGGAGCAGCAGGTCCACGAGGATCGCGTCGGGCCTCTGCGTCCGCGCCATGTCGAGCCCGCTCTGCCCGTCCATCGCGACGAGCGGCTCGTGCCCGGCGGCGCGGATGATGCGCTGCGCGACGTCGAGGTTGTTCGCCTCGTCCTCGATGACGAGCACTCGTGCCACCGCTATGACCTCGCCGAGCCCGCGGCGACGGCGTCGCCGACAGCGGCGCGCACCCGCACCGGCAGCGTGAAGCTGAAGGTGGATCCGGTGCCCAGTGTGCTCTCGACCCAGATGCGACCGCCGTGCAGCGCGATGAGGCGCTTGCTGATCGCCAGCCCGAGACCCGTCCCGCCATAGCGGCGTGTCGTCGAGCTATCGGCCTGCCGGAACTCGTCGAAGATGAAGCTCTGGGCCTCGGCCGAGATGCCGACGCCGGTGTCCCTGACCGCGACCGTGATCCAGCCGTCCGCGGCCGTCGCGTGCACGGTGACCCCGCCGCGCTCGGTGAACTTGACCGCGTTCGCCACAAGATTCACCAGGACCTGGCGTACGCGGCCACGGTCCGCCCACGAGGTCGGCAGGGCATGCGGGACGTCCGACTGCACGGTCAGCGACTTGGCCTCCGCGCTCGGGCGCACCAGGTCCATGACGTCGTCGATGACCGCCTGCACGTCGACCTCTTCGTGCGTGAGCTCCATCTTGCCCGCTTCGATCTTGGCGAGATCGAGCAGCCCGTTGATGAGCCCGAGGAGGTTGTCCGCGGCCTGCACGACACGCTCGAGGTCGGCGGTCTGCTGCTCGGTGAGATCGCCGTCGAGGCCGTCGAGCATCAGCTTCGTGTAGCCGATGATCGCGTTCATCGGCGTGCGGAGCTCGTGGCTCACCGACGCGAGGAATTCGCTCTTCAGTCGGTTGGCGCGCTCGAGCTGCAGGTTGTTGTCCCGCAGCTCGTTGACGAGATCGGCGTTCTCCTTCGCGACGCTCACCAACCGCGCGACCGTGCGGAGCGCGCGCGCCTCCGTATCGGTGATCTCGCGCGGCGACTTGAAGTAGGCCGACAGCAGACCCGCGGCGCGGCCGCGCGCCGCGAGCGGGATATGCGCGACGTACGGCAGCGGCGTCCCTGGCGCGTTCAGGTGCTGGATCTGATTCGGGTCGTAGACCGGATTCACCAGCACGCGCGCCGCGAGCATGACGGCCGTCGGCGCATCGACGCCGATCGTCGTCGGCGCGACGAGCTTGCCGCCGGAGCCCTCGGGGCTCCCGGGCGCGTCCTCACGCACGACGATCGATGCCCCGTCGGCGCGGAGCAGGGCGACCATGCGCGAGAGCGACTCGGCGAAGATGCGCTCGCGGTCGGTCACGCCGACGACGGCGTCGGCCACCTCGTTGACCGTGCGCACTTCCGCGAGGTATTCCTGCTGCGCGCGCTCGCGCTCGCTGAGCGAGCGCGCCATGGTGTCGAACGCGCGCTCGAGGGTGCCGATCTCGTGCTGGGACCGCTGGCGCACGGCGACGCTCAGGTCGCCCGCCTCGATCCGCTGCGCCGCGCTGGCCAGGTCGGCTAGCGGGATGGTCATCGCTCGCGCAGAGCGATACGCGAAGAATGTGATGAGCCCGGTGAGGCCCGCCGCGAGGACCGCCATGATGACGAGGACCGTGCGCTGGGCGTTCACGATCGGATCGGTCGGGACGAGAACCGCGAGGACGCCGGGGCTCTGCCGCTGGGTACGGCTGCGGACGACCTGGAAGATCCCGTAGTAGTCCTTCCCGTCGAAGGAGACGTTGCGGATCAGCGTGTCTCTCGCCGACGCGTCGACCTCATCGACCGAGGGGAACGCCACGTCCTTCGGGATCGGCACGGTCGAGGCGCGCACGACACCGTTGAACACGAGGGCGAGGTGGTCTTCCCCCTTCGCGCTGATGGCCTTCAGGAACGCGTCGCTCAGGAGGGTGCCTACCTCCATCTCGCCGAGCACCTCCTGGTCTTTTCCACGGATCGCGTAGATCGCGCGGATCACCAGGCCCTGCGGCTCGTCGGACAGGATCCACGTCTGATTGGCGCCGACCTGCGCGAGCCGAAGCAGCTCGGGCTTCAGCGTCTCCCCGGGTTTCAGGTCCTGCGCACCGGCGATGTAGTGGCCACGAACATCGGCCACGTTCATGATGTCCACGTTCAGACGTGACTTCTGCGGCAACAGGAACGCCGTCAGTGCCTCGGGGTTCTGCGCCTCGGTCAGCTCGCGCGTCGTCGGCAGACCGGCCATGAGCGACGCCTGCCGGTTCATGAGCACACCCTGGTTCTCGATCTCGTTCGCGGCCGCCTGCGCGACGATGCCGGCCTTCTCCTCGAACTCGAGGCGCACGAGCGTGTCGGATTGCCAGATCGCCACGGCCGCGATCACGATGAGCGCGGCCACGGCTACCGCGACCGTGCGCCCCACGAGCGCACGGAGCAGGCTTGGCGCGAAGAGCTGACCGAGTACGCCCATCGACCTAAAGGCTCGCGATGACCTTTTGGCCCTCGGGACCCTTCACCCAATCGACGAACGACTTGATCGCCGGCTTGAGCTTCACCGGGTCCGGGTTGATCACGAGGTACAGCGGACGCCGGATTGGATACGTCGCGTTGCTCAGGTTCACCCTGGTCGCCTCTACGCCGTCGACCGCGACCATCCGGATCTCGGTGTTGCTGAAGGTCTTGGCGACCATGCTCATCATGCCGATCGAGTCCTTGAATGACGCGACGGCCTTCAGCGTCTCGTCAACCTCGAACACCTCGATGGCGTCCTTGGTGTAGACCGGCTTCGTCGAGCCGAAAAAGTACGACTCGAACGTCGAACGTGTCGCCGCCCCCGGCTCCCGCAGCAGGACTCGGATCTTGCCGGGGTTGCCGCCGACATCCTTCCAGTCGGTGATCTCGCCCGAGTAGATCTTCCGCACCTGGTCTTTGGTGAGACTCCTCACTGGATTCGAAGCGCTGACGCCGACGCCGGTCCCCGAGAAGCCGATCGGCACGGCCTCGACCGTCCCTTTCTCCGCGGCCCTGAGATCACGGCTAATGAAACCGCCATCGACGTCACCGGTCGCTGCCAGCGTGACAGCGGCGTCCGACCCAACGTCTTCGAACCCCTGGAATACGACGTTCGGGTGCGTGGTGTTGTACGCGGCAGTCAGCGCCTTGATCGCGTCGAGTGCCCCGCCGCCGCCCTTCAACACGTAGTTTCCGGCGAGCGGATCCAGCGTCCGCGAGGGCTGCCCAACTCCCCCGCAGGCCATCACCACTGCGACACCGACGTACATAGCTTTACGTAAGATCCTCATCAACCCTGCCCTCCGTCTGGCGTAGACCGGTTAAGCCAACTGGGGAAGTGTTGGCTCCGCTAACCGGCCCGTCCATCCCCCTAACGGGGAGGTAGCACGGCCTGGCGCGTGATGTAGGTGGCTCTACGCCCTTTGGATCAGTCGCTGGAGGCGCCGGCCGGCCTGGGCCGCTTGGCTGGTAGCCGCCGCAGCAGACGGTCGGAGGAGGCCGCGATCTCCTGTACGGCGGCGTCGAAGGCCGCCGCGTTGGCTGGCGACGGCGACCGGAAGCCGCTCACCTTCCGGACGAACTGGAGCGCGGCGGCGCGGATCTCTTCCTCTGACGCCGGCTGCGTTCCCCGGAGCGTCTTGATGCTGCGGCACATGCACCAACGGTACCGCGTCCCTAGCATCCCGCCGGTGCTGCTGCTGAGCCGGGCGGAAGTCGAATCCCTCATCGACCCCGACGCGCTGCGCCAGGCCGTCGCCGCGGCGCTCGCCGACCTCTCGGCGGGCCGCGCCTCGATGCCCACGCGCATCG
>WNFB01005196.1_pt1 | contig 11622 bp, 10 predicted proteins | sample 5400501 | NCBI WGS metagenome assembly WNFB01 (sample SAMN13153341, study PRJNA577476) | soil metagenome | isolation source: 200 cm saprolite under Douglas fir tree site 2 hole 1 | place: USA:California | collected 2015-04-18 | reverse complement strand
TGGCCGCGTGAAGCGGCCGCTACAATGAGAAAAAACGGGCGCGGCATGCGACGCCCCTACAGGCGGTTGCCATTGGGAGTTGGGCAGGGGAGGCGCGGTGGGTTGAGGCATTCCTGGCTGTGCGAAGAGGAAGGTGCCGGGCTGAGGCGCGGTATCGTGAGCGTCGCCGGGGAGAAGAAACACAGCCTGTAAGGCTGTGCTACCAAACCGACAGGCTGAGGAGCGCGCCGCGGCGGGCAGCGCGTGCTCCATCTGTCCCAGGGGGTTCTTTGCGGAAGTCCCCCCGAGGTGGGAGCCTCGGGGCTCAGGAGCGGGCCGCGGCGGGCGCCCCGCACGGCGCGTACAGCGGGAGGCGTGGCCGCGTGAAGCGGCCGCTACAATGAGAAAAAACGGGCGCGGCATGCGACGCCCCTACAGGCGGTTGTCTTTGCGAGTTGGGCAGGGGAAGGAAGGTGCCGGGCTGAGGCGCGGCATCGTGAGCGTCGCCGGGGAGAAGAAACACAGCCTGTAAGGCTGTGCTACCAAACCGACAGGCTCAGAAGCGCCACCGCGGCGGGCAGCGCGTGCTCCATGCGAGGAGGAATCTTCGAACGGCTGTGGCGGCATAAAGCCGCCTCTACGAGGGATCGTGGCGGCGTTCCCGGCAGGGCCGGGACGCAGAAACCGCGAAAGCCGCCTCTACGAAAGGATCGTGTAGCGGCGGGTTTATCCCGCCACGGCTTTTTTCCATGGAGGAACAAATTCACGAATCGGGGCGGTGAGTTTCTTCCAGTCGAACATCCACGAGCCCGAGTAGGGCCATTCACTCATCTTCTTCGCCAGTCCGGCCCTCACGGGGTTGTTGAAAATGTACCAGGCCACAGCGTCCAGCGCTTCGCCAGAGCGAAGAATGTGGTCGTAGAATCCCTTCTGCCAGAGGGCGACAAAGCCTTGCACCCGAGCCCGCGCCGTACTCGTGCCTTTGAAATCTCGGAGCAGGGCGATTAGGTCTGAATGGCCCGACGCTCCCAGCAGTACGAAGTGGAGGTGGTCGGGCATGAAGCAGAAAGCGTAAACGTTGAAGGAATGAACCGAACACTTCGTTCTCAAGACGTCAAGCAAAATAGCCACAAGCCCCGGCTCCGTGAAGACAGACCTGCGTTGCGCGCTGCAGATGGTCACGAAGTAGATCTGCCGACCTATGTAAGACGATTGAGGACGGCGGTTACGTTTGCGATGAAAATCCGACATGCCAAGATTGTATCCGATACGTGGCGGCGTAAAGCCGCCTCTACGAGGGATCGTGACGGCGTTCCCGGCAAGGCCGGGACGCAGAAACCGCGAAAGCCGCCTCTACGAAAGGATCGTGGCGGCGTTCCCGGCAAGGCCGGGACGCAGAAACCGCGAAAGCCGCCTCTACGAAGGACCGTGGCGGCGTTCCCGGCAAGGCCGGGACGCAGAAACCGCGAAAGCCGCCTCTACGAAAGGACCGTGGCGGCGTTCCCGGCAAGGCCGGGACGCAGAAACCGCGAAAGCCGCCTCTACGAAGGACCGTGGCGGCGTTCCCGGCAGGGCCGGGACGCAGAAACCGCGAAAGCCGCCCCTACGAAAGGATCGTGGCGGCGTTCCCGGCAAGGCCGGGACGCAGAAACCGCGAAAGCCGCCTCTACGGGCGGCACATCGGTCAGTTGCGGAGGGGTTTGCCGGTCTTTAGCGTATGGGCGATGCGCTCCTGAGTCTTGCGCTCGCCGCAAAGGCTGACGAAGGCTTCGCGCTCCAGATCCAGGATGTACTGCTCGCTGACCAGTTGCGGCGCCGAAAGGGCGCCGCCGGCCAGCACATTGGCGAGTTTGCGGCCGACCACGGCGTCGTATTCGCTGATGTACTCGGCGCGGACCATCATGTGCAGCACCAGCTTCGCTCCGGTGAGGAACTGCTCGCCCAGGACGCGGACTTGCGTCTTCGCCGCACCCTCGCTAGCACTCGAGGCCAGGGGCGTGTAGCCGGCGCGCACCAGCGCCAGGGCGGTCTGTTTGGCGTCGGCCACGAGGCGGTCGCGGTTCATGGCAATCAAATCGGCGCGGCGCAAGTAGCCCAGCTCGCGGGCTTCTTCGGCGCTGGCGGAAACCTTCGCCATGGCGATATTTTCAAACGCCGGCTTGAGCGCGTGAAACAGATCGAGATCTTCGCCGCCCACCGCGCGCTCGTTTGCGCGGACGAGCATTTCCTTGGTGCCGCCGCCGGCAGGGATCAGCCCCACGCCGGTTTCGACCAACCCAATATAAGCCTCCGCAGCGGCGTGAACGCGCGCAGCGTGCAGGCTGATCTCGCAGCCGCCGCCCAAGGCCATGCCCTGCGGCGCCACGACCACCGGCCGCGGCGCGTACTTCAGCCCCAGATTCACGTTCTGGAACTGCCGCACGGCCATGTGGACTTCGTCCCACTCCTGCTCCTGCGCGGCCACCAGCAGCAGCACCAAGTTGGCGCCGACAGAGAAGTTGGCCGCCTGGTTGGCCACCACCATGGCGTCGAAATCGGTGCGCAGGCGTTTGAGCCCGGCGTGCAGCATGGCCACGAGATCGCCGCCGACGGCGTTCATTTTGGCGTGGAACTCGCAGCAGAGGACTCCGTCGCCCAGGTCCACCAGGCTTGCGCCCGGGTTTTTCTCCACCAGCTTGGAGCGCTCCTTGAGCGAGGCCAGAACGAGGACGCCTTCCGGCTCGACCACAGGCTGGTACCGGGCCGAGGCCAGGTCGAAGTACAACACCTCACCCGGGGCGGCCTGGTAGAAGGAGTTCTTGCCGGAGGCCAGCAGGCGGGTCACAAGCGGCGGCAGCGCCTTGCCGGCTTTTTCAAGCTGCTTCGCCATCACCTCCACGCCGACCGCGTCCCAGAGCTGGAACGGCCCATGCTCCCAGGCAAAGCCCCAGCACAGAGCGTGGTCAATCTCCGCGATGGTGTCGGCAATTTCCGGGACGCGCCGCGCAGCGTAGAGGCACATCTCGGAAATCGAACCCCAAAGGAACTGCGCGCCTTTGTCGCCGCCCGCCCCGGCGGGCGTTCCGCCCTGGCCGGAAAACACCGGAGCGAGCAGCGCGCGGAGCCGCTCGCGCGTGTCTTCGATGGTCTTGCCCGCCTCGATGGAAGCGAACTTGGCCTTGTGTTGCGGCCGGTAGTCCATCTTCTGCCAGTCAAGCGCGAGGATTTCGCTCTCCCCGTCTTTCTTGACGCGCTGGTAGAAGCCGCGGCCCGTCTTGTCGCCGAGCCAGCCGCGCTTGACCATTTCTTCGATCAGCGGAGGCACGCGATAGATTTCGCGCGATTCGTCCTCGGGCACGTTCTCGTAGATGTTGCGCACCACGCTGACCAGCACATCGAGGCCGACGATGTCGGTGGTGCGGAAGGTGGCCGACTTCGGCCAGCCCACCGCCGGCCCCGTGCAGGCGTCCACTTCCTCGACGGTCATCTCGAGCTGTTGCATCAGCCGCAACACGTTGAGCATGGAGAACGTGCCGATGCGGTTGGCGATGAAGTTCGGCGTGTCCTTGGCGACCACCACTCCCTTGCCGAGCTGCCGGTCGCAGAAATCGGCCAGCGCGCGCAGGACATCCGGCCGGGTGGCGGGCCCCGGGACCAGCTCGACCAGCTTCATATAGCGCGGCGGGTTGAAAAAGTGCGTGCCGGCCCAATGCTGCTGGAAATCGTCCGAGCGGCCTTCGGCGATCCGGCGAATGGGCAGGCCCGAAGTGTTTGTGGTGACGAGGGTGCCGGGCCGGCGGTGCGGCTCGACGCGCGCCAGCAGTTGGCGCTTGATTTCGAGGTTTTCCGCCACGGCCTCGATGATCCAGTCCACCTCGGCGCACCACGCCAGGTTGTCTTCAAAATTGCCGGTGGTGATCAGGCGCGCACGGCCGGGGGTGAAAAATGCGGCGGGGCGGGCCTTGCGAGCCGCTTCGAGCCCCGCGCGCACAATGCGGTTGCGCACGTCCGGATGCTCAAGCGTAAGGCCTTTCTTTTTCTCCTCCGGGGCGAGCTCGGCAGGGGCGATGTCGAGCAGGTAGCAAGGCAGGCCGGCATTGGCGATGTGCGCGGCAATCCGCGCGCCCATTGTGCCCGCCCCCAGCACCGCCACTTTCTCGATGCGTCGCTTCATGGGGAAAAATCTCCCTGCTGACCGGCCCGCCGCAGGCCGAGCAGGTTACAGAACCGGTTGAACCGGGTCAATCGAAAACAATAAGCATCCTTGTTACACTCTGCGGTATCGAATGACGTAGAGGCTCGGGATGGGCGAAGTGCTCGGCTGGCTGCAGGGCGCGGTGAAGCGCGTCCGCGAGTTTGCCTACGCCGAGCCCGAGCAGTCACGGCGGCGCCCGCTGGTGGGCCTGGCGCTCTCGGGCGGCTTTGCCCGCGGCATCGCCCACATCGGCGTCCTCAGGATCCTCCAGCAAAACCGCGTTCCCATTGACTGCATCGCCGGAACCAGCGTAGGCGCGCTGGTGGCCGCGGCCTATGCCTCCGGCGTGTCGCTGGATGAAATGGAGCGGCAAGCCGCCCGGACTCGCTTCAACGACTTTGGCCGGTGGACCTTTTCGTGGCTGGGCTTGGCCACGAACCAGCGGCTCGAAGGCTACCTGCAACGCTACTCAGAAATGACGCAGTTCGAGCAGATGAAGTTGCCGGTGGCGATTGTGGCCACCGATTTGACGACCGGCGAAGCGGTGTCCTTCACCCATGGCCAAATGGGCGCGGCGCTGCGCGCCTCCTGCGCCTACCCCGGACTGTTTCTGCCGGTGGAACATCAGGGGCGCACGCTGGTGGACGGCTTCCTGGCGGCTCCGGTGCCCGTGGATGCTGCGCGGCAACTGGGCGCCGAAGTGATCATCGCCGTGCATCTGGAACCCGGCAGCATCGAGAAACCCCGCAACATGGTGGACGTGATCGGCCGCGCGTTCTCCATCATCCAAAACCATGCGCACCTGGACTGGCGCCGGAAGGCCGACGTGGTCATCGAGCCAGAGGTGAAGCAGTTTGTCTGGGATGACTTCAGGAAGGCAGCGGAAATGATCGCGGCGGGAGAAACCGCTGCGCGCGCGGCGCTTCCCAGAATCCTGCGCGCCCTGGCCGCGCCTGCCCGGCGGCCTGCTTCCGAGCAGCGCGCTTAGCCCGCATTTCCGCTTCAGGCTTCGCGAATCTCAACTTCCACGGGCCGGCCATTGCCTTTGCCGCGCTTGGTCAGCCATTCGGCGAACGCTGCGGCCAGGCGCGCAGGCTCCACACGAAAGCTGGCCTCGAGCGCGCCCTCGCCGGTGGGCAGCGTGTCGTCGAACTCGGCTGCCCCGGTGAAGTTGCGCATGCAGAAGCTGTCCAGCCATTCCAGCGGACACGGCCGACGCTCGCCGCCAACCACCACATCCACTTTGAGCTTCCGCGCGTACATTTCACCCGATTATAGCATCGCGCATCGAAGGGCCGCGGCCGACAAACGGCTGGGCGTTTAAGCGGCAGCGGGCGGCGGGGTGGCCTTGCCTTTCGCCAAGGCGTGCCATAGACTTTTGTAGCGAGCTGCCGCGCCGCTCGATAATGCCCGCCAGCCCGGCCGGCCCTCCGGGCCGGCGGCGCACCCGGTAAATCAAACTGGAGGCTTCGTGCCCACTCCTCTGGAACAATGGGTCGAAGAGGTTGCACGAGTCACCCGCCCGGACCGCATCGTCTGGTGCGACGGCTCGGAAGACGAATACCAGCAAGTGGTGCAGCAGATGCTCGGCGACTCGCGCACCGTGCGGCTGAACCCGCAAACGTATCCAAACTGCTATCTGCACCGCAGCGACCCGAACGACGTTGCGCGCACTGAGCGCGTGACGTTTATTTGTACCCGCGAGAAAGACGACGCCGGCCCCACCAACCATTGGATGTCGCCCGCGGAAGCCAAGCAGAAGGTCGGCGCGCTGTTTGCAGGCGCCATGGCCGGCCGGACGATGTACGTGGTGCCCTACATCATGGGCCCCACCGACTCGCCCATCAGCAAAGTGGGCGTCGAGATTACCGACAGCCCGTACGTTGCGGCCAGCATGCGCATCATGACCCGCATGGGACGCCTAGCGCTCGACCGCCTGGGCAATTCGGCGGATTTCGTGCCGGGCTTGCACTCGCTGGCCGACCTGAACCCGGAGCGGCGCTACATCCTGCAGTTTCCGGAAGAAAAGCTGATCTGGAGCGTTGGCTCGGGCTACGGCGGCAACGCGCTGCTGGGCAAGAAGTGCTTCTCGCTACGCATCGCGAGCTGGATGGCGCGCGAGCAAGGCTGGATGGCCGAGCACATGTTGATTCTGGGCCTCGAGGACCCCGCGGGGAAGGTCACCTACATGGCCGCAGCTTTCCCCAGCGCCTGCGGGAAGACCAACTTGGCGATGATGGTCTCGGCACTCGAGCCCCAGGGCTACCGCGTCTGGACCGTGGGCGACGACATCGCCTGGATGCACATCGGCCCCGATGGCTACCTGCGCGCCATCAACCCTGAAGCGGGCTTCTTCGGAGTGGCGCCGGGGACGGGAGCCAAAACCAATCCGAACGTGATGGTGGCGCTGCGGCGGAATTCCATCTTCACCAACGTTGGTCTGACACCCGCGCAGGAGCCGTGGTGGGAAGGAATCGAGAGCGACCCGCCCGCGGGCCTGGTGGACTGGAAAGGCCAGCCGTGGCGCCCCGGCAAAGACCCGGCGGCGCACGCCAATTCCCGCTACACCGTGCCGGCGCGCCAGGCTCCCTGCATCTCGCCGCACTGGGAAGATCCTGACGGCGTGCCGATTTCCGCGTTTATCTTCGGCGGCCGGCGAGCGCGGGTGGCTCCGCTGGTATACGAGTCGTTGAACTGGCAGCACGGCGTGTTTGTCGGGGCGACGATGGCTTCGGAGACCACCGCGGCCACCACCGGAGCGGTCGGCGTGACGCGTCGCGACCCCATGGCCATGCTGCCCTTCTGCGGCTACAACATGGCCGACTACTTCCGCCACTGGCTGGAAATGGGCCAACGCATCCCGCATCCGCCCAAGATTTTCCACGTCAACTGGTTCCGCAAAGGCGCCGACGGCCAATTCCTGTGGCCGGGCTTCGGCGAAAACGTGCGGGTGCTGAAGTGGATCCTGGAGCGCGTCGAAGGAAAAGGGCAAGCGGCGGAAACCCCTATCGGCTGGGTGCCCACGCCGGACGCGCTTACGCTCGACGGCCTCGACATTGCGCGCAGCACGATGGAAGAGTTGCTGCGGGTCAATCCCGCCGACTGGCAGACTGAACTGGAAGACACGCGCAAGTTCTTCGAGCAATTCGGCAAGCGGCTGCCCGAACAGCTTCGCCAGGAACACGAGCAACTCGCCCAGCGGTTCGCGCGCCCCGTCGTGGCGCAGAGGTAGCCGCGGCGCGCCTCTAAAAAACTCGGCGGGCCAACCCGTAGAATTTACGAATTGGCCCGCCAGTCCCCTACTCGGCTACTGCGCCCGGTGAAAGTGTCTCCCGCGCAAGAAAATGTGCGTCCGTCCCAGTTAAGGCTGGCCGCAATTCCGAAAAATGCAGGGGCCACCCCGGTTCTCTCACTGCCGCTCGGCACAGGTGGCACTTAAGCTGCCAAGTCTCAACAAGCCGATTTGTCGCGGCAAAGCGCCTGACGGGTCGGGAGATACCGACGGGCCGAGATTCGGCGCCGCGCGCAACAGTGGGTACTAGTTCCAGCAAACTTTACCTGCCCGCCGAAGTTTATGCGAGTCCGGGTCGGGGAAGTCCAGGGCCGGGTTTGGTCGTCTCACTACCACTTTCAATAGTTGAACAACGCTCGTAGATAGTTTCAATACTAGTAGGGCTTGTCAAGCCTTTTTTGCAGCACCGGGGGAATCCGCCCCCGTCCAGCTTGCGTATGCAGTCTTTCCGTATTTTCCGTACCGCGCAGATTGACGAACGCGGCACAGGGAAGTAGTATCGGAGCCATCGGGGTTAGTCGTTCCGATAGCACGGAGGTGGAGGATGCCGGCGCAAAAAACTGGGGCGCTGACCTCCAGCCGGGATCGGCTGCGGGAGTCGGCCAAGACGCTGTTTGCCGACCGCGGCTACGAGGCCACGACCACCGCAGCCATCTGCCGGCTGGCGGGAACCAGCCAGTCGCAGCTCATCAAGCATTTCGTTGACAAGCAGGGCGTGCTGGAGGCCATTTTCGAGTATGCCTGGGAGCAGGTTAACCCCGCAGTGCGCCTGGCCACCGAGACCATCTCTGCTCCACGAGAGAAACTCCGAATCATGACCGACATGGTGTTCAGCTTCCTGGAAAAGGACCGCGCGCTGCGCACACTGTTTTTGCTCGAGGGGCGTCGCATCCGCGGCGACGGGCACATGGTGGTGCTGGTTCCCGGCTTTTTGGAATTCGTCAAAATGCTGGACGGAATCCTGAAGGAGTTGGCTGCGCGCGGCGAACTGCTGCCGAATGTTCACCCGCAAGCTGCGCGGTCGGCGCTGATGGGGGCGGTCGAGGCCCTGCTCCGCGATCACCTGCTGGCCCGCACTTCTCGTTTTCCGGCCTCTTATTCGGAGGCGGACATTCGCTCGGCGGTCACGACTGTTCTTGCCTCCTTCCTGACCAAGTAGGCTTTCCCGCGGCCCCCAAAATGGATTGGTTCTCGGGCCTTTCCGGCGCCTGACAAATCGAATCTGCGAGGCTTCTTATCCGAAGTCAGAGGTTGTTGAGGGACGTCAGCTGCAGAAACTCCGAGTACCTCTTAATCCGCGTTCTTGAGGTGATGCATCGATAGTCAGAACGGTCCGACTTTCGTAAGAAGTCAAAGAGCCCAAGAAGCGCCGAGCTAACGTGACCGGTGACCACCCCGGTCCGCGCCAAGCAGCGCTCACACATACACAAATTAACGGCGGAAACAGACGGGAACGCGGCGGCCAAAACGCCGCAGCCGGGAGAGTTGGGTTAGGATAGGCGCTGAAGGGAGCCTGCCATGCAGACGAAGAAGCGACCGGTGCGGGCCTACGTGCTCATCCACGTTCGCGCCGGGCATGCCAAGAGAGTTGCGCAGGAGCTGGCTGAACTGCCCGGAGTCCGCTCGGCGCACGCCTGCTGGGGTGTGCCTGATGTGTTTGCCTACGCTGAGGTGGGCAGCCAGCGCGAGCTGGACGACCTCGTCATGGAGCGAATCCAAAGGATGGAAGGGGTAGAGCGCACCGATACCCACATCGCGCTGGACTGAACGGCTCTGCCTCTGCGGTTCACCCGATAGGATGCGCCACGCTCCGTGAACACAAGTCTCTTCGCGAGCAAAACGTTCAGCCCGACCGATCTCAGCGCCCCGGTTGTTGCGCGCGCCGCAGGCGCGCTCCAGCGCTTCGCGCTGCACCTGGGGCTTTCCGGCGTGCCGTTTGCGGTCAATGGCGTGCTGCGCCGGCGCTTCCGCGTGCGCCAACACAAACTCTGGGAATACGCCCGCGGAGTGGCCTGTGTGCTGGCGAGCTGCGGCGAGCCGACCAGTTGCGGTGAGGTTGCCGCGGCGAGCTCAAGCGCGGCCGGCACCGCCGGCAGCACCTGCCGTGTGCTCGACTTCGGCGGCGGCGCAACGTTGCCGGTTTTCTACCTCGCCGGGTGTGGCTGCGAGATGTTGAGCCTGGATATTGACGCGGCACTGGTGCAGGCGACCAATCTCGCCGCCGGACGCGGGCGCGCGCGCGGCTGGGCGCTGCGCGCTTCCACGCACGACTTGGTGCAGTCGCCGCTGCCCGAGGAGTGGGGCCGGTTTGACGCGGTGATTTCCTTCAGTGTGCTCGAGCATCTGGCCAAACCCCACCAGCCGCTGGTGCTCGAACGCCTGGGGGCACTGCTGAACCGCGGCGGTGTACTGGCCCTGACGTTCGATTTCGGGTCCGACGCGCCCATGGCCGACGCCGTGCGCAGCCTGGCCGAGGTCGAGCAATTGGTGGCCGCCACGCGCCTGGAGTATCTGAACGGCCAGCCGTTCACCGATACCGGGAAGCGCTTCGCGCTCGACAAACGCTACCCCGGCCACCGCTTCACGTTCGGCTCTTTGTTCCTGCGCAAGCCGGAAGCCCAGCATGCTTCGCCGCGGGGACCGTTTGGGAATGCTAGTGAGCAGAACCACGGTTGAGCCGAGGCCGACAGCACCCAGGTGGTGGCGTCCACGGCAGCGGTGATTATCTACGCGCCAACTTCGCGTGGCCTAGGCGCGCGCGGGCGCGTGTTCAGGGTTGGGACTTCCTTGGACGGCGCTTGAGCTTGGGCCGATCGGGATCAACTCCACTGCCGCCAGGATTGCGCTCGGTTTCGTCTGAACCGGAACTTGCGCTGGCCGAGCTGGACTGGGTCCCGCGGGAGCGCGCGTAGCTCTGCTGCGCGGCGTAAACTTCGGCGCCGGGCAGCTCGACAGCCCGATCGAGAATGACCATGAAGGGCATGCCCGGTTCCAGATAAAGGTCGGCCCCCTTTCGGGACATCATGATCAGCAGAGCAATCGCCGCGCCGGCACCCGCGCCGACAGCAGCGCCCTTGCCGCCTTTGATCTGCGCGCCCAGCAGCGTGCCTTCCAGAGTGTACACCGCCAGATTGGCGAGGTCTGTGCCGCGTTTGCTGTCCGAAGACAGGCGGCCGTGGCCTTTCATGTCAGGTGAATCCAGGCGCGCGGCAACTTCTGAAGTGGCGCGGGTCGAGAGGTTCATGCGGTCCACTTTTACGCGCAGCACGCCTGACTTGCCGAAGGCCCCGGGACGCTTCACCTCGACCACGCTCCCGGTGAAAGCTGTCTCCGGCGGGATCACCAGCAGGTCGTGCACGCGCAGCGGATCGGAAGTGCGGAAGGCCACCGTTTGCCCTTGCTTGGCAATGCGCGTACTGAGCGGCGTGTCCAGCACGACGGCAATCCGCGTGCCTGCCGGAATCACCACCGTGCGTGGGAGAGAAGGCGGAGGAGCGACCGGCTTAGGCGGCTTGGGCTGCGGGGCAGGTTCGGGTTGAGGCGGTGGTGCGGGTTGCTCTGGTGGCGGCGGGGGAGGCGGAATCCTCGGGTTGATGGTTCCTTGCTGCGCGGCTGCGGGCAGAGCAAGCCCCGCGGCCAAAACGACCGCCCACACCCATACACGGGCACGCTTCATGCTGATCCGCCGCATCGGCTGGCTCGCCACCAATACTTTAGGTTGCAGGGCGGGGCATAAGGTTGCCTGCCCTGCGCGCGGTACAGGCTGTCTGGGTATCGTTCGGGGTACGCAAACTCACTGCACAAAGCCGACGGTTGGCTCGGGAACGGGTTCTGGCGCTTCACGAATCACTCCGAACTGCGCCTCGTAACGGCTGATGTTCTCACCGAGTGCGCGCAACAGGCGCTTGGCGTGCCCGGGACTGAGGATGAGGCCGGCGATGAGCTTCCCTTGAGCCACGTTGGGGAAAACGTAGATGAAGTGCATGCTGAATTCCTCGGCGTTGTGGTGGATCATGACCAGGTTGCTGTACTGCCCGAGCATCTCTTTCTCGTCGGCCTTGATCTGCACTTGCTGCTGTTTGGCTGGCTCGGTCATCGTGTCCTCCACTTCGCCCTGATCGGAGGGCCGTCTTGCCCGGAGTCCCGATACGTTAAGGATCGCGGGGTCGAACTCTCT
>WNFB01012726.1_pt1 | contig 11623 bp, 10 predicted proteins | sample 5400501 | NCBI WGS metagenome assembly WNFB01 (sample SAMN13153341, study PRJNA577476) | soil metagenome | isolation source: 200 cm saprolite under Douglas fir tree site 2 hole 1 | place: USA:California | collected 2015-04-18 | reverse complement strand
CTCACATAACGGCAAATTCGGCCGGCCTAGTCTCCTTCATCGAACAACGGAGACTTCACATGCGCAAACTCATCCTGGTCGCAGCGTTGGTTCTGGTCTCGGCGTCGGCCCAGGCTGGGGGCACGAGAAGCCTGACGCTGGCATCGAGCGATCAGCCGGCGGCCGCTCAACAGCCCAGCGCTCTTGAGCCCAACGCCGCCGAGGCGCCGAAATCTTTCGCAAGGCCCTCGCTGCGACAACGAAATAGCCAAAGGCTGCAGCAAAGCCAGGGGCTGCAACAAGGCCAAGGGATGCAGCAGGGCCAAAGGATGCGGCGGCCAGGCCCTGTCGCCGCGGCCAAATACGCTGTGGCCGCAAAGGTCGGACAGATGAAGCGCCAGGGCGCAGCGACACTGGCGCGCGTCAGATACGCCCTGCATCGGCATGGCATCTATTGGTGAGGCGGCGCTTTGTAACGCGTGCGTCATTCCCGACCAAAGCAGTCTGCCTTGTGCAGACTGCTTAAACTTTGTCCGCGATGCCCGGCAGCCACGTCTTCAGCAGACTGCTCGTGTGATTAATCAAGGAAGACCTGGATGGCCGGGACGAAGCCCGGCCATGACGGAAACATCAACGTCGCGCACTGTCCAAAGTGCAAATTGCTACTGCGAAACTGTCTGCACCACGCTGCTCAGCGCACGCGTATTGGTGACTGGCACCTTCGCGTCCTTGACCAGCGCCTCGTCATATTCGGCCAGCGTCTGGAACGGCGCCTTGGCTTTCATCTGCACGACCTTGTAGCCGCCGGCCTTCAGCCGGCCGAGCAGCGTCGGCAGGGCTTCCGCGGTAGGACCATTCGCCGCGCCGGTTTGGTGGCGGCCTTCGCTGCCTCCGTCTCCGCGCTGTCGTCGACCGCGAGATTTGCCTTCTCAAATATTTGGAGCTATGCATTCATGGCATCGCCGTAAACTGCCGGGTCTGACCTTAAGCAATTCAACGATTTTAACTCGTCAAGAACGGAATTTGGATTGTAACGTGGACCAGGTCGAATTTGATCGTTTCGCCGATGAATACTACGACCAGCATCGTGAGAATGTGGCGGTCACCGGAGAGAGCCCGGAGTACTTTGCTGAATACAAGATCAAGAAGCTGAGACAGATCGTCGATCGCAGCAATATCAGGGTGTCCCGGATATGCGACTTCGGTTCCGGAATTGGCAATTCGATTCCATTTTTTCGAACGCATTTTCCCGATGCTTTGCTCACATCATCGGACGTCTCCGAACGCAGCCTGGCGCTCAGCAAACGGCGTTATCCGGAATCGGACAATTATCTTCTCATCGAAAAGGATCGCATCCCTTCCGAGCCGGATGCCTTCGACGTTGTGTTTTCGGCCTGCGTGTTCCACCACATCGCCCACGACGAACACGCGATGTGGCTGCGAGAGCTCCATCGGATTACCAGGCCGGGCGGCTTGATCGCCGTCTTTGAGCATAATCCCCTCAATCCTCTCACCGTCCGTGCGGTGAACACATGTCCGTTCGACGTGAATGCGAAGCTGATTTTTGCGCGCAACCTGGCGCGACGGTTGGGCGACGCAGGCTGGGTGTCGCCTCGAATACAGTATAATCTCTTTTTTCCCCGCGGGCTTTCTTCACTTCGCCCAATGGAAACCAACCTCAGTTGGCTGCCCTTAGGGGCGCAATATGTCGCGTTTGCGCGGAAACCATAGCGGTCGGCGTCGATGCCGGCTTGCGTGATGAGGCGGCGCTTTGTAACGAGTTCGTCATGCCCAGCCCAAGCAGTCTGCCTGGCGCAGACTGCTTAAACCTTGTTGGCGATGCGGGGCCGCTTTCGGAATATGACCGCCTATTGCGAAACCGTCTGCACCACGCTGCCGAGCGCACGCGTGCTCGCGACCGGCACCTTCATGTCCTTGACCAGCGCCTCGTCATATTCGGCCAGCGTCTGCAACGGCGCCTTGGCTTTCATCTGCACGACCTTGTAGCCGCCGGCCTTCAGCCGGCCGAGCAGCGTCGGCAGGGCTTCCGCTGTGTGCTTCTGGAAATCGTGCATCAGGATGATGCCCTTGCCCTGCTTGTCCAGCTTGGTCATGACGGTATTGACGATCTGCGCGGCGTCCTTCGCCCTGAAGTCAAAGGAATCAAGGTCGCATGAAAAGATCGCGACGTTGCGGGTCCCGAGATAGGCCATCGCCGCGGGACCATGCTGCAGCTCCGGAAAGCGAAAGAACGGCGAGGGGGCCGCGCCCAGGGCCAGCTTCACCGCGCTAAAGCCCTTTTCGAGCTCGTCCTTGGCCAGTTGCTCGGTCATCTTCTTGCTGTTGAGGTTGGCATGCGACCATGTATGGGTGCCGACGGTATGCCCGGCCGCGGCCACCTGCCGCAGAATTTCCGGATGGTAGGTGGCGTGTTTGCCGATCGGAAAAAACACCGCCTTGGTGCATTCGTCCGCAAGCGCCTTGAGAACCGCGGGCGTATTCGCAGGCCACGGACCGTCGTCGAAGGTCAGCACGACTTCCTTGTCGGCGAGAAAGTCGAACTGCTTGAAATGCTCGAAGCCGAAACCCGGCCCACCCGTGGTGTCGATTTCCACCACGCGGCTGATGCCAAGCGCATCCGGATTGGCGCACGCGGTTTTCGGCTGCGCAGCAGCGGCAGGCTTGAGAGCCGCGGCAGGTTGGGCCGAAATGGCCGCGGTGATCCCAACATCCTCGGACGCCGGCGCCGGCTTGGCGGATGCGATCGCGGGAAGTCGCTCGGCTTGCCGGGCGCTGATGGTGTCGGGCGCCGCCAGAACTACGCGGGAATATGTCCAAAACCACACGGCAACGATGACAACAACCGAGACAGCACTCGCCAATATCAGACCTGCTGCATTTCGCATCGTACGCTTCTCCAAAAAATCAAATGTCGTTAGGCCCCGGGGCATTAATGCGAATGAGGTCTTAACGTCGGGACAACGCCTCCTTGTTCATCCAATAAATTTAAATTTTGCCGGCACGGACGGGTCGAAAATCCACCAACAAGCTGAAAACGATTCGCTTTTCGTCATGGCAGGGAAAAAACTGCCAGGCGTGTCCTCGCGCTTAGCGTCCCGGGCACGACGAGCTGGAGGCAGGCGTCTGTTCCCTTCGCCGTTCCCTTGCCCATTCCCTTGGCCCGATCCAGGTTTCCGCGGGGCGGGGGAACATGGTGGTTATTTTTTCCGAGTGAGGGGCGTCACAGTCTGCGCCGGTGGTTAGGGGCAAGGTGTGGGCATCAGAAACGGCCCGCCGGGCCAGGCCAACAGGAGCCGACCATGACTGCATTCATCACCAGGACCATTCGCCAGGCCGCCTTCGTGGTGGCTTTCGCTGCCTCCCTCTCCGCGCTGTCGTCGACCTCGAGCTTTGCCTACACTGCCGAAGCGCAGCAGATGTGCACCGGCGATGCGTTTCGCCTGTGCAGCTCGGAGATCCCCAACATTCCGGCCATCACTGCCTGCATGGTCAAGCACCGGGCCAATCTGAGCACCGGATGCCGAGCCGTGATGGACAAGGAAGCGGCGGCGCAGGCGGGCAAGGTCGCCTCAAAGTAATTCAGACTTGATCCCAAGTCTCCATCCTGGTGCTCCGACCCGCCGCAACGTTGCTTAAAGCCGTTGCGGCGCTCGTATGAGCGCATTAGAACGCCTTCAGTTCATGACTGGGTAGGCGTGGCACCATGGCCCGATTTCTTTTCATCATTCCATTTATTGTGATGGCATCAGCGGCGTCGGCGCAGCAGCAGGGGCACGACGCCTGCGCGCGGGACGTCACGCGGTTCTGCCGCGCTCACATCAATGAGGGCGACCAGGCCGTGCTGGCGTGTCTCCAGCAAAACCGCGCCAGGCTCAGCAAGGCCTGCGCGAAGGTTTTGACGGATCACGGGCAGTAACTTTTCCTTATGTCATTCCGCCGCAGCCGGCAGGGCTGAACCCGCTCACGTACCGCTGCCCGCCGCCGCGGCGACCGGCAACACCTCGGCGGCGGCGCGGTCGGGCGTGTCTTCCTTCCAGCGCACCGATCCGAACGGCCGTTCCAGCATGCGGCGGACGCGCACCGGATCGGGCCCGAGATGAAAATCCATCGCACGCTGATGCAGCGCGCGCTCGGATTGCGTCGAGCGATTGCGCTGGCGCAGATAATCGAGCCAGGTCGGGCAGTGATAGCGCTCGGTCCACAGTTCGGGATCGGCGATGTCGCGCGCGATCGACCAGCCGTAGGCGCCGTTGCGCTGGCGGCTGAGCTGCACCTCCTGCATCACGTTGTGGAAGGCACGGGCGTTTTCCTGATCGACGCGATATTCGATCTCGACCACCAGCGGCCCGCTGCGCCCGGTCAGCAACAGCCGCACCTCGGGGTCGGCGAGCACCTCCGCGTCTTCATTGCGGGCGCCGACCGGCGGCATTCGCAGCCACAGGCCGAGCAGCGGCGAGGCGAACATCAGGCCCGCGGAAACCAGCAGCGCGGTTTCAACGCCGGCCGCATCGGTCAGGCGCCCCCAGCCCCAGCTGCCCATCGCGATGCCGCCGGCAATCGAGGCCTGGAATGCCGCGAGCGACCGGCCGGCGACCCAGCGCGGCGCCGAGAGCTGCACGCCGATATTGAACAATGCGACCGCCATCATCCACACGGCGCCCGCCACCACCAGCGCCGCCGCGGTCAGCACCGGCTGCCGGCTCAGCGCCACGGCCGCGATGGCGCCGCCCATGCACAGCGCGCAGGCGCGCACCGCGGCCTCGCCGCTCATTCGCTTGCGCACTTCGGCAATGTTCAGCGCGCCGATTACCGCGCCCATCCCGAATGCGCCGAGCATGATGCCGTAGGTTTGCGCTCCGCCGTGCAGCAGGTCGCGCGCGACCAGCGGCATCAGCGCCGACACCGAACCGCCGATTACGCCGGTCACCAGCGTGCGCGCCAGCACGATGCGGATCGACGGCGAATTGGCGATATAGCGCACGCCCGACACGATGGCGCGGTTGAGCCGCTCGCGGGGAAGGCGTGAAGGCTCGTTGCTGCGGCGCCAGAGAAACAGCACGATCAGCAGCGGGATATAGAGCACCGCATTGGTGGCGAAAGCCGCGACCGCGCCGGCGGTGGCGACGACAATGCCGCCGATGGCGGGACCGAAACTCCGCGCGATATTGTAGCTGATGCCGTTCAGAGCGACCGCGGACGGCAATGTTTCGGCCGGCACCTGCTCGCTGACCGAGGATTGCCATGCCGGGCCGAACAGCGCCATGCCGCAGCCGACCACGAAGCAGAACGCCAGCAGGGTCTGCGGGGTGATGAGGCCGAGCCACGCCATCACCGACAGCGAGGTCGCGCCCGAAAGCGCTATCGACAACGAGACCAGCGCCACGATGCGCCGGTCGTACATGTCGGCGATCGCGCCGGCCGGCATCGAGATCAGCATGATCGGCAGCATCAATGCGGTCTGCACCAGTGCGACCTTGTCGGCCGATGACGTCATCTGGGTCATGGCCCAGGCAGCGCCGACGCCCTGGATCAACAGCCCGAAATTGGAGAGCAGGCTCGCAAGCCAGATACGCCGGAATACCGAATGCCGAAGCGGCGCGGCGACACTGTCGGCGGCAAACGTTTTGCGTTTCGGCTGGTCAGTCATCGTCCGTTCCGTATGAGCCGGTCGTGGCGGCCTTTGAATTCCCTGCGATCTCAAGTGATGCCCGCGAAAGTCCTTGGCTGTCCAGTGGTTAGGCCGCTATCAGCGGTCATACAGGGCGGCTAGAATGCCGAAAATGCCGGGAGGTCACAAATGAGCCTATCGCGACGGACGATCCTGAAAGGTGCCACGATACTTCCCGTGGTGGCCAACAGCTTTGGGTTCCGTGCTGCTGCTGCGCAAACCAGCTCAGTTGATCCCGGAACGGAAATTCCGCCGGTTCTCTTCGTGCACGGCAATGGCGACCACGCGGCGCTGTGGATCACCACACTATGGCGGATGGAATCGAACGGGGTTCCGCGCGACCGGATGTTTGCGATCAATTTCACCGATCCGCTGGCGCGAACCGATGATTCGGTGCCGCAGCCAAACCGATCCTCGACCGAAGACGCGCGCCGCGAACTTGGCGAGGCCATCAAGGAACTGAAACGCCGCACCGGGGCCTCGCGCGTGGCGCTGGTCGGCAATTCGCGCGGCGGCAATCCGATTCGCAGTTATATCAAGAACGGCGGGGCCGCGGATGTCAGCCACGCCGTACTGTGCGGCGTTCCCAACCACGGCGTCTATGATTGGGACGATGGTCTCGGTGGCGAGTTCAACGGCCGTGGCCCGTTCTTGCGCGGGCTCAACGAGGGCGAGAGCGAAGTGACGCCGGGCACCTCGTTCCTGACATTGCGCAGCGACGGTCTCGACAAATATGCCCAAGCAGATGGCCGCTTCGTCGGCAAGCCGGGTACACCAACGGGGATCACCGCGGAAGGTCCCGCGCTGAAGGGCGCAACCAATCTCGTGCTCGGCGCCGTCGACCACCGCGAGACGGCGTTTTCTCCACGCGCATTCCGCGAGATCTATAAATTCATCGCCGGCCGCGAACCAGACCGGATCGCAATTACACCGGAAGCGCAGGTCAAACTCAGCGGCCTCGTGACGGGAACGCCGGGCGGCGTTCAAACCAATCGTCCGGTCGCGGGTGCGTCGGTCGAGATCTATCGCGTATCGCCCGACACCGGAGAGCGCACCGGCGGCGCGATCCTTGCCTCGCAATCCGCCGAGGATGGACGCTGGGGGCCGGCTGAGGTCGATCCATCCTGGTATCTGGAGATCGTGCTCACATCCGCAGGTTCGACCACCACGCATTTCTACCGCTCGCCGTTTCCGCGTTCGTCCGACATCGTCCATCTTCGCGCCGCGCGCCCGCTGGGGCCTGCCGATGCCGGCGCCGGCGCGGTCGTGCTGATGTCGCGGCCGCGAGGCTATTTTGGCTTGCCCCGCGATGTCGTGCTGTTCGACGGCAAGGAGCCGACCGATGTGAAAGCTGGCGTGCCGACCGACTCGGTCACCACCTTGCGGCTTTCAGCGGCGGAGGCCAAGCGTCCAGTTGTGGCGCTGTTCAACGAGGAACGGATCGTGGCGCGGGCGTGGCCGTCATCTGAAAACAGAATTGCGGTGGCCGAGCTGACTTGCTAGCTGTTTTCCCGGTCCCGGCGCCTTCATGGTGCCCGGTTTTCGGACCGGATACGATTGCGAAGCGCCGGCCGTATCCTATCTACGTCTGAGATGGCGAGGCCGACAATGAGCATAGCCGAAGTTCTGGACACGCCCGTCACGCGTCGGCCGCTGGTGCCGCCGAGCCCGCCGCGCGCGTCCGAAACCATGACCTTCTTCGGGCGGCTGGCGATGATGCGCGAGAACGTGCTCGGCACCTGGGGACAGCGGGCCTACGAAGAGGATATTCTCCAGGGCCGCTTCTTCGGGCACAGCAGTTTCATTCTCAACACACCCGATGCGATCAAGCATGTGCTGGTCGACAATTACGAGAACTATACCCGAACGCCGGCCGGTTTCCGGGTGTTGCGCCCGGTGCTTGGCGAAGGCCTGCTGATCGCCGAGGGCCGCGCCTGGAAGCACCAGCGACGGACGCTCGCTCCGGCCTTTACGCCGCGCGCCGTCGCGACGCTGGTCCCGCACATGGCCGCGGCAACCGACGAGACGATTGCGAAGCTCAAGCAGACGAGCGGCGCGCCGGTCGATCTGCGCGAGGCGATGCAGCGGATGACGCTGGAGATTGCCGGACGCACGATGTTCTCATTCGAGATGAGCCGCCACGGCCCGGCGTTGCGCGATTTTGTCATGGAGTATGGCGCGCGGCTGGCGCGGCCGCACTTTCTCGACATTATGTTGCCGGCGGGCTGGCCGAGCCCGCAGGATTTCTCCCGCGCCCGCTTCCGGAAGCGTTGGACCGGTTTCGTGGCCATGCTGATGGCGGAACGCCGCGCCGCCGGCAAGCACGAAGGCGCGCCGCCGAGCGATCTGTTCGACCTGATGGGCGCCGCGCGCGATCCCGAAACCGGAGACGCCTTCACCGACGAGCAGCTCGGCGATCAGGTCGCGACCATGATCCTCGCCGGTCATGAGACGACCGCGACCGCGCTGTTCTGGTCGCTTTATCTGCTCGCGCTCGACCCGGAGAGCCAGGACCAATTGGCCGCCGAGGTGCGGGGCGCGTCCGTGAACGGCGCGCTCGATGTCGAACGGCTGAAATTTACCCGCGCGGTGGTCGATGAGAGCATGCGGCTCTATCCGCCCGCCTTTCTGATCGCGCGCGCCGCGGCCGGCCCGGACACGATCGCAGGCAGGCCGGTGAAGAAGAAGGATGTCATCCTGATCGCACCGTGGCTGTTGCATCGGCATGAAAAGCTCTGGCGCGATCCGAACGCGTTCATTCCGTCTCGATTCATGCCGGGTACGCCGCCGCCCGATCGTTTTGCCTATTTGCCGTTCGGCGTCGGGGCGCGGGTTTGCATCGGCGCGCATTTTGCGCTGGTGGAAGCCACATTGGCGCTGGCCAAGATGATCGGCGCGTTCCGGGTCGAACTGCTCGACAAAGAGCCGGTGATTCCCGTCGGCGTGGTCACGACGCAGCCCGATCGCTCGCCGATGTTCAGCATCACGCCCCGGTGAGAATGCATCGCTTGGATGCACGCGTGATCTGCACTAAACTCGCGTTATGAGCGATGCCCAGGCCCAGTTTTCGGTGCTGAAACAGACGGCCGATCCCGCGGTCGCCGATGCGATCCAGCTTCTGATAGAACAGGGCGAGGATCACGAGCTCAACCGGATCAATCTCCTGGATTTTTCGACGCGAACAGGTCTCGACGAGGAGCGGGTGATTTCCGGCTTCCTCCATGCATCGCGGCTGGGCCTGTTCGATCTGACCTGGAACGTGCTGTGTCCCGGCTGCGGCGGCGTGCTCGACGCCCACTCTACCCTGAAATCGCTGCGTCACGACGATTATCATTGCGGATTATGCGCCTGCGGTTATGAGGCCTCGGTCGACGAGCAGGTCGAGGTTGCGTTCACGGTCAGTCCCCGAGTCAGGCGGATCGCGGCGCATGATCCCAACGCGCTGCCGCTCTGGGAATATTTCAAGCAGATATTCTGGAGTTCCGGCGTCGATCTCAACAAGGAATCGTTCGAGTCGCTGTCCAACGAGGTGGTGCTGGATGCGCTTGAATTGCCACCGCATGAGAAGGCGGTGTTGTCGCTACAATTGCCGGCGCAATTCATCATCGTGTTCGAGCCGGTGACGCATGCCGCGCAGTTCATCGACGTTCAGGGCGAGCCGACCGAGGAATGTCGGGAGCTATCGCTGACCTACAACAAGGTTCAGGCGCCGGTCGGAACCATGACCTTGCGTCCCGGGCCGCTGCGGCTGTCGCTCGACAATCAGACCGATGTCCGCGTGCTGCCGTCGGTCTTTATCGCCGCCGACGCGCTTCATCATCTGATCGGCAAGCGCAAGCCGTTCCTCACCGCCAAGCGGATGCTGACCAACCAGACTTTTCGCGACGTCTACAAGGCCGACAATCTCAACATCGATCAGCGTCTCAAGATTACCTCGCTGTCGTTTTTGTTCACTGACCTCAAGGGTTCTACCGCGCTATACGAGCGGGTCGGCGATCTCGTCGCGTTCGATCTGGTCCGCGCGCATTTCCATGCCTTGCTGGAAATCATTGCGTCCGAGAAGGGCGCTGTCGTGAAGACGATCGGTGATGCCGTGATGGCGACATTCGTGAAGCCGGAACATGCACTGGCCGCAGGTTTGCGGATGCGCGCCGCCATGGAGGTGCTCAATGCCGAACGCGGAACCAAGGACCTCGTGGTCAAGATCGGCATCCATGAAGGTCCGTGCCTCGCGGTCATGCTCAACGAGCGGCAGGATTATTTCGGCCAGACCGTCAACATCGCGGCAAGGGTCCAGGGCCTGTCGACCTCGCACGCGATCCACATCACGGGGCCGGTGATCGACGCGCCCGCGGTAGCCGCCATCCTGGACAAGGCGGCGATTACGCCCATTCAAAAGCAGGCGGCGCTGCGCGGCATCGCCGACAAGATCGTGGTTTATGAGATTCCCTGAGATTGCCGAAACGTAATACGGGCTGGAACCGGCATGGATTGCGCAGGCTGAGCTTCCGGCCCATATATTGACGACACCACAGTCGCCGATGCGGCGGTCAGCTGAACTTGCCTATATTCGGTAGATAGATCGATGCTCGACGGACTACGCCAATTAATCACCGACATTGTGTCTCCCACGGAGCACCAGGATCGGGCCTTTGACGATACCGGATATCGTCTGGCGGCAACGGCCTTGCTGGTTCACGTGATCTCGCTCGACGGCGAGCCGTCCGAGATTGAAAAACGCAAACTTCACAGTCTGCTCGAGAGGCGTTTCGGGCTCGATCCCGGCACGGCAGATCAGTTGATCGCGTCTGCGATGCTGGTCGAGGGTGAGGCGGTCGATCTCTATCATTTCACCAGCGTCATCATGCGCTCGGTGAATGAGGAGGGCAGGCTTCGCATCGTCGAAATGATGTGGGAGCTGGTCTATGCCGACGGCCAGGTCAGCGAGTTCGAGGATAACGTGGTCTGGCGCGCCGCCGATCTCTTGGGCGTGTCTTCGCGCGATCGGATCGACCTCAAGCATCGTGTCGCCGCCAAGCTAGCCACGCCGGCTACCGACAATTCAGATATTGCCGACCCGGCAATGTGACACGGCACGGTGGAGGAGCCCCGATCCGTCAACCGTGCGGTACCGGACATGACGAAATTTTAATGTGCCCCGCGATAGCCGCTCTCAACTCGCGATAAGCCCTGAAAATATTGCTATTCGCTGCTGCAGCACTGTGCGTCCGACGACACCGATATGCTTGCAGATGGCTTGCATCCCGCCTAAGCCGTATGCTCTCGTCGTGAGGGTTGGCGGCCTATCCCGCAATTCATCTAAGAGCGCTGAATCGTGACCGAGCGTGTGACGCTGATTACCGGTGCCTCGGCAGGCATAGGCACCGAACTGGCGCGCGTTTTCGCATCGAACGGCCATCGCGTCGTGCTGGTGGCGCGACGCGCGGATCGTCTGTCGACCTTGGCGAATGAAATCGTCGCTGGCGGCGGCGCCGCGCCGATTGTAATCCCCTGCGATCTCGAACAACCCGATGCCGGCGAAAAAATTGCCGCGGCCTTGGCCGCCGAGGGGGCGGAGGTCGAGTTCGTCGTCAACAATGCAGGCTTCGGTTTGTTCGGCGAGGCGATTGAACTGGACCTCGCCGGACAGCTCGGCATCATCGCGGTCAACATTCGCACGATGACCGATTTGTCGCTGCGGTTTGCCGACAGCCTGATCCGGAATCGCGGCGGCATCCTCAATGTCGGCTCGATTGCCGGCTTTCTGCCGGGGCCGGGAATGGCGGTGTATTATGCCTCCAAGGCCTATGTGCTGTCGTTCTCGGAAGCGCTGCGCCGGGAGCTCGCGCCGCGCGGCGTACGCGTGACGACGCTTTGTCCCGGCCCGGTGCCGTCGGAATTTCAGGTCCGGGCGGGGTTCAAACCCGGTTTTGATTCGGCGGTCCTGAATGTCTG
>WNFB01005195.1_pt1 | contig 11623 bp, 10 predicted proteins | sample 5400501 | NCBI WGS metagenome assembly WNFB01 (sample SAMN13153341, study PRJNA577476) | soil metagenome | isolation source: 200 cm saprolite under Douglas fir tree site 2 hole 1 | place: USA:California | collected 2015-04-18 | reverse complement strand
CGATCAGGCGGATTCGTTGCTGCAGTCCGCTCTTTAGCAACGATGCGTCAGGTGCCGAGTATCACGGATTGAACGTGGAGTCGCACGATTCGGTCAATAAATATTAAGGAACGAAAAGATCACGGCAGTATCGAATCAAGGCTGGCAACTGCGTAAGCAGGAATTGCGTCGCAGGCGGTCACTGATGAATTTACATCCTATTCCCGGTGCTATGAAGAAAGCTGGTTTGGCGGGAAAGCACAAAACCGTGAAGCACAAGGACGGTATTTATATTGACGGTGACATTCACACGAACACCGTCGAATCCGCATTCTCGTTGCTTAAGCGCGGGATCATTGGAACGTGGCACAAGATCAGTGCGAAGCATCTTCCGGCCTACTTGGATGAAATGACGTTCCGCTTCAATCGCCGGAAGAATACAACTCTGTTCTTGGACACCTTGCGTCATATGGTTACAGCGCCCGTGCTGACATTTGAGAAACTAACTGCCTGAATGGAGAGGGACATTTACAACTTCACCCCTGCCTCAGGCAATGTTGCGCTGGGACTGAGCGCCTTGAAAAGAAGATAAGTCGGTGTACAATACTGCCTGCTCTGGGGGACTCACAATGAAAATTCCACATATTTCAACGGATCGACATAGGGCAGCGTTGGACCAGAGGCACATACGATTGCCATAGGAATTGCGTTTACAGTTTAAGCCGAAGTCAAGCAAGAGACGAAGTAAAGCGACTTCGTCGCAGAGATTCATCCTTAACGGAGGTCGGAGATGCAGACACACCATCTCAAAGAAGAGGCGCTCGTGGGGCGAACAATACGGCAGCTAGTGATTCTGGTTGTTGTGGGTGCGGCCTTTACTGGGACGCTATTTGCGGCATCACCAAGCATTACGAGCCTATCTCCGACGTGGGGAAAGGTTGGTACGTCCGTGATCATTACTGGCACGAACTTCGGTTCGACTCAGGGCACGAGCACCGTGCAATTTAATGGAACGACAGCGACAACCATTTCGAGTTGGAGTTCGACCTCGATCAAAGCTGTCGTCCCAGCCGGTGCAACTACAGGAAAGGTCGTGGTCACCGGTGGCGGAGTTGCCAGCAACGGTGTTTCGTTCACCGTGGAACCTGGTGGCATCAGAAGGTGACCCCCGACCCGTGGCTGCGTGAGGGGGGCTGGCCCACCTTTTCACCAATCAACGATAACTGAGGTTGCCCCACCCTTGCGCTTTTTGCAAGGGTGGGTGCATGCGCCATTCATCCTGTCTTCTTCTTCCCAATGGTTCTGACCTGCTTCACCTATCCGCACAAAGCTAGGCACGATTTGAGGCGGGCTGGCCCACCCTTCTGTTTCCCATAAATGCTGAGGTTGCCCCACCCTTGCGTTTTTTGCAAGGGTAGGCTATCCGTCACATGGTTCCGTGGGCACTTCGGCCTACACTTTCCCATGCCCAAACGTCTCCAACGATACTACGGTGCCGGCTACTTGCACTTCATCACTTCCAGTTGTAATCGGCGGCGGGCTCTGCTGGGCACGCCCACACGTCGCAATCTGTTTCTCAGTACTCTGGAACAGGTGCGTCGCCGTTACCGTTTCGTCGTGGTCGGTTATGTCGTGATGCCGGAGCATTTTCATCTCCTCATCGGCGAACCGGAGAAGGGGAATCCGTCGCTGGTGATGCAGGTTCTTAAGCAGCGCGTTGCAAGCAAGCTGCTTCGTACCTCACGCAAGCGAAATCAGCGCGCGCAAAATTCGTTGTGGGACACCACCCTCAAACCAGATCATGTCTGGCAGCGACGGTTCTACGACTTCGTGGTCTGGAGCCAGCGCAAGCGAGTGGAGAAGTTGCGCTACATGCACCGCAATCCGGTAAAGCGTGGACTGGTTTTAGAACCCGAGCAGTGGGCCTGGAGCAGCTTCCGGCATTACGCTTACGACTAAGCCGGGCCGGTGCTCGTCAACGAGAAGCAAACTGCAAAACTTAAGTACAGGAACCCGAATATGAATGGAATCATCGGGAAGAAGAAGGCCGGATGAATGGCGCATGCACCCACCCTTGCAAAAATCGCAAGGATGGGGCAACCTCAGTTATTCGTTGATCAGTGAAAGGGTGGGCCAGCCCGCCACCGACACTTCAAAAAGCGAGGGTGAGGCGCCCGGTTGTGGAAAGAGGCGGGTCGCCTCGCGGCCCCGGCTACGTCATGCTCTCTCGGCAACGATTCTGATGTATCCCAGAACGCCTTCGTCTAACAATTCGCGGGCATACCCGATCGCTTCGCGTTCCGAACGAGGATAGCCGGGTGTTTTGGCGGAAGCTGATAACATACGCCCACAGTCTCTAAACATCTGCCTGGAAAGATCTTTGGAAAAAGTAATAGAAAGACCATTGTGCCGGAGCAGCCTAAACCATTCATCGTGTGAAACCAGATAGGCTCTCCATGTGCTGGCAAGCTTTCGCAATAACTCAGTCTCACGCTGTTTGGTGGGTTTGTGGTAAAGGATGGACTCCTCGAATGCTACTCGTCCGCCAATTCTAAGCGCAGGCATCCATCGATCCAGAAAACGATTTTTGTCCTTCACGTGATTCCAGGCGCCCTGCCCCCAGATCACGTCGAATTTCCCGTCAGGCACGGGGAGAGTGAGAAAATCTCCACATGTAAACGTCACGCGTCCTTGCAGGCCGACTAACTCGGTGAGCTTACGCGCATCCCTGCATCGCTCCTTACTGGCATCAATGCCGTGGACGCGACATTGGTATCGCCAGGACAGAAGCCGGGCCGGACCGCCGAGACCGGAACCTAAATCGAGGACCATACTCTTGGCCGACACCTGGGCATCGTCGGCTAGCGCCGTTACAAATTGAGATCCTCCAACGTGATTTTGATCGGTTATTTCAGTTTTAGGGTCTTCGGCTAAATCGCGCTCCGTAAGGCGGCTCGTTCCAGCGCGCCGGTTCCTGCGTACCCGTGCCAGAATCGCCTTAGCGTTCAGCGGGTGATCCCTATAAAGATGGTTGAGCGATTTCATCTACCGAATGGAGAGCATCAACCCGTTAATGAGCACTTCGTGGGAATGCATCCGAGACGCATAGCAAGTTTTCAGCAAGCTCGTAGGTGCCGCCCGACTCAATCTTCTCAAACACCTGTCCTTGGTAGTCAGCCGCTATTATCTCCACATTGGCCTGTGCAAGTTTTCTATCAGATTCAGATAGTTCCTTGTCGTTGGATAGGTGCCGATAGGCTGCCAGTGACCAGGGAGCCCACAAGAAGGTCATTGGCTCCAATGGTTGTGGATACGGGAAAACGTATCCGTCCATATCCGACAAATGTGAATTGTCTCCGAGGAATTGCTGTTTGATTTGTTTCTTAAGAAAATCTTGTCGTACCGTTTTCCATCGAGGTTGGCCGACAGCATTCTTAAACTCACTTTGCATCCCCGCCTGGTACAGAACGTCCATAGTTTGAGCCGTCAAGCCGAGATAGTCTTCCCGCTGGTTGGGCCTGTGAGGATTAGGAACCCAACTCCCCTGTTCGGTCGAATATTTCGTAAGCAACCACCCGATACCGTTGCGGATAATGGCATCGTATTTATGAGCCAGCCGGGCCCGAACGATTCCGACGCGATGCGCTTCCAACAGAGCCCAAAGCGCCATAACCGTGGAGTAGGTGCGGGTCGGCGGTTGACTACTTAACTCCGAAAGTGCTTTGGGAAGTGAGGCACACTTATCAGCAGGTCCGGCCTTCGCGGGTGCATAAGGAGACCACGCATTTTCCGAGGCTATATAGTGCGTCATGAATTGATCCAAATCATGCTGCACCCAGCTCAATTGCTGTTGTTTATCGCTTTCCGATGGCCAGATAAGATCACCGTGCTCCAATGCCCGGACCCGGCCCAGTGTGACCCAGCCAGCAATCTCAGTAAGGCATTGTGAGGTGCCAAAATATCCCCAGCACTGATCCGGCAGCGCACTGCGTTCCGCGTCAATGTAGTTAAATCCCGCCCGAATTGTTTGAATATCCTTGTCCTGCGGTTTGTCCCAATCCATCGCCGACATCATTGCCGTCAATCCCTGCGCCGTAGTGAACACCTGCTGTGGATTGCCGGGTCCATTCCAGAGCATAATTGACAGACCGCCGTTATCACCCTGAGTGCCGCGCACCTTGTCAATCCAAACGTCCTTTCTACCTTGCAGAATTATGTCGCTTGAGCGGGAGAATGCGCTAACGTTGAGAACATACAAAGTGCCCATCAATAAAAAAATCAACCCTCCGATGATGAATTGCCGTCTCGGAAACCTGTTCGCAACTGTGCCCTTAAGATGTTTATACAAGGAGGTCGAGGTAAGAAGATAACCAAGGAAGATTATGCCTAGCACAATGTAGAGCAGGTACGGTGTTGCGCCAAGATGCAATTGCTCCTGTATCTTTTGTACTTGCTCGTTCACTTTCTCAATCGACCCTGTAAATGCTGCAATGTTGCTCAGGACAATAACAGCCACTCCCAAAATGCCATTGCGTTTGACGTCTTCCCCGTCTTGGACTGGTTTCTTGGGCTCCGTCCCTGCAGCGTTCTGCGCTGGCACCTCCTTTGGGGTGGGTTCGCGTGGGAGTTCTTCGGGCACGGGTGTCCTCCTCATCGCCCCGGAATGTTCAATTAGTTTCTCCCTTGGTGGAAGACTGTTCTTCAAGGGCGATCCGGGAAATTGTGCTCCCTGATGTCAGAGGAGTCAAGACAACAGTAATATCATTGCGATACTCGCGTTTAAGTGTCTAGTGAACATATTAGAGGACGTGTACTTGAATCTGCTTTTTATTACTTCTACGCCTATGAACGTCGCCCGTGGCAGTGGAACGTTTGTCGGCATTGATACCTTGATCAGGTCGGTTAGGGCTATCGGTTGTAATGTTGACTTGATTACTCCTCGGCTGCACTTCCCGATTTACACAATTGAACGCCTCCTGTTCAACGAAAGTTTGCGATTCATTCGCAAACCTAAAGAAGTAAGTGCCGCGGTCGGCTTCGACTTGGACGGGTACGCTTTTGCCCAAAAGAGTCCCAAGATTCCTCATATCGCCAGCATCAAAGGAGTAATTGCAGACGAGATGAGGCACGAGAGTGGCCTGACGAAGGCTACGATGATGGTTCAGGCACATTACGAAGCCCGGCACGTCCGTGACGCAGACTTCGTGATCACCACGAGCCAATACGCGGCATCCAGACTAAAGGACCTCTATAGTATTTCTAAAGTGCACGCGATCATTCCCGAGCTTATCGATTTGACTCAATGGCACGAAGCAGTTCACCAATATTACAAACCGCCAGATCCCTCAAAGTTCGTTGTGCTATGCGTTTGTCGCTTCTATCCGAGAAAGCGCATTCCGCTCTTGCTTGCCGCCGCGGATCTCTTGCGCGATCGGATCCGCAACCTGCAAGTCCGGATCATCGGTGGTGGACCGGAGTCAAACACACTGCACGCGATCTGCCGCGCAAAACAGCTTCACAACGTTGTAATCCGGGAGGATATTTCACAATCGGAATTGATTCAGGAATACACCGCTTGTGATGTCTTTTGTCTGCCCAGCGTACAGGAAGGGTTTGGGATTGTTTTCCTGGAAGCCATGGCATGCGGAAAGCCGATAATCGCCGCGCGTGCTTCTGCTGTGCCGGAAGTTGTACAACACGGAATTCTTGTCGAACCGGACAGTATCAGTGGAATTGCCGATGCGATCCAGCAATTGCATTCCAATCCTTCCTTGCGCGAGGACTTGGGAAATGCGGGCGCCCAATTCGTGCGGCAGTTTGATGCTCCTCATGTGGCGGGCATGTTCGTGGATGAAGTGAGTAGAATTCTCGATGCCTAGCGAGCGTCTACTCACTTACTAGTCGTAAATCCGAAGAGGGCGGATAATCGAAGGCCATGCCACGACACATTCGTGCTGCCTCTATCGTCGGCTTGAGTCTAGCATCTTCGGCAGTGGTTCTAATTTTGTTCGCATACACACGAGCTGTTCATCCGGCTCAGCCTATCGATGAAGGAAAGTACCTTGTTGAAGCAGTCGCCATCTGCTTCGAGTGCCACTCCGAGCGAGACTTTACCAGTCCTGGGTGGCCGATACCTGCCGGCAAGGCAGGGGACGGCCGGATATTGTGGGGAGAAGGCACCAAAGACCAGCTGGTTGCCCCCAACATTACTCCTGACAAGGAAACCGGAATCGGCACTTGGACTGACGTTCAAATCATCCGCGCTATCCGGGATGGAGTGGCTCCCGATGGACACCGGTTGAGTCCGGAGATGCCGTACATGTATTTCAGATCATTCAGCGATAGAGATCTGAAATCAATGGTGTCTTACCTGCGGTCCATCCCTCCCGTATTTCACCGGCTCCCGAAAAACTCCCCACACGCCGGACAAGAACCCGCACGCGCGATTTTGATGGACTCTCTCAACTTGTCGCGTAGCGATGGAAAAGTCTTGCGAGGGAAGTTCCTTGTGCGGATTGCGGGGTGTGAAACATGTCATACCCCGATTCAAGCGGGTACGTTTATAAAGGGCCTCGAATTTGGCGGAGGCACAGTTTTTCGTCATGGCAAAGATATGGCGGCAAGTTCGAATCTAACCCCCGATGAATCGGGCATTTCCTACTATGACGAGAATCGGTTTATAGAGGCAATGCGAACCGGAAAGGTAGGTGCCCGCTGGTTGATGTCTGCCATGCCCTGGCTGTTTTATCGGAACATGTCCACAGACGATCTGAAATCGATTTTTGCCTACTTACGGGCTGTTCCCCCCGTCCACCATAGCGTGGATAACACCGAACCCCCGACGCCTTGCAGGCGATGTGGAAACCGACATGGCCTGGGTGACCGCAATTGACCTCGCCTCTCGGCCAGGATCGGCGCCACGCTTACGACCACCCATCCTTGCGCTTTTTGCAAGGGTGGGCTGTCCGTCACATTGTTCCGAGGGCACTTCGCCCTACATCTTTTGTGACAGCAAAGATTTAAACATCAGTAGACAAGTGCGCTCCCACACTCTCCACTCCCCCACGATACAATTTCCTATCCATGGACAATCGCGCCATCTCCGGCATCCTTTACGAAACTGCTGACCTGCTGGAAATCGATGGCCAGGATTCTTTTCGCATTCGCTCCTACCGCACTGCTGCGCAGGCCATTGAAGCGCTTCCCCATCAGATAGCGGACATCATCAGCGAACCCAAAAAAGTGCTGGAAGTGCCCGGCATCGGCAAGGGCATGCTGCTGAACATGCAGGAGATTCTTAAAGAAGGACGCCTCGGCCTCCATGCCGAGCTGCTGAAGAAATATCGCCCTTCGATGTTGGACCTGCTGAAAATTCAGGGCCTCGGGCCCAAGACCATTGCCCTGATCTGGAGTGCCTATCAGATTTGCGACATCGAAGGTGTCGAAAAACTTGCGCGCGAAGGCAAGATTCGCATCCTGCCGCGCATGGGTGAAAAGCACGAGCAAAAACTACTGAAGGCCATCGAAGATTATCGCCGCATCGGCGGCCGCTTTCTGCTCGACGCTGCCGGCCAGCTCGCCGACCAATTGGTCGCCCATCTCGGACAGGTTCCCGGCGTCGAAAAAGTCACCCCCGCCGGTTCCCTGCGTCGCGGACGCGACACCATCGGCGACCTCGACGTGCTGGTCACCGGCGAAGCCTGCGTGGATGATGCCTGTCGCGAGAAACTGGTCGAGCATCTCATCCGCTTTCCCGGCCTCATGGAAATCATCGCGCAAGGCGAAAATAAAGTCAGTTTCCGCCAGCGCAACGGCATGCAGGTGGATGTGCGTCTGCTGCCGCCCGACTCTTTCGGGGCCGCCCTGCAATATTTCACTGGCTCGAAAGCTCACAACGTTGCCTTGCGCCAGCGCGCCCTCAAGATGGGTTTCACGTTAAGTAAGTACAGTCTCGCACGCTTGGACAATGAGAAGCCGGTGGCGGGCCGCACCGAAGAGGAAATTTACGCTAAGCTGAAACTCGACTACATCCCGCCCGAACTACGCGAAAATCAGGGAGAGATCGAGGCCGCCGCCAACCACGCTCTTCCCGAACTTATATCGCAACACGATATACTTGGCGACGTTCACATGCACACCGTCGAAACCGACGGCCGTTGCACCATCGAAGAAATGGCCGAGGCCGCCCGCGATCGCGGCTACAAGTACATGGCCATCACCGACCACTCCAGGAACCTGGCCTTCGCCAATGGACTCGATGACAAGCGAGCCGCCGAGCACATCAAGCGCATCCGCGCCACGGGAGAGAAGCTCGATGGCATCCGCATCTTCGCCGGCATCGAAGTGGATATCCTCGCCGACGGCGCGCTCGATCTCTCCGACTCCGTGCTCGCCGAGATGGACATCGTCATTGCCAGCGTGCATTCCCATTTCAATCAGGATCGCGCGCAGATGACTGACCGTTTCTTGAAGGCCGTAGACAATCCCAACGTCTCCCTCATCGGACATCCCACCGGAAGAATTCTGCTGCGTCGCGATGCCTATCAACTAGACATCGATACCATCCTCAAAGCCGCCGCCAACAATAAAGTCGCGATGGAATTGAATTCCTATCCCGACCGTCTCGACCTCAACGACTTCAATCTTCGTCTCGCCAAGCGCCACGGGGTAAAGATCGTCATCAACACCGACGCCCACCACACCTCGCACATGGAAAAGATTCGCTACGGCGTGCTCCAGGCCCGCCGCGCCTGGCTCACCAAAGATGATGTCCTCAACACCCGCCCTGCCGAGCAGTTCGCGAAAGCAATGAAGCACGAGTGGTGAATCGAGCGACGTTGTCGGACGCGTGGCTCGCAAGTGTTGCGCTTGAGTTTCAGCTTGCGAGGAAAAGTTTTTTCATGCTGAAGCGTGTAGAATTTGTCCGGCGTAGAGGTCCACCATGCCCGATGAAACTCCCGCTGGCTCGCCCGCTCCCCCGCCTGCCGCCGCGTCCGCGCCGCGGGCTGCTGCTGCGACGCCGCCGCCGGACTCCGGGACGCAGTTCAACATCGGCGAAGAGTTCGGTACGGCCAAGCGCAATCTTCCTCCCGCCAGAATTGTTGTCATCGGCATTGTGATCATCGCGGTGGTCGCAGCGATCGCTGCGATGTTACAGCGCGCGCATCCCCAGGGCTCGGGCTCGATAGACAACGTCACAGCAGTCGAAGTACCCGATCAGAACTCTGTCCTGGTAGCGATCAACGTCACGCTACACAACAGCGGCAACCGAACCATCTGGATTCATACCATCAAGGCCACGCTCAAGACCGATGCCGGCGAGTTCTCCGACGACCCCGCATCAGTGGTGGATTTCGAGCGCTACTTCCAGGCCTTCCCTGCTCTCAAGGAGCACGCCCAGCCAGCGCTGCTGCCTGAAGTTAAGATTCCCTCCGGAGGCGAGGCGCATGGCACGGTCATCGTAAGCTTCCCGGTCACACAGGATGCATTCGAGAAGCGCAAGTCTCTCAGCGTCATCATCCAGCCGTATGATCAGCCAGTCCCGATTGTGCTAAGCAAGTGAGAAATCGCACAATGTTCCACGTGGAACATTGTCAATACAGGGATGTCTGTACGTTAAGGGGAAGGACTTGCCTGCAAAGGATTTAGTGCGGTGCCGAGATATCGGCGAAGGGCGAATTTCACCAGGAACATCCAACCTGGGCTGATTATTGTTGAACTGATACCGGAACCGGGGCGCTCTTTGGAGTGCTGAGGTAGCCACTTACTTTTTTCTTGTCGGCGGTCCAGACGACGAGTTCGTAGAGCAGGTGTTCGCGCCCGGTGTAGAACTGGATGGGCTCGTTCACGTTGCGATCTTTTTTCTCGATGGTGCGATCGTCGGCGGTGACGTTCATGGTGTACTTGCCTTTTTTCACATCGGCCTTTTTAAGTTGCAGGCTGACGGTGGAAACGGGCTGAGGCTTGGCGCCTTTCAGGAGAGTGAACTCGTAATAATTGCGGTCGCCGCGATGCTTCAGGACTTCAAGGTCGTCGCGGGTCCTGGCGATCAGGCCGCTCTGCAGACCCAGGTCGCCGATGGTGCGTTCCAGGCGCGCCTTGGTGGCCTCGAGTTCCGATCTCGTAGAAGCCACGTCGGTCTTGACGCCGCCGACATCAGTCTTCACGCCCGCCACTTCCCCGGTCACCTGACTGAGCTGTTCTTTCTGCTGGGCTGCGAGACGAGCCTCTGCGGCCCGCGTCTGGCGCTGCAATTCGGCGGCGCGCGCCGCCAATTCTTTCTTGGTCATGCCGACCTGCTGAGCCAAAGTTTCGTCACTGGCCTCGCCGGCCTGCACGCGGCGGGTCAGGTCGGTGAGCTGCGCCTTGGTAGTTTGATCATCCTTGGTCAGGCTGCTTACCTGGCTGCGTAAATCAAAAAGGAGGTAAAGCGATCCGGCGACATAGATCACCGCCAGCGCCAACAAAAGCCATTTACCTGTATTGCTTTCACTCGCCGGTGGCACCACGGCGCCCTCATCTGACATGATCCCTCCGCCCAAATCTTCAATTTGAAGTGGTTAAAGTTATTGTTTAGCAGAATGCGGACAGTGTCAAATAGTGGCGAATTCGGGTAGTGGTGCAAACTGCACCACTACCCGAATTCGGGAGACTGTTCTCCATCCTTAAGGGGTTGACAAACGTAGGGCCCCCGGCCCCAAGTCCGAATCTCTTCAGCCACGGAAACAGTGCGCGTGTCAAACGACGGGAGCCGACGGGCTCACTTCACCGCCAAATGTCGACCGTCTGGCAGATTTGGCTTGACTTTTGGATAAATTAGGACAAAATAGGACCTACTTTAAGGAAATCTCATGAACCCTATCATCCGCTCAGACATCCGAATTGGCTGCACCTTCTCATCCGCTCAGCCCTGAGAATTGTCCCGCGTGCGGTCAAGAAATCCCAATAGATAAATTCGAGGAGATCGGCGGCAAGATCGCCTCTAGAGACCGTGAGCGGGCGCTTGCGATTGCTGCTGAAATAGAAAAGCAACATGCGATCGAGAAGGCAGCTGCGGAAGCAAAGGCCAAGGCCGAGCTGGAATCGGAGCGCCAGCAGAGTGCTGCTCGTGAGGTCCGTGTGCGGCAAGAGGCTCAACAAGCTGCTGAGAAATTAATTAAAGAGAAACTGGAGGAAGGCCAGCGGGACCGGCAGAAGCTTGTTGATGGATGGCAGCAGCAGATCGACGAGGCAGAATCGAAACGGAAGTCCGCTGAACAGATAGGGACGCATCTGCAATCCGAGATGGAAGAGCTTCGCCGGACTGGCACCATGGCTCTTGAGGCTATGGAGGCGCAGGCTAAGCAGCGCGAGATCGAAATCCGAAACGAGGCCAAGCAAAATGCCGAGTCGGCGGCGGCCGAACGCATAGCGGCTATCGAAGCGGCGCAACGGGAATCGGAAGCAAGTCGAATCACGGCCGAACAAAAGGAGACCGCGCTACAGTTGCAGCTTGAGAAACTGCGAGAATCACACGAGGCCCAAGTCGCAAAATTAAAAGAAGATGCTGTGACGGAGGCTACGCGCATCCATCTGGTCGCAACGCAGACAGCGGAGGTACGCTTCCATGACACACTCGCCGCTCAGGAAAAGGCTGTCGCCGAAG
>WNFB01005193.1_pt1 | contig 11624 bp, 7 predicted proteins | sample 5400501 | NCBI WGS metagenome assembly WNFB01 (sample SAMN13153341, study PRJNA577476) | soil metagenome | isolation source: 200 cm saprolite under Douglas fir tree site 2 hole 1 | place: USA:California | collected 2015-04-18 | reverse complement strand
AATGGCGCAGGCCGTCGTTCACCGGCGGCAGGTAGGGCGTGACGACCGCGGCCGACGCGACGCCGTCGGAGCGCAGCGCCTCCACCATGGCGCCGGCGGTGCTCACCACCGTGGCGCCGGTCCGCGCGCGCAGCGTCGCGACCATCGCGGCGTTGCCGTCCGGCCCCGCCAGAAAGCCGGCCGCGGTGCAGCCGTAGAACACGAGATCGAGTCGATCGGCGGTGAACGGCTCGACCGCCGCCAGGGTGGCCTCGGTATAGGCCGGCAAATCCTCGCGCAGCAAGGTGCGCGCCGGCCGGGCGACGCGCGCCACCGGGATCGGCGCCAGCTGCGGGCACAGCGCCGCCATCTCCGGCTGCATGGTCGTGTTGTTCTCCGGCACGACGATCAGCGCGCGGATCGGTTCGGGCATGACCAAGGCCTCGTTCCCCGGATGCGGTGCGTTCCCCGGGCGCGGCGCAACACGAAGTGTTGCGCTGCAGACCCGGGGTCCATTTGTGCGCATTCGTCGCGGACTACGCTCGGCGACGAAACGATGTGGACCCCGGATCAGCGGCGCACCGTTCCGCTTCGCTCCACGCTGCACCGCATCCGGGGAGCGCTCAAAGGGTTGACAATCATATGGCGCCAATCGTCCGGTGAGTTCAATACCGGAGACATCGATGAACCGGCGCCAATTCAGCAAGGCCCTGCTCGGGCTTCCGGCCCTGATCCGCCCGGCGCGCGCCGCCGGCTCACGGATCACGCTCGGCAAGCAATACGGCCTGCCGTTCCTGCCGCAAATGGTGATGGAGGCGCAAAAGCTCATCGAGAAGCACGCGGCCGAGCGCGGCATCGCGGCGCTCGAGGTGTCCTGGCAGACCATGGGCGGGCCGGGCGCGCTCAACGACGCGCTGCTCGGCGGCCAAATCCAGTTCGTCAACGTGGCGGCGCCCTCGCTCGCCACCCTGTGGGACAAGACCGCGGGCACGGCGCAGGAGGTGCGCGCGGTGTGCGCGGTGCAGTCGATGCCCTACGTGCTGGTGACGCGCAATCCGGCCGTGCAAACCATCGCCGACTTCACCGCCGCCGACCGCATCGCCGTGCCGACGGTGAAGATTTCCGGACAGGCGATGGCGCTGCAGATGGCCGCCGCCAAACTGTGGGGGTTCGAGCAGTACGAGCGGCTCGACCCGCTCACCGTCTCGCTCGGCCATCCGGACGCGCTGGCCGCGATGCTGTCCGGCCAGATCACCGGCCACTTCGCGGTGGCGCCGTTCAACTATTACGAGCTGAAGCTTCCCGGCTTCCACCCGGTGCTCAAGTCCTACGACACCGTCGGCGGCAAGCACATCAACGGCATCCAGGTGGCGACCAAACAATTCCACGACGCCAATCCGGCGATGTGCGCGGCTCTGATTGCGGCGCACGACGAGGCCAACGCCTTCATCCGCGCGCAGCCGCCCGCGGCGGCGCAGATCTACATTTTGCTCGCCAACGAAAAGCGCAGCTCCGCCGACGAGCTTGCGGCGATGATCACCGATCCGGACATCGAGTACACGACCACGCCCGCCAACGTGATGGCACTGGTCGAATTCATGCACAAGGTCGGCCGCATCAAGCGCATGCCGGAGGCGTGGCAGGACCTGTTCTTCCCCGAGGCGCACGGGCTCAAGGGGAGCTGAGGGATTTCAGCGCAGGGTGGGCAAAGGCGCGGAACGCGCCGTGCCCACGTCGATGAATGGTGGGCACGCGCCTTCGGCGCTTTGCGCACCCTACGTTTTCGCCTCCACGTCGAGCCGCGCGACCCAGCCCTCCAGGCCGGGCTTCGCGGCCGGATAGCGGGCGAGCACCAGCGGGTCGTGGCCCGGCACGATGCGGCTCATGGCGCCGGCGAGGCGCTTGAGCGTCTCGTAGCCGTCGAGCACGTCGCCGACATTGTAGGTGATGGGAAACACCCGGCCCTGCTCGACGTGGGCGTAGAGGTGGGTGGTGTCGGACGCCAGCACCACGGGACCGCGGCGGGTGTCGACGCGCACGCATTGCAGGCCCTTCGAATGCCCGCCGATGCGGTGGACCGTGATGCCCGGCGCGACCTCGCCGGCGCCGTCGTGAAAGGTCACGCGGTTGGCGAACACCTTGCGCACCATGGCGACGACGTCCTCGACCTCGAACGGCAGGCGCAGGTGCGCGTGGCACATGCAGCGGCCGGTGGCGTAGGCCATCTCGACATCCTGCAGGTGATAGCGCGCATGCGGGAACAGGTCGTAATTGCCGGTGTGGTCGTAGTGCAGGTGGCTGACGATCACGTTCTTCACGCTGTCGGGGACGATGCCGATCGCCTTGAGGCCTTCGGCCACCGGCCGCACGATCTGCCGCTGCCGCTTCTTCGCCATGGCCTCGTCGAAGCCGGTGTCGACGATGAAGGTGCCGTGCGGTCCGACGATCGCCCAGACGTAGAAATCGAGCGGCTGCGACACATCGTGCGGGTCGCCGCCGATGTAGTTCTCGGCCGCGCGGCGGTCGTGATGGCCGTATTTGATGGCGTAGATTTCGTGAACATCGCCGCTCATCCCGGGCTCCCTTGATTTTGTCGTGCACCCAATCGATAGAATAACACGGCAGGATCGTTGCAACAGGCCGCGCCGCTGCGGAAACGAGCCATGGACATCCCTTATCGCCTTCCCCTGGTGATCGGCGCCACCGGCCATCGCGACCTGCGCGATGAGGACATCCTGGAATTGAAACGAGCGGTCGCGGGCGTCATCGAACGGCTCAAGCGCGACTATCTGGGCGGCGACACCGAGACCCCCATCATCGTGCTCTCATCGCTCGCCGAGGGCGCCGACCGGCTGATCGCCCAGGTCGCGATGGATCACGGCGCCAAGCTGATCGCGCCGTTGCCCATGCCGTCCGACGAATATCGCCGCGACTTCGAGCACGGCTTCAAACCGAATGCCGCCGCCGAGTTCAATCAGCTGTTGGCGCATGCGGCCGACGCGCCCGTCGTACCCTACGTCAAAGGCAATTCGCTCGAGGCGGTCCAGACGCACCCGGACAAACGCGATCTGCAGTATCGCGAAGTCGGCATCTTCATCGTGCGGCACTGTCACGTGCTGATCGCGTTGTGGAACGGCGACGAGGAGAATACGGCGGTCGGCGGGACCACAGAGGTGGTGAGATTCAAGCGCGACGGGATTCCGCTCGATGTGACCGGGTCGGCGCGACTGAGCCTGGACGCGCCGGAGATCGGTCCGGTCATCCACGTCGAAGCACCGCGCCTCAAGCCGGGAGGACATGCAACCGCCGGCACGGTGCGGCCATGGGGGCATGCGGTCGTCAAGCGATATCGCGGCGGACGGGTGCGGCGGTCCTGGCGGTATCTTCGCAGGATATTGTCGAGCCTCCTCGGTACCGAGCATCGCTCCGAGAGCGAAACGCCGGAACTGCGCGCCTGGGAAACCTTTGCCGTACAAACCGCCATGACGCGCCAATTCAATCGCGAGGCGGCAGGCCTGCTTGGCGTGTCGGGCTCCGCGCAGAGATTGGAGGCCAGCCTGCGCTATATGTTTCACGACTCCGCCAATGACGCGGCCGGAGAAGCGGCAAGGGCGCGCGCTCTCAAGCTGGTCCCGCGCTGGTGCACGCTGTACGCGACTGCCGACACGCTGGCGCAGGACTGGCAAAAGAAATTCAGGTGGGATTGGCGTACATTATTCCTGTTGACCCTGGCTGCCATCGTCACATTCGAAGTGGTCACCCACGTATTTCCAAAGCTGTACTGGCTCTACGTCGCTTACACAGTCACGTTCATTTTCGTCTTTGTTTATCTTTCTTACGCGCGACGCTGGCATCATCAGGAGCGCTACCTCGACTATCGAGCGCTTGCCGAGGCCCTGCGCGTAGGGGTTTTCTGGAAGCTGCTCGGGATCGGCGTCTCCTCGCATGAAGAGGCCAAAGCCGCCGACGAGCGACAGAAGGTTGACCTGAGCTCGGGAGAATCGGTCGCCGACGCATACCCGATCAGGCAGCCGCGGGAATTGGACTGGGTCAAGACCTGTCTGCGGGCTATCGAATTGCTCGACAAAAGAAATCCGCACCCCGATCCGGAGCATGGCCCGGGACCGGCAAGTTACGGCTGTGCGCGCAACTCCTGGGTCAACGGCCAGCTCGGCTTTTTCCGCCGGCGCGGGCCCGAGCACGATCGCCAAGCGGACGCCCATGAAATCCGTTCAGTCGCCCTGTTGATCGTGTCCATCGCTCTGGCCTCGATCCTCTTCGCCTTGGAGCACTATTTTGGTTGGCATCATGGGCAGGGATGGCACGGCCTCTGGATCTTCTTCATTGGCTTGTCGGCGGGAATCGCGGCCATCTTCGCCGGGTATTCCGAGAAACTGGCCCTCAATGCACAGGCGCGGCAATACGACCGCATGCGTGCGTTGTTTGAGCGCGCATATGAGCTTCTCCCCGCGGAAGTCGACGCGGCGAACTTTCGCGAGATGCAGGCGCTCTATGCCGAGCTGGGCGCCGAGGCGATGAAGGAAAATGCCGAGTGGGTGGCGATTTATCGTCAGCGCCCGATCCGGCCGCCCTAGGCGTTCTTCATTTTGCCGGCAGAAGATGCTCGGCGCGCACCTGCCGTTCCGCCGCGCGGCGTCCGATCTCGTAGGCGAGCGGGATCGCGCCGGGATCGTCCATGCGGCGCACCCGCGTCACGTCGCGCGCGGAGAGCTTCAGGTCGAGCATCTCGGCGATCCACGGCGCCTCGATCCGCACGTCGTAGCGCACGAAGCGCAGCAGCTTGCCGCCGGGCGGCCCGTCGCCGGTGAGCGCGCCGATCTCCGAGTTGACCGGCCACGGCGTCGGACATTCGCCCAGCCACTGCATCAGCGTCAGCGCGAGGGTCTCGCCGTCGTTGATCAAGGTCGAGAGCGCGCTGATCGCGAGCCCGATCGCGCGGATGCGGCGCGCCTGCACGGCGGTCAGCGCGCTGCGATAGGCGCCGGTGCCGATCGAGACCAGCAGAAGCCGGCGCGGATCGGCCGCCCAGCACAGCCCATAGGCCTTGAGCGTGCTCATCAGGAACAGCGCCAGCGCCGGGTTGTTGTGCGGCGTGACGCCGCCGTCGACGAACAGGCCGTGCGCGGCGCCCTCGACGATCGGCAATTCCTCCGGATCGAAATAGGCGGGCGCGGCCGTGCTCGCGCGCAGCAGGTTCGCCAGCCGGTAATGCCGGTTGCCGATGAACGATCGGTCGGCCGGCGTCTCCCAATAGGGCGCGCGCGGATTGTTGGCGACGATCCACGGGCTGCCGGTGTCCATCCGTTTGGTGACGACGCCGAGCCCGGTGACGAGATCCGCGCTGTCGAGCGTTCGATCGCCGACCACCGACTCGATCTCGCGGCGCAGCGCCCCGGCGTCGAACTTCGCCTGCAGGCCCATGATGCGCCAGAACGGCCGGCGGAAGACCCGCGGCGCCAGGCCCAGATAGAAGTGCTTGAGGTCGGCGACGGTCAGCCCGAGCGCCACCGCGCCGGCGATTACCGCGCCGGTCGAGGTTCCGCCGACGAGGTCGAACCAGTCGCCCAGCCGCACCGCGCGCCCTTCATGCTGGGCCAGCACGGCCTCCATGCGTTCGAGAAACGCGATCGCGATGGCGCCGCGGATGCCGCCGCCGTCGACCGACAGCACGCGTTTCCCGCCGGGGCCGAACAGATGTTTATCGCGCGGCGAATCGGGTGCGGTCACGGGATAGCGTCCGACTGGGCCCACGGTGCGGGCAGGGGCGTCACTCCGCCGCGACCTTCATGCCGCCGAGCTCGATCGCGCCCGTCTTCGCCATGGCGTCGATCTCGGCATCGGCAAAACCGTGCTCGCGCAGCACGTCGCGGGTGTGTTCGCCGTAAAGCGGCGCGCCGCGCTTGATCCCGCCCGGCGTCGCCGAAAATTTCACCGGCGGGCCGATCGTCTCCACGCTCCCGAGCGTCGCATGCTCGGTCTTGACGATCATCGCGCGGGCGCGGGTCTGCTCGTTGGCGTGCATTTGCAGAACGTCGAGCACCGGCCCGGCCGGGATGCCGGCGCGCTCCAACAGCTCGAGCCATTCGGCGCTCGAGCGCTTGCGGAACTCGACGTTCAGTGCCGCTTCCAGCTCGCGCAGGTGCTGCATGCGGCCGGCGCCGGTGGCGAAACGCTTGTCCTCGCGCAGCTGCGGCGCATCGAGCACGTCGAGCAGCCGCTGCCAGTTGGTCTGGTTGGCGGCGCCGACGGTGATCCACCCGTCGGTCGTGGCGAACGCCTGATAGGGCGCGTTGAGCGGATGCGCCGAGCCCATCGGTCCGGGCGCCACGCCGGTCGCCAGCGCGATCGCCGACTGCCAGTAGGTGTGGACGATCGCCGCCTCGAACAGCGAGGTGTCGACCATCTGGCCCTCGCCGGTGCGGTTGCGGTGCTGGAGCGCGGCCAGCACGCCCATGCAGGCGAGGATGCCGGCGGTGATGTCGGCGACCGGCGCGCCCACCTTGACGGGCGGCCGGCCGGGGCCCTCGCCGGTGATGCTCATCAGCCCGCTCAGGCCCTGCGCCACCAGGTCGAAGCCGCCGCGGTCCGCGTACGGGCCGGTGCGCCCGAAGCCGGAGATGGCGCAATAGATGAGCCGCTTGTTGTGCGCCCGCAGCGCCTCGTAGCCGAACCCCAGGCGCTCCATGAAGCCACGGCGATAGTTTTCCGTCACCACGTCGGCGGTTTCCAGCAGCCGCCACAGCACGCGCTTGCCGTCATCGCTCTTGAGGTCGACGGCGATGCCGCGCTTGTTGCGGTTCATCATCAGGAACGCCGCCGTCTGGTCGCCGACCATGGGCGGCACCATGCGCCGCGTGTCGTCGCCGCCGGGAATTTTTTCCAGCTTGATCACGTCGGCGCCCATGTCGGCCAGCATCAGGCCGCAGGTCGGGCCCGCCATGACGTGGCACAGCTCGATCACCTTGAGGCCGGCGAGCGGGCCGGGCGGCGACGGGCCGGACATAAGCGCTACTCGGCGGCGGCGCGCGCCGGGCTCGCGGCGGCGGTGAGATAATCCATCGCCGCCTGCACGCCGCCCTTGCGGTGCGGCACGCCGGCGAGCGCCAGCGCCATCTCGACGCCGGCGAACGCACCCAGGATGGTGAGGTCGTTGGTGTCGCCGAGATGGCCGATGCGGAACACCTTGCCGGCGAGCTTGGTGAGCCCGGTGCCGAGCGAAATGTCGAAGTGCTCGAGCGCTGCCTTGCGGAACGCGTCGGCGTCGTGGCCCTCGGGCATCAGCACCGCGGTGAGCGAGGAGGAATAATCCTTCGGCTCGCGGCACCACACCTCGAGCCCCCAGGCGCGCACCGCGCGGCGCGTCGCCTCGGCGTGCCGGTCGTGGCGCGCGAACACGTTGTCGAGGCCCTCCTCGTGCAGCATGTCGATCGACTCGGCGAGCGCGTAGAGCAGGTTGGTGGCCGGCGTGTAGGGGAAGAAACCGTTACGGTTGTTGGCGACCATGTCCTCCCACGACCAGAACGATTTCGGCAGCTTCGCGTTCTTCGCCGCCGCGAGCGCCTTCTCGCCGACCGCGTTGAAGGACAGGCCGGGCGGCAGCATCAGTCCCTTCTGCGAGCCGCCGACCGTGACGTCGACGCCCCATTCGTCGTGCCGGTAGTCGATCGAGGCGAGCGACGAGATGGTGTCGACCATCAGCAAAGCCGGGTGGCCGGCCTTGTCGATCGCCTTGCGCACCTGGTCGATGTGCGACACGCAGCCGGTCGAGGTCTCGTTGTGCACGACGCACACCGCCTTGATGGCGTGCGCCGCGTCCTCCTTCAGCCGCGCCTCGATGGCGTCGGGTTTGGCGCCGGTGCGCCAGTCGGAGGCGATGAACTCGGGCGTGAGGCCGAGCTTCGTCGCCATGTTCTTCCACAGCGTGGCGAAGTGGCCGGTCTCGTACATCAGCACGCGGTCGCCGGGCGAGAGCGCATTGGCGAGCGCGGCTTCCCACGCGCCGGTGCCGGACGCCGGATAGATCACCACCGGCCCGGCGCATTTGAAGACGGTCTTGAGGCCGTCAAGCACGCGCTTGCCGAGGCGCTGGAACTCCGGCCCGCGGTGGTCGATGGTCGGCATGTCCATCGCCCGCAAGATGCGGTCGGGCACCGGGGTCGGCCCGGGAATCTGCAGGAAGTGCCGGCCGGCCGTGCGCGCGGAATTCTTCGGCATGGGCGTCCCTCGCGCGGTTGCGCTTGTCGCCATCAAGGACGAATGCGATATGCAGTCAAGCCTCTTAACCTCGCCCCGCGTGCGGGGAGAGGTCGACGGCCGAAGGCCGTCGGGTGAGGGGGACTCTCGGCACACTGAGTTTGTTGAGAATCCCCCTCGCCCCACCCTCTCCCCGCTTCGCGGGGAGAGGGAGCCGAGGGACCTGAAGCATGGCCGCAGTGATGCCGGGGCTGGAGCGGCGGCTCACCGCCGAGGTTGCGGGCGACGTGCTGTTCGACCGCTTCAGCCGCGGCCGCTACGCGACCGATGCCTCGCATTACCAGATGATGCCGGTCGGCGTCGTCGTGCCGCGCACGGTTGCCGATGCCGAGCGCGCCATCGCGCTGGCGCGCGCCGAGGGCGTCACGGTGCTGCCGCGCGGCGGCGGCACCTCGCAGGCCGGGCAGACCGTCAACAATTCGCTGGTGATCGATTGCGCAAAGCACCTCACCCGCGTGCTCGAGCTCGACGTTCCGGGGCGGCGTTGCGTGGTCGAGCCCGGCATCGTGCTCGACGACCTCAACCGCGCCCTGAAATCCCACGGCCTGTGGTTCCCGGTCGACGTGTCGACTGCCTCGCGCGCCACAATCGGCGGCATGGCGGCCAACAATTCGTGCGGCGGCCGCTCGCTGCGCTACGGCACCATGCGCGACAATGTGCTGGCGATCGACGCCGTCCTGGCCGACGGCTCGGCCGCGCACTTCGGCCCGGTGGCGCCGGACCTGCGCGATGTGCCCGACCAATCGCCGCTGCGCCCGCTCGCCCGCGATCTGCTGGCGCTCGGCCGTCGCGAGGCGGACGAAATCGAGGCGCGCTTCCCGAAAGTGCAGCGGCGGGTCGGCGGCTATAATCTCGACGCCCTGGTGCCGGCGCGCGCCTCGCATAATCTCGGCCACAACCTCGCGCATATTCTGGTGGGTTCCGAGGGCACGCTCGCCTTCTTGACTCGCATCGAGATCAAGCTGTGGCCGGTGCTCGGGCGCCGCGCCGTCGGCGCTTGCCACTTCGGGCAATTCCGCGCGGCGATGGAGGCGGCCCAGCACATCGTCAAGCTCGGGCCGATCGCAGTCGAGCTGGTCGACCGCACCATGCTCGGGCTCGCGGCCGACATCGCCGTGTTCCGCCCGACCTTGCAAAAATTCGTGCGCGGCGAGCCCGACGCGCTGTTGCTGGTCGAGTTCGGCGAGGACGATCAGCAGGAGAACCTGCGCCGGCTCGCGCGGCTGCACGAACTGATCGGCGATCTCGGCTTCGGCTGGGACAGGGATGGGGCGCGATGGGGCGGCGTGGTCGACGTGCTCGACCCTGGCCTGCAGACCGCGATCGCCGATCTGCGCGCCTCCGGCCTCAACATCATGATGTCGATGAAGGAGGCGGGAAAGCCGGTCTCCTTCGTCGAGGACTGCGCGGTGCCGCTCGAACATCTCGCCGACTACACCGAGCGCCTGACCCGGATTTTCGAAAAGCACGGCACCCGCGGCACCTGGTACGCCCACGCCTCGGTCGGCTGCCTGCACGTGCGCCCGGTGCTCAACTTGCGCCTCGACAAGGATGTGCGGGCGATGCGCGCCATCGCCGAGGAGGCATTCGCCATGGTGCGCGCCTACAAGGGCTCGCATTCGGGCGAGCACGGCGACGGCCTGGTGCGCTCGGAATTCCACCAGCAAATGTTCGGCGAGCGCCTCGTGCGCGCGTTCGCCGAGGTCAAGGACCGGTTCGATCCGGGCGGACTGTTCAATCCCGGCAAGATCGTGCGCGCGCCGAAATTCGACGACCGCAATTATTTTCGCTACGGCCCCGGCTATAGCGGCAAGCCGCATGCGAGCGTCCTCGACTGGTCGGCCTATCCGGGCACCGGCGGCGGCCTGCAGGGCGCCGCCGAGATGTGCAACAACAACGGCGCCTGCCGCAAATCCGCCGGCGGCGTGATGTGCCCGAGCTTCCGCGTCACCCGTGACGAGCGCGACGTGACGCGCGGGCGCGCCAGCACGCTGCGGCTTGCCATCACCGGCCAGCTCGGCCCCGAAGCATTCCTGTCGGACGAGATGGCGCAGACGATGAAGCTCTGCGTCTCGTGCAAGGCGTGCCGGCGCGAATGCCCGACCGGCGTCGACGTGGCGCGCATGAAGATCGAGGTGCAGGCGGCGCGCGCCAAGGCATTCGGGCTCTCGCTGCACGACCGCCTGGTCGGCTATCTGCCGCGCTACGCGCCGGTCGCGGCGCGGGTCGCCGGGCTCATCAATTTGCGCGACCGCGTGCCCGGCCTTGCCGGCCTGTCGCAGGCGCTCGCCGGATTCAGCGCGCGCCGCACCCTGCCGCGCTGGCGCCGCGATTGGTTCCGCGATGCCCCCACCATAACCCTCCCCCGCAAGCGGGGGAGGGAAGGGAGGGGGCCCGACGGCGCCGAGGTCGTGCTGTTCGTCGACACGTTCCATCGCTATTTCGAGCGCGAGACGATCGACGCCGCTTTGGCCGTGCTCGACGCCGCCGGCTACCGGGTCCACCTGGCGGCGCCCGTCGACGGCGCGCGCCCGCTGTGCTGCGGACGCACGTTCCTGGCGGTCGGCCGGGTCGACGAAGCGCGCCGCGAAATGGAGCGCGTGCTCGCCGCGCTTGCGCCATACGTCGAGCGCGGCCTCCCCGTGATCGGCCTCGAGCCGAGCTGCCTGTTCGGTTTCCGCGACGAGGTTCCCGCGATCATCGTGAGCGAGACGGCACGCAAACTGTCGGCGCACGCGCTGATGTTCGAAGAATTCCTGGCGCGCGAGGCCGAGGCGGGCCGCCTCAAAAACCTGCCGCTCGCGCCTGTCGCGCGCCGCGCCCTGCTGCACGGCCATTGTCACCAGAAATCTTTCGGCGCGCTCGGCGCGGTCGAGGCCGTGCTCAAGCTGGTGCCCGACCTCGACGTCGAAACCGTCGAGTCGAGCTGTTGCGGCATGGCCGGGGCGTTCGGCTATGCTGCCGACACGATCGACGTGTCGCTCGCCATGGGCGAGCTGTCGCTGCTGCCGGCGGTTCGCAACGCGGCGCCCGATACGCTGATCGTCGCCGACGGGACCTCGTGCCGTCACCAGATCCGCGACGGCACCGGCCGCGAGGCGATCCATGTGGCGCGCGTGCTGGCGCAAAGCATTGAGAAGCGCCGGAGCGATCAGCAGTGACCGTCTGAAGGGAGGAGAACATGGCGCGAATTTGGAACGCAGTGATTAACCTGAGCGCGCTGATGGGCCTGATAGCCCCTGTTTTTCTGGTGGCCTATTATTTCTATGTACTCGACGGACGGATAACGAAGCTTGAGAACCAGTTGCAGGTTTGGGCTATCGCTCCAGCCATCATTGAGAAGCCGCGCCAAAATTCGACCGGAGAAGGGG
>WNFB01005191.1_pt1 | contig 11626 bp, 10 predicted proteins | sample 5400501 | NCBI WGS metagenome assembly WNFB01 (sample SAMN13153341, study PRJNA577476) | soil metagenome | isolation source: 200 cm saprolite under Douglas fir tree site 2 hole 1 | place: USA:California | collected 2015-04-18 | reverse complement strand
TGAAGCAGATATCTTGGGCTTCCTGGGTGACGGAAAGGTCTGGGAACACGCGAAGATCAAGCAAGCCCTAGAGGGCAAGGAATGGAAAATGAAAGGCAAAACGTCCCTTGGTCGCCATCTCCACGGAACGCTCATGAGCCTGCGAACACGTGGCTTTGTCGAAAACGTTGGAGCCGGCCGCTGGAAGAAGATCAAGAGGAGCGCGACAGCGGCGTGATCCTCGCAAACGAAAACCGGGGCGATGGTCGCCCCGGTCTGTCTCGAACCAAGTATGGAGCCCCCGCTACGGGGCCGAAAGGTAGGTGGTCCATGTGGCCATAGAACCCGCTGCCCTTCACACTGCGGGCTCGGTCGGTCGAATCTAACCATTCGGGCGACCGGGCCTCGACTTCCCCCACGTAGCTCAGGCGGATAGAGCGCTGGCCTGCTAAGCCAGAGGTCACGGGTTCCAGTCCCGTCGTGGGGACCCTTGCCCGTGGCCGGGGTTGTCGCGATTCAGAATATATAACCCTTTGATTCGGCAGTCAAATCGCTGATGGAGTGCGTTTGTTTTGATTGTAAATTCAGGGATTTAGGTTTTTGAACTGAAATAATGCTTGACCGTGTAACCGCCGGTCTCAGTCACTCGCTTTGGAGCATGACGGACCTTGCCGAGATGATTGAGGCAACCCTGTCAAGGCCCGGTCCGCGAGGTCCATACAAAAAGCAACAAGCGGCATAGCGAAGAGGAGAATTCAAATATGCAACTAGATCGCATAAGCGCCAATTTCATGCATGCACATCATGCCGAGTCGGATAAGTACAGGGTTGGCCAAAGTGACGGGGAACCGAGCGGTTGGAATGTCCGCGTTGATTTTCCGCAATTCGGCGCAGGAACAGATAACTTTAGTCAATTCATGGTTTCACTTGGATGGTCGGACGTAGAGGCCATTATTCGGTCCTTTTCCGAAATTGGGCACCCGGAGGCTGCACGATTACAGCGCGCAAGAACACTAGCTGCAGCGCTTGACGAATTTGCGAAAAATTCAAACTGAGACACTACCCGACTGAAATGATTCGCGTTCGGGGCGACCTTCGCATTTGCGAACAGTCCGTTAATGCGTGCGCGACGCCGCCGCGAGAGCCCCGATCGAGATGCGCTCAGCGCGACGCCCGCGGTGCGGCCGACCGGCCGCTCTCGTTGCGCATCGCGTCGAGCACGCGCGCGAGCTGCTCGGCGAACACCGCGGCGGGGATCGGCAGGTTGCGCGCGCGCAGCTGGCCGAGCACGAGATTGGCGCGCGGCACGTCGCGGTCGTCGATGTCGCGGGCGACGAGTCCGAGCTTGTTGCTGTCGGGGAGCGTGCCGATCCGGATCTGGAACGAGATCAGGTCGGCGTGGGTCACGAGCCCGCGCAGGAGCTCGAAGGAATTCGATTCGGCGGCGAGCTTGAAGGCAAGCCCGCTGCGCGCCGACACCTCCTCGAGCAACTGCCGGCCGCCGAGGCTGCGCTCGGGCAACGCCACCGGATAGTTGGCGCAATCGCGCAGTCTGACGGTGGGGCGGCCGGCCAGCGGATGGTCGGCCGACATCACCGCGACGAGCCGCTGCTCGAGGCTCATCAGCGGCTGGAAGTTGGCGAGGAACGGCGGCCGAAACACCAGCACCAGATCGACCTCGTAGGCCGCGAGCGCGCCGATCGCCTGCTCGTGGTCGAGCACCTTGACCGCGAAGCTCACCAGCGGATGCCGGGTGCGGAAATTCGCAATCTCGCGCGGCAGGAAATCGAGCGCCAGGGCCTGGCTGCAGGCGATGCGCACGGTGCCGCGGCGTAGCCCCCGGAGCTCCTCGATCTGCGACTTCATGCGCTCGACGCCGCCGTCCTGCTCCCGCAGGTAGTGGACGAAAACCTCGCCGGCGGCGGTGAGCCGCACGCCGCGCGGCCGGCGCTCGAACAGCTGGGCGCCGAGCTCTTCCTCCAGGTCCATGATCCGGCGGTTCACCGCCGATGCCGTGACATTGAGATGATCGGCGGCCTTGCGGATCGATCCCGTGCGGGCGACCTCGTCGACGTATCGCAGAATGCGCAAGTGCTTCATCGCGAGGCCCACGCGGCGCCGGTTGGGTGATGCCGTTTCGGCACCAGTCTAGCAAGAAATCGGCGGCAGATGTGAGCACTCGGCCGCGCTATCGTTCGCGGCAGGCACGTCGTTTGCAAGGTCGAGCGAGAGATTGAGCCGTCGCGCCGGGCGGATGCGATCCTCCAACCCCTGCCTTGGCTCGAGACTGAGCAAAGATTGAGCGGCGCCTGCTCAAGAAAGAAGCGGCAGGGGAAGTCGGGGATGCCCGAGCCCCTTCACCCGAACCGACAGGAGATGACCTTGCGCTGGACGAGACCCCTCACCCTCGTGCTGCTCGGCGCGTGCGCGCTGACCGCGCCGCTCGCGGTCGCGAGCCCGGCGAGTGCCCAGACCAAGCTCAAGCTGGTGCTGAACTGGAAATATCAGGGTCCGCAGGGGATGTTCTTCCTGGCCGACGACCGCGGCTACTACCGGGACGAGGGGCTCGAGCTCACGATCGACCAGGGCAACGGCTCGGGCGCGGCGGTGCCGCTGGTGGCGAACGGCACCTACGACGTGGGCTTCGGCGACATCAACGCCTTGATCGAGCTCGCGGCGAAAAAGCCCGAGGACGCGCCGATCGCGGTCTATGTGATGTTCAACCAGCCGCCGTTCACCGTGGCGGTGCGGGCCGACAGCCCGATCAAGTCGCCCAAGGATTTCGAGGGCAGGACGCTCGGCGGCGCCGCCAATGACGGAGCGCTGAAGCTGTTCCCGGCCCTTTGCAAGATCGCCAAGATCGACTGCGGCAAGGTCAAGCTCACCAACATGCAGCCGAACCTGCGCGAGCAGATGCTGATGCAGGGGCAGGTCGACGGGGTGTTCGGCTACGTCAACACCATCCGCTTCTCCGCCAAGCTGATGGGCGTCGAGGACAAGCAGCTGCGCTTCATCAACTACGGCGATTACGGCATGGATCTCTATTCCAACGCCATCATCGTCTCGAAGCGGCTGGTGAAGGAGAAGCCCGCGGTAGTGCAGGGCCTGGTGCGCGCCATCAATCGGGGCATTCTCGATTCGCTCAAGGATCTCGACGCCGCGGTCGCCGCCGTCGCCAAGCGCGAGCCGCTGATCAAGGTCGCGGTCGAGCGCGAGCGGTTCGAGGCGACCCTGAAGGACGAGATGAACCATCCCGAGATCGCCAAGATCGGCCTCGGCAACGTCGATTCGGCGCGGCTCAAGAGGTCGATCGACATCCTGGTCGATGCCGAGGCGCTGCCGCGCACGCCTGCGGTCGACGAAATCTTCACCGGCGCCTTCCTGCCGGCTGCCGCCGAGCGGCCGAAAAAGCTCTTCTAGAGCGTATTCCGATGAAGCATGATCAACGCCAGCAGCAAACCCGTGCGTTGAGTTTATACACTGCGAGCGTGCCGCAGGCTCCACCTCTCCCCGCTTGCGGGGAGAGCATAGGCGGCCTTCGGCCGCCGTTCTTGGCGCTAAGAACGCCGATGCAAAGCATCGGCTATGGAGCGAAGCGAGCGGGTGAGGGGGACTCTCCACAGCCTGAGCGTTTGGCCAGTCCCCCTCACCCCAACCCTCTCAGCCGAAGTCGGATATATCCGACTTCGGCCGCTTATAGTGACGGAACTCGGGTAAACCCGGGTTCCGTTGCAAGCGGGGAGAGGGAGCACACCGCGCTTGCGTCTCAACGACCATGGACTTGATGCTCGAGGGGCGGGTGGCCCTGATCACCGGCCCCGCCAAGGGGATGGGCGCGGCCATCACCATGGCATTTGCCGCGGAGGGCGCGCGGCTCGCCTTGGCCGGGCGCGACACCGCCGCGATCGATGCGGTCGCCTCGCAGGCGAGGGCGGGCGGAGGAGAAGCGATCGTCGTGCGCTGCGACCTCACCGACCCGGTGCAATGCGAGCAGGCGGCGGAGGCGACCCGGCGCGCCTACGGGCGCATCGACATCCTGGTCAACGTCGCCGGCGGCTCCGGGCCGATCGGCAAGACCGGCGTCGAAACGACGCCGCAGGAATTCGACGACATCGTCACCCTCAACATGAACGGCTGCTTTCATACCATGCGCGGCGTGCTGCCGGTGATGATCGCGCAGCGCTACGGCAAGATCGTCAATGTCGGCGGCACCTTCGGCTTGCGCGGGCGCGCCGGGCGCATGGCCTACTCGGCGTCGAAATGGGGCCTGCGCGGGATCACCAAGAGCTTCGCGCTCGAGGTCGGCGCCTACAACATCAACGTCAATTGCGTCGCGCCGGGCATGGTCGACGGCCCGCGCTTCCGCGACAAGGTCTGCGCCGACATGGCCGCGCGCCTCGGCATCACCGCCGAGGAGGCGGCGGCGCGCCATGCCGACGAATACGCGCTCAAGCGCGTCACCGGCGACGTCGACGTCGCCAATGCCTGCCTGTTCCTGGCGAGCGACGCATCGCGCCAGATCACCGGCGTCGACCTGCCGGTCGACGGCGGCTGGGCGATGCTGTGAAGGGATGACGATGGCCGATCTCGTCATCCGCGGCGGCAGGGTGGTATCGCCCGATTGCGTCATCGACGCGAGCATCGCCGTCGAGGACGGCGTCATCGTCGCGGTCGGCTCCGAGGCGGCGATGCCGCCGGCGCGCGCGACGCTCGACGCAAAGGGCCTGCACGTGCTGCCCGGCGCCGTCGACGTGCACGTGCACTTCCGCGATCCCGGCTATCCGCACAAGGAGGATTTCCGCACCGGCACGGCGGCCGCCGCCTTCGGCGGCGTCACCACCGTGTTCGACATGCCGAACACGATCCCGCCGACCGGCACCGCCGAGGCGCTCATCGCCAAGCATCGCATTGCGGCCGAGAATGCGCACGTCGATTTCGGCCTCTATGGGCTCCTGGGCGAGGACACGATCGAGCACGTGCCCGCGCTGGTCGAAAACGGCGTCATCGGCTTCAAGCTCTACATGGGCAACACGTTTGGAAAAATTCCGACGCCTTCGACCGGGGCGATGCTGGAAGCCTTCGAGGTGGTCGCCCGCACCGGCCGGCGCGTGTCGCTCCACGCCGAGACGAACTCGATCATGGAACGGCGCGAGACGCGCCTGCGCGAGGCCGGCCGCCGCGATCCGCTCGCCCATCTCGCCGCGCGCCCGGCGGTGGTCGCGGTCGAGGCGGTCAGCCGCGCCGCGCTTCTCGCGGAATGGACCGGCGCCCGCATCCACGTCCTGCACATTTCGTCGGCCGAGGAATTGCGTCCCTTGCGCGAGGCGAAGGCCCGCGGGGTCGACGTCACCGGCGAGACCTGCCCGCACTATCTCCTGCTGTCGACCGACGATTACGCCCGCCTCGGCGGCGTCATCCGGGTCAATCCGCCGGTGCGCGAGGCGCGCAACCGCGAGCCGCTGTGGTCGGCGCTCGCCGACGGCACCATCGATCTGATCGCGACCGACCATGCCCCGCACGCGACCGCCGAGAAGACGCGCAACGACATCTGGACCGTCGACTGCGGCTTTCCCGGGGTGGAGACGCAGATGCCGCTGATGCTGACCGAGGTCGATGCCGGCCGCATCGACATCCGCGATTACGTGCGCTGGAGCGCGGCCAATCCGGCCAGGATCTGGGGCTTGTACCCGCGCAAGGGCGCGGTGCAGGTCGGCTCCGACGCCGACCTCGCGATCGTCGATCTTAACCGCCGCTGGACGATCGACGATGCGGCGCTGCAGTCGCGTTCCAAGATCACGCCCTGGCACGGGCGCGCGGTGCGCGGCCTGCCGATCCACACGCTGGTGCGCGGCCGCTTCGTCATGCGCGATCGCGCGCTCGTCGCCGAGACCCGCGGCTGGGGCCGATCGGTGCACGCGATCCAGCGGCTGCCGGACGCGGCAGCGCGCAATGTCGACCAGGCCATGGACGCGATCCTGCGCGTCGCCGGCGCGCCGGCGGAAGAAGCAACATGATGCTCGCCCCCGTCCCCGCCGCGCCGGCGCGGCTTGATGCCTTCGTCGAGCTGCAGCGGGTCACCCACACCTATGGCCGCGGCGACAAGCAGGTGCACGCCCTCGATACCACCGACCTGCGCATCGACGAGGGCGATTTCATCGCGCTGGTCGGGCCGTCGGGGTGCGGCAAATCCACCATCCTCAAATTGGTGACCGGGCTGATCAACGCGTCGAGCGGCACCGTGCTCGTCGCCGGCCGCGAAGTGGGCGCCGAGCCGGTGCGGGTCGGGATGGCGTTCCAGAATCCGACGCTGCTCCCTTGGCTCACGCTGCGCGACAACGTGATGCTGCCGCTCAAGATCGTCGCGCCGTTCCGGCAGGAGTACCGGGGCAAGCGTCGGACCGAGTTCCGCGACCGCATCGACGCGCTGCTCGCGCAGGTCGGGCTCGCCGGCTTCGCCGACAAATATCCCTGGCAGCTGTCGGGCGGCATGATGCAGCGCGCCTCGCTGTGCCGCGCGCTGGTGCACGAGCCGCAATTGCTGATGCTCGACGAGCCGTTCGGCGCGCTCGACCAGTTCACCCGCGAGGAGCTGTGGGGGATCATGCAGGATCTGTGGATGACGCGGCGGCCGACGGTGCTGCTGGTCACCCACGACCTCAAGGAGGCCGCCTATCTCGCCAACCGCATCTGCGTGATGCAGGCGCGGCCGGGCCGCATCATCGAGGAAAGCATGGTCGCCTTCCCGCGGCCGCGCACGATCGCGATGTCCTACGATCCGGACTTCGTCTCGCTCACCCAGCGCCTGCGCGAGTTGATCATGTCGGCGCGTCCGGCAAGGGAGACCGTGCCGTGAGCCCGCAGCTGCGCCGGCGCTTCGCCTCGACCGCGCTCATCGTCGGCTTCTTCGTGGCCTGGGAGCTGCTCTGCCTCGCCTTCGGGGTCAAGGACATCGTGCTGCCGCGGCCGAGCCAGATCGTGATCACGCTCATTCAGCGCATGCCGGCGATCTGGCCGCACGCGCTGCAGACGCTCTACACCACGCTCGTCGGCTTCGCGCTCGGCATCCTCGCCGGCGTATGCCTCGGCGCGCTGATCGGCTCGTCGCGGCTCGCCTACGACGTTGCCTATCCGCTGCTGGTCGGCTTCTCCAGCATCCCCAAGGTCGCGGTGGTGCCGATTTTCGTTCTTTGGTTCGGCGCCGGCACCGTCCCGGCGGTGCTCACCGCCATGATCCTGTGCGTGTTTCCGATCGTGGTGAACGTCGCCACCGGGCTTGCCACCACCGAGCCCGAGCTCGAGGACGTGATGCGCGCGCTCAAGGCGAGCAAGCTCGACATTCTGGTCAATGTCGGACTGCCGTGCACCATGCCGTATTTCTTCGCCTCGCTGAAGGTCGCGGTGACCCAGGCCTTCGTCGGCACCGTGATCGCCGAGACCGTCGCCTCCAACCGCGGCATCGGCAACCTGATGATGATCGCGAGCTCGAGCTTCGACGTGCCGCTGGTGTTCGCCGGCCTGCTGGTGCTCGCTGCGCTCGGCGTCGTGCTCTACGTGACTTTTTCCTTCATCGAAGTCCGGGTGACGGGATGGGCCCTTCGCAAGGATGAATTTGCGATGGGTTGACTGTTCCGTTGCAAGCAAAGGAGTCTCACATGTCGTTGCCACGCATTCTCGGCGCGCTCGCCGTCGGTGTCGCGCTGTCGCCGATCGGCGCCGCCGCGCAGGAGCCCGCCAAGATCCGCTTCATGCTCGACTGGAAGTACCAGGGCATCCACGCCTATGCGTTCTGGGCGCAGGAGAAGGGCTATTTCAAAGCCGAAGGGCTCGACGTCGACATCGATCAGGGCAGCGGCTCCGCCGCGACCGTGACCCGCATCGCGTCCGGGGCCTACGACGCCGGCTTCGGCGACATGAACGCCGCCATCCAGCTCGCCGGCAGCAAACCGGGCGAGCAGCCGGTGATGGTCTACATGATGTACAACAGGCCGCCGTTCGTGCTGATCACCAAGAGCTCGAGCCCGATCAAGACGCTCAAGGACGTCGTCGGCCATACCATGGGCACGCCGGCCGGCGGTTCGGCCGGACAGCTGTTCGCTCCGCTTGCCAAGATCAACGGCATCGATCCGGCGAAGGTGTCGGTCTTGAACATGCAGCCGAATCTGCAGGAGCAGATGCTGCTCAACGGGCAGGTCGATTTCTCCGCCGTGTTCAGCGTCACGAGCTACATCAACCTGATCGGGATGAAGGTCGACCCCGACAAGGACATCCGCTGGCTGTTCTATTCGGACTACGGCGTCGACCTCTATTCGAACGGCATCATGGTGTCGCAGAAGCTCTTGAAGGAGAAGCCGAAGGCGGTGGCGGGCCTCGTGCGCGCGCTCAACCGGGCGATCGTCGAGACCGCCGCCGCGCCCGACGCGGCCATCGCGGTCATGCTGAAGACGGAGCCGCTCATGAACGCGGCGCTGGAAAAGCAGCGGCTCGTCTACGCGTTCAAGACGCACTTCGTCTCGCCGGAGACCGCCGAGATCGGCATCGGCGATATCAAGGAGGCGCGCATGGCGAAAGCGATCAAGCTGCTCGTCGAAACGTATGGACTTCCAAACACGCCCGCGGTCGCCGACGTCTTCGACCGTTCGTTCCTGCCGCCGAAGGAGGCGCGCGTGCTCGAGCTCAAGATGTAGTCGAGCTGCTGGTCGCCAAGGCGCGGCAGGAGCACGTGCGGCAGCTGTTCGTCGCCGGCCGCGAGATCGTGCGCGACGGCGCGCTCACCGGCGTCGATCTGCCGGCGCTCGAAACCGAGCTGCTCGCCGCGCTGCGCAAGGCCGCCGGCACCACCGCCGACGTCCGCGCCGCGATGCCGGAGCTGCGGGCGGCGCTCGCCTCGCATTATTGCGGCCCGCTTTATTGTGCGTGAGGCCAGCGACCGATCATGACCTACCGCGCTCTGGTCCATCGCATCTCCGCCGCGGCGCCCGATGACGTCGGCGGCATCGAGACCGCCATTGCATCGGGGCGCATCGACCCCAAGGGCGTGCTCGCGGTCCTCGCCAAGACCGAGGGCAACGGCCTCGTCAACGATTTCTCGCGCGGGCACGCGACGCTTGCCTTGCGCCTGCTGTTCGAGCGCCACCTGCCGGCGAGCGACGCCAGGCGAATTTGCCTGGTGATGTCCGGCGGCACCGAGGGCGGCATGGCGCCGCATTGGCTCATCTTCGAGCGCGCCGCCGCCGAGCGCGGCAAGGGCCCGTCGCTCGCCATCGGTCGCGCCCATACGCCGCCGCTGCCGTCCGAGCATCTCGGACGCCTGGCACAGGTCGATCAGGTGGCGACGGGCGTGCGCGCCGCCATGGGCGACGCCGGCATCGACGATCCCGCCGACGTGCATTTCGTGCAGGTCAAATGCCCGCTGCTGGTCGCGCAGCGCATTGCCGAGGCGGACCGCCGCGGTGCCGCGGTTGCCACCCGCGACACCCTCAAGTCGATGGGCTTGTCGCGGGCGGCGAGCGCGCTCGGCGTCGCCACTGCGCTGCGCGAGATCGATCGCGCGGCGCTGTCCGAGCCCGACATCGGCGCCAACTGGTCGCTGTGGTCGGGCCGCGCCAGCGCCTCGGCCGGCATCGAGCTCATCGACCACGAGATCGTGGTTATGGGGATGTCGGCCGCCTGGTCGGGCGCGCTCGCCATCGATCACGCCGTGATGGCCGACGCGATCGACGTCGAGCCGGTGCGCGGCGCGCTCGGGCGGCTCGGTCTCGATGCCGCGGGACAGCTGTCGCCGGGCGCGGGCGCCCGCCTGGTCGCGCTCCTCGGCAAGGCCGAAGCGAGCCACGATGGGCGACTGCGCGGCTACCGCCACACCATGCTCGACGACTCCGACATCGCGTCGACCCGCCACGCCCGCGCCTTCGTGTGCGGCGCGCTCGCGGGGCTCGTCGGGCACGCGGAAATCTACGTCTCCGGCGGCGCCGAGCACCAGGGACCGGACGGCGGCGGGCCGGTTGCGCTCATCGTCGATCGCGCCGCATGATGGGCGCGGCGTCCAGGATTGCCAGCATGCGACCGAACGAAGAGGCGGGCCCGAGCGTCGGAACATCGCCGCTGTTGTTCACGCCGCTCGCCTTGCGCGGCCTGACGGCGCGCAATCGCATCGTGGTCTCGCCGATGTCGCAATACATGTCGGTCGACGGCGAGCCCGGCGATTGGCATCTGGTCCACCTCGGCAAGTTCGCCATGGGCGGCGCCGGCATCGTGTTCGTGGAGGAGACCTCGGTCGAGGAGCGCGCCCGCAAGACCTATTGCTGTCCGGGCATCTATACCGATGCCCAGGCGCGCGCGTGGCGCCGCATCACGGATTTTCTCCGCAGCCAGGGCGCGCTGAGCGCCATCCAGCTCGGCCATGCCGGCCGCAAGGTCGCGACCCGGCCGCCCTGGGAGGGCTTCGAGCCGCTCACCGAGGAGGACGCCAAGGCCGGCCGTCCGCCCTGGCGCGGATATGCGCCATCGCCGGTCCCGTTCAAGCCCGGCGCGGCGGTTCCGATCGAGATGGATCGCGACGACATCAAGCGCGTGGTGCGCAGCCACGTCGATGCCTGCCGCCGTTCGCTCGATGCCGGCTTCGACATCTGCGAGATCCACGGCGCCCACGGCTACATCATCCAGCAGTTCCTGTCGCCGATCACCAACCGACGCAACGACGGCTATGGCGGCGACCTCGAGGGCCGCATGCGGTTCTGCCTCGAAGTGGTCGAAGCGGCGCGTGCGGCGTGGCCGGGGGACCGGCCGTTGTTCTTCCGCGCCTCCTGCGTCGACGGCAAGGGCGGAGCCTGGGAGATCGAGGATACCGTCGTGCTCGCGCGCGAGCTCAAGCTGCGCGGCGTCGATGCGGTCGACTGCTCCTCGGGCGGCATCGAGGGGCCGCTCACGCTCGCGGTCGTGCCGCGCGTTGCCGGCTATCACGTGCCGTTCGCCGAGCGCATCCGCCGCGAGGCCGGCATTGCGACCATGGCGGCCGGCCTGATCACCGAGGCGGCGCAGGCGGAGTCCTATCTCTCCGCCGGCTGCTGCGATCTGGTGGCGCTGGCGCGCGAGATGCTGTGGGACCCGAGCTGGCCGGTGCACGCCGCCAAGGCGCTGGGCGCGGGAGACCCGCTCGACCTCCTGCCGAAGACCTATGCCTGGTGGCTGCGCCGCCGCGAGGAGGTGCGCAAGCTCTCTGCGACGGGCGAAGGCACGTCCTCGTAGCGGCCGTGCGGATCCAAACGCGCCGCTAGAGCATGTTTCGGTGAGATGTGGTCACCGCGAGCGGCAGACTCGGTCTGCTCCCTCCCCCGCGCTTGCGGGGGAGGGCTGGGGTGGGGGCGGACTGGGCACGAATCTTCGTGTGTGCCCCCACCCTAACCCTCCCCCGCAAGCGCAGGGCAATCGCATATGCGTGAACAAGACAGGAATCTCGCTGCTTTTGGACTCGGTCCGTTCCGTCAACGATTCGTATTTGTTCACCCATATGCGATTGCCCTGCCCGCAAGCGGGGGAGGGAACGCACCGAGTGTGCCGCGCGGTTTGTGCAGCAACCTGATCGAAACATGGTCTAACCCCGGCGCGCCAGCCGAGATTCTGATCAGCGGCGGCCGCAGTAGACCCATGC
>WNFB01005189.1_pt1 | contig 11627 bp, 8 predicted proteins | sample 5400501 | NCBI WGS metagenome assembly WNFB01 (sample SAMN13153341, study PRJNA577476) | soil metagenome | isolation source: 200 cm saprolite under Douglas fir tree site 2 hole 1 | place: USA:California | collected 2015-04-18 | reverse complement strand
GTCATGCCGTCTTCGAAAGTGAGGAGATTCGCGATAAGATCCTTGGTGGGGGGCGATTATATAATCCTTATGAACTCTTCCCGCTTTGCCCAAATTGTAGAAGATCACAGTGGTGTCCTGCTGAGAATGCTCGCGTCGAGGCATTACGCTCCGCTGCTGCTCGTCGAATGGCAATTTTATGGATAAGTATGGTTGTGGTTGCCGTGCTGCTCATCGCGGTCGTAGCTGCAGTAGCATTAAGGTGAAGTAAGGTATTGGTAACTGCAAAGCTATTTGTGCGACAAACTAAAGAAATGCTTGGCAGAAGACCATTGTAGTGGAAAATCTCTACCTGCCACGTATTGTATCTGGTTGAATAGAAAAGTACAAGTGTTGTCGACTATTTTTCTTTATCAGTTATTCTTATGTAGTGAGAAATATAGTGGGCACCCGTCGCCAGGAGCCCACCTCGGTTGTTCTCATTTTGAATTTGATGGACATTAGGGGTGCAATTTATTAACATTGCATCCCTACACATTTGCATTACTGGCCGTTGTTGCTGACCTTGATGGCTGTGCCGGTAGTTCCATTGAACTGCACAGTTACCTTGACGCTTGCACTGTTCCCGATAGACTGAGCGTTATTGTTAAAATCTCCCAAATCCGCCGTGGAAGCAATTGCGTAGTTGAATTTCTTGTTACCGACCGAGAAGTGGATCATACGATCCGAGCTCACCGCACTTGTCGTAACACCCTGAAACTTCACGATGCTGGCATCGTCACTGCTGTCAACGTTCCCAATTTTCGTCGCTGTGAAACTGCCATCGGTATTCGCGGTTGCCTGTACCTTGACATGGGTATTGGCGCCGGGCAAGACGTTGTTGAAGTCTTTCAGGTCAGTCTGGGCGTTGGTGCTCATCGACAGGCTTAAGCCATTAGGCATGCCCACAACGAGGTTGCCGTTGCTACTACTCGTTACGTTACCGATAAATTCGATGCTGCCAGGCTCGTTGACACTGGAGGGAGTCTCGTTGTTACTAGGTGTTTCGTTGCTACTAGGTGTTTCGTTAGCTTCAGGGGTAACATTAGTCCCAGTCACAATGCTATAGGAACTATCGCTATTCTGAGTCACCTGGATGGCATACACTTTGCCTACCTGGTTCTGCAGGAGGGCTATTTCCTGGTCGGTTAATCCGCTGATGGTTTGATTCTGTCCATTGACACTCAAAGTGACGGAATGACTTTGAGCATTAACTGAAACCACGGAGCCACTGAAGGTTGTGCCACCTGGAGTGGTGCCAACCCCCGCGCAAGCTGTAAACAGAACCATCACTACAAATGCTGCTATACTCACCACAATTTGCTTAACTACTTTTTGATTCATTTTGTCTCTCCTTCTTAAATTTGTTTATCTGACTTAATGTGTAGTATACTTTATATCTCTTTACTATATACGACTATACCCCACTTTTTTTGTCGTTGCTATGCTTTACAGCACAGTACAAATGTGAAGTTATACCTGTTTCATGTGTTATACTCTCCACTATGAGCGAGAGTTATGAGAAGGAGCAGACAATCATGGCGGAATCCATTATCCTACGAGGTGGTATTTATCCCCCGCTTCCCACCTTTTTTGATAATCAGGATGAACTGGACCTTGTCACTCTGCGGCGCCATATCCAACGGCTGGCAGGTACTGGTATTGCCGGTTATGTTGTCATGGGTACCAATGGTGAAGCCGTGCACCTCACAAAAGAAGAACGCGCACGAGTGATTGAGACTGCTCGTGCCGCCGCTGGGAAACAGGCTATGATTCTGGCGGGATGTGGTGAGCAATCTACACGAGCCACTGTCGCCAATTGCCAACAAGCGGAACGCTCTGGAGCGAGTGCTGCCCTGGTCTTGCCTCCCTTCTATTACAAAGGCCGCATGGACTCCCGCGCTTTGATTGCTCACTACCGCGCAGTCGCTGATAATAGTCCTCTGCCGGTAGTCATCTATAATATGCCTGCCAGTACTGGTGGCTTGGACCTGGATGCCGCGACCATCTGTGCGCTTGCTGAGCATCCTAACATCATCGGCGTCAAAGATAGCGCAGGTAATATGGTAAAACTCTTGCAAATCTACACTGAAACACCTTCACGTTTCCGCGTCTTTGCGGGTAGCGCGAGCTATTTGCTTCCCGCACTTGCCGTCGGCGCAGTTGGAGCAGTTGCCGCGCTTGCCAATGTCTTTCCTCGCGAGGTCTGTCGTTTACAAGAACTCTTCAACACAGGGAATCTTGAGGAATCTCGGCTCTTACAAGCCCGCCTGGTCCCTGCTAATACCGCGGTCACGACAACTTATAGTGTACCTGGGCTAAAAGCCGCGCTCGAACTTACAGCTGGCTATGGTGGTCGTCCACGCCCGCCCCTGTTGCCATTAACTGAACAGGAGCGTTATCAGCTTGCGGAAATCTTGAGTGCGGTGTAGGAGCATCGACTACGACTTCTTGTAGAAGCCTGAAAAGGCGTTACGCAACTTTAAAGGTTACAAAGGTCGCAAGTTTAGCATCGCTGCAATTCGATTGCATGCACCAATAGAGTTCGATAGTTCCGGTGGCTGCCTGGTTAAGTTGGGCATTGAAATACCCGTGATCGTAGGCTGATTGCACCGCCAATATCTTGTTGCCAATATAGGTGGTGTTACTGTACAGCTTTGCTTCTGCAAAGCCTGATTGGCTATTCAATGTCAGATGAAATGTCACATAGACGGTCTGACCAATGGTGAAGTCACTTGTCAATTTTGTAGGAAGATAGTTACTGTCGATAGCACTCGCCGTTTGGGCATGAGTGATAATTGCAGCCGCTGTGGGATCGACAGGTAAGCCTGATGGAGCTACTCCCTGCGTTGTGGGAGTCACTGCAGATGACGTTGAAGTTGTTGGTGATGATGGCGTGGTCGTAGCCGTATTATTGTTCACTTGTGAACTACTGTGAGTAGCACGTAACGTTAGAATTCCACCGCCAATCAGTAGGAGCAGAAGGACAACAATACCAATAATTAAACCAATCCTGGGACCTTGGCGGCGAGTTGGAGGTTGATTAGGTGGTATAAATGAACCGGGAGGAGGCGCATATGGAGCACCGTAAGGGTTAGATGGGGGTGGTGAAGCGACATAGCTATTAGGAGGGGGCGGGGGTGGTGTGCCATATAAATTGGGTGATGGGGATACCCCATAAGCATTGGGTGGTGGCGGGGCGTCATAAGAATACTGTTGCGGTGTACTATAGGATGGTGCTCCGTAAGCGTTAGGTGGAGTGGCTGGTTGGCTTGATGGTGAGGCAAAGTGAGCCGGGTCATAGTAGGGTGATGCCGGAACGGTGGGGTTTACCTGCGATGACTCAGGGGGTTGAGTACCTGGGGTTCCCTGGTTGGAGACTTTTGCGCCACAATTTGTACAAAACATTGCACCTGTTGGAAGCGCCATACCACACGAACTACACTGCATAATGTGACCTCCTGATAGGGGATTATGATGTCGCCCTGTCCATCTAGCTGAACAAGAAAATGTTTCAACAGTATAACATATGACTGCATGAAACGGTATATGATTCTGGCTTTTCCTGCCAATCGTAGTATACTACGTTACCTGTTCATTACAAGAGGTTTGTTGGTAGGCTTTTATCATCTTAACCAGATAAATGAATTGTCAGCACATCCTTCAGCCGGTTACAGTAAAACCAACATGTTGAGCCAGTACCTGGTCAGTACATTGTGTAGTACTTGCCCAGTTGATTTCCACGTAGGCTGAACCTGCACTCCCATAGATAGAGTATGCATAACTGAGCTTGCTATTCGCACCAACTGCGAAGCTGTAATGTGTTATTTGCGCGCCATTCAGATACCAGATTAAGCAAACAGCGCCACTATGTCCCGCGGGATGTAGTTGGAAAGCAACATAAATCTTTTGATTGGTTTTGAACGTGGTGGTAAGTTGTGTCGGTTGCAAACTATTTGTATCTACTGCGCTTGCCATCTGAGCATTATTTATATATTGCTGACCAGGATAGATGGTTGCTGTGGGAGAGGGAATAGCTGTGGCAGTGGGAGCTTTTGTGGGGGTAGATACACTTGTAATGCTGTTTGTTGTAACTGTATTGTTCGAGCTATGCTTAGGTAGACCTATCGCTAGAAAGTAAACAAAGATCAAGATCAGGCCACCTGTGAGAACAAATAGACCAGCCAGGGTAAAACCCAGTATCGTTTTGTGGGAATAATCTGGGGGGTTAGCCTGTATGGGTGGGAGTGTTCCTGGAGAAAAGCCTGGTTGAGAGAGTGGCCCTTGAAACCACATTTGACCTGATTGTGATAGCTGTTGAGGTGGTTGTTGCGGGTTCTGTTGTAATATACCTGGCAGGTATTCTGGCATTTGTGGCAGGGGTGTATCAGGCGTATTATAGAGATGACCCTGCATATTTTGCGCCCATGGGTCATTTAGGCGAGGTGTACCTGCTCCTGCCTGGACAACATGTTCATTCCCCCAATAGGCTTGTTGATGCTCCAGTGGAGCCTTCTGACCCGAGCCTATGGATGTACCGCAGCGAGGACAGGTGGAATAGGTGCGAGAAGGCGAAAGTGGCAACCCGCAACTGGTGCATCTCATAGTAACAATCTCCAAAATTAAATAGTGGCCTCATTTTCATTACTATTCTCAACGAACAACAAGGTAGTAAGTAATAACTTGCTGAATGGGCTACCAGGTTGTGCTACCACAGATTCCTGATGCGCAGTTCTTTAGTGATGGGGTGGTGAAAAATAAAACCGCTTCCTTGACAGAAATACGCAGCCCAATTACAATGATGCAAGTAGGTGAGAGATCGCAATCATTTCCATAGTAGAAACCAGGGATCTCCTGGAGCAATGTACTAATTATTGGTAGATTATAGTGAGCATTTCGTCGGCGAAGGGTATGATCCATCTTGCGGATAACAGTAAGGTTGCTCATATATTTGCTATGAATCTACCTGGTCGGGTAAGTTCAGGGAAAAAACGTGTTACAGAGCAGTAAAGTGGAACAGATTGAGAAGGTGCTGGCGCAACATATTGCCAGACTACGTGTTTCTTTACAACATGCTTCGGGTGCACTCACCGGGCCGGAAGAGGGTAGCGATGCCTGGTTGCTCCTCAATGCTTTCATTAGTAATGACCATCCAGCCCTCATCGCAAGTTTTGAGCAATCTGGCCGTGCCCTTGCTGAACAAGGTGGGAAGTTAGAGGCGCGAATCCAGGGCTTACAATCCTATATTGATGCGCTTGCCCAAGAGTGTAAAGAACTTTTCAACGATGCTGAGAATGGCTCTCAACTGTTAATAGAAGCTATTTCTCGCTTGTATCAACTGCAGTCTCTCTGTCTGTCGGCGCTTGCCAGAGGCTACCAGGGAGTAATTGATCATGCTTTGCACGAGCGCCAACAAATTGAGCAGCGTCTCGAACGTCGTCTACAGGCATTGCAGCGCATCAACAGTATCAGTAATTCTACCATGGATCTGGATCAGACGCTCGAAACCACAGCCGGAAAAGTTGCGGAGGAAATAGAGGTTGATTACTGCTCAATCTTCTACTATGACGAATTGCAGCGTACTCTTACTCTAGCTGCTACAAATGGCCCTCGACCACTGGGCGGAATGCACTATATGCTCCACCTGGGCGAAGGGTATAGTGGATGGGTAGCCGATAAAGGCCGTCCCCTACTTGTTCGTGATGCTCTCACCGATGCAAATTTTGCTGCTGAGGCGCGTGCCTGCGGTCCTGAGTATCGTGGGCTGCTAGCAGTACCGATCATTTTCTTTGGTACTGTAGAACGCCTGATTGGTGTCATCAGTGTCCAGTCCCTTGAGCCTCGTGACTTCACTGTTGAGGAAATGGACTTTGTCGAAGTTATTGCAGGTATTATTGCCATCAACAGCGAAAATGGGCGACTCTACGAGCAGACCGACGAGCAGTTGCGGCGTAAAGTTCACGAACTGGCCACCATCCATCGTGTCTCGGGAATCATTGCCTCGACTCTTGACCTGGATCGCGTGCTACAGATCATCACTACACAGGCAGTTCAGCTCAGTGGAGCTGAGCGCTCATGTATCTTCGAATTGGACGCCGAAAAACAGCACCTTCACATCGTATCCCATTATGGGCTCAATGGCACAGATGTCCGTGGTATCCAGATTGCTGTTGGCCAGTGTTGCGCTGGGCGTGCTGTGCAGACTGGACGGCCAAGTATGGCAATAGACTGTTTACATAATGATGAAGAGTGTTTTCTTAGTCAAGACCCGGTGATTTCGTCGGAGATCCATTCTGTTTTGTGCGTACCACTTGAGGTGAAGCGTAATATACTCGGCTGTATTTGCATCTACAGCAGCCATCGCCATCAATTAAGTCCGGAGCAGATGCAACTCGTCATAACATTCGCGAATGAAGCAGCAATTGCTATAGATAATGCCCGATTATATGAAGAGACTCGTCGTGGGCTTGAACTGAAGTCTATTTTACTACGAGAACTTCATCATCGAGTAAAGAACAACCTTGCCACTGTTGCGGGTATTCTCTCTTTGCAGCGTCGACGCACCAAGTCGCCTGAGGTACGTCACATTCTTGCGGAGAGCGTGAACCGCGTTCAAGGATTAGCCGCTACGCATGACCTGCTCTCACATGAGGATGTCAGTGAAGCGCGAGTTGATGATATTGCCCGCAAAGTCGTAGGAATCGCAAATGCAAATCTGCGGCCGCCTGATTCACGCATCGCTTTTGAGGTCGAACCCTGTCCCATCGTCATCCCCTCACGCGCTGTTGCTATCCTGGCGCTAGTACTTAATGAGATCGTATCAAATGCTATCAAGCACGGTATGGCAGGGATGTCTGAAGGAACTGTTACGATACGTGGACGGGAAGAGGATGGTATGGTTATTATCGAGGTACTCGATACAGGTAATGGTCCATCCGTGCCAGTGCCACTCGAGGAAGACAACAATGAGGGTCTTGGTCTCTCACTTATTCGAAATCTTCTGGGTGACATCGGAGGGCAGTTTATGCTACGACGCACGTATGAGTTGCCACCTCGCACCTGTGCCGAAGTGCGCTTTCCTTTAATACGAGGGCCCCTGCAATCGTGATTCTTCGTTAAGTTCTTTATTGTGTCTTCAGAGTGTAGCCACACTGTATGCAGAAGCGATCTTTGGCCTTATTCTTATTGCCACAGTTGGGGCAGGGGTTGAGCAAAGAACCGCAGCGGGTGCAAAAATACGTATCCGGTTTATTGGGACGTTCACAATTGGGGCAAAGGTATAGGGGCGATGTAGGAGCACGAACGATAGAAGCAGGCCGATGTGCTGTTCCAGGGTTGATGCTCCCTCGATCAGGTGACTGAACGGCAGATTCAAGGGCTTCAGCCATTTCATTGGCATACTGATAACGATACTCGGGTTTTTTTTGGAGCGCAATCAGGATAACATCTCGTATCTGTAAAGGAATCAACGGATTAAAAATTCGCGGGTCGGGAGGTTCCTCGTAGATGTGGCTATGGGCAATGGCAGGGTAGTTATCTCCGATGAACGGCGTGCGCCCTGTCAGAGCCTCATACAGCATAACGCCAAGGGCGTAGATGTCAGCTCGACGGTCTACTTGTTCCCCTTTGCACTGTTCAGGTGACATATACTCAGGAGTACCTACACCCGCTCCAGGGCGAGTCAACTCTTTGGTACCTGCGAGTACTTTTGCAATACCAAAATCGGAGAGAATGGGACGTCTTGCACGGTCCATCAGAACGTTCACAGGTTTAATATCCCGGTGGATAATTCCCTGATCATGTGCATATGCCAGTGCGCTAGCGAGTTGCTGAAAGACGCGATTAGCCTCTAACACGTTCATCGCACCTATTCCCATCGGGCCATTCTGATGTCCTGTACTTAGCGGGTCTCGTAATGCGTCCAGGAGATGTTTCAACGTGCCGCCATCAACTAACTGCATCACAATATAGAGATGGCCATCCTGCTCACTGAAATCGTGGATTGTTACAATGTTGGGATGGGAGAGACGGGCGACCAGTCGAGCCTCAAGGTTGAAGCGCTCGACGAAGTTGCGATCTGCTGCATACCAGGGCGGGAGAACCTTGACCGCAACCTCGCGATCAAGGTTCTCCTGGCGTGCTCTGTAGACATTAGCCATGCCCCCCTGGCCAAGCGGAGCCAGGATTTTATATTTACCTAAAGTGGTACCAATCAAGGGGTCTTGCTGCATAACCTTGTATGTATACCCCTATAGTGTAATCACCGTTTAGCAAAGACCAAAACAGTTTGACCAAGCTGGATCTTATCACCCTCCTGTAGGGGATAGGGCTGGTATTTGTTTACTTGCTGACCGTTCACTTTAGTGCCGTTGGCGCTGCCCTCGTCCCTGAGTGCATAATTATTGTTGCCCAGACTGATGATGGAAGCATGGAGTCTTGATACCGCCAGGTCTTCGAGAAATATATCGCTTTCTCGGCTTCGTCCAATGCTGAGAGATTCCTTATGTACCTCGTAGACACGCCCAGGATCCTTGCCCTCTTCTATACGCACAAAGCCAATGCCTTGTACACCGCTAGTACTGCGTAGCATCGTCCTGTCTGCCTCAGGACTTTCAAATGGACTGGCACCAAAACCTTGTTGTCCCTGCACCTGTCCAAAGCCTTGACCTTGTTGCTGCCAGGGGGTATTACTCCCCGGAGGAGTCGAGGTTGCCGGCTGTTGGTAGCCGGGAGACCAGCCTCCTTGTTGGGCAGGTTGTTGAACAGGCTGACCCCATTGATCGGCAACTGGTGCTGGCTGCCCCCAAGATTGACCTGAACCAACCCCACTGCCATATGCTGTGGGAGCAGGTTGATTACTCTGTTGACCCCATGCTGATGCCCCCTGCTGCTGTTGTGCCCAGGGATCTGGTGATGCTGGAGCATCCCAAGGCTGTTGTCCACCCATACCTCCTGCACTTTGATTTCCCCATCCGGCTGGTTGTTGCTGGGCCGGACTTTGTGATCCCCACCCGCCAGGCTGTTGTTGAGCAGGGCTTTGCGCTCCCCAGCCAGCAGCTGGTTGCTGTTGAGCAGGACTTTGCATATCCCACCCAGCTGGTTGCTGTTGAGCAGGGCCTTGCGCTCCCCAGCCAGCAGCTGGTTGCTGTTGAGCAGGGCCTTGCATTCCCCAGCCTGCAGCTTGCTGCTGTTGAGCAGAACCCTGGGCTCCCCAGGTGTTGGGCTGTTGCCCTTGTTGACCCCAAGGACTGGCAGCAGGCATACCCATTCCTTGTTGATTCCACCCCCCCGGTGCAGCCTGTTGACCCTGGCGCTGCCAATCCGATGTTCCAGGGGCATTTGCTCGTTTCTTCTTACCACTGCTGCGGAATAGGAGTAGGGCTGCAACAAGGATAATGATCGCTACTACCAAAGCTGCACCCGCAATAATATATGGATTTTTGTAAAACGGTTGTGCCTGATCTGCGACAATGACGATGCCTGCAAATCTGAGAGTCTCTCTCATGTCGTTCACCTCTCTCCATTGTAGGAGCGCAAATGCTGCTAGTAGTTGCGCCCTTCTGGCTTTGGGCGCGAAATATCGCACCCCTACAATTGCATCTATCGCAATTCAAAACGTACCTCAACACTGCCAAAACGTAGAATGTCTCCGTCTTTGAGTGTACGCTCTTCATGCGGCGTTAAGATTACTCCATTTAATCGAGTCTTATTCAGGGCATTGAGGTCTTCGACGGTAAATTGTCCTTGCTGGTTGCGAACATAAGCATGGCGTCGCCCAACCGTCTTGTCCGTCAGGTTGATCTCTGGAAAGATGCCGAGCACCGGGTCCTGACGCCCAACAACCATCAACTCCCCCGTTAATGGAATGGACTGATTATTCGCTAAAACGTAGAAGCGGGCCTGCTTTTGCGGAGCTGAAGAAGGCATAGCAAATCCTGCGTCAGCTTTCGTTTTCTGTCGTCCAGGTTCCCGTATAGCTTGCGCTGTCACTGGTTGAGCTTCTCGTGTTGCTTGCCCTTGCTTCTGGTTATATTCAATATCTGCGACTGGATTGCCCTCAATAGGCTCGCGGCGCTCAGGATACAAAGTCTGAACGTGTTGCTGCAACTGTTCAATGGCGGAAATAAACTCTTGTGGTGTGCTGTAGCGATCCTCTGGGGATTTCGCCATAGCCTTTTGCATGAACTGATCCATCTCAGGTGGCAAATCAGATCGGATGTGACAAATCGAGGGAACTTTTTCGTTCATGTGTTTTACGACAATGTCTACGGCGGTTTCTCCCTCAAATGGAGGACGACCCGTGAGCATTTCGAATAAAACGGTAGCGACAGAATAAAGGTCGGAGCGGGTGTCTGCTGAACGCCCACTTTCAGCTTGTTCTGGTGGTATGTAATAAGCCGTACCCATGAAGACGTTAGATTGTGTCAGCGTGACGGTTTCCCGGCTGCGCGCTAAACCAAAATCAGTGATCTTCACCTCGTCCTTACTATTGATAACGATATTCTGTGGTTTGATGTCACGGTGAACCACACCATGCTTGTAGGCCGTATCTAGCCCTTCTGCTATTTGCCGGGCGTAATCCAGGGCGCGTAAAGCATTCATTGGCCCATGGGTTAATGTATGGTACTTCAGGTTCTGGCCATCAATGTAATCCATCACAATGTAGTGAATATCATTCTCATCCCCATAATCGAAAATTCGCACAATATGAGGGTCGCTGAGATGCAAGAGAATGTGTGCCTCCCTTTGAAAACGCGCCAGTAGCTCACCATCGTCCGAGAATTCAATGTGCATGACCTTCACGGCGTAGATGCGATTGTTTTTCGTGTCACGCGCAATGTAGACGGTTGCGAAACTGCCGCGCCCTAGTTCATCAATGAGTTTGTAACGCCCTTTGATGACACGACCGATCATGTCACCACTCATGCAATAGACTCCTCCTGAAAGGCTACTCCTCGCGGCTATTATACATCATTCAGCAACGAATGTCATTGCTACTATTCTTTAGTCATGGTCTTTCAAATATTACCATGTTCTTTACGTAACGTGACTAAATGAGAGTGGAGCTTAACAATAGAGATTGCCGGGATTGGCCGTCCTTGAAAGTCCCTTTCATCAAATCTTTTGCCCCATCTTTATGAAGAAACGAGCAAAATAGAAATTCGGTTATTATATGGGTAGACTCTCCTATAAGCTCACCAATTACGTTGCGCCTACAAATTACTTTCCTATGATATACTGGCATGACTGCTCGACTATTTTCAATATCCATAAGCATCAATTAATAAGGAGCGCTTAAAATGCCTTCTTTTCGTGGTGTGCTACTTGACATAGATGGAGTATTGCATGTCAGCATGCATCCTATTGCTGGCGCTGCCGAGACATTGCGCTGGCTGGAGCATCGCGGCTACCAGACTTGTTTTGTTACTAATACTACTACCAGTTCGCGTGCAACACTAGTACAACGCCTCAAAGCTATTGGTTTGCCGCTTGCCGAGGAACGGGTCGTTACCGCACCTGTAGCGACAGCTAATTATATTCGCCAGCATTATCCAGGCAAGCGCTGCTGGTTGTTGACGAAGGGCGATACTGCCAGGGATTTTGCGGGA
>WNFB01008099.1_pt1 | contig 11631 bp, 13 predicted proteins | sample 5400501 | NCBI WGS metagenome assembly WNFB01 (sample SAMN13153341, study PRJNA577476) | soil metagenome | isolation source: 200 cm saprolite under Douglas fir tree site 2 hole 1 | place: USA:California | collected 2015-04-18 | reverse complement strand
GCCCCGAACGAGAAGCTGGACCTGAAGCAGCTGTGGGACGGGATCAAAGTCTTCCGGAGATTCTACGAGCTCTTAGGGGCCGACGGCGTAGGGGCGAAATCGTAGAGTCGACGACGTAAGGAAAAAATCGTACCGACGAAGGCGTACTCTGCTTCTCTACGGTTTGAGCAGTACGGTTCTCGCCCTACGATTCTTCCCTTACGATTTCTTGCTCAGGTTTCTCAGCCTATTGATTTCATGCTGCGTGAGTCCGCGCCCTCCGTACCGCTCCTCCAGCCACGGGTCGCCCCGCATATGGTACCCGTTCTGCTCCCAAAAACCGGGCATGTCCTGTTCCAAGAGCTCGAGGCCGCGCACCCACTTGGCGCTCTTCCAGAGGTAGAGGTGCGGCACGAGCAGGCGCGCGGGCCAGCCGTGTTCCGGCGTGAGCCACTCCCCGTCGTGCTTCAGGGCGATCAGGTTGTCCGGCCGGTCCAGGTCGGTGAGCGGCAGGTTCGTCGTGAATCCCTGCTCCGCGAGGACGAGGCAGTACTGCGCGTCGGGCCGGACGCCCGCCCGCTCGAGCAGTAGCTGCACCGCAACTCCCTCGAACGTGTTGTCGAGCCGGCTCCAGCGCGTGACGCAGTGCATGTCGCAGCGCACGGTCTTGCGCGGCAGCGCGAGCAGCTCTTCGTAGCTCACGGTGAACGGGCGGTCCACCGCCCCTGACATGGCGAACGTCCACCCCTGGGTGTCGACCCGCGGGACGTCGCCATAGTGGAGGACAGGCCACTTGGTCGTGACGACCTGGCCGGGGGGAAGACGGTCTTGCGTCATAAAAGGCGTCTAGGAGAAAACCGTCTAGGGAAACCGTCAAGGAGAATCGTCGAGGAGAACCGTCACAGGACGCATTCCCTTGACGCCTCTCCTAGACGATTCGCCTCGACGTATTTCGCCGTGACCCCAAACGCCCGCTCGAACCCCCGGACCACCGCCGCGACCGTCTCGTCCCACAACGTTTCCGGTTTCCCCGGTCCCGTTTCCCGCCTCACAGACGTTATCTCAACTCCCGGAATGCCACATGCCACGATGCGGTCGAACTGGGCGAGATCCGTCGTCACGTTGAGGGCGAAGCCATGCCACGTGACCCATTGCTTCACGTGCACGCCGATGCTCGCGATCTTGCGGATGCCTTCCTCCCGGCGGATCCACACGCCGGTGTGGCCGGGGTTGCGCGCGCCCGCGACCCCGAGCTGCGCCAGCGCGTCGATCAGCGCCTGCTCGAGCGTGCGCAGGTACCAGTGCAGGTCCTTGCGGTACCCGGCGAGGTCGAGAATCGGGTAGCCGACGAGCTGGCCGGGGCCGTGATAGGTGACGTCGCCGCCCCGCTCCACTTCGAACACGTCGATCCCCTCGGGCCGGAGCAGGTGGGTCTCGCGGGAGGTCCGGCCCAGCGTGAGCACGGGGGGGTGCTCGAGCAGCAGGAGGACGTCTTGCGGGAGCCGGCCCTCGAGGCGCGCCTGGGCGAGGGCGCGCTGCCATTCGAGCGCCTCGGCGTACGGCACGACGCCAGCCCGCACGACCTGCAGCACGCGCGCGCTCATCCGCCGCTCCCGCGCACGGACCACGCGCTCCCCGCGACGCCGAGGGCCAGGCTCGTGAGCAGCAGCATGGCCAGGCCGGGAAAGCCGAGGTAGTGCCAGAAGGGGATCGCCAGGAACGCCAGGATGATCGCGCCGAACGCGGCGAGCGCGCAGATCACGCCGCGTTGCCAGATGTTCTCGATCGCCCTGCTGCGTCGCCACCCGAAGAACACCGCGATGCCGACGGCGGCAAACAGGCCGACGAGGGGCTCGAGGGAGGTGTCCGAGACGGCGCCCCCGTAGCGGCGCAGCTCGACCCGCTGCAGGGCTCGCACCACGAGGAGCATGAGGAGGATGCACCCTCCGCCGAGCCCCGCGCCCGCCCCCAGGGCGCCAAGCCCGATGGCGAGCGGGTCCTTCTCGGACGGGGGAGCGGTCACATGTGTATCACTCGGCCGAGGGAGTCGAGGGCCGCTTCGGCGACCGCTTCCGACATCGTGGGGTGCGCGTGGATGGCGAGCTCGACCTCCTCCACCGTGTATTCGTTTTCGCGGGCCACGGCCAGCTCGTGGATCAGCTCCGAGGCGGGGCTCCCTACGATGTGCGCCCCCAGGATCTCGCCGTACCTCTTGTCCCGGATGATCTTCACGAAGCCTTCGGTCTCCCCCGTCCCCCGCGCGCGCCCGTTCGCCGAGAAGGGGAATCGTCCGACGACGTAGTCGAGCTTGCGCTCCTTGCACTGGTCCTCGGTGAGACCGATGCTCGCGACCTCGGGGTGGCAGTACGTCACGCTCGGGACGTTGTCGTACTTGATCGGGTGCGGCTTGAGCCCGGCGAGCTGCTCGGCCACTACTACGCCCTCGCGGAACCCTTTGTGCGCCAGCATCGGCGGGCCCGCCACGTCGCCGATCGCATAGACTCCCGGCGTGGTCGTCTGGAGGTTCTGATCGACCTTGATGAAGCCGCGGTCGTTGAGCTGCACGCCGGCTTCCTTGAGGCCGATGTTCTCGGTATTGACGGCGCGGCCGGCCGCCATCAGGACGACCGCGGCCTCCACCTTCTGCTTGGCGCCGTTGGCCTCGACGTCCAAGGCGACCCGGTCCTTGCCGACGTTCGCCTTCGTCACCTTCGCCCCGGCGAGCACCTCGATGCCCCGCTTCTTGTAGCTCTTCGTCAGGGCGTCCGAGGCTTCGGCATCCTCGAGCGGCAGGATGCGGGGCAAGACTTCGATGAGCGTCACCTTCGTACCGAAGGCGTGGAAGATGTCGGCGAACTCCATACCTACCGCTCCGGCGCCGACGACGGCCAGGGACGCCGGTGCCTGCTCCAGGAACAGCGCCTCATCGGACGAGATCACGGTGGTCTTGTTGATCTCCAGCCCGATCTGCGGCAGCCCCTTCACGCGGGAGCCCGTCGCGATGATCACCGCCTTCCGGGCCTCGTACCCGTCGCTCCCGACCTTCACTTTCTTTCCGGGCTGGAGCACACCCGTGCCCTTCACGACCGTCACCTTGTTCTTCTTCATCAGAAACTCGACGCCCTTCGAATTCTGGTCGCTCACCCGGCGGGAGCGCTGCATGGCGACGCCGTAGTCCGTCTTGACGGCGCCCGCCTCGATGCCGAACTCCTTCGCCTCGCGCAGCAGCTTGGCGATGTAGGCCGAATGCAGCAGCGCCTTGGTGGGGATGCAGCCGATGTTCACGCATACCCCGCCCAGCTTCTCTTTCTCGATCAGCGCGGTCGCCAGGCCGAGCTGCGCCGCGCGGATGGCGGCGACATAGCCCGCAGGGCCGCCGCCCAGGATCAACACGTCGAACTGGTTCGCCACTGGAGTCCCCTTAGAGCAGCATTGCGAGTGGGTTCTCGAGCATCTGTTTCAGCGTCTTCAGGAACACCGCCCCCGTCGCTCCGTCGATCACCCGGTGGTCACAGCTCAGCGTGACGCGCATGCGCCGCCGGGCCACGATCGCGCCGTCCACCACGACGGGCTTCTGCGCGACCGATCCGACGGCGAGGATCGCGGCCTCCGGCGGGTTGATCACCGCGGTGAACTGGTCGATGTCGAACATGCCGAGGTTCGAGACCGAGAACGTCGACCCGGTGTATTCCTCGGGCCTGAGCCGCCGGTTACGGGCCCGCTGCGCGAGATCGTGCGTCTCCCGGCCGATCTCCCGCAGGCTCTTCCGGTCGGCATGGCGGATCACCGGCGTGATGAGGCCGTCCTCCACGGCCACGGCCACGCCGACGTGCACCTCGTTCCAGTAGCGGATGTGATCGTCCTGGAACCACGCGTTGCAGGCGCGGTGCCGGGTGAGGGCCAGCGCCGCGGCCTTGACGACGATGTCGTTGAACGAGATCCGGCCCTCGTCCCCGAGGTCCCGGTTCAGCGCCTCGCGCGCCTCGGCGGCGCGCTCCATGTCGACCTCGGTCGTGAGGAAGTAGTGCGGCACGGGACCGAGAGACGCGGCGAGGCGTTTGGCGATCGTTTTGCGGATCTGGCTGAGGGGAATGTCTTCGTACGCAGCACCGCTCCCCACGACCCCCGGGGAGACGGGAGAGGGGAGAGGTACCTCCCGGGGCGCGTCGGCTGTTGCTGCACCGGTGGGTACCGCTCCCCGCTCCCTGCTCCCCACGCCCTCGAGATCCTTTCTCACCACCCGGCCACCCGGCCCCGAGCCCTGAAGCAGCTTCAGGTCCACGCCGGCTTCCTGGGCCATGCGCTTCGCCAAGGGGGACGCCTTCACGCGCGTGGCGTCGGGGGGCGCCCCTACCGTCGCAGTGACACTGGGAGCGGCTGAGGGCGGAGGGCTGACGGCTGACGGCTTGGCGGTGGCCGGCGCAGCGGCCACCGGCGCGGCGCCGACGGTCTCCCCTGGCGCGACAATGACCGCGATCTCCTTTCCCACGGGCACCGTTTGCCCTTCCGCTACCGACACCTGCCGCAGGGTCCCGTCCGCGCGTGCCTGCAGATCCATGATCGCCTTGTCGGTCTCGACCTCGGCGAGCGTCTCCCCCGCCTTCACGGCGTCGCCCTCGTGCTTGTGCCACTTGACGAGGCGCCCCTCCTCCATCGTGGGCGAGAGCGCCTCCATGAAGACCGTGGTGGCCATCGTCAGTCGAGGTAGCAGACCCGCCGCGCCGCGGCGACGATCTTTTCGGGGCTGGGCTTCGCCGCGCGCTCGAGCTGCTTGTTGTAGGGCATGGGGACGTCGGCTTGGGTGACGCGCAGCACGGGCGCGTCGAGGGAGTCGAACGCCTCGCGCTGGATGATGTCCACGACCTGCGCGCCGATGCCGCAGTGGGGCCACCCTTCCTCCGCCACGACGCAGCGGTTCGTCTTGACCACCGACGCCACGAGCGTCTCCTCGTCCATCGGCCGCAGCGAACGGAGGTCCACCACTTCGGCCGACACCCCCTGCTCCCGGAGCTGCTCCGCCGCCTTCAACGCCGGCACGACCGTCTTGGAGTGACAGATCAGGGTCACGTCGGTCCCCGCGCGCTTCACGTCGGCCTTCCCGATCGGCACGACGTGCTCGCCCTCGGGGACGTCCCCCTTCGTGTTGTAGAGCATCTCGCCCTCGAGCACGATGACCGGGTTGTCGTCGCGGATCGCCGCCTTGAGCAGGCCCTTGGCGTCGGCCGGCGTCGCCGGCGCGACCACCTTCAGGCCCGGGATGTGGGCGAGCCAGCTCTCCCACGCCTGGGAGTGCTGGGCCGCGAGCTGCAGCGCCGCCCCGTTCGGCCCCCGGAACACGATGGGGATCGGCACCTGGCCGCCCGATTCGTAGAGGATCTTCGCCGCCGAGTTCACGATCTGGTCGAGCGCCAGCACGGCGAAGTTCCAGGTCATGAACTCGACCACGGGGCGCAGGCCCGCCATCGCCGCGCCCACGCCGACGCCCGCGAACCCGAGCTCGGCGATCGGCGTGTCCACGACGCGCATCGGCCCGAATTCCTCCAGCAGCCCGCGGCTCACCTTGTAGGCGCCTTGATAGACTCCCACTTCTTCGCCCATCAGGAACACGCTGGGATCGCGCTGCATCTCCTCCCGCAGCGCCTGGTTGAGGGCGTCCCGGTAGGTGAGGGTCGGCATGTCACTCCACGAGCACGTGGCTCGTGAGCTCGGCGAGGTCGGGGTCGGGGCTCTGGTCGGCGAACTGCACGGCGGCCTCGACCACGGCGCGCACCTCGGCGTCGAGCGCGTCCAGCGCGGCGTCGTCCAGGGCGCCCTCCTCCTTCAACTTCAGCGCCAGCTGGGAGATCGGGTCGCGCTTCTTCTGCTCCTCCACCTCTTCCTTGGTGCGGTACACGCCGTGCAGCGGGTCGGACATCGAGTGGCCCATGAAGCGATAGGTGCGCACCTCGAGCAGCGTGGGATGCCCCGTCTTGCGGGCGCGCTCGGCGGCGCGCTCGGTCGCCCCGTAGACGGCCATGACGTCCATCCCGTTCACGAGCTCGGCCGCCATGTCGTAGCTGCACGCGTGCTCGACGACGTCCGTGACGGCGGCCACCCGCTCGAACGCGGTGCCCATGCCGTAGCGGTTGTTCTCACAGCAGAAGATGATGGGGAGCTTCCAGACGGAGGCCATGTTGAGGGCTTCGTGGAAGGCGCCGATGTTGACCGCCGCCTCCCCGAAGTAACAGAGACAAATCTGGTCCCCGCCCCGGTACTTGATCGCGAACCCCAGTCCCGCGGCGAGCGGGATGTGGCCGCCGACGATGCCGTGGCCGCCCATGAACCGCCGGCCGGCGTCGAACAGGTGCATCGAGCCACCCTTGCCGCGCGAGCAGCCCGTGGCCTTGCCGAACAGCTCCGCCATCACCGCGTTCGCCGGGACGCCGCGCATCAGCGCCTGGCCGTGCTCGCGGTAGGAGCAGATCACGTAGTCGTCGTCGCGGAGCACCGCGAGGGACCCCGCCGCCACCGCCTCCTGCCCGATGTACAGGTGGCAGAAGCCGCCGATCTTGCCGAGCGCGTACGCCTCGGCGGCCTTCTCCTCGAAGCGCCGCACCAGCAGCATCTGGCGCAGCATGCGGCGCTGCAGCTCGAGCAGCGCCTCGTCCTTCGCGGGCTGGGCCGTCGCGGTGGCCATGCGGAGCGCGGTCGGGGTCAGGCGGACGCCGTCGCGCGCTCGACCTGCTCCCACGCGTGGTAGCTCGAGCGCACCAGCGGGCCCGCCTCCACGTGGCGGAAGCCCATCGCGACGCCCAGCCGCTTCAGCTCGCCGAACTCATCGGGGGTGTAGTAGCGCGTGATGGGGAGGTGAGCGGCGGAGGGCCGCAGGTACTGGCCCAGCGTGAGGATGTCGACCCGTTGGGCGCGCAGGTCCCGCATCGCGACCAGCAGCTCGTCCCATTCCTCGCCCAGCCCGCAGATGATGCCCGACTTGATGAGGAGCCCGGGATCGAGGTCCTTGGCCCGGCGCAGCAGCTCGAGCGCCCTGGGGTAGCGCCCCCCGGGCCGCGCCAGACGGTACAGCCGCTCGATCGTCTCGAGGTTGTGGTTGAGGATGTCCGGACGCGCCGCGACGGCGATGCGCAATGCCGCCTCGCTCCCCTTGAAGTCCGGAATCAGCACCTCGACCGAGGTCTCGGGGAGCCGCCGCCGGATCTCGGCAACGCACGCCGCGAAGATCTCCGCCCCACCGTGCGGCAGGTCATCGCGGTCGACGCTCGTGATCACGACGTGCTTCAGGCCCATCCGGGCCACCGCTTCCGCCAGCCGTCCGGGCTCTCCCGGATCGAGCGGACGCGGGGTCCCGTGGGCGACCGCGCAGTAGGCGCAGTTCCGCGTGCACACGTCGCCCAGGATCATGAACGTGGCCGCTCGGTGCTCCCAGCACTCCCCGATGTTGGGGCAGTGCGCTTCCTCGCACACCGTGTGCAGCTGGAGGTCCCGCATCAGGTGCTTCAGCGCCAGATAGTTCGGTCCCCCGGGGGCCTGCACCCGGAGCCACGCCGGCTTGCGGAGCGGCGCTGCGGGCGAAGCCGCCGGGGCGCGGGGGGCGCGGGCGGCGAGGGGCGTGAGCTGAACGAGGGGCGCGGCCATCAGGACAGCGGAAGATAGTCGCTACGGGAACAGCGGGGTAGGAGTGTTTTCAACCATCCGGTTGATCCGTATCCCCTTTCAAACGGCGGAGATGCCGCTCCAGCTCTTCATCGCTCGACAGCAGGCCGTCGGCGATGTCGGCGATCTCTTCCGCGTCCTTCCACTGCCGCTCCAGCGCGGCCACCTCCGCCTGCTCGTCTACGGCCATCTCGAGCGCGAGCCGGCGGTCAGGGGCGAGACTGCGCAGGGTCAGCTCGCTCCTCGCGACGCCGCGGATCAAGCGATCGGGGCCGCCCGAAGCTTCCACGAGCCGCGCGGCGTCTGCGGCGCGCTGGCGCCCGCCGCGCGCGAGGTTGAGATAGGTGAGGCCGCGGCGCAGCGCCGCCGCGGCGTCCGGGCCGGTGAGCATCGTCGCTTCGCTGCCGCAGTTCGGGCAGGTGAGGAGCAGTGCCAGGTCCGCCTGCTGCGTGGCCGTGAGCCGCGCCCGCGCGACCTGCTTGGCGCGCAGCAGCAGTACGATGCCGCAGCGCTCGCACACCGGCGGCTCGACGAGCTCGATCCGCCGCCGCCCCACCATGCCCGTGTAGATCGACCGGGCGAAATTGGGCATGTTCCAGACGAACACGCCGAACGAGCCGCCGGCCGCGACGTTGACCGCCACGGCCACGCCGAGCGCGGCGACGGTGAGGGGCAAGACGAATTTCATCTGCTCGCGCCGCCGGGCCTTGAGGCGCTCGCCGTATCGCCACGTCGCGAGCTCGAGCCGTGGCGGCTTGCCCACCCGCACGAGGTCGTACGCCTGCCACCGGATCAGGGCGACCTGCGCCGTCGCGGCGGCGACGCGGCCTTCGCGCGCCGCGCGCCCCAGCGCCTCGACCTTCTCCCAGCGCTCTTCCAGGGGTGCGAGATTCCAGCGGCTGCACTTGGGGCAGATCACCCACAGCCGGCCCTTCCACTCGTCGAATGCGAGCCGCCGGCCGACCCCGAGCCCCGAGGGGCCACCGTCGCCGTCCAGCTTGCCGTTGCAGAAAGCGCAGGTGCGATACATGAACCCCGGGAGCGGGGAGCCGGGAGCGGTACCCAGCGGTGCGCTGGATGGTACCGCTGCCCGCTCCCTGCTCCCTCTCCCTACTCGAATCTATCGACGCGCAAGGGGGCGATGTCCACGTCGGTTTCTCCTCGGGCCAGGAGGTCGCCGGTGATCTCGCCCGTGAGCGACGCCAACAGCACGCCGTTGCGGCCGTGGCCGGTGGCGTACCACAGGCGCTGGACGTCGGGATCGGGCCCGAGGATGGGTCGACCGTCTGGCGTCCCGGGACGGAGGCCCGCCCACATCCGCACGACGGGCTGGGTCTCGAGGCCCGGCAACAAGCGGACGGCGCCGCGGAAGATCTGCGCGAGCCCCTCGTTCGTGACCCGGCTGTCGAAGCCCGCGCGCTCCATGGTGCTGCCGAGCAGCGCCGCCCCACCGCGGGCGAGTACGTAGCAGTGGTCGTGGTAGAGAATGGCCGGCGGCCCGCCCGGCCAGGGGACGGCGGCCATCTGCCCCCGCACGGGCTCCACGGGGAGTCGGCGCGGCAGGCCGCGCAGCTCCGCGGACCACGCGCCGGCCGCGACGACGACATGCTCCGCCGCGGTCGCGCCTGCCGCCGTGACGACTCCGGTCGCGCGACCGCCCTCGCGACGCACCTCCTCGACCCGTGCCGGGATGAGCGCCGCGCCCAGGCGCCGCGCGTCGGCGCGCCGCGCCCAGGCGCCGCGCGTCGGCGAGGCAGGCGCGCGTCAGTGCTTGCGGATCCACGGTGCCGTCTTCGGGGGCGAACAGCGCGCCGTGGCAGTCGGGCGCGGCCCCGGGCCAGCGCTCGTGGACATCGGCGGCGGCGAGCCAGTCGCAGCGCAGGCCGGCCTGCCGCTGCCGGGCCACCGCGTCCTTGAGTTGATCTGCTTCCTCGTCGTCGAGGGCGATCGCGGCGATGCCGCCGGCCCAGAAGCCGATGTCGATCCCGGTCGTGTCCCTGAGCTCGGCGGCGAGGCGCTGATACTGGTCGCGCGAGCGCACGGCGAGCGCCACCAACCCGTTGTCGAGGGGCTCGATCTGGGCGGCGAGCATGCCGGCCGAGGCGGGCGACGCCGCCGCGGGGTCGGGTCCCGGCTCGAAGATGCCCACGGCGAGCCCGCGCAACGCGGCGGCTCGGGCGCAGGCGGCGCCGATGACCCCGCCGCCGATTACGGCGACGTCAACCGCGCGCATGCGCTGGCGCTCGCATGAAACCCGAGGCTACATTCCGGCGTACGGCCCGTGCACCGGGCTCGAGGGAGGGCATCATGTTCCGGAGCATCATCGGGTTCGCCATCTTCGCCGCGCTGGCGTTTGTGGCACTCAACGTCTTCTTCGGCATCCTCGGCGGCCTTTTCGGGCTCGCCTTGTGGATCCTGAAGCTCGCCGCGATCGGCTTCGTTCTCTATTTCGTGCTGCGGGTGGTCAGCCCGAGCACCGCCGACAAGATACGCGACATGATCAAGGGCCGCCCGGCGGACGCCTAGCCCCGTTCCGACTCGTTTTCCCGAACGGCCTGCGGCGCTCCCCCGTAACAGTCGGAACGGGGCTAGCGGTCCCAGGGCAGCAGCTGGCTGGAATGGACGTGCACGATCCTCCAGCCGTTCGGCTTCTCTTCGCAGATGAAGGTGGCGCGGCCGGCCTCGGCGACGTTCTGCTGTGAGCTGGTCCAGCGGTAGTCCACCATCACCCAGGCAAATCGGCCCTCCAGGGTCACCGTCGCGGCGGCGACGGTGATCCGGCCGCCGTAGCCCACCCCCGCGAACCGCGGCGCGGCGAAGCGCGCGCGGGCGTTCGCCACGACCAGCGCGTCCGGGGCGTACAGCGTGTCGGCGGCGCGATCGCCCGCGGCGTCGAGCGCGAGCGCCTGGCGCGCGATGGCCTGCATCTGATCCGGCAGACCCGCGGCGACGGGCTGGGCGCCGGGAACGCCGACGCGGCGCGTGTGCGTGACGCACGCCGCGAGCAGCGCCAACGCGAGGGTCGCCGCGCGCCTAGCGGCCATCCAGGCGTTGCAGCACGGCCCAGCACAGGAGCGGGATAACGATCTCGTGGTGTCCGGTGAGTTGGATACCGCGGCCGCCGCCCTGTGTCGGTCGCTCCACGACGTTGACGCGCGGGCGGTAGTGGCGCTGCATGTCGCAGTCGCAGGCGGTGAACGCGGTGGGCTTCCCGGCGTTCAGGTTGCGCGCCACCGTGAGCGCCTTCAAGAACACCTCCGGCATGACCACGGCGCTGCCGAGGTTCAACACGACGCCGCCGTCGTGGAGCGCGGGCAGGACCCCGGCGAGGCGCCGGAAGTCCCGGTGGCTCGTGGCGCCCAGCGCGGCGCCGTCGGCGCTCGGGTGCTGGTGGATGATGTCCGCGCCGATCGCCGCGTGCACGGTCACGGGGACCCCCTGCGCGGCGCAGGCGACGAGCACCGAGGCGCCCGGGGCGGCCGGAGACCGGCGCCGCTCCAGGTAGTCGGCGAGCGCTTCGCCCATGCCGCGCTCGCGGCGCGCGCCCTCGGCGATCGCGGCGTTCATCTCGCGCCCCGTTTCCTCCGCCATCCCGAACGTACCGTCCGCCAGCCCCGCCGCGACGTCCTCGCTCGTGCCCCCGTAGGCCGCGAGCTCGAAGTCGTGAATCGCCGCGCTCCCGTTCATCGCGACGTGCGTCACGGCCCGGCGCCGCAGCAGCTCGATCAGGAGCGGGCCGAGGCCGACCTTGATGACGTGTCCGCCCAGCATCGCGACGACGGCGCGCCGGCCCGCCGCCGCCGCGATCTGGTCGGCGACGTAGCGCAGATCCTTGACCGCCAGCACGTCGGGCAGGGAGTCCCAGAAAGCCGCGAAGCTCTTGTCACGGCCGGGAGCGCGGGCAAGGAGGGAGGGGTCGACTTTGTTGGGGCGCGCGGTGATGGGGACGGTCTTGAGGCGGGCAAAGTCCGCCTCGGGGTAGTCGGTCATGGGCGCTCCGGG
>WNFB01005185.1_pt1 | contig 11631 bp, 8 predicted proteins | sample 5400501 | NCBI WGS metagenome assembly WNFB01 (sample SAMN13153341, study PRJNA577476) | soil metagenome | isolation source: 200 cm saprolite under Douglas fir tree site 2 hole 1 | place: USA:California | collected 2015-04-18 | reverse complement strand
AGGAGCAGGAGGAGGGCGAGGCTCAGAAACCCGCCGCCTCCTAGGAAAAACGCAATCCCAGCACCGATCGCGGCGAGAAAGGCGATCCAGGACACGACGTTCGGATTCACGTGCAACAGCCGAGAGGCCACCGGCACGAGGAACCGGTCCGCGGCGCGGCGGTACCGGTCTAGTACCACGACAGCACCTCGGAGGACCAATCGACCGAACCGGGCTCGTGACCCTCCGTGTGTCCTTGGAGGATCGCCAGGACCTCTCCCGCGGTTGCTTCGACCGTACGCTCCGTCGTGTCGATCTCATACACGCTGTCGAGGCGACCCACCGCTTCCTGCAGGATCGAATCGATCGCCTCGGCCTCGACATTTTCCCGGACCTTCGGCTCGGACCATCCTCGATCTTGGAGCCGTCCGCGCAGGACGCTCGGCCGGCATCGAAGGACGATGGCCACATTCACATCCATCAGATGGCTGTAGTGGCCCTTCAGAAACGCAATCTTCGCAAGGACCCGGAGATGGCTCCGCAGCCGGTCGATGTCGACCTCGTCGGCCCCACGGATCTCGTCCCGGCCAACGATGAACCCGGCGTCGCGGGCTTCTTGGTCAAGATCCACGACGCAATAGCCGCGTTGTCCGAGCCTCGCGCAAACGACAGACTTGCCGGTGCCGGGCGTGCCCGTGATCGCGATAATCACGGTGCTGCAGAGGAATGCGCCGCATAAATAGGATTGTGGCTGGACAACGTTGATAAAGACCTGGGCGGTCGTGATGGCGGATGACTGGAGGAGACCGACCCCGCCCGTTGCAAGGCACCGACGCCCCTTCCAGACTGCGAGAGCTGCTGCCTTTCCTCCTCCCGCTCGGAGTCCTGTTCCTCGGCCTCGCCATCCTGGTCGCATCCCTCGGAACCGAGGCCGAAACCGTGTACGCGAGATCGTTTTCGGGGACCATCGGGCCAGGAAATCAGACGCTGCCGATCGGCCCGTGGCGGGCGCAGTATCTTCAGGTCGACATGCCGGTCGGCGGTTGCAACCTGCGGCTCTACCTTGCCACGGCCGCAGAGTCCCTCGCGTACAATTCGACGGGGGGGCGACCGTCCCGATTCATTGGCTGCACGAACCGCTCAACGACTGCGACCGGCGCCGCGGATGACCTGATCCTCGTCAACGATGGCGCCACGCAAGACGCGTACAATCTGGCGGTCCAGGCGTACTCGATCCGGAGGCCCTACGGATGGCTTGCCCTTCCGGGCATGTTCCTTTCGATTACCGGCCTGATCGTGCTTGTGCCGCGACTCGTCCTTGAACAAACAATCAAGATTCGAGACGAATTCGAGGGTAAGAAACAAAAATGAAAGATAGGGGCCCGGACGGGCCCCTCTTCGGACCTCTAGAGCTCCTCGGGTCCCCTCTCCTCGCCTTCCCCGCCCGACGTTCCGCCTCCGCCACGACTCTTCGGGATGCGGCGGGTGAGGACGATGACGCTCACGGCCGCGACGGCAACTGCCAGGACCGCGACCCCGATCGAAACGTACAGGAGGGTGGTCAGCGAGTTAATCGTGGACTGCGCCGTCGCCAGTTGAGCGTTCGTCGTGTTCACCGTACCCTGCAGGCTCGTGATCCTCTGGTTGGCCTCTGCCAGAGCAATCGCGATGATTTGCTTGATGTACGCTACCTGCGAGATCGCGATGAACGATGCCGTTGCAAAGGATGGCACCGCCGCCTCCGCACCCACCGTGATCGTCTCGAGGGTGAAAGCCCCTGGCCCTAGCGACCCGGCGGTCTGTGCGCCGCTCAGGTTGACCTGGAACTGCCCTGACGCGATCCGGGTGGGTTGGCCGGAAGCGACCACGCTGTTGGTCGCGGGATTCAACACGATGAACTGCGAGCTCACGGAGTCGTACGCAGCCCCCTGGAGCGTGCTCGTCATGTTGAAGGTCACGGCCTCACCGGTAATGATCAGGCTTGGACCTGACAGAGCGGTCGCGGGAACCTTCGGCACAATCAAGCTATCCCAGTGGTCGGCGAAGTACGGGTAGTTGCCCTTGGCCGACGGAGTGCTGGTGGTGTCGAAATTCCAGAGCTCGATCGAGTTGGCGGTCGTGTCGATCTTGTGGATGAAGTACGGTCCGTTGCTCGAGTAGTACGTCCCGGAATCAAACCGCCAGCCCGTAGTCGGGTTCCCCAGCGCGGTCCATCGCGCGGTGGCATTCGTCACCGAAATCGCGAACGGAGAGGTCGCGCCGAACCCGGCCGGCACCGTCACAAGAGGGCCGGACGTGGTCACGTTGTTCGCCAACTCACGGTCCATGAACCCAATTGTCTTGCCTTTCGACAAGTCGAGGCCCGGTATGCCCTTTGCATTACCCGTGGACTTGTCGACGGCCGTCCAATTGGTCAGGACGGTCCTCATCGCCAGCTCGCTTTCGTCCCAGGAGGCGCTCGGGAACAGGACTCCCGGGCCATCGCCGGTCGCCGCAATCACAGTCGGGTCAACATGCCAGTAGTCCAGATAGACCGCGAGATGGGTCGCGTCAACCTTCTGCAATCCCCGGAACGTCAGCTCGAACAACTGTGCGGCGGAGCTGGCGGCCAGCGAGTCCTTTGCGAAGAGATCCCCATGGTCCAGCCGTGCCGTTAGAGCCACCGCATACAGGACGTCGTCCATGGTCATCGGGGCGCCATCATGCCACGGGCCGAAGGTGAAGTCGTATACCACCTTCGAGGTCGCCCTCTTGCCGGCGCCGACCTGCTGCCACGTGTTAAGGTAGCTTGCCCCCACCTTGGTCGCGTTGAACACGTACGCAGTTGAGGGAATGTCCAGTTTATCCGTCGGACCCGCCGTCGTCACGGCGAACTTGGCGCGGATTGGGAGGTACAGCCCCGTATGCGGATCCGGGAAGGTCCCTAAGTCCGCGAAGGCGTAGAACGGCAGGATATCGTAGAGGAAGCTGAATCCGTTCTGCGACCATGGCTCCCAGTTCGACGAGAACTGGCGCCGGTTTCCGATGTTCAACGTCCCGCCGGTGAGCTTGGTCCCGGATGCGTCCATGAGCTGGGCGCTCCTCGTGGTGTACATGGACCAGGGCCCTCCGGCCAAGTCGTACACGAAGGGAGCCGTTGTCTTCTTGTTGTACGGGAACGTCGCGCCAGCCGCGAGCCACACCCGGACGCTTTCCTTGATCCCTTCACTCGTCGCCGTCTGGAAGAGGGACTGCCGGTCCGCGACACTTACGTAGAGTCCTCTCCGAAGTCGGTCGCACGCATCGTTCAGGACTATCGGGGGGCTGTACAAGCCGCCGTTCGCCTTGAAGAACAGGTCTCCCTGCCCTCCACAATAGAAATAGAAGGGATCGGTATCGGGCCACGCCGTGAGACCCGTCGTGCCAAATCCTTCCGTGTAGGCCATCCATGCGCCGCTCGTCGGATCCCCATTGTAGACGGTGTTGATCGCGAAGTTCACATCGATGACCTGTTCGTTGACCTGGAAGCCGAGGGTCCGGAGCTGGGCCGCCACATAATCCCCGATCTGGTGCCTCTGGTCTTCAACACGGGCGAGGAGCTGGATGACGATTGGAGCCCCCTTGTAGGTCCACTGTCCGCCCGAGAACGCGATATTCGGCTGACCCGTTAGGGCGTCCGTCACCAGGGCCTTCGCCTTCGCCGGATTATACGCGTACTGCGCCTCGACCGATGCGAAGAACACGGGGTTCCGCGCGTACTCCGGGGATTGTGAACTCTCCACCGCGGTCTGCGGGAACGCTGCGCCTCCGTAAATTTGGCTTGCGATATAGCCTCGATCAATCGCGAAGTTCACCGCGGTCCGCACGCCAACGACCGAGAATGGATTGAAGAGCGTCGCCGCCGCCGTCGCGTTCAAGGGCGACGGGTTAATCAGCATGTCCTCAAAGCTCCCCGCGACAGTGATGAGTCCGAGGTTCGGGTCGGACTGCGCGGCCAGCAACTGGGCTTGAGTCGAATAGTAATACAGCCACATATTCAACTGATTAGCGTCCAGCTGTTGCGTAGCCAGTGCTCCATTACCCTGCAAGGACCATACCATCTTGTCTGCCCAACCGCCGTGACGGGTCGTCGCTGCAGCCACATGAGTGGGCATCAGGACAATCAGTCCGGCGACGAGCAGTCCCAAGATTACCAGAACTGCGAACAATCGCCTCATCGATTTCACTCCAAACTGCCGAAGTTGGAGAAACCTCTCCTCCCCCGACGACGCGGCATCCCGTCATCCGTATTTATGCGTATCTCCAAAAACGAAAACAGACGGATGACGTAGGTTCGACAAGCGTCTCAAGAATACCCCCTCGTTTCGAACCGTGTTCTAGTTCACACGTCGAATATCGATGCCGCGGGACCTTTGGTGTGCGAAATGCGGTGCCGAAGCTCGGGTGAGGTGAATCTTAATTCGGCGCCCGAGTTCTCGATGGTCCATGACCTCAATGCGTGTCGGCAGGCGAGTCTTCGCGATTGCGGCACACTCGTTTGCGTTCCTCCTGATCATGGCCGCATTGGGCACACTATTCGGAATGCGAACGACGGTCATAGACGCGGCGCCCGCAGTCGCCCCGTTCGCCTGGTCGATCGAGACGGCGGATCGCGCGACAGGAAGCGGCTTCCACACCGCGATTGTGCTCGACGGTTCGGGCGTTCCACGGATATCCTACATCAACCCCGCGGAAGGGACCGTGCGAATTGCAACCCGATCGAACGGGAACTGGAATTCCGAAATCGTCGCGGGACCGGGGACGTTCTCCGGAGACACAAACCTGATGATCGCCGCGAACGGCACCATTGAGGCTTCCTACTTTAACCAAGGGACGCGCGCGATCGAATTCGCGCTGAAAAGCCCCGGCGGTTGGCGAGCCGTGAGAATTGACTCCGGGTTTCCGGAGGGATACAATCGACTCGCCTTGAACTCGCTCGGATGGCCCGCAATCGCGTACACCGCCTTCGATGGCTCTCTCCGCTATGCGGCCTGGAATGGGACCCGTTGGTCCGTGGAGACAATCGACCGGGCAACCATCACGTCTCGCTACCCCGACCTCGCCTTCGACCCGCTGGACCGGCCCAACATTGCGTACTACGGGAACGGCACGCTGCTCTACGCGCGCAAGTCGAACGGTGAATGGACCCATGTCGTTGTGGACCCGACGCCCAACGCCGGATTGTTTTCTCGGATCCGGATCGATTCTCGGGGAATAACGCATATTGCGTACTTCGCGAGCTCGAATGGCAGCCTCATGTACGCGACGTCTGCCGTGGATGGATGGGGGCGTCAGGTGATCGACCGCGACAACGAGGCGGGCTTCGACTTGAGCCTCGCTCTCGCGCCCGACGACCGAGCCCACATCGCATACTACGCGCGTCAGGTGGGAGTTCTCCGGTATGTTGCCGAAACAAGTCAGGGTTGGATTCGAGAAACGGTCGACGACACGGGCGTCGCCGGCTGGTACACGGGGATTGCGGTCGACCCAATCGGGTTTCCTCACATCTCCTACTTCGATTGGACCGATGACGACCTCCGATATGCCGAAGGAGCCATCGGACTCCAGGTTCGCAGCCTCGCGGCCTCCGCGATCAATTCCACATCGGCCGTCCTTCGTGGGGAGCTAGTTGCTCTTGGAAATCATGCGCTGGCTTCCGCGCAGTTCGCGCTCCGAGTTGCCGGAGGCCTCGACTGGACCTACTTGGACGCCGGCAACCTGACAGGCGCGGGGACCTTCCTCCATGTTGTGACCGGTCTCGGCACGGATGCGGGGTACGATTTCTTCGCAACCGCGCGCGCCGGAAATGAAAGCTCGCACGGCGCGATCCGGTCATTCCGACTCTCCTCGCCCGCGTCACCCTCCCCTCCGTACGGCGTCCTCGCTGCTGCGGGCGCGGGCGGAGCCATCGCGGTGGTCCTCGGCTATGGGCTGTACCGGCGCCGCAAGCGACGCCTCAAGATCCCTCCGAGGCGACCGTTTTTCTAGGTTGCGAGGTGGCACGCCACGTGATGGTTTGGCCTCAGTTCGCGCCACTCGGGATCCTTCACGTCACAAAGGCCAATCTGCGCGATCGGACACCGCGGATGGAAATGGCATCCGGTCGGCGGAGAAATCAGCATGGGCGGTTCGCCCGGAAGGGCGTGGCGGACCGTCAGGCGATTCGCAGGATCCGGGTCGGGGATCGCGTTCATCAGGGCTTGCGTGTAGGGGTGCAAAGGCTCGCCTAGGACCGCGCCCACAGGTCCCTCTTCGGCCAGCTTTCCCGCATACATGATGCCGATGCGGTCGGAGAAGTGCTTCGCCGTCGCGAGATCGTGGGTGATGTACAGGAAAGCGATCCCGAACTGATGCTGGATCTGGCGCAAGAGACGTAGGATCGAAATCCGGACCGAGGCGTCGAGCATCGACACGGGCTCATCGGCGAGGATGAACTCCGGATTGAGCATCAGCGCGCGAGCGATCGCGACCCGTTGTCGCTGACCGCCGCTCAGCATGTGCGGATACTTGTTGGCAAAGAACTCGGGCGGATTCAGCTTCACGGACTGCAAGGCTTTCATGACGGCCGACTCTCGTTGCGCATGGTCGCCTTCCTTGTGGATGATGAGGGGTTCTTCAAGAATACGGTACACAGGGAACGCGGCGTTGACGCTCGAATACGGGTCCTGCGGAATCATTTGGGCCTTGCGGCGAAGCCACCTCAGTTCCTTCTCCTTCGTGTGGGTGATGTCTTGGCCGTCATACAGGAGCTTGCCTCCCGTTGGCTCCAGGAGCCGAATGAGGGTACGACCGAGCGTAGTCTTTCCTGACCCGCTCTCGCCAACGACCGCCATGGTCTCGCCTCGCGCAATCGAAAACGACACGTCGTCGATGGCCTTGAGGTGGACCGACTCTCGGAACAGACCCCGTCCGATGTCGAAGTACTTCTTGAGGCCTTCGACTTCGATGACCTTGGCGGATGGAGGGCTCGCATCCGCGGGTGCCGGCGCATCTGCAACGGAGGCCGTCATGCGCCGCCTCCTGCGAGCAGCCAGCACGACGCTTTCCATTCCTCGCCGAAGAGAGGCGGCGGCGTCCCCTCGTGCAGCTTCACCTCGACCGACTTGGTTCTTGGGTGCACCGATTCGACCGACTTGAGGAAGCGGTAAACCTCTTTGTTCCCGGCGATGAGGGAGTTGAGCCTCTCGGCGAAGTCTGCCGCGGTCCCATTGGGCTGGGGTTTGATGAGCAGATTCAGATCGCCCTTGACAGTCATCTCTGCGATCGCGGGAAGCTTGTTCTTCGTCTCTTCCGCTATCTGTAGAAGACGCACCTGCTCGACGAACTCCGCCGCCGACCACCCGCACTTTTCGAAGGAAACAGGACAGCGAAGGTGGAACCGACATCCCGGCGGGGGATCCGTCAGGTCCGGCGGAGCGCCTGGGATGAAGTCGGGGGCCTCCTCGCTCCTCAACCGCGGGACGCTGGCGAGTAGCTTTCCCGTGTAGGGATGCTTGGGTCGGACGAACACGCCCTCCGACGGGCCGACTTCGACCAGCTGACCCGCATACACGATTCCGACCAAATCCGCAAGCTCGCTGGCCAAGCCGAGATCGTGGGTGATGAAGATGTACGACAGGCCCTCCGCGTTCTTGAGGTCCTTTAGGAGGTTGATGATGTTCGTCTGCGTCATCACATCGAGGGCGGACGTGGGCTCGTCGAGGATGACGACTTTCGGCTTGAGAATGAGTGACATCGCGATGATGACTCGCTGCTTCATACCTCCGCTCAGTTCATGCGGATATCGACGTACGATGTCGGCCGAGAGTCCGACCTTTCGAAGCGCCTCGACGGCTTGATCAGCGGCCTCCTCCCGATCGACATCATAGTGGACCATGAGGGGCTCCGCCACTTGAGCGCCGACACGGATCGTTGGGTTGAGGGCATTCATGGCTCCTTGAAATACCATCGAGATGCCGCGCCATCGCACGGTTTTCCGAAAGGTTTCGTCGTCGTATTCCATGACATCCTGGCCGTCGAACCGGACCTCCCCCTCAAAGCGCGAGACGTTCTTGGGCAGCAACCTGAGGATCGCATTCGCCGTGGAGGTCTTCCCGGACCCGCTCTCGCCGACGAGGGCAATCGTCTGCCCCGGTTCGAGGGCGAAGGAAATGTCGTCGACCGCATGAACGGGGCCTTTGCGGGTCCGGTACCAAAGGACCAGGTTCCGGACGTCGAGGACCGGCAAGGCGTTCGCTCCTACTGCTCGCGCAACCGCGGGTTCAGGACCTTGTCGAAAGCATACCCGAGGAGGGCAAACGCCACGGTCGTGAAGATGATTCCGGCCGCCGGGAAAGAGACCCACCACCAAAGTCCGCTCGGAAATGCCCGCGAGGCGAACAGCGCGTCGTTGGAGTACGCATCCCCGATGATGTGCCCCCAGGTGGGTAGCTGCGGATCCCCGAGGCCCAAGAAGCTCAGGGAAGCCTCGAGGAAGATGAAAGCCGGGACATTCAAGGCGATGAGCGCGAAGGTGTAGGGCATCACCCGCGGCAGGATATACCGGAAGAGAATCCGCCCGCGGCTCGCACCGTATGACTTCGCCGCCTCGATGAACTGCTCCTCTTTGACGGACAGAACGATGCTGCGGACGACCTTCGTGGTGGCCCCGACGAGCCCGAAGATGACCAGCACGAAGAGGATCCCATAGATGCTCGGGCGGTAGAGGATGCCGAGGAGGATGAGAATCGGCAAGGTCGGGATGATGAGATAGAAATCGGCGGCGCGTTGGAGGAACTCGTCGATCACTCCGCCGTACCAACCCGAAATGGCCCCGAGGATGGTTTGGATCAGGACGGAGGCGAGGGCGCCCGCGAGTCCGAACGCGAGCGCGACGGGTGCCCCCCACAGCAAGGCCACCAGGAGGTCCCTCCGACTGCCATCGGTCCCCGCTATTCCGTAGACCCTGCCGTAGATGACCGCCCGGGCGTTCGCATCGTCGGTCCGAGCGAACCCTTGGAACTCGATTCGGAAGGCATAGGTGCCCTTCAGGACCTGGGCGCTGTAGGGATCTAGCATGTTATGATTCAGCTGCGCCATGAGGAGGACCTCAGCCTTCGGAGGGCTGTCATAGATTCCGCCGCGACTGGGATACAGCTGATCCCATTCCGTCTGAGTCGTGATGTTTTTGCGAATCAGCCAATTCCGAATGTTCGCATAGACGGAGTAGGCCGGGTCCCCTTTGATGGCTGGAGTCGTGAGGGAAAAGGTGTTCTCGAAGGGCGCACGAACGGTCGGAGTGGCATCGAACAAGTTGATCTCTTCGCCATCGGGGCGATCCCAAAACATCCGAATCTGGGTCCCGGACTGGTTCCCGAAAACGGTGGTCATGTAGAGAGCGATCTCGGAGGGAAAGGCATCCGCTTGGAACGAGAAGGAACTCCTCAGCACGACGGTGACATACGTTTGGCCGGCTTCGTCGACCACAACCCGGGCCTTGGTGAAGCCGCCGGTTTCGCCATTATACGGGAGAAGAATTGTGCGGGGGAGCTTCTTGCCCGCGAAGATCTCGGACCATTCAGGAGCTGCCAGTTTCGGATTGTTGGTCCACGCACTCGGATCATTCCAGGCTTGCACGACGCTGTAGGGGGCGAACAGGGGGACAAGGAGCGCGACGAGGATCAGGAAACCGAGCATCGCCCCCGCCGCGATCCCGCTTTTCGTCTTCAGGGCCTCCAGGAACGCGGCCCGGATGCCAAGGGGCGCGGAGCCGAGCGTCGCGCTACCTCCTCAAAGCCCTGATGCGCGGATCCAGGAGGCTGTAGCTCATGTCCAAAAGGAACACGGTCAGCACGAGCAGGAGAGCGTAAACGGTCGTCAGGCCGATGATTACGGGGGCGTCGTTCAACTGGATGGCATCGAAGAATAACCGGCCGAGGCCGGGGAAGTTGAACACCGTCTCAGTGATGATCGCCCCCGTCCACGCGGCCGCGAGGGTCAACGCGAGGGACGTGACGATCGGTGGAGAGGCGGCACGGAGCACGTACCGACTCAGAACGTCTCGTTCCTTCAGACCTCGAGCCCGTGCGGCGAAGACGAAATCCTCGTCCATCACCTGGAGGACTAGGTTGCGAGTGGTGTACGACCATGACCCGAATACGGAGAAAGCAACCGCCGCGGCGGGCAGGATCATGTGAACCTCCATGTCCTTGAAATAATCGTAGGGAGCCAGTCCCCACGCGATCAGTACGGCTATTCCGGCGACAATCACCCCATAGCCGATCACGCGCTGCTTCGCCCGTAGGTGCCTGCTGGCGAACCAACCGCCGGAAATCATGCCAAGAGCTACGAGAGGCGGGAAGGCCCAGATGAGCGGCGCCTGCGGCAATGGCGGGATCGTCGTCAGACCGCCGGAGGGAAGGACCTTCAATCCAAAGCCGAAGACGAGGATGAACAGGATGCCGTAGACCCAAGGCGGAACGACGAACGTCGTCACGGAAAGCACGGTCAGCCCCCGATCAAATGGCGAGAGGGCTTTTTTCGCCATCCACAGGCCGAGCCAGATTCCGGTTGCCGCGGCGATGAGATTCGCGGTCGTGAACAGAACGAGGCTCCTTGGAAGTCTCTCGAAAATGATTGCGGCCACCGACGTGGATCCGTCGGATGAAAAGAGCTGGGTCGCCCTTCCGAGGTTCAACTGAATCGCATTGGTTGTGTAACGAATCGTCTTTGGTAAGAACGGCTCATTCAGTCCCTGGGCTTCGACCGCCGTATTGTAGGTGTCGTTGAATATCCGCGCCTGGTCTGCTGGCGGAAGTCGGTTGTAGGCTGGGTTTCTCGCGAATTGCTGTTTGAGATCCTGGTAGATCTGTTTCTTGAGGATGTCGTCGATTCGGCCGAAACCGTTGGCAATGACGACGGTCACGTAAATGGCGATGACGAAGGTAATGGCAAGGAAGAGCGCTCGCTTCGTAAGATGGCGCACGACCCCCATGACATCCAAGTACCACTCGCCACCGATTTAACGTTTATGAAAAATGTCTGGAAGGGCCTCGATGGGTTCCCAACCGATGCGAGGATTGGGCGGGTCATCGCGGGATCAACCGAACCTTGGGCGGTTCACGGTCCGAATGTCGCGCCTGTTGCCTCGCCGAGAAACCCCAAATGGGCGAGCTGCAACGAGGCTTCCCGCGCCCGACGATGAAGTTCCTCTGCGACGCCCGGTTTCAACACGGTGCGGAACGGGATGTCGTATAGGACATCCATCAAAGTGAGCGGCAGGGGGGAGACTGAACCGAAGTCGCGCGTTCCGCCGTCGAGTACATCCTCGAGATCGCTCATTTCGGCATCGCGGCGCATGGCCGCAAGCATGCCAGCGATCATCCGTCGAACCATGCCACGCCGGAAGCTCCGAGCGCGCACGTCGATAAATGTCGCGCTCTCCTTGCGCTCGACCGCTATCGACTCGACCGTGAAGGGACCGCTCAGCGCCTCGGAACAGAATGCCTGGAAATCGTGGGTGCCAACGAACAACCGTGCGGCCGCACGAAGCGCGGGCTCGTCGACCTCATCGAAGAGCACATAGCGGTACCAACGTTCGATCGCATGGCGTGGATGGAACGTGTCCGGCACCACGGCGAACGCCCACGCCCAGAC
>WNFB01005183.1_pt1 | contig 11633 bp, 9 predicted proteins | sample 5400501 | NCBI WGS metagenome assembly WNFB01 (sample SAMN13153341, study PRJNA577476) | soil metagenome | isolation source: 200 cm saprolite under Douglas fir tree site 2 hole 1 | place: USA:California | collected 2015-04-18 | reverse complement strand
TGGATCTGGACCCGGGGAACTTCCGGCTGCCGCTCTTCGCGGCCTTGCTCACTGCGTTGGAAAAGGCTCATGGCCGTTTCTCCTTTTCTGCCAGCCGTACCGAGACAGATACTGCCGCGGTATGGCTGGCGGTTTGTGGGTTAACGTTGTCCCGGCGCGCTGCCGGGGGCTTCTCTGCACCTTTAAACGGTGCAAACTCAGGGAATCCGACCGGATCATTTCGATCGCCTCAAGAAATCCCGGCTGCATGGACCGCGGCTGGTACGCCACTGTTGGATAGACCTGCGCATAACCGGCGTACCGGCCATCGAACGACACCACCCTGCGCCACCCGTTCGCGTTGGCACGTTCGTAGAGAAGGCATATGCCTGCGGGTATATACCCCAGGGAATCCACCGCGCCTCCGTGGGGCATCTCGCGCGCAAGGAATGTCGGTGAAGTAGTCCCACCGATGTCATAGTCGGCAGGCAAGTATGCGGACTCGGGCTGGGACATTCTCCGATGTGCAGATCGGTGCAGGCTCGTTGTGGTTCGATGTCTCAGATGTTGCAGAGGAGCTCGGCGTGGCGGCCGGTGTGTTTGCGGATGAGAAATCGTTGCGGCACCAAGCGCTCCAGACGCCCCTAGTTGTCCTTGTTGTGGAGTGGTCGCAAACAGCGCATACAACCACCCCAGGATTGAAACAACGAGGACTGCTGCGACGAATATAACGACAGCTCCGAATATCCACAAAAGTATTCGGACAAAAACTTCTGCTCCCTCCCTGAAGCCGACAAACAGATTTTCCGCAACGTCAGATTGTTCGGTCCGAATACGAGGCGCAACTGCTGCCTCGACAAATTCAGGCCGGAGGTGCCGGAGGGCTGCTGCAACCTCTGGATGTATGTTCAACTCATTGTCGTCCAGCCGGACCATCGAAGGCCTCCTTTCCTCTCTATTTCGGACGCTGCCTTTTGCCCCGTTCCGACGCGTTCAATTTCCGCAAGCGAGCGATCTGCCGTCATAGGAGCACCCCTGCCGATTCGTTCCCCGGCCGTCGAGAATGCTGCAATAGAGAATTCCAGGCATCTTGGTGCATCTCCATACCAAGGCTCGCGGGAATAACGCTACGGTGGAGATGGCACTCGCCTGGACGGAGCCTCCATTCCAGAAGAAGCTCTGCACATATCTTCCATTCACATCCCGGAGGGCGCAGCGTAGACCGCCGCGTGATGCGCAAACCCATCTCCAGTTCGAAAAAGGAGGGGCCGAAGCCCCCCTTTCCCCGTACCGCATCGTCTTTGGCAGTTCGACTTTCTTTTCCTGTTGTTCCGATTCAGAGGGTTGCGAGATAACCACCGGTTCCTTTTGGATCGTCTCCGCGACCGTAATTTCTGGCTTTTCTGGTTCGGCGGAAGAAGGGTCCGAGGCTGTCGAAGCTTCAACGCTGTTTGGCACGGACTCAGGTTGCGGAGGAGACTGCATTGTTTGTTGAGAATCGATTTCCAGATTTGTCGTTTCGATCGCTGGTGGAGCTTGAGGCTGCGCGGCGGGGTGCTCTTCGGCAGCGCTCTGCCATTCGCGGGACTGCACGCTCGTCTGCGGGGGTGAACTCGTTGTAGCGGTAGACTTAGCTTGAGAGACGTATCCGGTTATCCCGAATACTGCGCAGATGATGAGGAGAAGCAAAAGTGCAACGCCAAATGCTCCGAAGAGGCCAAAGCCATCTCCCTGGTCATGCGCGTACCGTCTTTGCGCGTCGGCTCGTGCGTTGCGGCGCCCGCGCGCGTTCCCCTGTCGCGGATATCTGAGGGCTGCTGCGACCTCAGGATTTATATTCAACTCATCGTCGTCCAGCCGGACCATCGAAGGCCTCCTCTCCTCCCCATTTCAGACGCTGCCCCTTGCCCCGTTCCGACATCGGCAATTGCGGACGAGGCCCGCCGCGGGGTATATACAAAAAGGCCCAGCAAGGCGGTTGTAGTCATAGTAGGAATATGGTAGTACTTTGAAGACTAAGAATCAAGAAGACGTGCGGCTGGATTTGAAGGCGATTGGGCGCCGGGTCCGGGAGATTCGCGGCTTTGACCTGAAGCAGACCGAATTTGCGGAGATCCTGGGAATCAGCCAAACCCAGCTTTCGAAGTACGAGCGGGGTAAAAGTGCGCCCACTCCGGAGATCCTGCTCAAGCTGAAAAAGTTTTCGAAGAAAACTACTGATTGGATTTTGACGGGGGAGATGAGCTAATTCTGCAAATCCATTCTCGAATAACCCTGAAAAACGTCAGGTCCGCCTACACTTAAATGCGTCTTGAAGTTTGCGGCGCTCGTTTTTTATCCTCTGGACCTGGTTCCGGAAAAATTAGAGATATCGGGTTTAGTTGGCGATTTTGAGCACGTCATAAAAGTTAACCCGGGTTTATCCCTTGCGGAAAGAACCGGTCATCTTACAATAGCTAACATGCTCACATAAGCCCTCCGTTCATGCGTCTACTCTCGATCCTCGGTCTCTTTTTGATCGACGCCCTCTTTGAGAGCCGGGGATCAGAAACATTCTCGAGAATAAACCGCAGCACCTTTTTCCTCTTGGACAAGATAGACTCCAACCGGATCATGGGAGCCTATTTCAACAACTGGGAAGTATCGCGTAGGCGTATTTCCTGATTTTTCCTCATTGGAACAAAGACGCGTGGAGGTTAGTGATGAGTCTTTTCTACTATGGCCCCATTCCTCGCTATCGTTGCCGCGGTTTTACAAGCCAGCTCATTCACCTTGGACAAGGTGATTCTTTCGATTCGGGGCGTTAACTTCAGAACATATACGGGCCTCAGTTACCCGCTCATTTTTGCAATCACGCTGGTTATCTTTCTTTTGGTTCGGCCGCCCTTCTCGCTCCAGCTTGTTTCCGGCCATTTGCGTTGGTTTTTTCTTGCCTTAATAATCCTGTCGGTTGTGACCAATCTGATTTTTTATAGAGCGCTCGACCACGATTGCTTAGGAGAAATCCAAAGCATCGATCTTTTTGGAAATCTTCCCACTATTCTGCTCGCAATGCTCTTGTTTAAAGATGAACGGAATCTTTTCATCATCGTGCCCGCGCTGGTCGCGTCTTGCGCGCTGGTTTGGGCTCATTGGCAGCATCATCGACTGGTTATTGCCCGCCACACAATGCATTTTGTTGTTTGGACCGTCACCGGGCACCCGCTTGCTGCGTCTGTTTCGAAACTGCTTTTGAGAGCGTGGAATCCCATCGTACTTGAACTCATGCGATCGGGGGTTATGGCGGTCGTCCTCGGGTTGATTTTCTCGCACGAACTTAAAAGGGCCTCTCTGAAAACGGGTCTCTTGCTGGTCATTACGAATATCCTGACCACGCTTGCATTCATCCTGTTCTATTTCAGCTATCAACGGCTTGGCATCGTCCACACGATGCTGCTGTTCTCGCTACAACCCATTCTGGTGTACATTGCCTCGCTCGCGCTTCTCAAAGAAAAGCTTCAGCCGAAAAAGCTCATCGCTTTTTGCATTGTGCTCATCTGCATCATGGCTGCGCAAACGATGACAGCAAAATCTAGAGGTTTTTAAGCGCCATCTGGATTTTTGCGCCGACATCTAAATCTTCGGCAAAAACACCGCGGTCTCTGCGGAAATACAGAAAACAGGATGTTGAGAATGGAGTTGCGACGACGACGGTGACTATGTGACGTCTTTCGTAGCCGCGGGACAGTTGCCGCCCGAATCATAGCCCGAATATGTTAAGCGCATATCATCACAACGAGTGTTGATACAGAGAGGATCACGTAGAGTATGGCACGAATGAATCAGTCCCGCATCAGTCCAGGAGATCTCACTTGTTCGTATTCCATCACACAACCAAATCTTTCCGGCCGATGTAGCGTCCGGCAAGCAGAAGTAAGACTTTGGACAGCTACTGCGATGCTTTTTCCTGGACGAATTGACGACCGTTGAGAACGTGGTGAATCTCGCTCTTTGCGGCGGGTACGTAATCGGCATACTTGGTGAGAAAATAGCCGGCAATTTCATACTCGTGATAGGCGTGAAGGAGTTTCCCGATCGCACCGTAGATATCACCGATCGTCGCAGCAGCCGGCAACTCCGCAAGCTTCATTGCTTCACGATAGAGATCCAGTGCGAGAGTTGTTGCACCTTGTAACTCGAACGTAAGTCCTTTTCCCGTCAAAGATAACACCGCCGAGAAACGCTTCCGCAATGGCCTATTCAGCTCGAGCGCTTGGTCAAAAAAGTCTCGTGCTTGTTCAAAATCCTGCTTCGACAAATGCACCAGTCCGATGTTATTACAAGTCATGATTTCATGCCTTACGGCACCGGTCTTTGTTGCCCACTCTGCACACCGGGTGTAGTAGCGAAGTGCTTCATCATACTGGCCTTGCAAGCGTCGGATCTCCCCGAGATTGTTGAGAGATTTCAAAGGTAAATTATGGCGTTCGGCCAGTGCTGTAGCCTCTTGATAATGCGACTCCGCTTCATCATAATGCTTGTCGTGGAGCTTCAAATTTCCTAATGTGATGTATGCTCGTCGCAGATTTTCCAAGGCATGGAGACGCTCCGCATTCTCAGTAACCCTCAAGCCGTATTCCTCGGACTTCGCACGGTACGCAGCGGCTTCCGCAGCGCCCTTTGCCAGAGCATCCATCCAAAGTCGGTAATAGAGATCGGTGAGGTCAGTCCAGACCTCAATGAGCATGTTTTCATCGCTTAGTTCCTGGGCGATGAGCTCGCATTCAACGTAATACGGCAGAGCCTGCTGATAATCGCCGCGGTATCGATGTACATCTCCTAAACCATTTAGGCCAGCCGCACGTACATTGCGACGATCATTGGTTCCGGCCAACTCGAGAATCTGGCCATAAGTAGTGAGCGCCTCCTCTAAGTTCGCAATGTTTTTATAGACCTCACCTACTTCCTGAAGCAGGTTTAATTTAGCATTGAGATCTTTGTCCGGTGCGAGTTCCCAGAGTTCTAGCGCAACTCGGTAATTGCGTATCGCTTCGTGGTTTGCATAGATCCTCTTTGAATATCTGGCAGCCTCAATGGCGTATAACAGAGCTTTCTTCCATTCGCGCGCTATGCGAAAGTGTGCGGCAAGCTGGCCTGCCACATCCGCCCACTTATCGCCGTAGAGCTCCTCAAGGAACTCTCCCACCTTCTTGTGTAAGCGACGACGCTGAACCGCTCCCAGTTCTTGATAGATATGCTGCTGCACGAGCATGCTTCGAAAGTGGAAGAACGAGAGAACTTTTTCGGAGCCGCTTTCCTGCTCTACCTTCTCATCGACTAGCTGATGAATGCGGTGGAGCTCTTCAAGAAGACGGTTGAGCACTTTGTCTTCGTCCAGATTCTGGAGTCGCGCCAGAACCTCTGCGGTGAAGTCCTCTCCTTCAATGCTGGCAAAGGTGAGTGTTTCCCGGAGCTCCTCGCTCAACTGTTCAATTCGCTCCTCGATAATTCCCCCTACAGACTCGGGCAGTTCAAAATGCTCTACTTCTGTCGCCAGTTCCCAATGATTGTTCCTCCGGACGATCTGATCCTTTTCGCACGCGTATTTGACGAGTTCCGTGAGAAATAAGGCGTTTCCGCCTGTATGTTCCGCGAGCTTTTTCAGAAATGAGAGAGGCAGATAATGTCCCGGAAGTGCATGTGCCATATACGCTGTGACGAATGCCTGGATTCGTTTAAGTTCACTGGCTTTTGCGGTAGAAAGATCCAGCGAAATCGTATGTGCACCATATCTCCTTAATTCGTTCAGTGCACGTTTTAACGGATGTTCCGTTCCGGTCTTCGCTTTTCGTAGCAGATCCGGCCGATAACTGCCAATGAGCAAAACCCGTGAATTCTCTAACGTGCGCCCAATATGGAAAAACAGCGCCACTGAGGAGTCATCTGCCCAATGGAGGCTATCGACGGCTAGAATGAGTCTGACTGCTCCTGAGATACGCCGCAAAAGGCGGCTAACCTGATCGAAAATGACTGTTTGATCGAGGCCGGTGAGAGATTCGTCTTCCACGCGATTACTCAGACGAAGCCGCTCGAGTACCTTCTCCCAGCGCTGGCTACCTAGGATCACATCCGGTCGAAACACCGGAATCAGCTGGGGGAAGGACAACAGAAGCTCGGTCAGAGTGAGTTCCCCCACGGTTCGTGCTTCGCCCTGCGGTAGCGGGAGCCGGGTCGTATCCCGGATCAGAGAACGCACGATTTCTTTGAACGGCAAGTACGGATCGGAAAGGCCGAATTGCAGATTACACGTTCCGACGGCGATCGTAAGATCGCTCACTTGCTGCAACGCTTCTGCACATACTCGCCGCAGAAAGGCGCTCTTCCCAACGCCAGCTTCTCCGGAAATTAAAAGAACTGTGGACTGATCCTGGCCGAGCCGTTTTATATACTCCCCTGCATCGAGAATTTCCTTTTCGCGGTCCACGAACGGCTCCGAGCGCAAAGGAGTTTGCTCATATTCCAGAATGTCCTGCAATGCCGAAAACACGTGCGCGGTCGGAAGTTCCCGCACTCTTTGCACAAACCGGTAGGTCGGATCACCGTAGTGAATGTAGTAGGCCCAGATAGGAATATGAGTTTTCCCGGAGAACAGCCTGCGCGCCTCACCAAGCGCCTCGCCCACGCTTCCCCCCGCTGCAAGCAAGCGATAGAAGCACAGTGCAAACTCTTTACTAAGATCGTCCGGGATGCGCCCGGCAGTGCCGATGTACTGCGGTACCCCCTGTTTTAGGAACGAACGATAAAGGGTAGTTATATAAGCGTGGGTATCGGGAATGGCGGGGCGAGCGGAATCGCATGAGTTCGCGAAAATGAGGAGGGGAAATGTTGATCGGGAAGAGACAGCTTCGATGTCATGGCAGCTTAAGACGCTGCCGTCCGCAAATCTCCACCCGGTCTTGTCGGCATCGTCGGCGTGAAATTCGCCGTGTCCGACAAAGTGACAGATTTCATAATCCTTCTTCAGCTCTTCCAGGATGTCGGATGCACTCCGAGCAGTATAAAACCAGAGATTGGTGCCATAGATCAATTTAAGATTCTCTTCGACAGCGGCTTTCTCGTCATTTGCGTCCAGGCCCGAAACATCACCCCAAACAAGCAGCGCGCCGCGGCCTGATCGCGCCTCTTTGAGCCGTTCTTCTGCCGCTCGCAACTCAGGACCGGACTTTTGCAAAAGTCGGGAGAGCCGGAAACGGCGACAGAGGAACTCTTCGCCATCCCAAAGAAGCTCCCAGGGAATCCAGGAAAAGGCCGGATCAAGGTACAGGACAAGGTAGGACGAGCGTGCATCTTGCCTGAACGTATCGCTCAACTGCTGAGGTATGATTCGGTCAAAGATTTTCCCGCCCCATAGTCTCAGATCCGACTCATCCGATGGAGAGCACGCAAGGGCCCTCGACAGATTATTTGTGAGCGTTTGGATTTCTGCCATGTCCACAGATTTCTGGAATGTGGCAAGCGGCGGAACGGTTTCTCCCTCTCGATACATGTACTGGTAGCGGAGGTCGCGCTCTTCCACATCGACAATGAGCGTGTGAAGAGCACCCTTTGCCGGGTGCAAGCGAGTCTGCACCGTCATGGAGATTTACTCCGAGGCCTGGATCCTCACTCGATATTCTGCAAGCACTTGCTCGTTGTGGACGACCTGCACAGTGAACCTTCCCGGAGTGACGCCGGAGTGCAGCAACTGTGATTGCCGTGAGAGCGGAATCGAGGCTATTTCCTCATCATGGGGACTCAAGAATTTCGCCCGCCAGGCAGATTGCGGTGGCTCCATATCTATGCGAACACGGACACTGCCCGCCGACTCGGCAGGTTCGATGGAAAGGAGAACATCGGCTTCTGCGTCGACATCCGCCACATGTTGCGCAATTTGAATCTTCGACTGGCCTTCTTCGACCTCGCCGCCCGGGCCGCGTGACGCCGCCTCAGCGACCGGCACCAGTTCTCCCATGCCGGTGATCTCGATAGGTTTCAGCAGGAATTCTTTTGCAGAGCGGATGGCTTCAATGACGACCTCGGTCCAGCTCGGCGCGCGCATGCGCTTGAGCAAATAATAGGCTTCGGCGCATTGGTCGCAGAAGAGCATATGGCTGCGGAGGTGGAGCGCTGTTTCTGCATCCAGCTTCCCCTCCTCGTAGGCGATGATCACGCTCTTTCGCGCATGGGGTTCGTCCGCGGCGATCTCATCCTCGGCCAAATCCTTAGCGGTCTCCGAGAAGTCTTGCGCAAAACTAAGGAACTCCCGGCAGTCGCTGCAACCCTTGAGGTGCTCGTCGACCTCCTGCCGTTCGCGTTCTGACCCCTCGCCCTCAACGTGCGTGCGGATCAAACTCTCATGCGGGTGCATAGCCGTTATACCTGCCTCAATGTAGTGATCCTGAAGTTAGTCTTCAACGTTTTGCGCATGGACAGTAAGTCGTGCGTGATCGTATCCCGAACTCGCTTTTCGTGTCGGTTTCTCACCGTTACATCTGGTGGATGGCCGAATTTCAAGATGGCGATGGCGGCGACCGTCCAATCTCGGAAATAACGGCGCACAAGCACATCGGAACTGTCGGCTTTGGCCGGACTCGTGAGGTGGTCAACAAGGAGAAGCTTGACGATCAGCTTCCGTTCTTTGACGCTCAATGCTGCGTCCGGACGGGGCAGGGGTTGGGCTAATACGCCCCAGAGACGTTGTTTTCGTTTGGAGCGGAAAGGTCCTGTCGGCTGTGGCATCTCTCCGACGTCCCTCTCGGCTCCGCTGACTTCTTGACGCTGATCGAGAGCGATTTCCTCCGGAGCGAGGTTGTCGGGTTCCTCTGCTGGCTGGGTTTGTATCTCTTCGCATTCCGCGCCATTTTCCTCGACGGCAATGCGCTGTTCATCTTCCAGGCGCGCGCGATCGAGATCTTCCCACAGTTCGAGCTCTTCGGCGCGATCGGTCCGCACGATGTTTCCCATGTCGTCCACGACACAGAATGTCTCGTCGATCTGCACCCATATCTTCCTGCTCTGGCCCGTCAGAAAGCGGTACTCGTCGATGATCGAACCCAGAACGAGCAACTTTTTGTAGGCTCCAAAGCTGGGCGTGTCCAGCCGTCCGGCAAACTTACAAATGTTTCTTTTGAACCGGTAGTAAGCCCGCGTCTGGCTTCCCAGAAACAGCCAATCCGGGTTGCAACCACGGGGACAGCCGCTGGCCCGCGCCTTCCACCGGAGACCCCAGTAGAGGCCCTTGGGGTTCTTGCGGTCCATGAACCGCTCCCACAGCGCAAGGACACATATCTCCTCATTCGGTGCGACGCAGTAGTTCTGAAGCAGCTCTTCGGATGAGAGCTTTTCGAGTTGCAGGGGCGCGGTTGGACCCATCGTCCTTCCCCCTACCGTGAATATGGGGCGAAGTGTCCCACAGGGCGGTACGGGGACACAAGAGAATTTTTTACCTGTTCTTCACTCGATATGATCTGGGCACGCGTCCTGAGCCGTCGGCGTTTGATCGATGAAATCGCGTATGGGCCTATCAGGTTGCAGGGATCCCGATAAATGCCGCTATTTCAGTAGGATAACGACAACACCCAAGACTCACGCCGAGTCAACCAAAGAAAAAACTTGTGACTCCTGTCGGTAAGAGCAGGTTCCTCCCGTCAAGGATACTGAGGAGAAAAAACTATGAATCATAAATTCGGTATCAAAGAAGACGGCAACGTGTATCGCTACGAAAATTGGTGTGGCTGGAGGCTGCTGGGTCGCCTTCCGTGCGTCCTGGGAGAGCCAACCCCAATTGGGCATGAGGTGCGCGACTGGTGGAAAGCGCTCGTGGAGCGTGACGAGCCCTGTCCCCTGCTTGTCCTCCAGAATTAGAGGGTGAGCGGTGGTGAGATTGCCGCCGCCGCAGTCACCCTCGCCACTGGATAGAATGCTAAATACACCGAGCCGATGACTCGGGCAAAGAGATCCCAGTGAGAGCAGAGTCTTAGCCAGCGAAAACGCTGGCTTTTTTGGTGCGCGTCTTCGGTGCGTTCGGCGAGACCCTCGAATCACCCTAGGCCGGTGCCATGCTCCAGCCTCCCCGGAGACATTCCTGCCGCTCCAGGGATTCCCGAACGCAAACCCCCCACTAAAAACCAAAAAACCGACTCCTACGCGCTTTTCTCCGACCAGCACCCTGCAAAGTCCGAGACCCAAACCTCCCGAAAAATCCGAGACCTAACCACGCAGAATCCGCGACTCCTCGCCATGCTTGACTTTTCGTGCCAAGCGGGAGCAGCATTACGGCAATTGCCTCTCCGAAGAGCAATTCCCACTGAGGGGGCAGGAAGCGCAGCACCCCCTGAGGCGATGCGGGACTACACTGTCCCGGCGCCGAACCCAAGCGGAATGTTAAAAGCGCATTCCCCAATCCCAAGGCTGAACGAACCCAAAAGATGCCGGTTATGGAGGTTGTATGTTTCCGAACCAATACTTGGTAACACGTCTTGCGCTGGTGTTGGTCGTTTTCACCAGCGTATTGGCAAGCACCCAGCCGAAACATAAACGTCCCGTTGCTCCGACGGGAGCGGCTTGTGGAACTCATTGCGGAACCGAACGGTGGGCGCTAAAAACGTTGACGGATTCAGGAAGCGCTGCCATAACAAGCTCAGCCCCAAAGGCCAGCTCTGTCTCCAATCTCATTGTGGAGCAAGCGCCGTCGCACCTGCCCCAGACCACCCGTATAGCGCCTATTGAAAACCAGCAGTTCACGATTCAAGCGATCCTGATCGCCTGGAAACAAGAGGCTGGAGCGAAGGGAGATCAGGACTTCCACCTAGTCCTTGCTGATCCGCAGGATCACGCGAAGACGATGATCGCGGAAATCCCCTCACCGCGATGCGCGAGTGCGTGCGCGTCGGCGAGCAAGAATGCATTCGCGGCAGCTCGGCAGGTGCTGATCACCGAACTAGGCCCGGCGCCACATTCACTATCCGTTACGCCCGTGGTGCCTCCCAGGAAAGTGGAGCTGACAGGTGTCGGGTTCTTTGATTTTGATCATGGTCAGGACGGACTCGCCCCAAACTGTATCGAGATTCATCCCGTGCTCATGATCACAGTCCAGGGCAAGGAGGGGACCAGCGCCATTGCCCTTCCTAAGGGCATTACACACAGCTGCGTCAAGACTGCGGGGGGCCACGGCACAGGAGGGGCTCACAAACACGGTGCACATTAGGCGCGCTTCCGTGCTCTAGTTCAGCCCCGTAGCCCTTATTGTCGGGATTGGCACAGCGCTTTGGAAGTTGTCAGTCCAAGCTCCTTCCGCTCCACCAGCCCGCGGCGTTTTACGCGCCTTCAACCCCTTAACCGGACTCGCGATGCCTTGGCGTTGTTTGCGTTGAGGACCGCGGGTGTCCTAGAGTCTGGCCGGCGCTCGCTGGAGCATTCATGACGTGGTGATCGACGACCTCAATAAGAAATACGTCGGCGGCGGCACTGCCTTCATGATCATGAACGTTTGGCCCACGAACCCGCTCAACCGCATCACCATCAATCACGTCACCGCTTTCCCGGACGCCGACGGCCACATGATGGAACTGGGCAACCTGTACTACAAAACCGCGCCCATGCATGACTTGGTCTTCACCAACAACATGGTGGTCACC
>WNFB01005182.1_pt1 | contig 11633 bp, 11 predicted proteins | sample 5400501 | NCBI WGS metagenome assembly WNFB01 (sample SAMN13153341, study PRJNA577476) | soil metagenome | isolation source: 200 cm saprolite under Douglas fir tree site 2 hole 1 | place: USA:California | collected 2015-04-18 | reverse complement strand
GGCGCATGCGTTCCTGCACGGTGGCAATATCGTAGGGCACCCGCCAGAACTCAACAATGTGGTGTTCGAGGTCCGCGATGGCGAAAGCGGCGCGCGGGTCACCGTCGCGCGGCTGGCCGATCGAGCCGGGATTCAGGAGGTAGCGGCGCGGAAATTCAATGCGCAGCGCGGCAAAGGATTCGGTCGGTCGTGGGTGTATCTGAAGAACTTCAAGTTGCGAATCTTGATAGGAAAAACCGCCTTGGTGATGCGTGTGGCCGAAAAATGTGACTTCTGCGGTGGATTCCAGCAGGCCATCCAGGGCCTGCGCGGGCGTGAAGACATATTCGTCTTCGTCCAGGAACGCGCCGTGAACGAGCACTACGCCATCCGTCGCGAGGGGTCCTGGGGGCAATGCCGTAAGCCAAGCCAGGTGGTCTGGCTTGAGCTGCTCCCGCGTCCAATCCACGGCGGCTTTGGCGACGGGATTGAAGTCGTCGGTAATCATCTGACCAGTGACGGCCTTGTCGTGATTTCCTCGGATGGTTTGTGTGCCAAGCTCCCGCAGGCGCGCCGTCACTTCGTTGGGATCGGGACCGTAACCGACCACGTCACCGAGACAAACGGAAAGATCCCAGCGCTCTTTGGCGGCAGCAAGGACCGCTTCGAGGGCAGTAGCGTTCGAGTGCAAGTCGCTGAGAACCAGAATCCGCATTTCTTCTTTCCGGAAAATGACATTGAGTATAGATGAACACGCAAGCCGATGCACGATGAGAAGCCGGGGCTATCGCTCAATCCCGGCGACGCTGAGAAAGACGAATGGTTGTTCGCAATGCGGCGCGTTTTATGAAACTTTGAGGCAAAGATGATAGCGCGGTAACCTCCGGCAGGGGATTCCCGCGGCAGAATTGAGACATCTGCTGTTTGCCGCGAATTATTTCTCGCCGGAGCGCGAAACATTCGCCGTGGCTCGTTCGTCTATACGGGTGCAGCCGCAGCGGCGGCTGTTCGAGGCAAGATTCAGAAAAAACCCCGCGGTGGCAGCCGCGGGGCCGTGACACGCAGTTTTTCCGGCCGTTAGTTCCGAAAGAACAAGGTGTCTTCACGGGCGAGAGTACTCGTCCGCCATGTGCGTGTCAACTCGATCTGGCCAAAGACAGCTCGCCGTGCAGCTGACTCGATCCTGACCGAAAGGAAGTTGACACGCATGAAAACCAATTGCTTTGTCCGCAGTCTTGCATTGCTGGCCGCCATCGCTTTGGCAGTGCCGGCATTTGCCAAGCCCTTTGCCAAGACCATCAATATTTCGCAGTCCGCGAAGCTCGGTAAGTCCGAACTGAGGGCCGGTGAATACCGTTTGCAGATCGACGGAAACAAGGCCACCGTGCAGAGGGGCGGGCAGGTCGTCGCCGAATCCGAAGGCCGCTGGGAAGACCGCAACACGAAATCCGTGTACGACGCCGTGCTCCTCGGCGAAACTGGGCAGGTGAAGGAAGTTCGCTTCGCGGGCCAGGCGCGTGTTTTTGTCTTCAGCGAGTAATCGGGAAGATTCTGTGAGTCCTTTCCATGGGTCGCTAGGGAGGCTGCGCTCTGCGCCAGCCTCCCGGCTCGTCCTCTTTGCTGCTCAACCGCCGGAATGGCGGGACCCGATGTCGGCCGCCACTCCGAGGCTGCAGCTCCTTACCCTGAGCGCACCCCAGCTCATGTTATCCCCTGCAACGCCCCCTCCCACGCACTAACGGATCAGCATGCAGTCACCGTAACTGTAGAAGCGGTAGCCTGCTTCAACGGCGTGTTGGTAGGCAGCAAGAACACGGTCGCGACCGGCGAACGCACACACCAGCGCAAGCAGCGTGGAGCGCGGCAAATGAAAATTCGTGAGCAAGCCTTCCACGACGCGGAACGGAAATCCAGGAAAAATAAACACACGCGCATCGGCCTTGCCGCCTAGCACGAGTTTCTTGGAGCCCGACTCGGCAGCACGCAGCGCGGCGGCTTCCAGCGCGCGAACCACGGTCGTGCCGATGGCCAGAATGCGGCGCCCGGCGGCGCGCGACGCGTTGATGCGTTCCGCGGTTTCGGCCGGAATCTCATAGGACTCGGCATGCATCACGTGGCCCTCCAGCGTATCGCTGTGAATGGGTTGAAACGTGCCGAGCCCCACTTCGAGCGTAAGTTCGCAAATCTCCGCACCGCGCGCGCGGATTTCTTCCAGAATTTCAGGGGTGAAGTGGAGACCTGCCGTCGGAGCTGCAATGGCGCCGGGACGTTTGGCGAACACCGTCTGATATCGTTCGCGGTCAGACGCTTCATCGGCGCGGTCGATGTAGGGTGGAAGCGGCATGTGGCCCAGCCGCTCGATCTGTTCGCCGATGTTGCGCGAATCGTGAGACACAAATCGCACCGTGCGCAGGCCCAGTTTCCCCCGCGCGATAACCTCGCATTCCAATTCAGCCTCGCCAAACAGGACGCGTTCCCCCACGTGCATTTTTCGGCCGGGTCGTACCAGTGCTTCCCAGGTGTCCGAATCGAGTTGGCGTGTCAGGAAAACCTCTACCTTTCCGGTCAGGTGCTCGGCCCGTGTCGCCCGGGAAGGAGTCTGGGAATGCACACCCACGCGCCGCCCGAAAAGCCTCGCAGGAATAACCCGCGCGTTGTTGAGGGCGATTAACTCGTTTCCGTGAAGGAGTTCAGGAAGCTCCGCGAAAAAACGGTCTTCCAGCGCACCCATGGAGCTGTCCAGCAACAGGAGACGCGAGGCTTCGCGGCGAGCGAGGGGCCGCTGCGCGATCTGGCTCGTGGGCAGGTGGTAGTCGAGTTCATCCAGGAGCATGAAATGGCCAGTCTAGCAGCAAAATCGCGACCTCGAAGAAGAGAGAGCAGAAAGCGGCGGAACAGGCGAATCTGATCGTTAGACCTTGCAAGGAGCGGCATGGAGAGCGGCTCTCGATTCTTCCCAACTTATTGATATACAATACTTTATATAATGGCGAAGAGGGCTCACTTTATACTTGACAAGAATACGCGCATATTTTATTATGCCCACGCAATCACTTTTGGAGGTGAATGTTATGAGAATACTTACCCGATGGGAGCCCTTTCGCGGGGTTACCACCCTGCAAGATCAGATGAACCGTCTGTTCAACGAAACTCTTGAGCGGACGGGCGAGGAATCCAGTCTCACCGCTTGGTCGCCAGCCGTAGACATCTACGAGACCGAGCATGAGCTGGTGGTGAAGGCGGATCTGCCGGAAGTTGATCCCAAGGATTTGGACATCCGCGTGGAGAACAACATCCTGACGATTCGCGGCGAGCGCAAGTTTGAGAAGAAAGTGAGCGAAGAGAACTACTTGCGCGTCGAGCGCGCGTACGGTTCTTTCACCCGCAGCTTCACGCTCGCGAACACCGTGAATGCAGAAGCCATCAAGGCCGATTATCAGAACGGCGTGCTGACTCTGAGCATTCCGAAGCGCGAGGAAGCCAAGCCGAAGCAAATCAAGGTCAACGTCGGTACCCAAGTGATGGCTGCCGCTGCCGCAGGCCGGTAAGCTGGAAACTAAGGTTGCGGCAATCCGGTAAAATCGGGGGGCTGGCGAAATTGCCAGCCCCCTTTGCGTAGAATTGGCTGGAAACGAGGCCCGTATGTTGCGATTTGAGAAGATGACGGTAAAAGCCCAGGAGGCGGTGCAGAGCGCGCAGGAAATTGCCGCCCGCCATGAACACCAGCAGATGGAGCCCATCCACTTGCTCGCGTCCCTGGTGTCGCAACCGGATGGCGTGGTTTCGCCGCTGCTGGCCCGCCTGGGAATCCCCGGCGAAATGCTGCTGCAGGAAATTGAGCGCGAGATCGCACGGCTGCCGAAAGTGCAGGGCATTGCGCAACAGCACATGGGGCGGGCCCTCAACGACGCCCTGGAGCAAGCCTTCCAAGAGGCGGACAAGTTCAAGGATGAGTATGTCTCGACCGAACATCTTTTTCTGGCGATTGCCGGGCAGGATCGCGATCCCGCCGGGCAGTTGCTGAAGCGGCACGGCGCTTCGCATGAAGCGATTCTGCAGGCCTTGACGGGTGTGCGCGGAACGCAGCGCGTGACTTCGCAAAATCCCGAAGCGACCTATGCGGCGCTGGAAAAATACGCGCGCGACCTGACCGAATTGGCGCGGCGTTCCAAGCTCGACCCCGTAATCGGGCGCGACGAGGAGATTCGCCGCGTGATGCAGATTCTGGCGCGGCGCACCAAGAACAATCCGGTGCTGATCGGCGAGCCCGGCGTGGGGAAGACCGCCATCGTGGAAGGACTGGCGCAGCGGATCGTCTCCGGTGACGTTCCGGAGGTATTGAAGACCAAGCGCCTTGTGGCGCTGGACCTCGCCGCGCTCGTGGCGGGAGCGAAGTATCGCGGCGAATTTGAGGACCGGTTGAAAGCCGTTTTGAAGGAGATTACGGAAGCCGAAGGACAGATTATTCTGTTCATCGACGAACTCCACACGCTGGTGGGCGCGGGTGCCGCGGAAGGCGCCATGGACGCCTCCAACATGCTCAAGCCTGCGCTGGCACGCGGCGAATTGCGCGCGATTGGCGCAACGACGCTCAACGAATATAAGAAGCACATCGAAAAAGACCCGGCGCTGGAGCGCAGGTTTCAGCCGGTGCTCGTCAGCGAACCCACGGTCGAGGACACCATCGCGATTCTGCGCGGCCTGAAGGACCGTTACGAAGTGCATCACGGCGTGCGCATCAAGGATGCGGCGATCCTTGCTGCAGCGGCTCTCTCGAACCGCTACATCTCCGACCGGTTTTTGCCGGACAAGGCCATTGACTTGATCGATGAATCTGCCGCCAGCCTGCGCATGCAGATCGATTCCCTGCCCGTGGAGATTGATGAAATCGAGCGCCGCATCCTGCAGCTTGAAATTGAGCGCCAGGCGCTCCTGAAGGAGACCGACGCGCACTCCAAGGAGCGGCGCAGCCAGATTGAGAAAGAACTCGCGGCACTCAAAGAAGATTCGAGCGGCCGAAAGGCGCGTTGGCAGGCGGAAAAAGAAGCCATCGGAAAAATCCGCAAACTGAAGGAACAGATCGAACAGCTCAAAGCGGAAGAGCAAAGATACGAGCGCGCCGGCGAACTCGCCAAGGTCGCGGAAATCCGCTACGGCAAGATCGCCGCGGCGGAGCGCGACCTGAAGCAGGCTCAGGAGCGTTTTGCTGCGGTGCAAAAAGATGCGCCGATGCTGAAGGAAGAAGTCGATGAGCAGGACATCGCCAAGCTGGTGAGCAAGTGGACAGGCATTCCGGTGGGCCGGCTGCTCGAAGGCGAAGCGCAGAAGCTCGTGCACATGGAAGAGCGGCTGCGGCAGCGTGTTGTCGGCCAGGAAGACGCCTTGGGCCGCGTGTCCAACGCCGTGCGGCGAAGCCGCGCGGGACTGTCCGATCTCAAGCGGCCGATCGGGTCGTTCATTTTCCTGGGGCCGACGGGCGTGGGGAAAACGGAGCTGGCGCGCGCCCTGGCGGAATTTCTCTTCGACGACGAAAAGCTGATGATCCGCATCGACATGAGTGAGTACATGGAAAAGCACACGGTGTCGCGGCTCATTGGCGCGCCTCCAGGCTATGTCGGATACGAGGAGGGCGGCCAGCTCACCGAGCAAGTGCGGCGTCATCCGTACTCGGTGATCCTCTTCGATGAAATCGAAAAGGCGCATCCGGATGTATTCAACGTGCTGCTGCAGATTCTTGAAGACGGGCGGCTCACCGATGGCAAGGGCCGCACGGTGGACTTTCGGAACACGGTGCTGGTGATGACCAGCAACGTGGGCTCCACGGCGATCTTCGAATTGGCGGGCAAGGATCCCGAGCGCGCCCGGAAAGAAGCGATGGAAGCGTTGCGTGCGTCGTTCCGGCCGGAATTCCTCAACCGGATTGATGAGATCGTGATCTTCAATCCCCTGGGGAAGGAGCAATTAGGGCGCATTGTCGGCTTGCTGTTGAAGAGCGTGGAAAAGCTGCTTGCCGAACGGCAGATCACTCTGGAGCTGACTCCCGCAGCGCAGGAACTGCTCTTGCGCGAGGGCTACGATCCGGCGTACGGTGCGCGGCCGCTGCGCCGGACCATTCAGCGGCTGGTCCAGGATCCTCTGGCACTGCAGATTCTGCAAGGCACGGCGCTGCCGAGCGATCATGTGCGCGTGGACCGCGACGGGCAGAAAGATGTCATGCGGTTCGAACGTGCGGAATCCAGACAACCGGCGTCCGCTGCGCGAATCTAAGGGAGCGGGGATGACCGTTGCATGCAGGACCATTCGACTGTCATTGGAGTTTGATACTTCCTTGCTTCCTTTTTCGTATCTTTGGTGGATGAGGCTTACATGAAAATTCTCAGAACCGGTGCGCTGCTGATCCTCCTGAGTGTGCTGCTGGTGATCGCGGGAGGCGCGATTGGCGGGCAGAGTGGCCTGAAGATCGCACTGGCTTTCGCGGTACTGATCAACGGCATCTCGTATTTTTTCTCGGACAAGATTGCGCTGGCTTCCAGCGGAGCGCAGCCCGTCACGCGCGAGCAATCGCCCAGACTCTATGCCGTGATGGAGCGCCTGGCCGGGAAAGCCAGTCTGCCGCTGCCAAAGCTCTATGTGATACCGGAAGCGGCCCCGAATGCTTTCGCAACCGGCCGCAACCCGCAGCATGCCTCGGTGGCGGTGACGCAAGGCTTGCTGCAACTGATGAATGACGACGAACTCGAAGGCGTGATCGCGCACGAGCTCTCTCACGTGCGGAACTATGACATTCTGACCAGCTCGATCGCGGCCACGATTGCCGGCGCCATCACCTATCTCGCGGAGATGGGACGCTGGGGTATGATTTTTGGCGGCTTCGGAAGAGACCGCGACGATGACCGCGGAAGCGGCGGAATCGCGGCCATCCTGATGATATTTCTCGCGCCTTTCGCTGCCTTGCTTCTCCAACTTTTTCTCTCGCGCAGCCGAGAGTATTCTGCCGACGAAACCGGTGCGCGCATGGTCGGTCAGCCCTACGGCCTGATCAGCGCCCTGCAGAAACTGGGCACATACAACAACCGCATCCCCACGACGGCGATTTCTCCCTCGACGTCATCTCTCTGCATCGTCAAACCCCTGTTTGGCAGCGGTACGCTCTCTTCGCTCTTCAGCACACACCCTCCCGTGGAGGACCGGATTGCCGCCTTGCGGGAGATGGTGGTCATTCCTCAACGCTGAGCATCCTGTTCGCGTTTCTGCACAATTGGGACAAGGAGCATGTAATGTTTTCGGATAGGATTCCATCCCGACACCCATCCACTCTCCCTGACCTCATTTAACTTGCTGATTTTCCAAGAGATAATATTCTCATAGACGAACCTGCTTATGGCGAACGAAATGCTGCACCCAAAAACGGCATTTTCGCTTTGGGTAATCTGAGGGGACCCTGGGAAATGAGCTGTCGTGACACTATCCATCTGATTTGTTGGTATTTAGAGGGTCGCTTGTCTAAGGCGGTGGGAACCGAGATTGAGGCCCATCTGGCGAACTGTTCCGACTGCCACTTGGTTCTCGAGGCCGCAACCAACACGCTGGAGCGCTATTTTGGCCCGGGACGGCCCGCGCAGGCCGATGCAGGTTCTCATCCTGCTTGAACCTGTACCATTGTAACCTATTGATAAAAAATAACTTAATACCACCATTGGCCCAACCGCATTGCTCTTCTGATTTCTCCGGCTTCACTGAAACTCTCATTTCATCCTGAAAAGCTAAATTGCCGCAAAATTTACGCGCGGTGAGAGGAACGCGTAATCTTTACTGGTACTAGTACTTATAAGACTGCGCTAATGACCTCCCCAAGAAGGCACTAACCACCTGATTTTGCAAGATTTAACATGTCTGAAAGGCGCTGCGCCGGTTTGGCGCGGGGAGTGCTCGTTCCTATGATACAGGGCCTAGAGCCAAAAGGAGAAAGACGTTTATGAGCGAATTTCAGGAATCAGCCGGCGCAAGCACGACAGGTACGCCGCGCTGGGTCGGGCTGGCAGTGGCAGTGTTTGGCGGTCTTTCGCTGCTCGGCGTGGGAATCGGCTGGAGCGCACTCAATCAAGCAAGGACGGTCGACCAGACGATACAAACCTCGTTGAAGCAAGCCAATGAGACCCTAAGCCAGCGGTTAGCGAAGGAAGACGAAATCAACCAGCAATTGCAAAGCGATTTGCGGGTCGTCACGGATAAGCTCAACGTTACACAGTCGGATCTACTCACGGCGCGGAAGCAGAACAAGAATGCGACCGGGGCCGTGGACAAAAAGGTGACCAACCTCGCGACATCCGTAAAGGCGGAACTTGCCACGAAAGCGAACTCCGAAGATGTGAACAGGCTGAATGGCGACGTTTCGGGCGTGAAGACCGACCTCGACGCCACCAAGAACAGCATTCAGATGGCCCGTAGCGAAATGGGCACGCTCATCGCGCGGAATCACGATGAAATCGATCAGCTCCGCCGCATGGGACAGCGCGATTATTTTGAGTTTACTATCCAGCGCAAGGCCGGGGCGCAAAAAATCGGCACCATCCAGGTCCAACTGCGCGATACCAACACCAAGAAGAACCAGTACACGATTAACGTGCTGGCCGACGACAAGAGCTTCGAGAAGAAGAACCGGTCGGTCAACGAGCCGATCTTTTTCTACACCGGCGGCAGCCGCGCGGCGCTCGAACTGGTGATCAACAAGGTCACCAAGTCGACGGCGACGGGCTACCTGAGCGTGCCGAAGTCGGCGGGATCGGCCTCGGCGAGCACTGCGACGTCCGGGCAATAAGCAGGTTCCCCGAAAGCAAGGCCCAACTCCTTGGGTGCACTGCCAAAAAAGGGAGGATTCCAGAGAATCCTCCCTTTTTTCTTGGGCGCATCCAGGAGCGCAAATCTGCCGTATAAGAGTTCAGGGGGAGAGTCTGGACACCGGACCGCCGCTGTGGCAAGCTACTTGGCGGCCCGGCGGACCAAATACCGCAGTGGATTTCTGGAGGGGGAAAACCATGAAAGTACGTTTCACGATGGCAATTGCAGCGACGCTTTTCGCGGGAGCACTCGCGATGGCGGCGGATAGCTCCTGGACCGGCTGGATTGCGGATAGCCAGTGTGGAGTGAAGGGCGCGAAAGAAGGCCAAGGCGAGTGCACGACCAAGTGCGTCAAAGAGCATGGCGCGAAGTACGTGTTCGTGAACGATGCCGACAAAAAGGTGTACGTTGTCGATGCTCAGGACAAAGTCGCGGCGCATGCCGGCCACCACGTGACCGTAAAGGGCACGGTGGAGGGCGACACGCTGAAGCTAACCGGCATCGAAATGGCACCGGCGGCCAAGTAACAACTCAACAATTCGTACTTGACGGGCGCCCCAACGGGTTTGGGACGCCCGTTTTGTTTTGGCTGGGGATGCATTTCCGTTACGATGTTGTGCCGCCATGACGACCACTTTGATTCACGCCGGACGTGTGTTAACTCCCACAACTGAAATCAGCGATGCGGGCATCTTGATCCGGGACGACGTGATTGAGGCAATCGGTCCGCGCGCCGGCATAGGTGTGCCTTTGGGGGCGCAGGAAGTACGCGCCACGGACAAGACGGCCATCCCCGGATTTCTGGATGTGCACATTCACGGGGCCGGCGGCCATGACGTGATGGAGGGGACGGCGAAAGCGATGTCGGCAGTGGCGAAGACCGTCGCGCGGTATGGCACGACCGCTTTCCTCGCCACCACGCTAACGGCAAGCCCGGAAGACACGGTCCGGAGCGTCTCGGAGATTTCAAAGTACATCGCCCGGCAGCATGAGACCAGCGATCCCCGCGCCGAAGTGCTGGGGATCCATTTTGAAGGGCCGTTCCTCAGCTCTGTAAGGCGCGGCGCGCATCCTCTCGAGTGGCTGAAATTGCCATCGGCGGAACTGCTGGAAACGTTTTTGCGGGCAGCGGCAGGGAAGGCGCAGATTCTGACCATCGCCCCGGAACTGCCGGACGCTATGTCGTGCATCGATGCGGCGCGCAAGGCCGGGATGGTGGTGGCGCTCGGGCATACGGACGCCACCTACGAACAAGCGCGCGCGGCGATCGCTCATGGCGCGCGGCATGCCGTGCACGTTTACAACGCGATGCGGCCTTTCTCGCACCGTGATGGCGGGGTGATCGGCGCGGTGCTGACCTCGCCCGAAGTGAGCGCGGAATTGATCGCCGACGGCGTGCACGTGGATGAAGCGGCCATGAAGCTGCTCCTGCAGGCGAAGGGTGCGGGCGGCGTCATCCTGGTGAGCGACGGGATTTCCGCGACGGGCATGCCCGATGGTCGCTACATGCTCGGAAAATTGGAAGTCACCGTAACCCACGGCGTGTGCAGAAACGCCGAAGGCAAGTTGGCGGGCAGCACACTGACACTGGACCGCGCGCTGCGAAATATCGTGGCGCTGAGCGTATCTCTGCCGGACACCGTGAGAATGTTGACCTTGAATCCCGCCTCGCTCCTCGGAGTCGAATTCAAGAAAGGCTCGTTGCGAGTTGGCGCGGACGCGGATGTTTTGTTGCTCGATGAAAGATTACATCTGGCGGGCGTTTGGGCGCGGGGAGTGGCCGTGCATTAGCAAGCAGGAAAATCTGCGCAGAATCAAGGATTGAGAGGGATATGGAGTTCCGAGGCGAGCAGTTCGGGATCGAAGGGGCTGCAGGCAAAGTAGCGGCCGCCGACTTCCAGCGTGGGCACTGTACGCTTGCCGTGATTCGCCTGGACCACGATTTCTTCCGCTGATTCGTCTTCTTCGATGTTGACCTCGCGGTACTCCACGCCGCGTTCCTTCAAAAAAGTTTTTGCGCGGCGGCAATCGGGGCACCAGGCTGTCGTGTAGATGGTAATGGGTTCCATGATCTAGTCCCGCGAGATTAGATGAGCCTGGCGTAGTTTTGGTCGCAGACCGGCGTTCCCCGCGGAAAGCGGGCTGCCTCATCGCGAATTCACGGCTGCGCCGCGATATTTCCGGGCAACCTGGATACGAATCACAGCGCGCTGGAGAGCTACGCTCGCGCGGTCCCAATCGATATTGGGATCCCCGGAGGCGAGGTGCTTTTCGGCGCGGGCGCGGGCGGCTTCCGCGCGGGCCAGATCGATTTCCGCGGCAAATTCGGCGGTCTCCGCAAGGAGCGTAACGCGATCGGGCAGCACTTCGGCAAACCCGCGGATAATCGCGAGATGCGCCGATTCCTTGCCGCTGCTGTCGTGATAACTGAGCTCACCGATGCCCAGTTCGGTCATCAGCGGCGCGTGCCCCGGCAGGATGCCCAGGTAGCCCTCCGCGCCGGGGAGCTGCACTTCCGCGACGCTCTGGCGGAGCAACTGCTTCTCCGGCGTGACGACGATGAGCTCGATGGCTTCCGCAGGCATCTTCGTGTTCAAGCACTCGCCTTCATCTTTTCGGACTTCGCCAGGGCTTCCTCGATTGTGCCCACCATGTAAAACGCCTGCTCCGGAATGTCGTCGTACTTCCCTTCGACGATTTCCTTGAAGCTGCGCACGGTGTCTTCGATCTTGACGTACTTGCCTTCCAGGCCGGTGAACTGCGCGGCCACAAACATCGGCTGCGAGAGGAACTTTTCGATCTTGCGCGCGCGGGCG
>WNFB01005179.1_pt1 | contig 11635 bp, 8 predicted proteins | sample 5400501 | NCBI WGS metagenome assembly WNFB01 (sample SAMN13153341, study PRJNA577476) | soil metagenome | isolation source: 200 cm saprolite under Douglas fir tree site 2 hole 1 | place: USA:California | collected 2015-04-18 | reverse complement strand
CCGCTCGGGACCGCCATCGACGCCTTCAGCACCGACCGCGACGTCGACCGCATGCTGGTCGTCATGAATCTCTATCCGCTGCGGGCGCGGCTGCCGCGCAACCTCGCCGGGGTCGAGGATCGCATGCACGAATTGAGCTTCGGCAACCGCGTGCGCCAGGACCACGACTCGGCGCGGCGCATCAATGCGCTGGTCGAGACCATCGACGAGCTGGCGGAGAAAATCGCGCCCGACGATCGCAGCGGCTGGCTGAACGCGCGCCTCGACGAGGCGCGTCGCTACAAGGTCATCGACTGCATCGTCAACATCGACATGCAGGACCCTATCGCCACGCTCGTTCCCGCCGCCCAGAATCCGGCCGACGACAAGGACGGCATGCGCGATTTCTCTCCGGAAACCGTGTCCCGACGGCGCCGGGACGGGAACAAGTTCGCGCACGACATTCTGCGGCCGGCGTTCGAGAACCGGTTTCGCGCGGCGGATGCGGCGGCTGCACCCGCCGCCGATGCCGGGCGATCCCGGAGCGACGCCGTCGGAGCAGGAAATGCGGCAACAGGCGAGGGAGACACGACAAAATAGCAGCGGGCAAGCCGGAGGCTTGCCCGCCGAGCTCAAAGGTCCGCTCTCGACAACACGAAGCCTTCATGAACTCGGGTCGCCGTCGGAGGTGCGCACAACCGACGGAACCGATCGTCTCGAGGCAGCTTCCTGTCACCAGGGAGAAACGCGACGAGCTGACGAGGATCATAGATGCCGCCGGCCGGGAATCAATCGGCATGCGGTCGCATCGACTGTGGAAAGTGGGAATCAAATATGGCGACCAGGATCTCGCGTTCCGTCTACGCCGACATGTTCGGCCCCACCACCGGCGACCGCGTGCGGCTTGCCGACACCGACATCATCATCGAGGTGGAGAAGGATTTCACCACCTACGGCGAAGAGGTGAAATTCGGCGGCGGCAAGGTGATCCGCGACGGCATGGGCCAGAGCCAGGCCACCCGCCGGCAGGGCGCCGTCGACACCGTCATCACCAACGCGCTGATCCTCGACCACTGGGGCATCGTCAAGGCCGACGTCGGGCTCAAGGGCGACCGCATCGCGGCGATCGGCAAGGCCGGAAATCCCGACGTCCAGCCCGGCGTGACCATCGTCATCGGCCCCGGCACCGAGGTGATCGCGGGCGAGGGCAAGATCCTCACCGCCGGCGGCTTCGACACCCACATCCACTTCATCTGCCCGCAGCAGGTGGAGGAGGCGCTGATGGCGGGCGTCACCTCGATGCTCGGCGGCGGCACCGGCCCGGCGCACGGCACCTTCGCCACCACCTGCACGCCGGGGCCGTGGCACATCGGCCGCATGATCCAGGCCGCCGACGGCCTGCCGATGAACCTCGGCTTCGCCGGCAAGGGCAACGCCTCGCGGCCGGCGGCGCTGCGGGAGATGGTCGAGGCCGGCGCCTGCGCGCTCAAGCTGCACGAGGACTGGGGCACGACGCCGGCGGCGATCGACTGCTGCCTGTCGGTGGCGGACGATTACGACGTGCAGGTGATGATTCACACCGATACCCTCAACGAATCCGGCTTCGTCGAGGACACCATCGCGGCGTTCGAGGGCCGCACCATCCACGCCTTCCATACCGAGGGCGCCGGCGGCGGCCATGCGCCCGACATCATCAAGGTGGCGGGCCTCGAGAACGTGCTGCCGTCCTCGACCAATCCGACGCGGCCGTTCACCCGGAACACCATCGACGAGCATCTCGACATGCTGATGGTGTGCCACCATCTCGACCCGTCGATCGCCGAGGATCTGGCGTTCGCGGAGAGCCGCATCCGCCAGGAGACCATCGCCGCCGAGGACATCCTGCACGACATCGGCGCGCTCTCGATGATGTCGTCGGACAGCCAGGCCATGGGGCGGATCGGCGAGGTGATCATCCGCACCTGGCAGACCGCGGACAAGATGAAGCGGCAGCGCGGCCGGTTCAGGGAGGAGAAGGGCGACAACGACAACGTCCGCGCCAAGCGCTACGTCGCCAAATACACCATCAATCCGGCGATCGCCCACGGCGTGTCGAAGCACGTCGGCTCGGTCGAGAAGGGCAAGCTCGCCGATCTGGTGCTGTGGTCGCCCGCGTTCTTCGGGGTCAAGCCGGACTGCATCATCAAGGGCGGCAGCATCGTCGCGGCGCCGATGGGCGATCCCAACGCCTCGATCCCAACCCCGCAGCCCGTGCACTACCGGCCGATGTTCGGCGCTTTCGGCAAGGCGCTCGCGGCCTCCTCGCTGGTGTTCGTGTCGAAGGCCGCGCTCAAGCGCGGGGTGCGCGGCAAGCTCGGCGTCGACAAGCAATTCGTCGCCGTCGAGAATACCCGCGGCGGCATCTCCAAGAAGAGCATGGTGCACAACGACGCCACGCCCAGGATCGAGGTCGATCCGGAAACCTACGAGGTGCGCGCCGACGGCGAGCTCCTGACCTGCGCGCCGGCCGAGGTGCTGCCGATGGCGCAGCGGTATTTCCTGTTCTAGAATGCCGGCATGTCCGACACCAAAACCAAAGCGCCGCCGAACACGCTCTACGAGACTGACTTTTACGCTTGGACGCAAGAGCAGGCGCGCCTCTTGCGCGAGCGCCGTTTTGACGATCTCGACCTGGACAACCTGGTGGATGAGGTGGAGAGCGTGGGATCCTCGGAAAAGAGGGAAATTCGAAATCGCCTGAAGATCCTGCTTACCCATTTGCTGAAGTGGAAATTCCAACCCGGCCTGCGCGGTAACAGCTGGCGCAGGACCATTCGCGAGCAGCGCGACACCCTCGCGGAAATCGTTCAGAGCAGTCCGAGCCTGCGGGCATACGTTTTGGAGAGAATACATATCTGCTACATCGGAGCCACCGTCGCCGCGTCCGAGGAAACTGGTGTGGCAATCGGAATCTTTCCGGAGAAATGTCCGTTCTCGGCGGATGAGATGCTCGATTTCGAATTCTTTCCGGAAGACCCCCGAAACGAGTAACCGATGCGCCGCGCTTGTTCGATCGCACCCATGGCCGAGGTCGACAGCCCTCGCGTCATCGACCGCGTCGTGCTCGACGCCGACGAGCGTCACCGCCGCCGCATCACGCTGACCGGCGAGCGCGGCACCCGATTTCTGCTCGATCTCCCGCAGGCGACGGCGTTGCGCGACGGCGACGGCCTCGTGCTCGACGACGGCTCGATCGTGCGGGTCGCCGGCAAGCCCGAGCTGCTCGTCGAGATCGCGGCCGCGAGCGCGCACGATCTGGCGCGGCTCGCCTGGCACATCGGCAATCGCCACGCCGACCTGCAGGTGATCGGCGATCGGCTGCGCATCCGCCGCGATCACGTGCTCGAGGACATGCTGCGCGGATTGGGCGCCCGGCTCACGCCGATCGAGGCGCCGTTCGATCCGGAGCCCGGCGCCTATGGACACCCGCATCACGATCATGGCTCGTGAAGAAAGCGATGCGCTTCCCGCGAGCGCGCTCTACCGGTTGATGGCCTGGCTTTCGCCGGCCTATCCGATCGGCGCATTCTCCTATTCCAGCGGCATCGAGTGGGCGGTCGAGGCCGGCGATATCGTCGATGCGGCGACGCTCGAACGCTGGCTGGCGGTCGTGATCGCCGACGGCAGCGGCTTCTGCGACGCGGTGTTTCTGGCGCACGCCCATCGCGCGGCGGCCGACGACGCCGGGCTGCGCGCGGTCGCCGAGCTCGCCGCGGCCTTCGCGCCGTCGAAGGAGCGCCACCTCGAGACCACAGCCCAGGGCCGCGCCTTCCTCGAGGTGACGCGCGCGGTGTGGCCCGCGCCCGCGCTCGACCGGCTGGCGGCGATTTGCGACGGCACGGTCGCGCTGCCGGTCGCTGTCGGCGTCGCGAGCGCGGGGCACGCGCTGCCGCTCGCGCCGACGCTGCGCGCCTATCTCCACGCACTTGCGGCGAATCTCATCTCTGCGGCGGTGCGCCTCGTGCCGCTCGGGCAGACCGACGGCCAGCGCGTCCTCGCCGCGCTCGAGCCGGTGGTGGCAGCGACGGCGCAGCGCGCGCTCTCGACCTCGCTCGACGACGTCGGCGGCGCCGCCTTGCGCGCCGACCTCGCCGGCATGCGCCACGAGACCCAGTATACCCGGTTGTTCAGATCATGACGGCGAGCCCGCACGGCCCGCTCCGCGTCGGCATCGGCGGTCCGGTCGGCTCGGGCAAGACCGCGCTGATGGATGCGCTGTGCAAGGCGTTGCGCGGCCGCTACGAGATCGCGGCGATCACCAACGACATCTACACCAAATGGGACGCCGAATATCTCGTGCGCTCGGGGGCGCTCGCGCCCGAGCGCATCGCCGGGGTGGAGACCGGCGGCTGTCCGCACACCGCGATCCGCGAGGACGCCTCGATCAACCTCGCCGCGGTCGCCGATATGCGAAAGAAGTTTCCCGCCCTCGACCTCGTGTTGATCGAGTCCGGCGGCGACAATCTGGCCGCCACCTTCTCGCCCGAGCTCGCCGATCTCACGATCTACGTCATCGACGTCGCCGCCGGCGACAAGATCCCTTCGAAGGGCGGCCCCGGCATCACGCGCTCCGATCTGCTCGTGATCAACAAGATCGATCTCGCGCCCCACGTCGGCGCCTCGCTCGAGGTGATGGAGCGCGATGCCGCCCGCATGCGCGGCGCGCGGCCGTTCGTGCTCAGCAACCTGCGCGCGGGAACCGGCGTCGACGCGGTCGTCCGCTTCATCGAGGAGAAGGGCGGCCTGCGAACGGGGTAAGAGGAATCGCCGGCCGAACATTGCCGAACGGTGTGTAGGGTCACGTCGTCGGCAGCGCGACCTCGATGTTCAGGTACTCGTCGACCTCGGCGCGCTGCTCGGGATAGAGCACCGTGGTGGACGTCGTCTCCTCGATGACCGCGGGTCCCGCGATCCGCATGCCGGGCTCGAGGTCGCCGCGACGGAACACCGGTACGTCGCAGGCATCGGTCGCGCTGAAATAGGCCGGTCTCGATTCCCGCGGCTTCGCTTGCGCCGACGCCTTGCCGAAGCGCTTCATCGCGGGCTTCGGGATGAGCCCGACCGCCGTGACCTCGAAATTGACGATCTCGACCGCCTCGGCCTGCGCCATGTGGCCGTAGCGGCGCCGGTGCGCCTCGTGAAACCGCCGGACGAGATCGGCGAGATCGTCCGCGCCGGCGAGGCTCGGCACCGGCACCGATACTTCGTAGGACTGGCCGCGGTAGCGCATGCCGGCCTGCCGCCGCGTGAGCAGGCGCTGGCGCGGGAACTCTTCGTGCAGCAGGTCCGCGAGCGCCGCCGCTTCCATCTCGGCATAGATCGCATCGAGCTCGGCCGCGGTCGCGCCCTCGACCGGCGTGATGCGGGTGAGGCTGCGCGCCTGCTGCACGTCGGTCGTCAGCATGCCGTGGGCGCTGAAGGCACCGGGGTCGCGCGGGATCAGAATGCGGGCGATGCCGAGCTCGCCCGCGATCATGCCGGCGATGGTCGGTCCCATGCCGCCGAACGGCAGCAGGGTGAACTCGCGCGGATCGTAGCCGCGCTCGACCGTGATCGTGCGCATCGCCGCCATCACATTGGTGGCGAGCACGCGCAGAATGCCGAAAGCCGCCTCGGTCGGCGTCATTCCGAGCGGCTCGGCTATGCGGGTCACCACCGCCGCGCGCGCCTGCTCGCGCGCGATCGGCATCGCGCCGTCGAGCAGCGCGGTCGGATTGAGGTGGCCAAGGAGGACGAGCGCGTCGGTCAGCGTCGGCTCGGCGCCGCCGCGGCCGTAGCACGCCGGGCCCGGGTCGGCGCCGGCGCTCCGCGGCCCGACCTTGAGAACGCCGCCATGCTGCACCGAGGCGATGCTGCCGCCGCCGGCTCCGATCGTCTCGATGTCGACGGTATGGGTGCGCAGCGGATGGCGCGCGACCGCCAGCTCGGACTTGAACAGGGGCGCGCCGGGCAGCACCGCCATGTCCGAGCTGGTGCCGCCGGTGTCGAAGGTGATGAGGTCGGCGATGCCCTTCACGTCGCCGAGATGGCGGCCGCCGATGACGCCGGCGACCGGTCCGGACATCACGGTCTTGATCGGCGTCGGCGCCAGCATGCGCGCGCTCGCCGCCCCACCGTCCGATTTCATCATCAGGGCGCGCGAGCGCGGAAAATACCGCAGCGACAACTCCTCGAGCGTGCGCAGGTAGCGCGCGACCGGCGGCCCGATATGGGCGTTGGCGACGGTCGTCGCCGTGCGCTCGTACTCGCGCCATTCCGGGTTCACTTCGTGCGACAGCGAGACGGTGAGTCCGGGCGCCAGCGCGCGAACGATGTCGGCCGCCGCCCGCTCGTGGGCGGGATTGGCATAGGCGAACAAGAGGCACACCGCGACCGCCTCGACGCCTTGCGCGACGAGCTGGCGGGCGGCGTCGGCGACGTCCTCCGCCGCCAGCGGCTCGACCACCTCGCCCTGCGTGCCGATCCGCTCGCGCACCTCGAAGATGCGGTCGCGGGTGAGCAGCATCTTCGGCGCGGGGGCGAAGATGTTGAACACCGCCTCGCCGCGCCATTGCCGCCCGATCTCGTAGACGTCGCGGAACCCGCGCGTCGTGATGAGGCCCACCCGCGACCCCTTGCCTTCGATGAGCGTGTTCAGCGCCACGGTCGAGCCGTGCAGGATCAGCGCGACCGAATCCGCGCCGAAGTCGCGCGCGAGATCTTTCGCGATGCCTTCCATCACGGCGGCGGGGTCGGCCGGATCGGAAATATATTTGCGGACCGCGACGAGCTCGCCTCGATCCTCGTCGAAGGCGGTGACGTCGGTGAAGGTGCCGCCGACGTCGATGCCGACGCGCAGTTTCATGGGCCGGTCTTTTCCCGCCGCAGCCGCGCGGTCGACTCGGCATCGATGGCGAGATCGGGCCCGATCACGACGCCGTAGTCGTCACGCGCGGACCGCGGCGAAACGTAGCCGCGCGCGACGTCGTCGCGCACCCGGGCGGGCTCGCGTCGGCGGGGATCGCCCCAGCCGCCGCCGCCCGCGAATTCGACCGAGAGGAGGTCGCCGCGCCGCAGCCGCAGGCCCGCGACCTTCGACGTGAGCGCGCGTTCCGCCGCGCCGCCGGGGTTGAGCACCGCCTGCGAGGGGCGCGCCGGCTTGGCGCCGAAGATGCCGGGGGAGGAAAACTTGAAGCGGTCCATGCGCAGATTGACGGTGGTCTCGTCCGCCAGGATTCGCCATTGCCGGCGCACCCCGAGGCCGCCGCGGAACGTCCCGGGCCCGCCGGAGTCGGCCGCCAGCTCGTAGCGCTCGACCCGCACCGGGAACTCGGTCTCGATCGCCTCGACCGGCGTGTTCATCACGTTGACGACGAGCTCGTCCATGGCGCTCACCCCGTCGCCGTCGGGACGCGCGCCGGTGCCGCCGGTGAGGATTTCGTATTGCGAGTACCAGCGGCCCGACTGCGGAAGGCGGCCGGCGCTGGAGAGCGATCCGCCCGCCGCGCTGCCCGGCGCCGGCACGCGTCCCGGCACGGCCTGCGCGAGCACGCGCATGATGACCGAGGTCAGCACCTGGCTCGGCCGCACGTACATGTTCACCGGCGCGGGGAAGCGCGGATTGATGAGCGAGCCTTCCGGCGGATACGACACCCGCACCGGGCGCGACAAGCCGTCGTTCACCGGCAGCGCGGGGATGAAGATCATCTTCACCAGGCATTCGATGAAATTGCGGGAGACGCAGGGCCGCAGATTGATGGGTCCGCGCGCTTGCGCGTCGCTGTCGAGGATGAAGTGCAGCGTGTCGCCCTCGACCTCGAGCGACGCCGCGATCCGATGCGGCTTCTCGAGATCGACGCCATCGTCGTCGAGGTGATCGGTCTGCGGCCCGTAGCGGCCGTCCGGCACCTTGGCGATTTCCCGGCGCAGCTCGCTCTCGCAGATCTCCATCCAGCGCCGCCAGCAGGCGAGCACGCGGTCGACGCCGTATTTGCCGATGAGCTCGGCGAGCTTGGCGAGCCCGTAGCTGTTGGTGTTGACCTGCGCCTTGATGTCGCCCCAGGTGACCTCGGGGGTGCGGGTATTGGCGCAGATCAACGCTTCCACGTCGCCGTTGAGCTCGCCGCGCCGGAGAATCTTCAACGGCGGGATCAGCAGGCCTTCCTGGAACAGATCGGTGGCGTCGCCGCTGTTGGTGCCGGGCACCTTGCCGCCGAGGTCCGGCTTGTGCGCGATGTTGCCGATGAAGGCCACGAGCCGCTCGCCCGCGAATGTCGGCGAGATCACGGCGACGTCGGTCGCGTGGTTCTGGCAGGCCTGATAGGGATGGTTGACGATGAAGGCGTCGCCGGGCTCGATCGCGTCGCGGAAGCGCCGGCGGATCTCGTTCACCTGCGCGGCGAGCGGCCCGATGTGCAGCGGCTGCGGAATGCCCTGCGCCACCATGCGGCCGTCGCCGTCGAAGATGGCGAAGGTGAAGTCCTGGCTCTCCTTGATGATGGTGGAATAGCCGGTGCGCAGCATGTTGAGCGTGAGCTCGCGGGCGATCTGCAGCGTCGACTGATAGATGACTTCGAGGTCGATGGCGTTCACGGCGAGTCTCTCAGCACTCGTAGGGTGGGCAAAGGCGCGGCCAAGAACTCAGCTCGCGCCACGGAACGGTCACAGCGCCGTGCCCACGCGTGGCGTTCACCGAGGGTTCGGCCTGCAAGTAACTCGACGCGTGGGCAAAATCGTGCGCGTGCAGTGCCCACGCGGCGACGGTACGACAGACGATTTTGCCCACCCTACGGCCTCATCGGATAGGTCTTCTCCAGCTGCGCGAAATAGCCCTCACGCTTGAGCGCCTCGATGACGCCGAGATCGAGATGATCCATCGGATCGCGGCTGCCGATATCGGTGCCGATCGCGACGAGCTGCTCGAGCACGTTCTTCGCGCCGTCGATCGACGGCGCCGCGTCGCGCGGCATCAGGCGCCGGAAGTCCCGGTAGGTGGCGTCGATGACCTTGGCGTCGTTGGTCTTGAACTTCTGCGCGATCACCTCCTTCGCCTTGCCCTCGTCGGAGAGCGCGAGATAGGCGCCGGCGACATAGGCCCGCACGAAACGCGCGAGGGTGTCGCGATTACTTTTGAGATAACCGCTGGTCACCACCACCGAATCGAAGATCCACGGCGTCCCGGCGGCGGCGAGATCGACGATCGGATGGAAGCCGCGCTCCTTGGCGAGCGTGATCGCCGGCTCGATCAGGGGCGCGACGTCGATGCGGCCGGCGACCAGCGCCGCGAAGCGCTGGGAGCTGCCGCCGATCTGGGAAACGGTGACGTCCGCCCGGGCAAGCCCGAGCTCCTTGAGCAGGATGCTGATGGCGATGTCGGTCTCGGAGCCGAAGGTGCTGATGCCGAAGGTCTTGCCCTTGAGCTCGCGCCGGTCGACCGCGGCCTTGGCGAACATGGTGATCGGGATGGTGTTGCAGGTCGAGGTGACGAGGCGGAGGTCGGCGCCCTGCCTGTTGGCGAGCACGGCGGGCGCCAGCCCCACATGCATGGCCTGGATCTCGCCGGACAGCAGTACCTGCAGGCCGCGGGTGCCGCCCTCCATGTTGATGACCTCGACCTTGAGCCCTTCCTTCTCGTAGAAGCCGCCGGCCTCGCCCATCCAGACCGGGAAGATCGTCACCACCGGCGCCGAGATGCCGATCTTGAACGGCTTGAGCTCGGCCGCCTGGGCGCCCGGCGCGGCGACGGCCAGCGCCAAGCCCAGCCAGATCATCCGTGTGAAGGCGTTCATCATGGTCTCTCCATGCGAGCTCGGTTGTCCGATGCCGTAGGTTGGGTCGAGCGCAGCGAGACCCAACGCACATGCCGTCGAAGGATGTTGTTGGGTCTCGCGCAAGAGCGCTCGACCCAACCTACGATCTCTGTCCGATCCGCGTGGGCACGGCGCTGCACCGTCCGCGTGGCGAGACCTGCATCCTTGGCCGCGCCTTTGCCCACCCTACACGGCTCGGCGGTCGTCGTCCTCTTCACGATGTCAAACGTCGTCCTCTTCACGATGTCAAACAGCCCGGCGAATAGCGCGATGCCGTAGCGATGCCGTAGCGATGCCGTAGGTTGGGTCGAGCGCAGCGAGACCCAACACCCCGCGCCGGTCGCGCGATGTTGGGTCTCGCGCCTTAAGCGCGTTTACGCGCGTCGCGACGCGCTATGGCGCTCGACCCAACCTACGAATCTGTTCGTTACCTCTTGTCCGCTACGTCATCCTCGTCCTCTCCCTTCCCTTGCCTCGGCGCATCGCGCCGGATGGTTTCGTTTCCACCCCGGTCGAGGGGGTGGGGAGCGCCGGCAGGCGCTGCGGGTGCTGCGAGGCACCCGGTTCGCGTGCCATGACCGGCACGCAGGCGCTTGTGAGGCGCCTTGCGTTCCCAGCGACGGGGACGCTCGCCTCGCGGCGCTCCACCGTGGCGATTTCTGGCCCGGGCCCGTGCTCGCCGTTGTCCGGCATTCCCTCCGGGATCGTGCGGCGACCTTGTTCGCAGCACGGGTCATCGTTACCCGAAGGAGCGGGTCTCCTGGGCCTCCCGCGGCGCGATAGCCAACCCCGCCGGGGACGCCACGCCTCGCTCCGCCTTTCAGGATCGCCTCTAGAAGCGCCCCTCGATGAGCGAGGCTGATGCGGGGTCGAAGCCGCAGCCCGGATGGATGTCGGTCGCATTGGAGCAACCTTATCCGCTCATTCCTGCGCAAGCGGGAATCCAGGACCTCTGCTGAGCCTTGCTCATCTCGTTCTGGTTCCCCGCTTTCGCGGGGACGAGCGGATTGTGGTCCGAGGATCGCGGGTCAGGAAGCGGCCTCGCCGGGGTCGACACCCCGCCGGTTGCGGGCGCCTTTGACGTCGTCCTCGATCAGCCCCCAGATGCGGTCCTCGATGGCGTGGAAGCGCGCCTCGCGCTTCAAGCCGAGCGCGCGCGGGCGCTCGATCGCGACCGGGATCTCGTCCTTGACCCGGCCCGGCCGGCCGGAGAACACCACGACCCGGTCGGCCAGATAGATCGCCTCGTCGATCTGGTGGGTCACGAACAGCACGGTCTTCCTCGCCTGCAGCCAGATCCGCAAGAGCTCCTCCTGCATCAGCTCGCGGGTCTGCGCGTCGAGCGAGGCGAACGGCTCGTCCATCAGCAGGATCTTCGGGTCGACGGCGAGCGCGCGCGCGAGATTCACCCGTTGCTGCATGCCGCCGGAGAGCTCATGGGGATAATGCTGCTCGAAGCCGGCAAGCCCGACCAGGTCGATGAAGCGCGCCGCGCGTTTTCTGCCCTCGCGCGCGCCGATCCCGAGGCATTCGAGCCCATAGGCCACGTTGCCGAGCACCGTCCGCCACGGCAGCAGCGAGGCGTCCTGGAACACCACCGCGCGGTCGGGTCCGGGCCTGGCGACGACTTCCCCGTCGACCAGGATGCGGCCGGCGCTGGCGGGAACGAGGCCGTCGACGACCGACAGGAAGGTCGTCTTGCCGCAGCCAGACGGCCCGACGATGGCGACGAATTCGCCGTCCATGATCTTCAGGTTCACGCCGGCGAGCGCGGTCAGCCGCGTATTGGTGCGGGGCTGGACATAATCGAGCCGGATGTCCCGCGCTTC
>WNFB01005178.1_pt1 | contig 11635 bp, 13 predicted proteins | sample 5400501 | NCBI WGS metagenome assembly WNFB01 (sample SAMN13153341, study PRJNA577476) | soil metagenome | isolation source: 200 cm saprolite under Douglas fir tree site 2 hole 1 | place: USA:California | collected 2015-04-18 | reverse complement strand
ACGGATTGCCGCGGTGATCAGCAACAACCCTGCGGCAAGGGGCATCGACATCGCACGCAGCTTCGGCGTGGACACTGCGGTGATCGATCACCGGGAGTTCCCGGATCGCGCGAGTTTCGATGCCGCGCTCGCCGACAAGGCAGATTCGTACCGTCCCGACCTGCTGGTGCTGGCGGGATTCATGCGCATACTTACCGAGGGTTTCGTCAAGCGCTTTGGGGGCCGGATCATGAATATCCATCCATCCCTGCTTCCCGCGTTTCCGGGTGTGGACACGCACGGGCGCGCGTTGCAGGAAGGCGTCAAAATTCATGGCTGCACGGTCCACTTCGTCACCCCCGAGCTCGACCATGGTCCGATCATCATGCAGGCCGCAGTGCCGGTGCTGCCCGGCGATGACGAGGAACGCCTCGCTGCGCGCGTGCTCGAGCAGGAACACCGCATCTACCCCCAGGCAATCCGCTGGTTCCTCGACGGCAAACTCAAGCCGGAAGGCAACCGCGTCACGGTGAGCGAAGGCCGCAGCATTCCGGACGCATTGGTCTGCCCCTGAAAGCGATGAAACACGTCACTTTACTGGTTTTCTTCCTGCTGGCAGGTCCGTTGGCTGCCGCGCAGCCGCCGCAAAAGGTGCAGATCGACTATGCAGTGACTTCCGGCTCGATGCCATTGGGCGAGGGCCACGATTTTCTCGAGCACGACGGCAAGAAGTACTCCGTGGTGAGCGAAACCAAGACGGTTGGGGTGGCTGCGCTTTTCTACAAGCTCAACATTCGACGCGAAAGCCGGGGTTCGCTCACGGCCAGCGGTCTGCGGCCGATGCAATTCGAGGAGAACAACAGCCGCAAGCCCAGGCGTGCCGCTGATTTCGACTGGGATGCCGGGCAAGTCAAACTCACCGACGGCGACGAGATTGAAACCGCGCCGCTGCGGGCCAACACTTTCGACCCCACCAGCCTGCCCTACGCTTTTGCATTCGCGCAGTCGAACCAGGAAAGCATGAAGGTATTTGTCGCCGATGGCAGGCGTGTGACCGACTACGAGTACAGAATCATCGGCAAGGAGACGCTCAAGACACCGCTTGGCCAAATGGAAACGTTGCACTTCCAGAAAGTGCGGGAGGCCGATGACAAGCGTGGGCTCGAATTCTGGCTTTCGGTGGAGCACCACTTTCTTCCCGTCAAGATTCGCTACGTCGAAAAGAACGGCACCATGTTTGATTCCACCGTCACCAGCATCACTTACCAATAGATGCAGCTCACGGCGGCATTAATTAAGGCGGCCGCGGCCGCCGTGGATCTGGTGCTGCCGCTGGCGCACCCGGCCGATGCGGTCCTGCGCAATTTTTTCAGCGCCAATCGCGAACTCGGCAGCCATGGCCGCGCCTTCGTCGCTGAAACGGTTTTCACTCTGCTTCGCCACAAGCGGTTGCTCGAGAGCCTGATTGCGCACCCCACCCCGCGCAAGCTGGTGTTGGGGTCGTTGCTCAAGCTGCAGGGTTACAGCCTAGGTCAACTCGAACCCCTGCTCAAGGCTGAAGATCGCGACTGGGCCGTTCAACTGAAGTCCGCTGATGTGGAATCGCTGCCTCCGGCAGTCAGGCTGAGCCTCCCCAACTGGCTGTACGAGCGTCTTGTCGCCGAGTATGCGGAGCAGGAGGCAGTCGCCTTCGGTCGCGCCGCGCTCAAGTCCGCCCCGCTGGACCTGCGGGTCAATACGCTGCTGGCGGATCGGGACCGGGTGCTCGAGGAACTCCGCGCCAGTGGGTTCGCTGCCGAGCCGACACACTGGTCTCCGATCGGCATCCGGCTTGCCGGCAAACCCGCCATCAACCGCCACCCTTCGTTCACCCGCGGAGCGGTCGAGGTTCAGGACGAGGGCAGCCAGTTGCTCGGATACCTGGTCGCGCCGAAGCGGCGCGAAATGGTGGTGGATTTCTGTGCCGGGGCGGGCGGCAAGACCCTCATGATGTGCTCACTGATGCAGTCGGCGGGGCGCCTGTACGCACTCGACGTTTCAGAGAAGCGGCTGAACAATCTCAAACCGCGGCTCAAGCGTTCCGGACTTTCCAACGTGCACCCGCAACTGATCCAAGGGGAGAATGACATCAAAGTGAAACGCCTCGCCGGCAAGATCGATCGAGTGCTGGTCGATGCGCCCTGCAGCGGGCTCGGCACGCTAAGGCGCAACCCCGACCTCAAATGGCGCCAGTCGCCCGAGGCGCTGGTGGAACTCAGCGCCAAGCAGCGCGCGATCCTGAACGGCGCCGCGGTGCTCCTTAAACCCGGCGGGCGCCTGGTTTACGCGACCTGCAGTGTGCTGCCGGAGGAGAACCAGGCCATCATCGAGCAGTTCCTCGGCACCCATGCGGACTTCCAACTGGTGAGCTGCCAGGAGGTTCTGGACGAGCAGCGGATCGCGCTCGAAAGCGGCGTGTTTCTGGAATTGCGCCCGCAACGGCACGACACCGACGCATTCTTCGCCGCGGTACTTGAGCGGCGTCCTCGCCCGAAATGAAGCGCACGCGCCCAGTTCGGCTTTACGGACTTTTGCTTGCGCTCCTGCTTCTGGCGCAGCCGGCCCGCGGCTTTGAAGCATCGGACATTGTTTCCGGAACCGGCACCATCGAGTATGCGTTTACCCCGGGCGATGATGCTGCGGGTCTGATCGTGCGCGCTATCGAGGGCGCACGTTTCCAGATTCTGGTGCAGCGTTCAGCTTCACGCACGCGGAGATTGCCGGCGCGCTGATTCGCGCCGAACGCCGCGGTGTGGACGTGAAGGTCATCGCCGATGCGGAGCAGATCGAGCTCATCGATCACAACGTGATTCCGCAACTGGTCGAAGCCGGGATACCCGTATTCACAGACGCGGAGCACACCGCCGCCCACAACAAAGTCATGGTGATCGACGCCGGCGCGAAAGCACCGGTCCTGATCACCGGCAGCTTTAATTTTACCCACGCCGCCCAGTTCCGCAACGCCGAGAATCTGCTGGTGTTTCGCGGAAATCATGAACTCACGCGCGCCACCTGGACAACTGGATGCGCCACCTCAAGCACTCCACCCGGTTTCGACGCGGCAACGGGAAGTGACGTAGAATCCCGCCGGAAACCGTGATGAAGAATCAGTCCGAAATCAGTCGTCTGCTGACCGGTCTTTTCGAGGACCTGCAGCAGGGAGTGATCCTCTGGCAGGTCGTCGTCATCACATTGTCGCTGCTTGCCGCCTGGCATCTCGCCCGCAGGTTGCGCAAAGGTCTGCTCCCAGTAGCCGGTACCGACCTCGAAGGCACCCTGAGAATCAGCGTAGGCGGGATGAACCGTGAGATCTTCCCGGTAACCGCGCTCCTGATCCTTCTGGCCGGCCGCTGGATACTCCACTATTTCCAAGCGGTGCACCTCCTCAACATCGCCATTCCCCTGGTACTTGCGATGGTGATCATTCGCGGCGTGGTCTACCTGCTGAGGCACACGTTCAATCCCGGCGGGGCACTGCGGTCCTGGGAAATGGCGGTCACATGGATCGTCTGGCTGGGGGTAGCACTTTACCTGACCGGGATGCTTCCGGAGATTGGCAGGTTCCTCGAGGACACGTCCTTCCGCGTCGGCACCCAGCGTGTCTCACTTGCGATGGTGCTTACCGCGCTGCTGACGGTCGTGCTCACGCTTCTGGCCGCGCTTTGGATCGGGCGCATGATTGAGACGCGGATCATGACCTTGCAAGATCTCGAGATCAATCTTCGATTCGCGTTCGCCAAGATTATCCGCAGTGTCCTGGTGGTCACCGCGGTGCTCATTGCTCTGCCGATCGTCGGTATCGACATCACGGTGTTGTCGCTGTTCGGCGGGGCGGTGGGCGTGGGGATCGGCTTCGGTCTGCAGAAAGTCGCATCCAACTACATCAGCGGTTTCACCATACTGCTTGACCGTTCGGTGAGCCCCGGTGACCTGGTCACAGTCGAGGGTTTCTACGGCGAGGTGACCAAACTCACCGCGCGCTGCATCGTAGTGCGCGGGCAGGATGGCACCGAAGCGATCATCCCAAACGAGAAGGTGGTCACTTCGACGGTGATCAATCATTCCTACTCCAACCGCCGGGTGCTGATGCGCATCCCGGTCCAGATCAGCTACAACAGCAACCTCGAAACGGCGATGAAGCTGATGTTGGAAGCTGCCCGTTCCCATCCGCGGGTGCTGAAGGAGCCCGAGCCAGCGGCTCTGCTGACCTCATTCGCAGACGACGGCATCAAGCTGGAACTCATGACCTGGATCGAGGACCCGGAGCGCGGAAAATCGAATCTGCAGTCGGACCTGAACTTGGCGCTCTATAAGAGCTTTGCCACCAACGGCATCGAGATGCCCTTCCCGCAGCGTGACGTCCGCATCGTCGGAACAGTTCAAGCTGCCGTCCGATCAACTCAAGAACCAATCAGATAGCCGAACTTTCGCTACATATCAGCGAAATTGAACGGAGTTTTCCGCCTTATGAAGGTTAAATCCGCCGCTGTTTCCGACGGGACGTTACAAATTGATGCTTGCAGGGCGCAAGGGATGCTGTAAAATCCTCATTATCTTCATGATTATGTGGGGTTAACTGCATGAATCTGAACAGGTTTACGGACCTGCCCAGTTGGGCTGGCGGGCTGATCGACCTTCCCTGGTGGGGTTATGTGGTCGTGGCGCTCGTTTTCACCCATATCACTATCGCATCGGTGACCATTTATCTGCACCGGCACTCGGCGCATCGTGCACTCGACCTCCACCCTGCTGTAGCGCATTTTTTCCGCCTGTGGTTGTGGCTGACCACCGGCATGTCGACCAAGGCATGGACCGCAATTCACCGGAAGCACCATGCCAAGTGCGAAACCGAAGAAGATCCGCATAGTCCGCAAGTGCTTACACTCAAGAGGGTTCTGCTCGAGGGCGGAGAGCTGTATCGGAAGGAAGCGAAAAACCAGGACACTTTGGACAAGTACGGGCACGGTACCCCGGAAGACTGGATCGAGCGTAACGTCTATTCCGGGAGCGATAAAGGTGGCGTAGCGCTGATGCTGATCGTCAACATCCTGCTGTTCGGACCGATCGGAATAACGATCTGGGCAGTGCAGATGCTATGGATCCCGGTGACCGCCGCAGGCGTGATCAACGGTGTCGGACATTACTACGGCTACCGCAACTTCCAGGTGGAAGACGCCAGCACCAACATCGTGCCCTGGGGCATCCTGATCGGCGGAGAGGAATTGCATAACAATCACCATGCCTATGCTTCCTCCGCGCGGCTGTCCAACAAGTGGTACGAGTTCGATATCGGCTGGCTATACATCCGCCTCATGGAGATCATCGGTCTGGCCAAGGTCAAGAAACTCGCCCCTACCGTGAAGATCGCAACCGGCAAGGTCCGGTGCGACCTGCAGACGCTGCAGGCAGTGATCACCCATCGTTACGACGTGTTGGCACGCTTCACCCGTCTGGTGAAGGCCACCTGCACCGACGAACTGCGCAAAATTCGCGAGCGCCGGCCCGGCCATACCATTGATCTGCAGAGCGTCAAGCGCTGGCTGCATCTCGACGCCAAGCTGGTTCCTGCCAAGGAGAAGGCCGTATTGGAAGAAGTGCTGAAAACCAGCAAGATTCTCGACACCGTTTACACGATGCGCCAGGAACTGGTCATGCTGTGGCAACGCTCTACCGCAACCAGGGAACAGTTGCTGTCGCAACTCGAGGACTGGTGCCATCGTGCCGAGAGAAGCGGCATCGCGCCGCTACGCGAGTTCTCGCTGACGCTGCGCCGTTACGCATAAAGATCGACATACGAAAAAAAGCCCGCGCAAGCGGGCTTTTTTATTCCTGCAACGAAGGGCCAGCTACTTGAGCTTCGTTTCCTTGTAGAGCACGTGTTTGCGTGCCACCGGATCGAATTTCTTCATTTCTATCTTGTCCGGCGTGGTGCGCTTGTTCTTGGTGGTGGTATAGAAGTGTCCGGTGCCCGCGGACGACTCAAGTTTGATCTTCTCTCGCATATCGTCTTTTCTCCTGCCTCAGATCTTATTGCCGCGCGCGCGCATTTCCGCCAGCACCACGTCAATACCCTTCTTGTCGATGGTGCGCAGGCCGGCCTGGCTCAAACGCAGGCTCACCCAGCGGTTCTGGCTCTCGACCCAGAGGCGGCGGTACTGCAGGTTGGGCAGGAAACGGCGCTTGGTCTTGTTGTTGGCGTGGGACACATGGTTCCCGCCCATCGGCTTCTTGCCGGTGACTTCACAAACTCTCGCCATGATGGCTTCTCCAGCTTCGTTCCGGGTGAAGCTGCCGAGCGCAGCCCCGCTAAATTCTAAGGAGCGCGCTTTATAGCACACTTCCGGCAACCTGCTCAACCTCCACAGACGGCCCGGTCGCCTAGAGCAACCCGCGTTCGGCGAAGGATAGGGCCGCGCCGCGCCCGATGACGAAATGGTCGAGCACCCGGACATCCACCAGAGCCAGTGCCTGCTTCAGCGCCTGGGTGAGGGTTTCGTCAGCATGACTGGGCTCCGCCACGCCGGATGGGTGGTTGTGCGCAAAGATGACGCCGGCCGCGTTGTGATAGAGCGCCCGCCTCACCACTTCCCGGGGAAAAACACTGGTCTGGGTCAGCGTTCCGGAGAACAATTCCTCGACCTCGATGACCCGGTTCTGGGCGTCGAGAAACAGGCCCACGAAGACTTCCACCGGCCGATTCTGAAGTTGCAGCCGCAGAAAATCGCGCACTGCCTTGGGCGAACTGAGGTTGATTCCGGCCTTCATGTCCTCGACCAGCGCACGCCGCGCCATTTCTATCGCAGCCTGCAACTGCACATACTTGGCGTCTCCCAGACCGGGTACGGAACAGAAGCCCTCACGGCTGGCTGCGATCAATTGTCCCAGCGAGCCAAATCGAACGAGCAGTTCGCGCGCAAGGTCGACCGCGCTCTTGCCCTTCACCCCCGTGCGCAAGAAGATCGCGAGCAGTTCGGCGTCAGAAAGGCCGCCCGGCCCCTTGGCCAGCAATTTCTCCCGCGGTCTGTCGTCTGCCGGCCAGTCGGTGATCGCCATCTACCGCTCCCTCCGCACTTTTGTATTTACCAACAACAGTTTACACTGCCGATCCGGAAAGTCCGGTAGGCTATGGAAATGACCGAACTCAGCAATAAGCAGATCCTCCTGGGGGTCACTGGTGGCATTGCCGCCTACAAGTCGGCGGAACTGCTGCGCGAACTGCAGCACCAGGGCGCAGACGTGCAAGTCATCATGACCGAATCGGCGTGCCGGTTCGTTACCCCGGTGACCATGCAGGCGCTGTCGGGCAAGCCGGTGTTCACCGACATGTGGGACAGCCGGACGCCAAACGGCATGCCCCATATCGAGTTGTCGCGCGATCGAGACGTCATCGTGGTCGCTCCCGCGACTGCCGGCTTCATCGCCAAGCTGGTACACGGCGCCGCAGACGATTTATTGTCCACGCTTTGCCTGGCGCGCGAGTGCCCGCTGATGGTGGCGCCGGCGATGAACCGGCAGATGTGGGAAAACCCCGCCACCCAGCGCAACATTGCGCAACTGCGTCAGGATGGCATCGTCGTGCTCGGGCCCGATTCCGGCGACCAAGCCTGCGGGGAAACGGGGATGGGCCGCATGCTCGAACCGTCGGATCTGGCCCGCGCAATCGCCGCCTGGTTCCAGCCCAAGCTGCTTGCCGGCACGCACGTGCTGATCACCGCCGGACCGACCTTCGAAGCGATCGACCCGGTGCGAGGCATCACCAACCGCAGCTCGGGAAAAATGGGCTATGCCGTCGCGCGCGCCGCATTGGAGGCCGGTGCACAAGTCACGCTGATCTCTGGCCCGGTATCGTTGGAGGCACCGTCATCCGCGCAACTGGTCCGCGTCGAGACGGCGCGGCAGATGCTCGACGCCGTAAACGCGCATGTCGGCAACTGTGACATCTTCGTCGGCGTCGCCGCGGTGGCCGACTATCACGTCGGCAATCGCAAACAGCAGAAGATCAAAAAAAACGGTGCAGTCCCGACGCTGGAACTGGTGCCCAATCCAGACATCATCGAAGCGGTTGCCGGGCGCCCCAACCCTCCGTTCTGCGTCGGCTTCGCCGCCGAGAGCGAAAATCTTGAGCAGAACGCGGAAGCCAAGCGCCGCCGCAAGAAGTTGCCTTTGCTCGCGGCGAATCTTGCACAGGCTGCAATCGGCGCCGACGACAACGAACTGGTGTTGTTCGACGACGATGGGGTTCACCGACTGGCGCGGGCATCGAAACTCGAACTGGCGCGCACCCTGATCCGCCATATCGCCAAACTTTACCGCCCACGCAAAACGCCGGTTACGGCCTAGGCGTCCCGCCAAACAACAAGAAGGTTTCATGCGCACCATCGACGTCAGGATTCTTGACGCGCGCCTGCGCGATCGGCTTCCCGCCTACGCAACCTCCGGATCCGCCGGTCTCGATCTGCGCGCCTGCATCGACGCACCGATCGAGTTCAAGCCGGGGCAGACCGAATTGATCCCCTCGGGCCTGGCGATCCATCTGGATGATCCCGGACTCGCCGCCGTGGTCCTGCCGCGCTCGGGCCTCGGCCACAAACACGGCATCGTGCTCGGCAATCTGGTCGGCTTGATAGATTCAGACTATCAGGGCCAGATTCTCGTCTCGGTATGGAATCGTGGATCGAGTGTCTTTACTCTCAACCCGATGGAGCGCATCGCCCAATTGGCTGTGGTGCCGGTAGTGCAGGTGGGCTTCAATATCGTGGAACAGTTCGAAGCAAGCGCACGCGGAGCCGGGGGCTTCGGCAGTACAGGCAAGCGCTGACCGGACTCGCGACGACCGCAAGAAAAAAGCCGGCTTGCGCCGGCTTTTTCTTTCTAGCGAACGGCAGCTCTGTGCCGCATTGCTCCCGGTCAGTTCGTGGTCGGAAATACCGGTAGGTCATTGCCCTTGTTCAGCTTCGGGTCGGGAACCTCCCCCGCCGCAATGCGGCGTTTCTCCTCCCAGCGCAGGAATGTAATCACGCTGAGAATTTCTTCCTGGGACATGGTCGTTCCGAAGGCTCCCATCGTGCCTCCCAGCGATCTGGGAACGCCGACCGCGATCGTGACGTAAATCTCGGCGTTGGTGTTACCGGTGTACTTGAAGACACCGCAGCTCAGGCACGGGCCCTTGCCGCCGTGGCCGTCGCCGCCATGACAGAAGGAGCAGCGCTGCGCGTACTTGGCCCTGCCCTGTTGTACGATTTCCATGTTGTTCGTCGGCACTTCCATATCGTTTTCATTGGCCTTGTGCTGTGCCGCCGCGGGTTGAACTGCGGTCCCCAGGCCAAGGGCGAGCGCCACAACGGCCAACGCGGCCCACTGCCCGAGAAACGCCTTGAGTTTCGAACCAACCATATCGAACAAACCTCCATGAAAATTGCTTATGAAAACGGCGGGTAAAACGGCACGCCGTAGCTCTCGACGATCTGCTTCATCCTGCCGTTGGAAAGCAGTTCTGCAATGCCGTCGTTAATAAACTCCATTAGCGCCTTGTCCTGTTTGCGCACTACGAAATTCAGGTTCCAGCGCTGTTCGGCTTCCGGCACGTAACCGTCGACCATGCGAAACGTGACCTTCGGATATTCGCGACGCGCCACCGCAATCGCAGTGGCCCACACCAGGCTCGCGTCGAGCTCGCCCTTGGCCATGCTTTCCATGATACGGCGGTTGTCCAGGAACAAATCTCTGGGTACCCCGTTGGTGAACAGGTAGTCGTCGATCGGCGTGGACATGGGAACGCCCACTTTGATATTGGCCTTCTTCAGTTCGGCAATGCTCTTCATGCCCTCTGCCTTGCCCTGGACCACCAGCACGTAGCCCAGACCCAGGTAGGGTTTGGTGAAGGCCAGTTGCCCCATGAGCATGTCATCGTCGCCGTCGCCGCTATCGGAAAGCCCGAGAAACACGTCACAGCGCTTCTTCAGGATCGAATTGCGGAATGCCCTCGACGTGCCGCCGCGCGTACCCGTATCGGCCCAGTACATCTCCAACGACATGCCGCCGCGCTTGGCAATATCGCGAATTATCTCAATGTCGAAACCCGGCGGGTCGATGTTTTGCGCCGCGTAGGGGAAATTGTAGGGGTCGGCACAGGCAATCAGCTTACCCTTGGCTTTTGAGCGTTCGAGCGTGTCGGCAATTTCATCGGGATCGGTCACCTGCGCACGGACCGCGACCGCGGCCAGGATCAACAGCAGGGCGAGCCCTGATAGTGTCAGCAACTTACGCACTTTGAACTCCTTGATAATCTGTCAGGTCGTTCCCCTTTTCATTGCGTTAACGCTCTCGAGGCTTTGTCAGTTTACCCCGATGCCGGGGCGCAGCGGTCTTCGCCGTTGTCTGAACAAAAAATAAGGGAGGGCAGTTCCTTTGCCCCCCCTTGATACAGCTGTCAGTGCAAATTACTGCTTCGGCGCTTCCTGCTCAATGTCACTCTACAGTAAACACCATCAGGCCGCCGCCCTTCTGATTCTTCTTGAGATACTCACCGTAGAACAGAGGCCAGATGCCGCCGCCGCCCGCACCGTAAACGACGGCAACGTACTGCTTGCCATCCGGTCCGGTGAAGGAAGTCGGATTGCCGTGCACCCCGGAACCGACCTGGAACGACCACAGGTGTTCGCCAGTTTCGTCGTTCACAGCGTTGACATTACCTTCCGGATCACCGTAGAACACCAGGCCGCCGGCGGTGGCCAGAATGCCGCTCGTTGCCGGATAGCTCTGGGACTTTTGCCAGCCCAGTTTTCCGGTAGCCGCGTCATAGCCCTTGATCGCGCCCGCGCCCGCGTTGAAGGTGATGACCTTCGCGCCCAGGTACCACTCGCCGCGCTTCCATTCCATCTTCTTGGCCTGGAGATCCATCGCGAAGTCGTACACCGGCACGTAAACCATCTTGGTGCGGTGGCTGTAAGCCATCGGGTGCCATTCCTTGCCACCGTCAAGTGACGGAGCAATATCGGTAGTCACCTTGTCGTACACCACATCCTTTTCAGGATAGTTGTAGATCGGCTTGCAGTTGTTGGCAGGGGTGATCGGCTTGGTCCAGTTCACGCGCTGCAATGCGGTGACCCACACGCATTTGTGCTCGTTGCCGGCCTTGCTCTTCGAGGTATTGACGCGGTCGATACCGTACAGGTGGCCGTTGCGCGAGCCATGGAGCCACAGCTTCTTGCCGCCGACGTCGACCAGGATCATCTCGTTCACGCCGTCGTAATCGTAGGGATCATTGGGCGTGTAGTTGAAATAACTCCTGATCTTGCCGGTGTCCGGATCGAGCACCAGGTTGCTGTTGGTGAACAGGTTGTCGCCGACACGCACATGGCGGTCGAAGTCAGGACCAGGGTTGCCAACCGGCCAGTACAGGGTGTTGGTTTCCTTGTCGTAGGCACCGGTAATCCAGGCAGAGCCGCCACCGTATTTCCAGGACTCGCCAGGCCAGGTATCGTTACCAGGCTCGCCGGGTCCGGGGATGGTGAAGGTCTTCCAGACGGGGGCGCCGGTGTCGGCGTCGATTGCCGCGATCCAGCCGCGCACGCCGTACTCGGCACCGGCAGTACCGAAGATGATTTTGCCGCGCAGC
>WNFB01005176.1_pt1 | contig 11638 bp, 9 predicted proteins | sample 5400501 | NCBI WGS metagenome assembly WNFB01 (sample SAMN13153341, study PRJNA577476) | soil metagenome | isolation source: 200 cm saprolite under Douglas fir tree site 2 hole 1 | place: USA:California | collected 2015-04-18 | reverse complement strand
CAGCCGACCTGCGAGGATACGCAAAGCGTGCCGCGGTCGGTCTCCGGAATATAGACGCACTCCACCTCATGGGCTTTTTCGACACGATCGCCGCTCGGCAGGCGCAGCAGCCACTTGCGGGTGCCGTCATTGGAAACCTGCTCGGCGACCACCTCGGGCCGCGCGACCGTGAAATGGGAATCGAGCTGCGCACGCATTTCCCTGGAAATGCTGGTCATCTCGTCGAATTTCTTCGCGCCGCGGACATAGATCCAGTGCCACAGCTGCTGCACCCGCATCTTGCGCTGCGCCGGAGCGACACCGATGGCGCCGAGCTGTTCGGCGATCTCCGCACGCGACAGTCCGACCAGCGAGGGTTTTGCCGGCGGCACGTAGGTTTCGAGCGCGATCTTTTCCAGGGGCGGGTTTGCGCCGGAACCGGCTTCGATTGAAATGCTAGTCATTGTCTCGTTCATCGAACATCAGATAGGCCTTCCACGGTCAGCTGGAAAGCCACCAAATGCGTCAATCTAGACGTGAAAGCCGCCCAGAGCCTCGTTTCGATAGAATCGAACCGGGGCTCTAAATTCTTGATTTGACGCGTTTTCTTGACGCGGACCGGTTTCCACCCCCGGATCAAGTCCGAGGGCATGCTTCGTTTAAAAACGCGCTAGAGTGGGATGACTTTTCTTCAAATCGTCATCCCGCTCTATCTTTTTGTTTGAGCATGATCTTTTCGGAAAACCGGTACCCACTTTTCCGGATCATGCCCTAGCGCTTGCAATCCTGCGCCAGTTTGTCGAGCGCCTGGGAAAGCCCCTTCAGCGAGAACGTGTCCGTGGTCTCGGTGCCCTTCGCCGACACGCCCTTGACGGTGGCATCGGCGGCCTTGCGCATGGCATCCACCATCCGCTCTTCCTCGGCGGCGTTCTTGATCCAGATGCCATCGCCCTGGGTATACATCGCGTAAGAGGCGCCGCCGACCTCCAGCGTCGATTCCGAGCCTGGCTTCAGCGCGTAGCCGATCATGATCGAGACTTCGTTAACGACTTTTTCGGCCGGACGCGTCGAGACGAACGCATAGGCCGGGTCGCGCGGACGGTTCGGCGGATTGGTTTTCGAGGAGGAGGGCTTGGCAAGCGCGAAGCACACCTTCTTACCGTTCGGCATCGCGGTGTAAGCCCCCCAGGTGCCGAACTGGCCGATCAGTGTCGGCTCGGCACCGCCTGCAACAGCAGCGGCGGACTTGGCTTCCGATTTTGCTTCGGGTTTGGAAGACGTCGGCTTGGTCGCATTTTTCGACGAGGCACCCTGTGCCTGCGCGGAAATCACGGCCCCGCACACCAGCACACTCGCCGCCAGAGTTGTCAGCATTTGCCCCACGGACATGATCCAGCGTGGCTCCCTCATCATTGTGACTGGAAGATGGCCCGATAGCCCGTTGTCCCGTGGCGGATGGATACCCGGGAAATTTCCTTTTGGGAAGGCAAGTTAGCGATCTCTGAAGCGGCACGTCCGGATTTCCGGCGCGCCCGCATGCGGCGCTGGTCGTTTTCAGCTTTTCGACCGCGCCGACCGCTGCTTTTCCCACTGCGCGTCGCTCCATTGCAGCAGGTCCTCGGCGCCGGAACCGCGTAAATGCGCGCCGCCATCCTGCACCACCATCTCGCCGTTGATGTAGCCAGCCGAATCGGAAATCAGGAAACTCGCCAGATCGGCAAGCTCGCGGTGTTCGCCGACCCGACCGAGCGGATTTCTGGAGGCCCACCCTTCATCGCGGCCTTCGGGCCGAAGCTGACCCGATGCACCCGCCGTCGGAAACGCTCCGGGCGCAATCGCGACCGTGCGGATGCCCTTGGGTCCCCACTCCACCGCGAGGCTTTTGGTCATCGCGAGAATGGCGGACTTCGCCATGGCGGAGGGCACCGTGAAGGCGCGGCCGGTGATGGTCGAGGTCGAAAGGATGCTGAGCACCACTCCCTCGTGTCCTGCCTCGATCCAGCGCTTGCCCGCACCGAGCGTGCAGTACATCGCGCCGTGCAGCGTCGGCGCGAGGATCGCATCCGCGGCACGAAACGACAGCTGCTCGGTCTGCGCGATGAAGGTCGCGGCGGCATTGTTGACCAGCACGTCGAGCGGCACGTCGCCCCAGATCGCGTCCATCATGGCATCGACGGCAGCACCTTCGCGGATGTCGCATCTGATCGCAGTTACCTTGCCGGCGAAATCGCCGCGCATCTGCGCGGCTGTCGCCTCCAGCAGTTCAAGGCGCCGGCCGCAGATGATCAGTTCGGCGCCGAGCTCGACGAAGCGGCGTCCCATCGCCGCGCCCAGCCCGGAGCCGCCGCCGGTGACCAATATCCGCTTTCCCGCCAACAGGCCTTTTTCAAACATCGGTCGATCCTTTGCCCATTACTCCGGTCATTCCGGACCAGCGCGTAGCGCTGGATCCTGAATCCAGAGGTTAGTGATCCTGTAAACTCGAGATTCCCCGATGTGCAATTGCACATCTGAGGTTCGCGCGGAGCCTGTCATCGGGCCGCGCTTTGCGCGGACCCTTTGGCGCTCCCCGGAATGACGTAAAATTCTCTGCCTCCTCGGCATGAGGATCGGGCGTCCGAATCAGATTGTAGCCCGGCTCCAAATCCGGCAAGAAGCGTCCAGCCCGGTATCCATCGCCCATTCCCAGGTGTGTCCATGAAAGCCATTCTCTGCTCGCAATATTGCGGTCCCGACGAACTTGTACTGGCCGATGTGCCCGATCCGGTGGCCGAAGCCGGGCAGGCGGTGATCGCCATCAAGTCGGCGGCGCTGAATTTCTTCGACCTCTTGATGATCCAGGGCAAGTACCAGATCAAGCCGCCGTTTCCGTTTTCGCCGGCGGCAGAGGTCGCGGGCGTGATTGAAAGCGTCGGCGCCGGCGTCACCGACCTCAAAGTCGGCGACCGCGTGGTGGCGTCGTGCGGCCACAACGGCGCCCGCGAAAAGATCGCGCTGCCGGCGAATACCATCGTCAAAATTCCCGACAATCTGGATTTCGATCGAGCCGCCGGCATCATCATCATCTACGGCACCGCACTGCATGCGCTGGAAGATCGCGCCAGCCTCAAGCCTGGCGAGACCATGGCGGTGCTTGGCGCGGCCGGCGGGACCGGCTTGGCGGCATGTGAACTCGGCAAACTGATGGGCCTGAAAGTGATCGCCTGCGCATCATCGGACGAAAAGCTCGAATTCGCCAAAGCGCACGGCGCCGAACTCGGATTGAACTACGCCACGGAAGACCTCAAGGAGGGCTTGCGGCGGCTGACGGGCGGCAAGGGCGTCGATATCATTTTCGACCCCGTCGGCGGCAGCTATGCCGAGGCTGCGCTGCGTTCGATCGCATGGGAAGGCCGCTTTCTCGTGATTGGATTTGCCGCCGGCGAGATTCCGAAGATGCCGCTCAATCTCGCGCTCTTGAAAGGCTGCGATATCCGCGGCGTGTTCTGGGGCGCCTGGGCGCGGCTCAATGCGGAGAAAAACCGCGCCAATCTGCAAAAGCTGGTGAAGTGGACCGCAGAAGGCAAAATCTCTTCGCACGTCGACCGGACGTTCCCGCTGGCGCAAACCGCCGATGCGTTGAAGGTGCTCGCCGGTCGGAAAGCGATGGGTAAGGTGATCCTGCATCCCTGAGTGGATCGGCTGGTCATAATTACGCGGGGGCTGCGAATATTTTGGGCAAAACGTCCAAATTCTTGAATGATTTGCCGATTTCGTCCGAATAAAACCAAGATATTTCCCAATTCACGCTGTCGATTGCCGCCTTTTGGACGAATTTACAGAGCGTGCTAAAGGTTCGGTAGTGGGCCGCCGGGGCATCGATAACAAGCAATAGCAAGTTGATGCCAAGGCGGCCAATTGTTGCGTAGTAGCCCGGAGGCATTCACTATGGAGCGGAAGCAAAGGCTCCCCCCTTCCAGAGAACGGAACGTTGAGAGCTTTGACGAAGACGCGAGCGTGATTGAATTCATGTCGTACCGATCCGCGCCACCAATGTCCAAGGGGGGTGTCCGTCCGGACGACGCCATGCCGCTCTTCCTCTCCGATCCTGAAGCAGAAGAAGAAGAGGCACCCAGACGGCCGAGTTTCGGGAGGATCCGGGATCACGAGGATGACGAGCCGCCGCGAGTTCTCAAGTCGTCGATCGCGCCGCGCATCATCAAGGTCGGTATTTTTGCGATATCGGCGGCGGCAATCATCGCTGCGATCTTATCCGTTCAGAATCCGCTTGACCTGTTCACAAACGCCAAAGCCTCGCTCACCAGCTCGTCGGGCGGGCAACCTGCCGCCATACCGTCCGCCACCGCACAACTGAGACCCGCTCCGGAACCTGTCGTCGCCGCACGAACGGCGAGCGCAGACCCGGCGGCGCAGGAAATTCAACCGAACCTTGGCGCTCGGGCCTCGTCACCGACCGCAAAGGGCGGGCCGACACGCGACGAAATCGCTTCTGCTTTTAGAACCGCCCGTCAGGACCAACCTGAAGTCCGTCTGCCCCCCGCGGCCGTCGCTCCTCCTCCTACGGCCGCGCCTCCCGCGGCCGCTCCAGCCGCCGTTGCTGCTCTTCCCCCTGCCGCCGCTTTTCCGCCTCCCACCGCCGACCTTCCCGCCGCGGCGGCTCCGACCGCAAAACGGCTCGCCGCCGACGAACTGGCGGCCCTGCTGAAGAGGGCCAAGGGTTTGATCGCGATAGGCGACTTCGCGCCCGCTCGACTGTTGCTGAAACGGGCCGCGGACGCGCAAGAGGCAAGCGCCGCACTCCTGCTGGCTCAGACCTACGATCCAGCCGTGCTTGGGAAGCAGGATATGCGAAGCATCACTCCCGATCCGGCGAAAGCCCGCGAGTGGTACCTGAAAGCCGCCCAGTACGGATCGGTGGATGCGCAGCAGCGCCTCAGCCAAATGCAAAATTAGCCTTTACAATTCGGGGAACACCATGAAGCGCTTACTTGGACTGGCGATCGTCGCCATGATGATGGCTTGTGGCTTCGCGGCCCTGGCCGAAGAAGCCACGTATGATCCGGGCAAGATCAGCGCCAGCCTCAAGGCGATCTTCCAGTTCGGATCGGTGGATACCAAGAAGGCCCTGAACGCCAACACGGTGACGCTGATCACCGGCACCATCGGCGGCACTTATGTGCAGTTCGGCGCGGACCTTTCTTCCGTGCTCGACGATGGTAACAAACTGCGGGTGCTTCCCATCGTCGGACGCGGTTCCGTGCAAAGCATCGCCGACATCCTGTTCCTGCAGGGCGTCGATATCGGCGTCGTGCGCGCCGACTCGCTCGACTATCTCGAGAAGAAGGGCATTGCCCACGACCTTAGGAAGCAGTTGACCTACGTCACCAAGCTGTACAACGAGGAAATGCAGGTCATCGCCCCGGTGGCGGTCCGCAACCTGCGGGACCTCGACGGCAAGAGAGTCAGCGTCGACCTCCCCGATGGCAGCACTTTCGTGACCGCACTGGCCGTGTTCGAGCGGCTCGGCCTCCAGGCGAACAATTTCGCCTATATCGAGCAGCGCATCGCGATGGAGAAATTGAAGAAGGGCGAGCTCGACGCCGTGATCGTCGTCGGTGGCAAGCCGTACAAATCCGTCAGCAACTTCGTCAACGACGGAGGCCGGTTCCACCTGGTTACGGTCGATTACGACAGGCCGCTGCAGGGCGACTATCTGCCCGCGACCATGACGTCGAAGGATTATCCGAACCTGATCAAGGAAGGGGAATCGGTTGACACCATCGCGGTTCCCGCGGTGCTAGCCGCCTATAATTGGGCACCCAACACCGACCGCTATCGGAAGCTCTCCCTGTTCGTGGATGCTTTCTTCACGAAGTTCCCGACCCTCCAGAATCCGCCCTTCCATCCGAAGTGGAAGGAGGTGTCGCTGTCGGCTCCGCTTCCCGGTTGGCAGCGCTTGCCCAGCGCCAAGCAGTGGCTGGATCAGCACGGCATCGAGCCCGTCGCGCGGAACCGGTTCGAGGAATTTCCGGCGCAGACCGCCGCTCCTGCGGCAGGCGTTAGGCCGGCCGCTGCCGCAGCGGGAAATCTGAGGCAGGCCCCAGCGGCCGCAGCCCCCGCCCCTGCTGCGGCGGCAAGGCCGCAGACGGCGGCCGAGCAGGAAGCCTTGTTCAAGCAATTCCAGGCATGGGAAGCCGAGCGGAATGCCTCGGCGCAGGCTCGCCCCGCGCCGCAACTGCCGCGATAGGTTTTATGCGGGAGTGATCCCGAGTCGGAGGAATATTCCGGCTCGCCGATCGCTCTCGATGAACCACCGTCACTCCGATGGTTCAGCCGTCTCGATCCCCCGCTTCAACGCGGCGCGGGCGGCTTCGCGATGCTCCGGCGTGATGTGGGTGGCGACCATCCGGATCGCGGTCGCCAGTACCGCGGCGTCGTCGGTGAAGCCGAGCACCGGCAGCATGTCCGGGATGAAATCGAACGGCAGGATGAAATAGGCGATGGCGCCGAGCAGCGCCGCCTGCACATGGCGCGGTGTCTGCTTGTCGAACGCGCAATAATAGGCCGCCAGCAAGTCCTCGGCGAACGGGAGCCTGGCGACGACCCGCTTCAGCTTGATCCAGAAGCGCCTGCGCACGCTTTCGCGGTCTTTCGCCAGCCTGTCGGCCGGCTCAAATCCCACGGTATGTTCGGATGCCATCACTTAAGGCTCCCTCGAGATGCGCGGTCAGTCGCCTCGGCCGCCGCCTCCAGAGTTGGGGATGTGGCGCCGCCGCCGCAAGATTGCGCCTCGCTCAGGCGACGCCGAGCTGCTTTGCGATGGTATTCATCGCCTTTGCAAGATCGATGTCGAGGGCGGTGACGCCGCCGGCGTCATGGGTCGCCAGAACCACCTCCACCGTCTTGTAGACATTGCGCCATTCGGGGTGATGATCGTTCTTTTCAGCCACTAACGCGGCGCGGCACATGAACCCGAACGCTTCGTTGAAATCCTTGAAGGCAAAGTTCCGCGCAATTGCCTCGCGTCCGGGCGTCTCGGTCCACCCTGGCAACCCCTGCAGCGCCGATTTTCGCGCCTCCGCCGACAGCCGTTCCGCCATGATCGCCTCCTGTTTCACACCTGCTTTACCCTAACACCAACCGCCCCCCTGGGATCCACACTACATCGAGGCGGCAAAGCCTGCCGCTAACCATGACGCAGATGTAACCCTGCGCCGAAGGGAAATTTGCTACAACGCCGGTCTAACCGCATTGGCAAGATGAAATTGAGCATCAAACGCTTGTTTGCGAGATCGATGACCGGGGGCCTCGACCTTGTCGGGCCGACCCTGCCGTCGCCGCGTTCGGCGAAGCAGAAGATGATGTTCATCACCCTGGCGGGGATCCTCGCCGTGGTGGGCACGCTCGCAGGCGGTTACTATTTTGCGATGCGGCCGGTGACCCTGCGGATTGCAGTCGGTCCAACCAACAGCGATGACATCAAAGTGGTCCAGGCGCTGACCCAGGCCTTTTCCCATGCCCACGGTCAGGTCCGTTTGCACCCGACGCAGACCGACGGCGCCGCCGCGAGCGCCCAGGCACTTGCCGAAGGCAAGGCCGATCTCGCGATCATCCGCGGCGATCTCGATGTGCCGAAAAATGCCCAGGCCGTGGCAACGCTGCGCAAGAACGTGGCGGTGCTATGGGTTCCTCCGGCCGCCAAGGGCAAAGGCAAGAAAGCCGGTTCGAAGATCACGAAGATTGCGCAGCTCTCCGGACACCGGATCGGCGTGATCGGGCGCACCCCGGCCAATGTCAATCTGCTCAAGGTGATCCTGCAGCAATACGGTGTGGATCCGAACAAGGTCGATATCGTTCAGTTCCCGGCTGGCGAATCCGCGGACGCCATCCGCAACCAGAAGGCGGATGCCTATCTCGCCGCCGGACCGGTCAACAGCAAGATTACCGCCGATGCGATCGCGGCATCGACACGCGACGGCGGCACGCCGACCTTTCTCGCGATCGATTCGGCCGAGGCGATCGCGCAAAACCACCCGATGTACGAATCCGCCGAAATCCCCGCCGGGGCGTTCGGCGGCGCGCCCGGCAGGCCGGACGAAGAGGTGAAGACGATCAGCTTCGCCCATCATATCGTTGCACGGAAAGGTCTGTCGGAAGCGACCGTCGCCGCCTTTACCCGGCAGTTGTTTGCGATCAGGCAGGCGGTGATGGCGGAATTCCCGCTGGCGGCGAAGATCGAGACACCCGACACCGACAAGGACGCCGTGATCCCCGTGCATCCGGGTGCGGCGGCCTACGTCGACGGTGAGGAAAAAACCTTCCTGGACCGCTACAGCGATTTCATCTGGTGGGGGCTGATGGGTCTGTCTGCGATGGGCTCGGCCGGCGCGTGGTTCGCGGGCTATCTGAAAAAGGATGTGCGCAGCAACAACAGTTCATTGCGCGAACGGTTGCTGGACATGCTTGGCGCCGCGCGCCGCAGCGATTCCACCGAAGAGCTCGACCAGATGCAGACCGAGGCGGACGATATCCTTCGCGATACGCTGCAGTGCTTCGAGCACGGCGCCATCGAGGAAGGGGCGTTGACCGCTTTCAATATCGCGCTCGAGCAATTCCACAACGCCGTGGCCGACCGCAAGGCATTGCTGATGAGCCTGCCGCAGAACCTGCAAAGAGCCAACGTCGCGCTGCGCGCCAGCGGCACGCTGTAGAAATCAGCGCACCAGCCGGCGGCAGCCGATCACGATCCCGCTCACCGCGATCGTCAACCCCAGCAGCGACAGCAGCCACACCACGATATCCCACGCCGGACGCCAGGCCAGCAGCCATGGGAAATCGAAGCTGTGCAGCGCGTTGAACAGCCAGCGATAGGAGCGCCCGCTGGAATCGGTGCGGCCCAAAATCTCGCCGCTGCGCGGATCGATGTGAAACCAGGTTTGCGCGGCATCGTCGAAGCCCGCGCGCAGCATCGGCAGCGCGCGCGGCTGGTGGTGCGCATACCAATAAGCATCGTAGCGATCGAGACGCCGCTGCATCGTCATCGCGGCCTGCGGCATCAGCCGGCGCGCGGCCTCGAAAATCATGGCGTCAGACAACGGCGCCGCCATGCCCGTCGCCGGATCGGCGGACGTTTGTTGGCCGCTCCGATCCGCCAGCAGCATCAACGGCTTGCCGCCAAGCCAGGCGAAGCGCGCTTCCACCGCAGCGATCGGTGGGCGCGAAAGGAATTCCCCAGCCATGGTGGGCGCGTCATGGCCGGCATAACGCAGCACCATCTCGCGCGACGGTCCACGGCGGGCGAAGAATTCGCCGGGATCGAGCGACAGCCAGCCGCTGAACATCCAGGTCAGCACGAACACGCCTGCAAAGAATCCCGTGACATGATGCCACGCCATCCAGCCGCGATAGGGCGTGATCCCGCCGCTGGAATAGCGCCGCCGCAGCCGCACGCGCAAAATCCCGATCCAGATGCCGCTGGCCGCCACCAGCATGCAGATGCCCGAGATCCACAACACGACCTGCCGCCACAGCGCACCGCCCTTGCGCAGCACCGTCGGATAGATCCAGTGCGGTATGGATCCGAGCCAGTTCCAGATGCGCTCGGTCCGCGTGGTATCGAGCACGATCTCACCGCTGCGGGAGGAAACGTAGAGCTCCGTGCCATCGGCGTCGCCAAGCGAGACGAGAAAGAACGGCCGCACGGAATCGAATCGCGCCGTGACGCTCCATTGGTCGCGATCAACGCTGCCGGCCAATTGCACGCTCGCCGCGGCAGGATATCGCCGCGCCACCGCCAGCGCCTGTTCGAGCGAGACGCTGTCGATGACGCGGCCATCAACTGCCGAGACCGTTTGCCGCCGGCCATCGCCGTCGAGCAACCGATAGACCGGCTCATCGTTCAGCATGTTCAGCCGCAGATCGCGCGGATAATGCGTGAGCCCGGCGGCCGCCATCGCGCGATCCGGCGTGAGCCGTACCCTGTCCCAGGCGATATCGGGGAGCGCCGCAAGGCGCTCCCCGTCGGTGAGGGTTGGAAACGCCACATACATCATGACGAGACCGGACACGAACCACATCGCGAACAATAGGCACGTCGCAATGCCGATCCATCGGTGGCCGATATACAGCCACCGCCGCAACCGCCGGATCACCGCGCGGCGCGCCATCAGAATTTCACATTGAGCGACAATTCCGCGGTGCGCGGCATGCCGAGCAGCCACTGCGTGGTCGGGCCGCCAGTCGCATAAATCGTGTCAAACAGATTGTAGACCCGCAGCGCCATCGTCGTCTTGGCATCCGGCCTCCACTGCAAGCCGGCATTGACGAGGGTATAGCTCGGGCGCGTCAGCGTGTTGGCGTTATCGGCGAATGTATTTCCGACCATCTGCACGCCGCCATTGACGGACCAGTCCGGCGCAAATGCAAAGGTCAGCCAAATGTTGGAGACGTTCTGGGGGACGTTGACGGGAATGTTGCCGGCGAAGTTGACGGTCCTGGACTGGACAAAATCGTCGTACTTAGCCCGCAACCACGCGGTGTTGGCGTCGATACGCCAGCCGCCAGCCAGCGCAAGACCTGCCGTGGCTTCGATACCGCGCGACGATTGCTGGCCAACTTGCTGGACCTTGGTGGGATCATTGGGATCGGGAGTCAGGAGGTTGTTCTTGACGATTCGGTAGCCGGCCAGCGTCCACTCGCCGCGGCCGCCCCAGAACGATTGCTTGACGCCGATCTCGGCCTGCTTGCCGCTGGCAAGCTGGAAATCCTTGTTCGGCAAAGTCAGCGTGATCAAATTGCCGACTGGATCGACCGCGGTGGAAAATTGTCCGTAGAACGCGAGGTCTTTCACCGGGGTGTAGACCGCGCCGGCGCGCCAGCTCGTTGCCGAGAACGATTTCTCGAAACCGTTCGCCGGCGTGATCAGGTCGGTGCGAGCGATGGCCGGCTGATCCTGCCGCACGCCGCCGACCAGAGAGAACTGATCGGTGACCGACAGCCGATCCTCGGCAAACAGCGCGTACTGATTGGTCACGCTGCTGAATGACGGAACGGTGGCGATGGGGCTGAGAAACAGGCCAGGATCGAAATTGACCGGATTGACCGACGACGCTCCGCTAAAGGGCGAATTGTTGGTGTGGGCAAAATCGATCCGATTGACGTCGAAGCCTGCGACGAATTCGTTCATCATGCCGAGAACATGACCGTGAAAGGTCGCGTCCATCCGATCGCCGGTCTGCTGTTGATTGTGAAAGATCTCGATATAGGATTTGCGGTCGATCAGGCCGGTGACGGGATTCCAGGCGTAGCTCTCGACGTCCTTCCAGTGCCGCTGGCTGTTCAGGTAATACACCACGTTGTGGATCGAGATGGCGTCGGTGACATCCCACTCGGTCTTGAGCTGATTCCAGCTGTCGCGATAGCGGATGTTGCTGTCATTGACGTTGTAGTTCTTGAACCGCAGCGATTCGTCGAGACGGCCATTGACCAGCGGCGTGCCGAAATAGCGCAATGGGCCGCGGTCGCCGTAATCGGTGGACAGCGTCCATGCCAGGGTGTCGCTGGCCTGCACGCGCACCGCGGCGGACACCGCGACGTTCGACGTCTTGTCGCGATCGACCCAGCCATCCGACATGTTACCGATCGCGGTGACCCGGTAGGA
>WNFB01005174.1_pt1 | contig 11641 bp, 12 predicted proteins | sample 5400501 | NCBI WGS metagenome assembly WNFB01 (sample SAMN13153341, study PRJNA577476) | soil metagenome | isolation source: 200 cm saprolite under Douglas fir tree site 2 hole 1 | place: USA:California | collected 2015-04-18 | reverse complement strand
AGAATTTGACCCCGAACTTGCTGAAGTTCGAGGCGGTATAGCCCGCGGCCGGCATGATCAGCATGCACACGTAGAGGAGCGCGTGGTTCACGCGCGCCGCGCTCCGCTCCCAGGCCGGCATCGACTCGGGCAGCGGCGGCGGCGTGTGCGTCAGGCGCCAGACCAGGCGAAACACGATCAGCAGCCCGATCACGAGGCCGGTGGACTTGTGGAAATTGACGAAGACCGTGCGGTCGGGCACGCCGCGCGGGATGAGCTGGAGGTACCAGCCGAACGCGATCTGCCCGAGCACGGCCAGCGCGATCAGCCAATGCAGCGTCATCGCGGTGCGGGTATAGCGCTCTTCCATCGACCCGGCACACTCAGGCGACGATCGCCTTCCATTTCCCCGCGAGCTGCTCCGCGCCGCGCAGCGAAAGGGCGAAGATCGTATAGGTCGGGTTCGAAGCGCCGCTCGTGGGAAAGATCCCCGGCCCGGCAACGAAGAGGTTGGGGATCTCGTGCGACTGGCCGAAGCTGTTGACCACCGAGTTGCCCACGCCCGTGCCCATGATGGTCCCGCCCATCAGGTGGATGGTCGGGATGTTCCCGCGCCCGGACCAGGATTCCTTGGCGCCCGCGGCGGCGGCGATTCTCAGGCCTTCCTCGAAGTTGGCGTTCCATACGCGCGCGACGTCTTCGTCGTAGCTGTGGACGATCCTGCCGAGCGGCATGCCGAACTCGTCCTTGTCGCTCGCCAGCTCGACACGATTCTCCGCGTTGGGCATTTCCTCGCCGAAAGCGTTGATGCGCGCCAGTCCACGCGCGGCGCGCTTCATGAACGCGTGCAGGTCGGCTCCGAACAGGTCGAGCCGGGCATTGGCGAAGCCCCCCAGGTCGCTGGTCTTCAAAGCGGAGCCTGCGACGATAAACGAGCTGCCGAACGCTCCCTTGTGGCTGGTCTTGCCATAGCGGTCGTAGGACATGTATTGCGCACCGGTGGTGCCCATGTGGTTCTCGACGTTCTCGTCGAAGATCCCCCAGGTGCCCGAGGCGTAGTGCGTCATCATGTACTTGCCGACGAGGCCGCTCCTGTTGGCGAGGCCCTTCCGATGGGCGCCGTTCGCCGAATTGAGCAGGATGCGCGGGTTCTGCGCCGACCACGCGGCGAGCACCACGACCCTCGCCGGCTGGAATTGCTTTTCCTTCTTCTGGTCGTAGTACTCCACGCCGGTAACGCGTGTGCCGTTGCCGTTGGTGAGGACGCGCGTGACCGTGCTCCACGGACGCACCTCGACTCCGACCTTTCTCGCATCGCCCAGGTAGGTGACCAGCGGATTTGAGAGCGCGCCGGTCGGGCAGCCGACATGGCACCAGCCGTCGTAGATGCACGCCGGCCGGCCCTTGTATTCGGTCGAGTTCATGCCGACCGCGGCCGGCACCATGCGGATACCGACGGATTCGAAACCTTTCAGCCAGATGTCGCCGTTGCGGAAAGTTTTCATCGGCGGCATCGGGTAGGGAGCGCCCGCCGGCCGCCAGATCTCCTCGGCCTTGGCGTCGCCGGAGACGCCGACGTCGCGCGCCACCTTGTCGTAGTAGGGCGCGAGGTCCTTGTAGTCGATCGGCCAGTCCAGGCCGCGGTTGTGCTCGCTCTTCACCTTGAAGTCGTTCGGCAGCAGGCGCGGGAAATTGGCGAAGTAGTGCAACGCCGCTCCGCCCACGCCCCAGCCCGACTGGTATCCGTAGGAAACCGGGTGCCTGCCCTCGAGCAGGAAGGGCGCGCCGGCGTGCTTGATGCGCCGGCCCCAGAAATCCGAGCTGATCAGATCGGAGAGCTTCCAGTCCGGCCCCTGTTCCAGCACCACCACCTTCTTTCCTGTCTTCGCCAGCACCGCGGCATACACCGAGCCGGACGCACCCGCACCGACGATGACGACATCGACTTTTTCGTTCTTCGCCATGTCACCACCTCTTCTCGGGCGCGATATGCGGCATATAGGGGATGCCGAGGGACTCGTAACCCTCGATAGTTCCGTAGACCACGTCGACCGCGTCGCTGCGCGTCACGAAGTAGACGAACGGCCCGGGCGGTCCCTGCCAGCCGTCGAGCTTGTTCTGGCGCATCAGGTCGACGAACTCGCGCTGCTCCATGCTTTTGAGTTGCGCGAAGCGGCGCCCCTCGCGCGCCTGGCTCGCGCGGTCGACCGCTCCGATCGCCGCCCGGTAGAAGTTCGCAAAAGGGGGCTTGACGTTGAGGATGCGGGCTTCGAGCAGCGCCTCCTCCGGCGGAACCGAAAGCTGCTGATCGATGAAATGCGCGATGCCCGCCGCGCGGGCACCCGGAACCAACGTCTCGCCCAATGCCTCCAGGGTCTCGGCCTCGTCGCCCTTCAGGAGGCGAAAGGGCACGCCCTGGGCGCGGGCCTCGCGCGCGGTCAGGAGAATTTTGGCCCCGCCTACTGTAAACGCGAGCACCCCAAACGCGGTACCGCGGACAAAGTCCCGTCGTTTCATCTCGTGCATGGTGTTCCCCCTCAACAAGATGCCGGCTTGCTACTCCAGATTCGGTCTTTCCTGAGCGCGGATGTCGGCGGTATAAAACTGCCCCGTGGCGAGGAGCGTGATCTTTTTCAAGGCCCCGCCTTTCTTTCCGTCGCGCAGCGGGCTGAAATCGACCGTGACTTTGTCGCCGGGCTTCACTGCCGTCCTCGACCATCCCCCGGCTCGGACCAGATTTCCAGGGCTGGTCATCTCCATCAGCCACATCGTCGGGTCCTCGCCGTCCTTGGCGGTGCCGAAAACGAAGATCGCCACGTGAGGATTGGTCCAATGCACCTCTTTGACGACGCCGGCAATCCTCACGCTCTTGGCGTGGTCGAACATCGTCGTGGAGTGATGGGCCGCAACCGGATAAGCCGCTGCCGCCAGGCCCAGAAAAGCGCACCAGGGAATGATTCCTTTGAGACAAGGCTTCATGTCGGCACTCCTAAGGATCGCGGCTTCATTCAGGGGCAATGCGGTTGCCGCCCACATTGTGCGGCGTGTAAACGAAAACGGCATTGCCGTCCTTGTCGGTCTTTTCGACATGGTAACCCTCGAGGCAAACGCCTTCGACGATGTCGAACTTCCTCGCGCGCTGTCTGAAAAATATCCGCGTCGTCCTCCAGGGTTTGGTCAGAACCTTGGGGGCGATGATCTCAAGATCGACGTGCAATATGTCTTTGTCGGCGAGGTGCATGCGCTCGATGATCCGCATGTCGCCGTTGTTCGGCACGCCCGCGGCCTCGCTGATGGCTATGAAGGCTTGCGGACGAACGCCTACCGTGTCGACGACGAGCGTGTCTCCCTCCCAGTGGCCGATCGAGTGGCCGTGGAAGCTCGGGTCCGGGTCGTCGGGATGGGGACGGCCGTCGGTATAGATCCGGCGCAGCCGGTTGCCGTCGGACTCACCGAGCATCGTGACGCGGCCCGGGGTGAACAGGATTTCCATCGCGTTGTGAGTGACCAGCATCCAGCCAGGCATCGCCTCGGGCAGGCAATTCACGAACAGAGGCGGAGGACGCCCCGCCTTCTCTTCTGCCAGCTGATAGGCGACGAGCGCCGCAGCCTTGGGGGTCCACGGCGGCATATTGGTCCTTGCCTGGGCATCCTGATCGGTGATCTTCGGATTCCATACGCCGCTCCAATCGGGCAGCTTGGCCAAGTCGGCCCAGTCTTTCGCCGCCGGCGGCGGATTGACGACGGGCTTCTCCTTGGCGGGCTCGGCGGCCCGGACGAGCGTGGCAAGAGCCAGGGATGCCAGCAGCATTGCGCGAAGACGGTACCTCATGCGATCCCTCTTCAGTCCGAGTTCGTGGTCAGAATACTACGCCACACCAAAGAAATCACCCGCCCAAAGCCGTGGGATGCAGGGTGAAACCGACCCATCGGCCGAAGGCGACCACCCCGATCCATACCAAAAGGGAAATGGCGCCGGCGATCTTCGCCGGCAAGGGGGTCGTCTGCGGCGGGATTCCCCAACGCTCGATATCGCGGCCGGCAAACAAATGAAAGACCGACATGTTGATGCCGGCCAGGACCAGAAATCCGAGCTTCGCCTGAAAATAGGAATTGTGCGCGTAGTTGAAGGCGTTGGAGGCGAAGAGCAGCGCGCCCGTGATCACGGCCAGGGTGAATGCCGCCCAAGTGCAGCGCAACACCTCCGAGGCCAACCGGCCGGCGGCGCGCTCGCGCGAGGCGAGGCCTATCAGCCGCAGATCGACGATCGCGATCGATCCGATGACCAGGGTAATAGCGAGCACATGGAAAGACTCGACCCAGGGAAACAAGGACTCGTTCTCGCGAATTACCGTCGCGATGGAGGTAGCCTCCAGCGTTCGCAGCAGCGTGTCGATATCCACGTTGTTTCAGTAGTAGGCGATCCATCGGCCCGCGAAAACGATTCCCGCCCACAGCGCGAGCGAAAGAACCGCAATGAGTTGCGCGGCTCCGCGCCGGCCGCTCGATCCCTCCCAGAATGCGGGGTTCGCCCCGAGCGGGACCTGATAGCTCAAGGTGACGACTATCGCAGCGACGAGGAGCACCATCTTCAGCTGAAAGACCGGATTCGCCAGCGATCGCGCCGGCTCGCCGATGATCATGACGGCGCCGGTGGCGAGAAGCACCGGCAAGGTCCACCAGATGACGGGCCGGAAGCGCTCGGAAACCCGCGCGAGCGGCTGATCTCGCCCGAGCACTCCCATAAGCCTCAGGTCGATCATAAGGACCGAAGACAGGACCGCCGCGACCGACAGGATATGCACCGTCTGCACCGTGGGAACGATCCACCCGGTGCCCTGGATCGTCTGGCTCAGAGGGGTCTCCTCGAGCCAGGAGCAGAAATCAAGGAGCGCTTTCGTCCGCACCGGGCTGATTACGGAACCGATGCGTAGCGTAGATGACACGCGCTGCATACGCGGTAGAGGTCTTCCCCCGCCGCGAACAGCGCATCGATGTTCCTCGCCTCGGCGGCCTTGCGCGCGCCGTTGGCGGCATCGGTCAACGCGCTTGCGAAGCTCATCCACGGACCGCGATCCCTGGCGCGGCCGTCCATCAACAACAGGTTTCCGGATTCGGCGACGATCGCCGCGCTGTTGCGCACGGCGTCCCACTGCTCGTCGGTGCGCGGTGCGAGCTCCTTCGTGCCGGCTTCCGTGTAGATGGTTCCGACCGAGTCCCAGATGACGTCCACGGACGGGTCGACGATCCAGGCCATGAGCTCTTTCACGTTTACGGCGGTGTTAAAAGGCGGCGCCGGGGGCGGCGTCAATGCGCTGCAGCCGACTACCAGAGCGCTGAATAGAAGCCAGCGCAGGAGCATTTCGCTTCTTGCCTCTCGTCAACAGACCCGAGCGGGATTCTAGGCCAACTCCGCATCGGCGGCACGGACCGAAACGCTTCGAATCGCAGGGTATGATGACGACTTCGTCATGGCGAGCGCCCGGAGAGCATGAACGCCGTCCCGAGATGCGCGTTGTTGCTGATCGCGTCTTTCGCCGCGGGCGCAAGCCCGGCTCAGGATTACCCGGGCAGGCCCGTTCGAATGGTGGTGCCCTTCGCGCCCGGCGGGTCGACCGACGTGCTTGCGCGCATCGTCGGGCAAAAGCTCGGCGAGCGCTCGGGTCAGCCGGTGATCGTCGAGAATCGCGCCGGCGCGGGCGGAAACATCGGCGCGGATCAGGTCGCGAAATCCGCGCCGGACGGATACACGCTGCTGCTGGGAGGCGTTCCCCACGCGATCTCCGCGAGCCTTTATTCGAAGCTCCCGTACGACCTGGCGAGGGACCTTGCGGCCATCGCGGAAGTGGCGGCCTTCCCCAGCGCGATCGTCCTGCATCCGTCGCTCCCGGCGAACTCCGTGAAGGAGCTGATCGCGCTGGCGCGGGCCCGGTCGGGCCAGCTCAGTTTCGGGTCGGCCGGCAATGGCTCTCCGAATCATCTGGCGCTGGAGCTGTTCAAAGCCATGGCCGGCGTGGACATGGCGCACGTGCCCTACAAGGGATCGGGGCAGCTCGTCGGAGACCTGCTCGCCGGGCAGGTGCAGCTCGCGTCCATGGGCTTGCCGGTGGCGGTGCCGCATGTTCAATCCGGCAAGCTGAGAGCGATCGCAGTGACGGGCGCTGCGCGCTCCTCGCTGCTGCCGGAGGTACCGACCGTGAGCGAGGCGGGATTGCCGGGATTCGAGGTGACGTCCTGGTACGGCGTGTTCGGCCCGGCGGGACTGCCCGCGGGCATCGTCGCGAAACTCAACGCCGAGATCGCCATCGCCGTCACGGCGACCGACGTCCGGGAGCGCCTCGCCGCGCTCGGAGCCGAGCCCTCGGTGAAGGCTCCCGACCAGTTCGCCCGGTACGTCCGGCAGGAAATCACGAAATGGGCGAAAGTGGTCAAGGCCTCTGGCGCCAAAGCCGAGTGAGCGCGGGACAGCGGGCCGCGTCTTGAGCGGCCGCGGGCGCTTGGATCGTCGGCCTCAGTTCTTCCTGCCCTCGAGCGCCGCCAGCTCCCTGAAGTTCGGCTCCGCGTGCGGCAGAGGCGGCAGGGACCAGGTGCCGGTGCCCACCGGCCGGATATCGCGATCGACGGGAACCTCGACCAGATAGGGGCGGTTGGCCTTGATCGCGGTTTCGAGCACGCCCTCGAGGTCGCCGGCGCGCTCGACGCGGGCGGACTCGACTCCGAAGGAGCGCGCGAGCATCGCGAAGTCCGGACTGTAGAGCTCGCCGGTCTTGTCTTTCCTGAAGCTCGTCGCCAACTCCTTGCCGAACATGCCGAGCTGCATGTCGCGTATCGAGCAGTAGCCCTGGTTGTTCCACACCACCCACACGGCGGGAATGTCGTATTCCACCGCGGTTGCGAGAACGTGGGGCGTCATCAGGAACGAGCCGTCGCCGACGACTGCCACCGCCGGGCTCTCGGGTTGGGCGAGCTTTGCGCCGAGAATGCCGCAGGTGGCGAATCCCATGGACGCGAAGCCCCATGATTGCAGCAGATGGCGCGGCCGCCGCGCCTTCCACAGCTGCACCACCCAGTTGTGATGCACGCCGACGTCGGTCGCGAAGATCGCGTTTTCCGGCATCACGCGGGACAGGCCTTGCATCAGGCGCTCCGGACGAAGCGGGGACTGGTCGCTACCGGCGAACGGGGCCTGGTATTTGTCCCAGGCCGCGCGGCAGTCGCGCAACTGCGCGGTCCAATCTTCGAAAGTCTTGGTCACCGATTTCAGCTTTTCTTGCGCGCGCCGGGTCATCACTTCGAGGCTCGCCCGGGCGTCGCCGACGATGCCGAGATGGACGGGGTAATTGCGCCCGATTTCAGCCGGATCGTTGTCGATCTGGATCAGCTTGGTGGGCGGTATGGTCAGCGTGTAGCCGCTGATCCACGCGCTGGTGGTGCGGTCGTCGAAGCTGCAGCCGAGCGCGAGCACGACATCGGCGTTGCGCGCGGCTTCGTTGGCGGCATAGGGCCCGTTTCGCCCGATCGCACCGAACGCGAGCTCGTGGTTTTCGTCGAGGGTGCCTTTGCCGTTCGGACTGGTCACCACCGGGATGCGCACGAGCTCGAGGAACGCGAGCAGCGCGTCGGTGACTTCGCCGATCAGGCCGCCCTGCCCGACCAGCACCACCGGGCGGCGCGCGGCGAGCAGCAGGTCGAGAGCCCGGTCGAGCGCCTGCAATTCCCCGGGGAAGCGTTGTTTCACCCGCGGATCGGGATCCGGGATCTCGACCTCGGCGGTTTCCTGGAAAACGTTGAGCGGCACGTCGATGTTCACCGGTCCCGGGCGGCCGGTGCGCAGGAGACCGAACGCCTGCTTGATCGCGAGCGGCAGCATTTCCACGCGCGTCGGCTGAAAGCTCTTCTTCACCAGAGGGCGGATGACCGACGGAAAATCGCCCTGGAAGTAGCGGCCGGTCTCCTGGAACGGCATGCGGTTGAACTGGGTCGTGGGCACGTTGCCCGTGATCGCGAGGAACGCCGACGAATCCATCATGGCTCCCGCCAGCGCGACCGGAAGATTGCAGGACCCCGGTCCGCACGAGGTGTAGGTGGCCACGGGCTCGTGGCGGACCTTGTAGTAGGCGTCGGCCATGTAGCCCGCCGCCTGCTCGTGATGCACCGAGATCGTCTTGATGCGCGAGGCGGCGTCGGCCGCGGCGTCGAGAAAGCCGATGTTGCCGTGGCCGCACACGCCGAACAGGTAAGGGACTTTCTCCTTGATCAGGTATTCGACCAGGATCTCCGCGCCCTTCCAGGCTTTGCGTTTCGGCTCGACGCGCGGCGGTGCCTCGCTCTCGGTCGCGATCTTCCTCATAACCGGGCTGGACGTTTCCATGGCTGGTCTCCTTGTCTTCGCGGCCGATTCTAACGCTATAGATTCGCGGTTATCCAGTCGGCGATGTGATCGATCCCGACTTGCCGGTTGTCGGCTTGCGCATGATACGTGCTGCCGTCCTCGGCGGTGAAAATCTTAAGGCTCTTGCGGCTGGCGCCGATCGCTTCGAACAGCTTGCGCGCCGAGGCGACCGGGACGACCTTGTCGTCCTCGGCGTGCACGACGAGGAACGGGCAGGCGATCTTCTGCGCGACTCCGGCGAGCGAGAAGCGCCCCGCCCGCTCGATCGCCGCGTCGATGTCGTCGGCCCCCATGATCCAGCGGAAATGAAAGCTCGATTGCGGCGTCGTCTTCGGGTCGGTCTCGTGCCTGCGCTTGACCTCGCGCTGCCATGCCGCAAGGTCCCAGTGCAGCGCGCTCATGGCCACGCCCGCGGCGTAGCGCTTCTCGAATGCGGCGATGCGGGCAGCGTAATACCCGCCGAAGCTGTAGCCCATGATCGCCACTTTCCGCGAATCGACCTCGCGCCGCCCGGCGACGTATTCGTAGGCAGCCGTGCCGGGTACTTCGTAATCGTGACGGGCATGGAGCCCGCGAAGACGCAGCGACTCGCCTTGTCCGGGCCCGTCGATGGCGAGCGTATTCCAGCCGCGCGCGGCGAACTCGAGCCCCGCGAACAGGACGCTCATCTCCTTGCAGTTGTCCATGCCGTCGAATACGACCACCGTGGGCGCGCGTCCGGACGCGCCCGGGGCTTTCATGAAGAGCGCGGGCAGCGTGGTATTTTCGTACGGAACTTCGACGCGCTCGATGTTCGGGTAGCGCCGCTCGAGCCCCGCATGCTGGCATTGAAGGGCCTTGCGGCCGATCTCGCGTTTTTGCTCGCCCGGGACGACGAAGCGCTCCCCGGTGAAGTAATACATGCCGGCGCGCAGATAGCAGTTGCCCGCGCTGAGCGCTCGCCCCTCGGCGGCGGCCGTATCGGCTGCGCGCTCGAGCCGTCTCGCCATCGCGCACCACTCCTCGCGCCAGGCGTCGGCCTCGCCCTGGCGGGCTTTCAGCCTTTCGCAGACTTCGTCGATCTCGCCGAGCGCGACCGCGCCGTAGGGCGCCATCCCCTTCGTGACGAGGGCCGCGTTCGACCAGGTGAGATTGCCGGGGAACTGCTCGATCCAGGCGCCGCCGGACGACACGATCCGATCCTTGCTATTCAATCCGGATGCCCGTCGCCTTGATCACTCTCGACCACGTCGCCAGCTCCTTCTTGATGTAATCGGCGAATTCCGCGGGCGTGCTCCCCACCGCGTGCGCGCCCACGCCTGCGAGCCGCTCCGTGAAATCGGGGGCCTTCACCGATTCGACGATCGCGCGATTGAGCCGCTGGATGACCGGGCCGGGCGTGCCCGCGGGCACCACGATGCCTTGCCATTCGACCGCTTCGTAGCCCGGCACGCCGGCCTCGGCGACCGTGGGTATTCCGGGAAGCGCCGGATCGGGCTTCGAGCTCGTCACGGCGAGCGCCACCAGCTTGCCCGATTTTATGTGCTGCAACTGGGAAGGAACGCTGCCGGTATAGATCGGGACCTGCCCGCCGATCACGGCCACGACCGCGGGGCCGCCGCCGTTGTAGGGAACGTGCACGATATCGGTTCCGGTCAGGTACTTGAACATCTCCGTCGCCATGTGGGTCGCGCTGCCGTTGCCGGAGGAGGCGTAATGCAGGCTGCCCGGTTTTGCTTTCGCGAGCGCGATCAGCTCTTTCACCGACCTTGCCGGCACCGACGGGTGCACCGAGATCCCCAGGGGCACGATCGTTACCAGGCTGACCGGCGCGAAGTCTCGCTCGGTATCGTAGGGCAGCTTCGCCAGCAGGCTCGGATTGACGCCGAAGGAAAGATTGGCGACGCCGAGCGTATACCCGTCCGGCGCAGCCTTGGCCACGACGTCCATGCCGATGGTCGAGCCGCCGCCGGCCCGGTTTTCGATGAGCACCTGCTGGCCCAGGTTCTCGGACAACTTCGGCGCGAGCAGGCGAAACACCACGTCGGTCGCGCCTCCGGGCGCGAACGGCACGATCACGCGCACCGGCTTGGCGGGAAAGTCCTGCGCGGCCGCGGGCGCGGCGTGAAAGCACAGAACGGGAAGCAAAGCCCAAAGAGAGCGGCGCAACGGGAAATTCACTCTCTCCTCCTGTACCTTGAGCGCGGGTCCTCTTATCGTATCAGGGAACGCGCGGGCGCGCCGATGCCCCCAGCCCGGGCATTCATCCTCGCGCGAGTCACGCCGGCCTCGCGGCCGGCCGCGCTACATCGGCGGCACCTGGCCGTGCAGGCCGACGTTGACGCGCGCGGCGGTGAAGCTGCCGTCGGGCTGGCGCTGCGTGACCGCAAATACCTTGGCGCCGGGCTTGAGCTCGCTGCGCTCGGTGGGCGTGAAGGACACGATCACCGCGCTTTCGGGAACCAGCACCTTCTTCTCGCCGCCCTTGTACTGCACCGTGAGGACGCGGTCCTTGCCCATGCTGGTGACATTGGCCACGTTGGCATTGGTCATCTTGCTGGCGGGCCTCAGGTCCCAGTCGTAGTGCCCTTCGCCGGTGCCGCGCATGTTCTCCGGGAAGATGTGCACCTCGAGCGCGACCAGCGCGCCGTCGCGCTCGCCGAGCGTCGTGGTGCCGATGAATTTTCCGCTGGCGACATCGGCGACGCTCGCCTTGGCGATCCCGATGACGGTGTAGTTGTCCGCGAGCTTGACGTTCACGCTCCGGCCATCGTTGGTCTTGATGGTCAGGTTCGTGCCCTCGATTTTCTCCACGGTGCCCCGGATCCTCACCGGCGGATTGGCGGGGGCCTGGGCGATGGCAACTGCGGATACGGCGGCAATCAGCAATGCGGCTAGGGTGCGGATCATGGGGTCTCCTTCGGGGTGAACGACAGATCGAGAACGCAAGGGGCGCGGAACTTATTCCATTTATACTGCCGGGCAGCGCAAAATCCTCCGGGGGTTCCAAAATGATACTCCGTCCCGCACTGGGCCTGGTACTCGCTTTGACGGTCTTCCTTGCCGGCATCGGCTCCGCGGCCGCCCTCGACTATCCGACGCACGCGGTGAAATGGATCGTGTCCTACCCGCCCGGCGGGTCGACCGATGTTCTGGCCCGGATCATGTCGCAATGGTTTTCAGAAAAAATGGGACAGTCGTTCGTCGTCGAGAACAAGGCGGGCGGCGGCAACAATATCGGCGTCGAGTACGTCGTGAAGTCGGCCCCCGACGGCTACACCATGTTCCTCG
>WNFB01014318.1_pt1 | contig 11642 bp, 11 predicted proteins | sample 5400501 | NCBI WGS metagenome assembly WNFB01 (sample SAMN13153341, study PRJNA577476) | soil metagenome | isolation source: 200 cm saprolite under Douglas fir tree site 2 hole 1 | place: USA:California | collected 2015-04-18 | reverse complement strand
TCACGGCAAGCTCCACGGTTTGAAGGTTAAGCCCCGGACTGACAAGAAATTGCGCTCCGGCATCGAGGCAGCGTCGCGCGGCCTCCGCGTTAAGGACAGTTCCTGCCCCAACGAGGACTTCCGACGCAGCGTTCTTTGTGAGCTCGCGTATGACGTCGATGGCGCCCGGCACTGTCATAGTGATTTCAACAATCGGGATGCCGCCTTCACAAACCGCATCCGCAGCGATGCGCGCGTCGCGCGGCGACGATGCGCGTACGACCGGCACGATTCCGATTTCCGTTATTCGATCGCGAACCTTTTGCTTGTCCATTGGCGATCACCCTTCTTCCGGCACTTCCTCGTCAGCGTGCGATGCGCGCTCCAACGCCTTTCATCACCTGCATCACTTCCTGGAAGGTCACCATGGACGTGTCCCCCGGCGTGGTCATGGCGAGCGCTCCGTGCGCGGCGCCACATTCCACGGACCACTGCGGATCCTGACCAGCCAGGAATCCGTAGATCAGGCCGGAAGCAAACGAATCGCCCCCTCCCACGCGATCAAAAATTTCCAGATTCTCGCGGTTTTTTGCCTGATAGAACTTGCCATCGTAATAACAGATCGCGCCCCAATCATTCAATGTGGCAGTTTTTGCCTTTCTCAGCGTGGTGGCAACAACTTTGAATGGATAATCCTTCACCGTCTTCGCGATCATCTGCTTGAAGCCGTCCACCTCAAACGTCGCGTGATGCTCATCCATGCCCGGCACTTCGTAACCGAGCGCCGCCGAGAAGTCTTCCTCGTTGCCAAGCATGACATCAACCTGCGGTGCGATTCGCCGGTTGACTTCTTGGGCTTGTCTCTTGCCGCCAAGGGACTTCCACAGCGAGGCGCGGTAATTCAGGTCATAGGAAACGATGGTGCCGTGCCGCCTGGCAGCCTGCACAGCTTCCAGAGCGACTTCCGGGGTCGTCGAAGACAAAGCGCAGAAAATGCCCCCCGTATGGAACCAGCGCGCGCCATGCTTTCCAAAAATCTGATCCCAATCAATGTCACCAGGCTTAAGCTGCGAAACCGCAGTATTCCCGCGATCGTAACTCCCCAGTGCCGCACGCACGCCGAAACCGCGCTCCGTAAAATTCAGACCGTTGCGCGCCACCCGGCCCACTCCATCATGTTCGACCCAGCGCACCAGCGACTGGTCCACGCCGCCCTGGTACATGAGGTCTTGCAGAAGACGCCCAACGGGATCATCGGCGAATGCCGTGACGACCGCCGTGTCCAAGCCGAAACAGCGCTTCAGTCCGCGCGCGACGTTGTATTCCCCGCCCCCCTCGCACACGTCGAAGGATCGCGCCGTGGCGATGCGCCGCTCGCCGGGGTCGAACCGCACCATAATCTCGCCCAGACTGACCAAGTCCCAGCGGCACTCTTTCTTTGGCCTGATCGTCAGCGCCATGCGTTCACCTTAACCGCCCATCCAAATGGAAGAATTGCTACCGGCGCATTCTCACGGATTACGCGAAATGTTTCCAGATTCACGTTTGGGCTTCCATGCCGATTCTAGCTGGTTCCAGCCGTGGGGCCAGAATATGGATTATGGCGATGGCCACCAAATAGGCGGAGCCGGCAATGAAAAACGGAACCATGTAGCTGCCGGTCCACTGCAAAACATAGCCCACAATTTTGGCGATGAGCATCCCGCCGACCGCGCCCGCCATTCCGCCTATCCCGACGACAGAAGCCACAGCTCGCGACGGAAACAAATCGGAAGTCAGAGTGAAAAGATTCGCGGAGAAGCCTTGATGTCCCGCGGCGGCGAGACCAATCAGCAAGACCGCCGGCCACAATCCGGACACGCGGTAAGCAGACACGATGGGAACGATGCTGACCGCGCACAGGAGCATGGCGATCTTGCGACTTGCGTTCACGGAAACCCCCCTCCGGATCATGAACGAAGACAGCCATCCTCCAGCGACGCTGCCAACGTCGGAGATTAGATAAATCACCACAATCGGAAGACCAATTTGCGCCAAATGCAATCCGTGCTGGCGTTCCAGAAAATCGGGCACCCAAAAAAGATAGAACCACCAGATCGGATCGATCAGGAATTTTCCGCAAGCAAACGCCCAGGTCTGCCGGTAGGGGAAGAGCTGCGACCACTTGATCTTCCGCACAGGTTGAGGTGTATCGCCCAGGATGTATTCGAGTTCAGCTTTGGAGCAACGTGGGTGGTCCTCCGGTGTCTGATAAAGCAAGAGCCACAATGCGAGCCAGGCAAAGCCGAGCGAACCGATAATGACAAAGGTCCAGCGCCACCCGAGTTGGAGCGTGATCCACGGCACGAACAGCCCTGCCAGAATTACCCCCACATTCGTCCCGGCGTTGAATATCCCCGTAGCCAGCGCCCGCTCCTTTGCGGGAAACCATTCGGCAACGGCCTTGATGCTCGCGGGAAACACCCCCGATTCCCCGAAGCCGAGCGCCGACCGCGCAATCAGGAAACTCGAGAGCGAGCTCCCCAGGGCGTGAGCCATTGAAGCGAGGCTCCAAAAGACCATCACGATGGCATAGCCCAGGCGGGTACCGAGGCGGTCGATCAACCTGCCCACAACGAGCATGCCCACCGCGTAGGCCGCCTGAAATGCAAACACCAGATTGCTGTAATTAATCTCGTTCCAGCCGAGGTCATGCTGCAGCGTGGTCTTCAGTGCCGAGATGACCCAGCGATCCATATAGTTCTTTGTCGTACCGAGAAGCAGGAGCGCACAAATCACCCAACGGAAATAGCCCGCGCGGGCGGAGACGTTTGCGCGCGCCTGATGGTTGAGCATCGCGGCTTCGGAATCGGCCGGTGCTGCCACGGCGCTGGGTGTGGAAGTGGGGCGCGCTGGATCCATGAATTGAATCGAAGGTTACTAGTTTTTGCGGCCAGCTTCCAGTCCGGAAGCCCCTGTATTGAATCCCGGCTGCACGTTGACAACTCCGAACTGGCGGTCCGCAACTTCGCGGTGCGCCGCCATGGCCCAGAGGAAGCAAATACTGTGAAAGACCAATCCGTCCACGGCGGCTTGCTCTTGCGCTTTCATGAAGACTCCTTCCCCGGGGATGATTCGAATCCGATTAATTTGCGGAACGACTGCACAAAATACGGTCGCTCCCCGCCAGCGGGTAGAACACCGCTTGTATCTACGTTTCAATCAACGAAACACACTTCTCCTCGTAATCCTCGCAAACTATAAAAAACCGCTTTCCCGCGTGTCAAACCGTAAAAAGTGAACTTGAAATTCAGCGAGACTTAACGAATCGGAAAGCACCATCGCTGGTTGTGTCAGGAATTGCTCCATCCAATTCATCTATGAGGAGTCTCCCCTACCAACTGTGCATGGTACCGTCCACCTTACGATTAATCGGCAGGTACGCTCGCCGATACGGATACTTCGCAGCGAGGGCTTCATCAATGTCCACGCCGAGACCGGGCGCGTCCCCCGGGTGCATCATTCCGTCCGAAAAGCTGTAGGCGTGGGGAAAGACGCGGTCCGTCTCCTCGGTGTGGCGCATATATTCCTGGATGCCAAAATTGTGGACGCTCAGATCGAAATGGAGCGCGGCCGCCATGCACACGGGGCTCAAATCGGTCGCGCCGTGCGATCCTGTCCGGACCAAGTAGAGTTCCGCCAGGCCGGCGATCTTCCGCAGATGCGAGATTCCTCCGGCATGCACCACGGTCGTCCGGATGTAATCGATCAATTGTTCCTGGATGAGCCGCTGGCAATCATAAATGGAATTGAAGACTTCACCCACCGCCAGAGGCGTGGTGGTGTGCTGGCGGATCAAACGGAAACTTTCTTGCAACTCCGCAGGAACAGGGTCTTCGAGCCAGAACAAATGATAAGGTTCGAGGTTCTTTCCGAGGCGCGCCGCTTCGATGGGCGTGAGCCGGTGATGCGCATCATGCAACAAGTGCAGATCCGGTCCGAATTCTTTGCGCAGACGTTCAAATAACTGCGGCACGAAGTTCAGGTACAGCTCCGAATTCCAGACGTTCTCGAGCGGTGCATCTTTCTCCGCTGGCTCGTAGTACATTTTGCCGCGGCCTACTCCGTAGGTGCTCGGCAAGCCGGGAATACCGCTTTGCGCGCGAATTGCCTTATATCCGAGCCTGACGTAATCGGAGACAGCTTTGACCGCCTCCTCGATGTCCTGCCCACTCGCGTGACCATAGACAAGAACGCCGTCGCGGGAAGCGCCCCCGAGCAATTGGTAGACCGGTGCGTTCAAAGCTTTGCCTTTTATATCCCAAAGTGCCGTATCGACCGCGGAAATCGCGCTCATCGTGACGGGGCCACGGCGCCAGTACGCGCCCTTGTAAAGGTATTGCCAGATGTCTTCGATCCTTCGCCGTTTAACGTAGCATCTCCAAGACCGTATATTCCGTCCTCTGTCACAATCTTCAGCGTTACGAAATTGCGTCCCGGGCTGCAAACAATCACTTTGGCATCGACGATTTTCATTGTTGGTTCAGATCCTTTGAAGCGCGATTACAAACATCGTGTAGAGAAGTTCTGCTGCCGCAAGTCTCAGTATCACGGGAACCAAGACATATATCAGGAGCTTGCGTCAGTTTCAATTTTGAAACCTCATATTTCGTCTGTTGAAACCGCGCGCATTTGAACCGTCCGCCCTCGCGATCGAGCGGAGACGAAAACGCTTCCCGAATTCGTGTAACATACCGAGCCGTTTAATGGAAGCTCAGCCGCGTCGCCACAATCTACTGAGGAAGGTCTATTCATGCTAATCACAACGCATCGCGAGATCACAAGGCTGCGACTTTTTTTGGCGGGAATCGCTTTGCTGCTGGCATTACCGCGGACAATGGCCCAGACACCGTCTGTGGCCGCTACTCCGCCGATGGGCTGGAACAGTTGGAATCATTTTGCCAGAAAGATTGACGATGTCACCGTCCGGGCGCAGGCCGACGCCATGGTGTCGAGCGGGATGCGCGATGCCGGCTATGTTTACATCAATATTGACGATACTTGGGAAGGAGAACGCGACGCCCAGGGCTTCATTCATTCAAACGAAAAATTCCCGGATATGAAAGCCCTCGCCGATTACGTTCACGGTAAGGGACTCAAAATCGGGATCTACTCGACACCTGGCCCGAAAACTTGCGCGAAATTCGAAGGCAGTTACGGCCACGAGGAGCAGGATGCGCAGACCTACGCTGCATGGGGCATCGATTATCTGAAATACGATCTCTGCGGCTTGCGCGACATCATGAAAAGCGCGGAATCGCCCGAGGCTGCACACAAAATGATGGTCAACGCATACGTCAAGATGCGAGATGCTCTGCGCAAGACGGGCCGCCCCATCGTCTACAGCCTCTGTCAGTATGGCAACGACGCGGTTTGGCAATGGGGCGCGTCTGTCGGTGGCAACCTGTGGCGAACCACGGGCGACATCAAGGACAACTACGCGCGCATGGAACAAATCGGTTTCAGCCAGGCAGGTCTCGCTAAGTTTGCCGGCCCGGGCCATTGGAATGATCCGGATATGCTCGAAGTCGGCAACGGCGGCATGAACGCCGATGAATACCGCACGCACATGAGCCTGTGGGCGATCCTTGCCGCCCCGCTCCTGGCCGGAAATGACCTGACCTCTATGAGTCCGGAAACCATCGCGCTGCTCACCAATCGCGAAGTGATCGCCATTGATCAGGATCGCGCCGGGAAACAAGGCGATCGAATTCGCGCCGAGGGACCGATGGAGATATGGGCACGCACTCTGGCAGATGGATCAAGAGCCGTAGGGCTCTTCAACCGCCATCCTCAACCAATGGAAATGCAAGTGGACTTCCGCGAACTCGGATTCAAAGGCGCGGTCAAGGTTCGTGACATCTGGGCGGCAAAGGATCTTGGCCTTATTCAGAGCAGTTACCAGACGAGCGTGCCCGGCCACGGCGTTGTGCTTCTGCGTGTTTTGGAGTAAGAATTTTACGCGGCCGCCTCAGGGAAGCAGGGGCGGATTTTGGTCACGTGATTTGATGATTGATATGCGCTTATTTTCCCAGCTTGAAGATTCTCTCCATTAACATCCACTTTTCGCCCGGCTTGGCATTTGGCAGCGGCTTCTGAAATTTCCACATCAGCGCTTCCCACTCTTGCACCTTGGGGTTGTCTCGATCCGCTTTCGACTTCGCCTCGAAAGAGAATCGCTCGCTCACCTCCATCACCATGAACATGCGCGCGCCAAGCAGATAGATCTCCAGGTCCACTACGCCGGCATCTTTGATACTTTTCGTGATTTCGGGCCAGATTCTCTCGTGATACCGCTTATATTCTGCGATCAATTTCGGATCGTCCTTCAAATCCAGCGTCAGACAATAGCGTTTTGTCATTTGGCCTCGGCTGCGGCAGCGGATTCAGGTGTGGTCAAGGCGGCGTTTGGCCTATATCCCCGCAGCGCGAAATAAATCACATAAACATAACAAAGCAGGGGCATGACGAAGGCTACCTGAATGTTGCTCACGTCGGAGATCCGGCCCATCACCGCGGGAATCAGCGCTCCGCCAATGATTGACATAACTAGGAGCGACGAGCCGCGCTTCGTGAGAGCTCCGAGGTTCTTCAGGCTGAGCGCGAAAATCGTCGGAAACATAATGGAATTGAAGAAGCCCACCAGAACAATCGCCAGAACGGAAGCAAGTCCGGAAGCGGCGATTCCGATGACCACGCAAACCAGCGCGCCGAAGCCGAAGACGGAGAGCAGCCTGGGAGCGGGGATGCGCTTCATCATCCACGACCCTGAAAATCTGCCAATCATAAATCCCGTTTGATGCGCCACCAGGAATAACGCCGCCATCTTCTCAGGCGTATTCGGCATCATGTTGACGAGGAAGTTGGCCTGTGTCCCGTGGTTCCCTTCCAAAAATCGCCTTCCCCATTTGGCCATGTCGTCGAGTGTCTCTGGCATGGTGTGCTTCACGAAGCGAATGACGAAACTCCCCACTCCTACCTGCGCCCCCACATAAAAGAACTGAGCAACGACGCCCTTGATCAAATGCGGATGAGCGAAGACGCTGTTCAGGCCTTTCGTCGAAGCGCCATTTGCATCGTCTTTTTCCTGCGGCTGAACCTCCGGAAGGTGCGCAAGGTAAATCATCACCGCAACCAACAGGAAAATGCCGGTAATGACCAGGTAAGGCACCTTTACTGTGTTCGCTTCCGAGATTATGTACGCCCCCAACTGTTGCGGACTCATCGCGGCTCTTCGCGCGGGCGTGTATTCGATTCCAGAAAGAATGAACGCTGCGCCCAGAGTGGGTACAAGCGCGGCTCCCACGGCGTTGAACGACTGAGCAAAGTTCAGCCGTCGCTCCGAACTTTCAGCGGGCCCGAGAACAGTTACATAGGGATTGGCTCCCACTTCCAGAAAAGATTGCCCCGAAGACATCACGAATAAGGCCAGCAAGAAGAATCCGTACAACCTGGAACTCGCCGCCGGTAAAAACAGCAATGTTCCCGTCGCACAGATCAACAGTCCAACCAAAATGCCTCTTTTGTATCCGATTTTTTCCATGAGCCGGCCGGCGGGAAAAGCCGCCAGGAAATAGCCTCCGAAAAAAGCAACTTGGATAAACGAAGACTGGAAATCGGTCAGGTCGAACGCCTTTTTGAGGTGCGGAATCAAAACGTCATTCAAGTTGACCCCAATCGACCACAGGAAAAACAAACTGGTCACCAAGACGAATGGCAAAACATATTTTCGTTCCGTGAGAGAGGCGGATTGGGACGCCACAGTTCCTCCGTGCTTGGAATAGCCAGGGTCAGGTTAAAGCGCGATCGAGATGAACGTAACCGCCGTCGACGAGCACGTGCTGGCCCGTGATGTGGCTGGCCTGCGAAGAGATGAGAAACAAAACCATCGCGGCGATTTCTTCCGGTTGCGTCATTCGCTTGCCCAAAGGAATCTTCGAAACAATATGCTTGAGTTTCTCCTCCGGATTCGGAAACGTGCTGAGCCATTGTTTATAGAGAGGCGTCATCACTTCGGCGGGGACCAACGCGTTTACGCGAATGCCGTACGGCAGTAATTCCGCAGCCCAATCGCGGGTCAGAGCCAAAATCGCGCCCTTTGAAGAGGTATACCCTGAAGTGCCACCCTGTCCGGTCATGGCGACTTTGGAAGCGATGTTCACGATGCAACCCTGCGACTTCTTCAGAGCCGGCACCGCGTAGTGCGCCATGTTGTAGTAATGCAGCAAATTCAGCCGCAGAGAGCTAACATATCTTTCGGGAGAACCGTGTTCGAGCCCGACGTTGTCATTGCATCCTACATTGTTGACAAGCACATCCAGGCGGCCAAATTCCCGCAGCGTCTGTTCGACCGCAGCGGCGCAGTTTTCGACGGATACAAGGTCGGCGCAGATCAGGCCACAAGTTGCACCGCCATTGCGCAGCTCAGCCTGTAACTGTTTTCCTGCTTCGACGTCTTTGTCCACAAAGACCGGGACCGCGCCTTCGCGCGCGCAACCTCGGGTGATCGCCGCTCCGATTCCTTTGGCGCCCCCGGTGATGAGGACCACCTTGTCTTTAAGCTGCAAATCCATGCCGAACCGTTTTCAAGCCGTAAAACCCGACGGCGTTGTCTCCAAAGATTTTCTCTTTTTCGTCCTCCCAATGGCCATTCAAATAATCTTCAATAACCCGCTTCACTTGCCGGTAGCTGCCCGCCAGCAGGCACACCGGCCAATCGGAACCGAACATCAAGCGCTGCGGCCCGAACGCGTCGAAAACCACGTCCAGGTAAGGCTTGAAATCCTCGCTCTTCCAGTGATGCCAATCGGCTTCGGTCACGAGTCCCGACAGTTTGCAATAAACATTCGGACTCTGCGCAATGTTTCTCATGTGCGTGGCCCAGGACGCGGCGCCGCGCGTTTTGATCTCCGGCTTCGCCATGTGATCAATTATGAATCGTTGTTCGGGGAGCCTGGCGACAAGTTCCAGCGCGGCGGGCAGTTGCTTCGGATAAATGAGAATGTCGTAAGTAAACCCAAATTCCCGCAGGCACCCGATCCCTCTCACAAAATCGTCCCGGAGCAAGAATCGCTCGTCGGGTTCCGCCTGCGCAATGTGCCGGAATCCGCGCAACTTTTCAAACTGAGCGAAATATGCCAGCCGCTCGGCGGCCTTTGAAGAGCAAAGATCAACCCAGCCAACTACGCCCGCAATACGTGCGCTACAGTTGGCGAGCCCAAGCAAAAACTGCGTTTCAGTTTCCGATTGGTCCGTCTGGACGGCGATCGAGGCGTCGATTCCATTTGCCTGATACTCGTGGTTCAGATCCTCCGGTAAAAAATCGCGTTTCAAGATTGACATTTCTTCCGTGATCCAGGTGTCTCGCGCAGGATCGTAATTCCAGAAGTGCTGGTGTGAATCGATCTTCATCACAATGGCGAAAATGCTCTCCGCATCTCGTCGGCTTTTCAGTCCCTGCCTGCCCTGCAGAGCCCAGTCCTCATCCGTGGAGATTGAAAAAACCGCCGTCGATGGGATAGTCCGTGCCGGTGATGAAAGCAGCCTCTTCCGAGCACAAAAACAATGCGAGCGCGGCTACCTCCTCTGGATCTCCCATCCGGCCGATCGGCTGAAACTCTGAAAGCGCCCGGAACATTTCCTGCTCGCGGCCCGGATAATTTTTCCGCAAGTAACCATCCACGAATGCCGTGTGAACACGCGCCGGCGAAATGCAATTACACCTGATCCCGTGCGCCAGGTAATCTCTAGCTACGGAAAATGTCATTGCAACGACCGCTCCTTTGCTCATCGAATAGGCAAAGCGATCGGCGAGGCCCGCGGTAGCGGCGATGGAAGCCATGTTCAATATGACTCCCCCGCCGTTTTTCTTCATGGGTTCGATTGCCGCGCGCATGCAGTTGTAGATTCCTTTCACATTCACCAGGAAAATCCGCTCAAAGTCCGCCTCCGTCGTGGTCTCGAGCTTTCCGATATGGGAGATGCCCGCATTATTTACGAGGACATCGATTGGCTTCTGGCCAGCCAGCTTCCGGAACAGTTCTTCCACGCACCTCTGATTCGAGACGTCGCAAGCGTGCGTACTTGCAGTGCCGCCTGCTTCTACAATCTCTCGCGCGGCATCCGCCGCCGCCTTTTCGTCAATATCCACGAGCCGGACCGATGCGCCCTCTTGCGCAAATCTTTGCGCGATGGCGCGGCCGATGCCGCTTGCGGCGCCGGTGACAACGGCCACTTTACTGTCCAGCCGCAAGCCGTTCGAATGCTTCTGGTTGTCCTTCAGAGCGAGACTCCTCTTTTCCATGGGATGAAATCGTCTTGAGCGAGCTGTTCCGCTTTCGTGCGGGTTTCTCCGCTCGTGACCTGAATCACCTGATCCAGAATCGTTTCTCCCATCTGCTCGATGGTGGTTTCGCCGGAAATGATGCCGCCCGCGTCAACGTCAATGATGTCTGGCATGCGCTGCGCGAGATTTGAATTGGTGGAGATCTTCAAGACCGGCGCAATCGGATTCCCCGTCGGCGTACCCAGTCCGGTCGTGAACAGAACAACATTTGCGCCGGCGCCCACCTGCGCCGTCACACATTCCACATCGTTCCCGGGCGTACACTGCAAATTCAAACCCGGCTTCGTCGAATACTCGGGATAATCCAGCACCGCTGTGACCGGAGAAGTGCCGCCTTTCTTCGCCGCGCCCGCGGACTTCATTGCGTCCGTCAGCAACCCATCACGAATATTGCCTGGAGAAGGGTTCATGTCGAATCCCGAGCGGACCGCTTTTGCCCGAGCTGCGTAATCCCTCATGAGTTGCACAAACCGGTCCGCTACCTCTTTCTTGACGCAGCGCTCGATAAGCTCCTGTTCCACACCACACAGCTCAGGAAATTCGGAGAGAATACCTTTGCCGCCCAGCGCGGCCACCAGGTCGGCGCTGTGCCCGATAGCGGGATTCGCAGACAACCCGGAAAATCCATCCGACCCGCCGCATTTCAAGCCAAGCGTGAGTTGTGATAGGGGTGCCGGTTGCCGCGTGATCTTGTCCGCCTCCATTAGGCCCAGGAATGTATCGCGGATGGCCTGAGTAATCATCGCGGCTTCCGAACGGCTCTTCTGCTGTTCGAATATTAGTACCGGCTTGCTGAAATTCGTGTCCCGGCGTTTGATTTCTTCCAGCAGTATGGAAATTTGCGCATTCTGGCACCCCAGGCTCAGGACGGTAACGCCGGCAACATTCGGATGGTGGATGTAACCCGCCAGCAGCGCGCAGAGGTTGTTCGCGTCCTCGCGTGTTCCCCCGCACCCTCCCTCATGCAGCAGGAACTTAATGCCGTCGAGGTTTTGAAACACCTTGGGAGAGGCCGCCGTCCTCTGCGCATCACCGAGAGAAAAAGTCTTCAGCGCTTCCGCTTTCCCCTGCCGATAAAGTCGCGCCAGCTCTGCGACCTGGCGACGATACATCTGAGGCGCGGCAAAACCCAATTCTTCTTCAAAGGCCTGCTTTAAGACCGCCACATTTCGGTTTTCGCAGAACACCAGCGGAACAACCAGCCAGTAATTCCTTGAACCCACTTGGCCATCAGCCCTGTGGTAGCCAAGAAACGTCCTCCTCCGCCAGGCAGAGATGT
>WNFB01005172.1_pt1 | contig 11645 bp, 11 predicted proteins | sample 5400501 | NCBI WGS metagenome assembly WNFB01 (sample SAMN13153341, study PRJNA577476) | soil metagenome | isolation source: 200 cm saprolite under Douglas fir tree site 2 hole 1 | place: USA:California | collected 2015-04-18 | reverse complement strand
CCGTGGCCAACGCCGTCTACGCAGCCACCGGCGCGCGGCTCACCGAGGCGCCCTTCACCCCCGAGCGCGTCCTCCGCGCGCTGAACCAGCTCTAAACATAGCGTCATAAGTAATTGCGCATGTAACCCGGCCGTGGTAGGGTGGAACCATGCGGTCATTGACAGTGCCCGACAGTGAGCTGGTAGTGCTTGGATTGCAGGCGGAGATCCGCCGCTCTCAGGAAGCTCGCTACGACCATCGGCTGCATGGCGTGCTGCTGGTGGCCCAAGGCATGAGCGCTCGGGAAGTGGCCGGTCGCCTTGGTGACGCACCCCGCACGGTCGAATATTGGGTGCGGCGCTTCCTGCAGGAGGGCTTGGCCGGGTTGAGCGAGGCCGACCGGGCCGGCCGACCAGCGCGCCTGACCGAACAGCAGCTGCAGGCGATCAATGCTGCCCTGCGCGACCCGCCCACGGCGGTGGGCATGAGCGGACACCTCTGGGATGGCAAGACGCTGGCCGCCTTCATTGAACAGCGCTACGGCGTGAGCTTGGGTGTCCGCCAGTGTCAGCGGCTCTTCCGGCAGCTGGGCTTCCGGCTGCGTAAGCCGCGGCCCAAGCTGGCTCACGCCGACCCTGAGCGGCAAGCCGCACATAAAAAAACTCCAGGACTGGATGCGTGATGAGCGGGTGGACCTCTGGGCGACCGACGAGGTGCACTTCCAGCAGCATGGCTCACGCTGCCGCATGTGGGTCCCGCCGGAGGTCAAGGATCCCATCCTGCTGCATCATCCCAGCCGTCACAGCGTCGGCTACTTTGGTGCCGTGCGTCTACGGGACGGTCAGTTCGCGTTTCGGCGCGAAGCGGACAAGTTCAACGGCGTTACCTTCGGCGCCTTCTTGGAGCAATTGGAAGATGTCAGCGCAGTCCAGGGACGGCGGGTGATCGTCATCACTGACAACGCCAAGTACCACCATGCCAAGCTCCACCAGGAGTGGCGAGAGGCCCATGCCAAACGGTTCGCGCTCGATTTCTTGCCGCCCTACAGTCCCGAGCTCAATCCCATTGAGCGGGTGTGGAAGCTGACGCGGAGACACTGCCTGCACAACCGCTACTTCGAGACGCTCGACATGGTTATCGAGGCGGTTGAGTCCACCTTCGCTGGGTGGGCTGAAGGCACCGAGACCCTTCGCAGATTATGCGCAATTATTTAAGTCGTCCTGTTTAGAAGGACCTTTAGGAATGCGAACCGAGCAGGGGGCAGCTGAAGCAGAGGGTGACGGAGCAGCTCGTCCCGCGCTACGACCCATTGCGGCGGCTCCGTTTCACGGCCTGGCTCGGCCGTTGCCAGCCCCTTGAGGACGCCCAGAACGACCTCCGGCGCATCCTTCCAGGTTGGTTCAGCCGCCGTGCTGATCGATGCCTCGCGGTGCCCGTACCGCTCCAGGAAGCTCTCGAGTCGAGACGACAACGCCTGGCCTTCTGGTAGGACCGCCAATGCGCCAGGCAGCTCATTGGGCTGGTGGCTGCTGAAGATACTGGCCAGGACGGTGTCGGACCGAATCAATGCCGCCAGGTCCTCGAGAGCTCGGTTCGTTTCGATCGTTTTGGTCTCGACGCCTGAGAGCAGGGCACCGAAGCGAGCGTTGCCACCAAGCGGCCTCAGCCCCAGCCGCAGCAGTCCCATAGCCAGGGCTGCTCGGGGAAAATAGCGACACCGCGGCTCGCCCGCAAGCGCAAATGGCAGTGCCAGCGCTTCATCCAACGTAGCCAGCAGGCCGTCCCATTCCAGACTGGCCGGGTCGCGCGCTTGCAGCCTGTGGGCGTGTGCCAGCGCTTCGACGAGCAAAGGGTCTTCTTGCCAGCGGGTGGGGTCATAACGGCGGACCATCCGCGCCAATCGCAGCGGCCCCGCGAGCAGCGCTGGCGTCGGCAGCATTGGAAACTGGCCGCTGAGCCGGACGACAACGCTGTCATCCAAGACAAAGAATTGATCGATCGGCCGAATCGCGAACCCGAGGAGCTCGAACACCGGCGTGATTGCCCGAAATATGGCGGGATCCCAGGCGCTCACGTCCAGCGGATAAGGCCGGACAGGGAAAATCTCGGCGGACATGGACCGGACCAGCCGCTCCACTCGCGTTCGTCTGGGCACCGGCTGGGGCAAAGCCGTGATTGACCTCGCCTGCAGGATGAACACCTTGCCCCCGGCCCAGGCCCACTCTATGTCCTGCGGACACCCGAAATGGTGCTGGATTGCGCTGCCCAGCCGCGCTAGGTTGCGCAGCGCTCGATCCGGCACGGCGGCTGACGGCTCGAGCCCGGCGCTCGCTGAAACGTGCTCTGTGCCGCCTTCAGGCCGCGGGCGCACGATCACCTCCCGTCGCCCGAGGCGTCGTTCGGCAATGCGCCATAGCCAGGCGCGCTTTCGCAGCACATAATGGTCGGGCGTCACCAGCCCGGACACCACCGCCTCCCCGAGCCCCGGGCTGGCGTCGACCACGATCTGGTCGCGCGCCCCGCTGACTGGATTGGCAGTGAACATTACACCCGCCGCTTCTGCCGGCACCATGCGCTGTACAACCGCGGCGAGCTTCACTGATTCCATATCGGTGCCCTGCCGCTCCCGGTAGGCGATGGCGCGATCGCTCCACAACGACTCCCAGCATTGCCGCACCGCGATTAACAGCGCTTCCTCGCCCGTTACATTCAAGAAGCTGTCCTGCTGGCCGGCAAAGGCAGCTTCGGGCAAGTCTTCGGCTGTGGCGCTGGAACGCACCGCGACCGCGCCTTGCCCCAGAGCGGAGTAGGCGTCCAGCACTACCCGTTCAATGGCCGTTGGAGTCTGGCCGCGCTCGAATGACGTCCGCATAATGGCGCCGCTGCCCTGCCCGGCCTGAAGCGCTGCGGCAATCGTCTCAGCGAGGCCGTTCTCTGCCACGAAGAGGTCGTAGGCGGCGGTTGGCACGACAAAGCCCGGTGGCACGGGCATGCCCGCGCGAATCAGCTCGCCCAGGTTGGCGCCCTTGCCGCCCGCCGTGGCGAGATCGCCGCGTCCTAGCTCATCGAGCGGGCAAACCAGCGGCCCATGGTCCGGCCCACCAGCGTTCTCGGCCGTGAGCGGCCGCAGCGGGACTGGCCGGCCTTCGGAGACGTCAGCTTTCACTGCCTCCGTCGCGTCGTTGTCCAACGTCACATTCGTATTCCGTGCCATCTTTCTGACTCTCCTCATGTGGTGCTGGCTCGTGCCGATGCCCGTTCATCTCGCCTCAGTTCGTTGGTCATGCGCGACAAGATGTCGAAGGCCGCGGCCACCGTTTCCAGCTCGTCATCGCTGAGGCGCTGCAGCGCCTCTACCAGGCGCTGGTTCCGCACCAGGAGCGCGCCCTCGATGAACGCCCGCCCGCCGTCCGTCAGATCGACCATCGTGATGCGGCGGTCGTCCGAATGCTCGGTGCGGGACAATAGCCGGCGCCGCACCAGCTGATCGACCACCGGGCTGACTGCCGGCGGGCTGATGCCCAAGCGCTCGGCCAGTTCGCTGACCGACAGTGGGCCGGCAGCCCGCAGCTGGAACAGGACCCGGGTCTGAGCCAGGGTGGTCGCCTCCGCGCCGCTGAGCCTGGTGCCGATGTGGGCGAACGCATCCTCGCGCATCGCCTCCTGCACGCTCAGAACCCGGTGGACGAGCTCCTGCCGCTGCCTATCACGCATACTACTTACATCGACCTATCAAATGATATATATTGCTTAATCATTAGGCAGTCTACTGCAAGCTCCAGAGGATGTCAACATGCGCACGCCCAAACGCAAACAGGCATTTGTCTCACCTGTTCGACCGCTTCCTACCGCCCCAAAAAAAGGCACGATCCGTCTACATGCCTGAGGATGGAACTGAATCCTGGATCCGGAAAACCCCCTATGATACTTTCGTGGCGGACATCGCCTGGCCTCCGGTCTATGACGAGACCTACTGCCCGCCGGCGGACCAGCGGTACTGGTCGCCGGAATTGGAAACGATGCCTCCAAGCGACCGGGAGCAGCTGATTGTCCAGAAGCTGCGCTCCGCGGTGTCCTGGGCCTACTGCCATTCCGACTTTTACCGCCGCAAGTGGGACGCCGCCGGCGTTAGTCCCGACAGCCTGCGCTCGCTCGACGATTTTCAGCGCTTCCCTGTCGTCACCAAACAGGAGCTGAGAGACGACCAGATCGAGCATCCGCCGTTTGGCAGCTACTTGTGCATCCCTCGAGATGAGGTGGCCCGCATCCATGGCACCTCTGGCACGACCGGTAAGCCGGCCGCATTTGCGATTGGACGCGACGACTGGCGGCGAATTGCCAACGCCCACGCTCGCATCATGTGGGGCATGGGCCTGCGACCCGGCGACACCATCTTCATCGCCTCGTTCTTCAGCCTGTACATGGGCAGCTGGGGAGCGCTTGCCGGGGGCGAACGCCTGGGAGCGACTTGCTTTCCATTCGGCGCCGGTGTGCAGGGCCACACCCTGATGGCTATTCGCTGGATGCTTGACGTGAAGCCGACGGCTCTCTATTCGACGCCCTCCTACGCCCTCCACATGGCTGAGGTTGCCCGCGGTGAAGGTGTCGATCCCCGCCAATTCGGGCTCCGCATCCTGTTCTTCTCGGGTGAGCCCGGCGCGTCCATCCCCGCCACCAAGCGGCACATCGAGGAGCTATATGGAGGCGTCTGCATCGACTCAGGCAGCACGGCCGAAATGTCGCCCTGGATGACCAACGGCGAGTGCAGCCAGCGCGCGGGCATGCACTTGTGGCAGGACCTCGTCTACACCGAGGTATGCGACCCGGTCACCTTCCAGCCGGTGCCGTTTGGTGGGGAGGGAACGCCCGTCTACACGCATCTGGAGCGCACCTCCCAGCCAATGATCCGGTTCCTATCGGGCGATCTCACTCGTTGGACGGACGAACCGTGCGAGTGCGGCCGAACCTACCCGCGTCTGCCGCGCGGCATTTACGGGCGCATCGACGACATGTTCATCGTCCGCGGGGAGAACATCTATCCGAGCGCCGTCGAGGACACGCTGCGGGCGATTCGGGGCTTCGGCGGGGAGTTCCGGATCGTCGTATCCCGTATAGACGCCATGGACCAACTGGTGGTTCAGGCCGAGTGCGATGAGGCGACTGCCGGAGCTGGCGCCGCCGCGCAGGAAGCTTTGGCGCGGGAGATGGACCTTCGGCTGCGCGCCGTGCTAGGTGTGCGGGCCCTGGTGAAATTGACTGTGCCTGGCGAACTGCCGCGGACAGAATTCAAAGCCCGTCGGGTGATCGACAACCGCGACTTGTATCGAGCTGCCGCCGCGAGTCGGGACTAAGGAGCGAATATGGCCGTTGCCGCGAACCCGTCCAAGCCTACACCCGTTCAGCTGGCCTTTGACGGTTGGTTCGAGGAGAGCTACGTCCCAGCGGTCGAGCAGCTGCCTGAGCGGAAACCCACTTTTGTTAACAGCTCCGGGATTGAAGTGAAGCCGGTCTACACACCGGATGACGTCGCCGGCCATGACTACCTGGAGCGGCTCGGCTTCCCCGGCAGTTATCCCTACACGCGCGGGCCGTATCCCACCATGTATCGAGCCCGGCCGTGGACAATGCGCCAGATCGCCGGCTTCGGCATGGCGGCCGACACCAACCAGCGCTTCAAGTTCCTGATCGCTCAGGGCCAAACGGGCATCTCCTGTGACTTCGACATGCCGACGCTGATGGGCTACGACTCAGACGACCCCAGGTCGGCCGGCGAGGTCGGCCGCGAGGGCGTGGCCATCGACACCCTGGCCGACGTCGAGGAGCTGTTCGACGGCATCGACCTCAGTTCGATCAGTGTGTCGATGACCATCAACCCCACCGCCTGGATCCTGCTGGCCATGTACGTGGTGGCGGCGGAAAAGCGCGGCATTCCCAAAGACAAGCTGTCAGGCACTGTCCAGGCCGACATCCTCAAGGAGTTCATCGCCCAGAAGGAATGGATCTATCCCGTCAGGCAGTCGATGCGGCTGTGCCGCGACGCCATCGTGTACAGCGTTCGCCACCTGCCACGCTACAACCCCATTAACGTCAGTGGCTACCACATCCGAGAAGCCGGCAGCACCGCCGTTCAGGAACTGGCGTTCACGCTTGCCGATGGCATCGCCTACGTTGAGGAAGTGCTGAAGCAGGGCATCGACGTGGACGACTTTGCGCCCCGGCTGGCCTTCTACTTCGTGTGCGACCGCAACTTCTTCGAGGAGGTCGCCAAGTTCCGGGCCGCCCGCCGTCTGTGGGCGCGCATTATGAAGGAGCGCTTCGGGGCGCGGAAGCCGGAGTCCATGCGTCTGCGCTTCCATTGCCAGACGGCGGGATCCAGCCTGGTATCGAGGGAGCCGCTCAACAACATCGCCCGGACCGCCATCCAGGGCCTGGCGGCGGTGCTGGGCGGCGCTCAATCGCTGCATACCAACGGCTGGGACGAAGCGCTGGCGATCCCGTCCGAGCATGCCATGCGCATCGCCCTGCGCACCCAACAGATCATCCTCGAGGAGACCGGAGCGGCCGACACGATCGACGGCATGGCCGGCTCGTATTACCTGGAGAGCCTGACCGATCGGCTGGAGGCCGAGGCCCAGGACTATCTGGACCGTATCGACGCCATGGGCGGGACGCTGGGAGCGCTCGAGCAAGATTTCTTCCAGCTGGAGATTGCCAACTCGGCCTGGGATGTCCAACGCGCCAAGGAGCAAGGCGACTACGTCTATGTGGGCGTGAACAAATATCGCGATCCGGCCGCGGACAGCGAGCAGCCGCCGGCCACGTTACACACCGTGGCGTTGGACATCGAGCAGCGGCAGATCGCCAAGCTGCAGCGCGTGAAGAGCGAGCGTGATAACCAGGCCGTCACGAAAGCCCTCACAGCGCTGCGCGAAGTGGCGCGCGATCCCGATGCCAACCTCATGTCGCCGACCATCGAGGCCGTTCGGGCTTACGCCAGCGGCGGCGAGATCGTGAACGCGCTGGTCGAGGAATGGGGACGCTACATTGAGCACGCCGTCTACTAACGGGCCGCGCATTCGCGTCTTGATGGGCAAGGTGGGACTGGACGGGCATGATCGCGGCGTGAAGGTGGTCTGTCGGGCGCTCCGTGATGCCGGTATCGAGGTCATCTACACCGGCCTGCACCGCACTCCGGAGGATATTGTCGATGCCGCCATCCAGGAGGACGTGGACCTGATCGGCATCAGCGTGTTGTCGGGCGCGCACATGCACATCTTTCCGCGTGTCATGGACGTCCTACGTGAGCGGAAGGCCGACGACATCACCGTCTTCGGTGGCGGTGTCATCGGTCCTGGTGACGCGGTTCAACTGAAGTCCGCCGGCGTCGCCGAAGTTTTCGGGCAAGACAGCTCTCTGCAGGCGATTGTGAACTGGGTTCGAGCTCATGCCCGGAAGTCCCTCGCCGCCGGCTGATCGATGCCGTCCCGTCATCCGCTGCCCAAGCTCAACAGCTCGAAGATCGAAGACTTCCGGAACCTACGCGAGCTGGTGACGGATCGGCTTCGCGACGCAATCGCTCTGGGTGAGCTGAAGCCTGGGCAGGTGCTGCGGCAGGAGGCGCTCGCCGCCGAGCTCCGGGTTAGCCGCCAACCGATTCGGGAAGCGGTGAGGGTACTGGAGCACGAGGGCCTGATCGTGCGTCACGGGCGCTCAGGCCTCATGGTGGCGCCTCTCACCAGGACGGAAATCAGGGACCTGTACGAATTCCGCGCGGTACTCGAGCAGCTCGTTGCCGAGCGTGCGGTGAATGGACTCAGCCCCGACCAAATCCTGACCATCGAAACCATCTTCCGCCATGCCGAGGATGCTCTTTCGGCGAGGGACGAGGCACGGCTCATCGAGCTCGACCGTGCGTTTCACTCGGAGCTGTACATAGCTTCCGGGAATGCCGTGGTACGCGACACGCTGGCACGTCACTGGACGGACCTAGCGCGCGCAATGCGCATCGTGCTCGAGGTACCCGGCTACCCCGAGCGGGCCTGGCAGGAACACAAGGCCATCTTCGCAGCTCTTACGAGGGGGGACGTCGAGCGGGCCCGGCGACTCTCGGCGGAGCACTCCAGAAGCGCTGGGGCTCATGCTCTCGAGTACATGGAACAGCACCCGGATGAGGAATTGAAGGCCGAGGAAGCTTCCGCCTGAGGAGGTCGATCCCGTCTAGTTCGCGTCGTAGGTCGCGGGTACCGGCACCTGGTGGCCCAAGGTGATCTCGCGGCGCTCGAGGGCAGATTGGACGATCGCCAGGCAGGCTTCCAGCGTGGCCAGGCCCCAGCGCCCATCATGAAACAGCGGCTTGCCGAGGACCACCGACTCGTACAGCTCGTCCAGCTCCCCGCGGCGCTCGCTGGCGAACGTCTCGCGTCCGCTGCCAAGGGCGACCTCGCGCATGCCGTCGTCGTTGTACACGTACAGCCCGTCGGCCGAGTGGCGGATGTCGCCGCGCTCGCATGACACGATGACGACGCCCAGGTCGAGCGGCACCCAGGCCTGCCGCTCGCCACGGAAGACCTCATTCTCGCGGCGGCCTCCAATACGCAGCTCCTGCTTGTCGCGCGTCTCCTGTCGCCGCCCCTCGCGCAGCGCCTTGCGAATCTGCACGCGCTCCTCCGCGGTGTAGATGACCTTCGTGCTGCCCCAGGGCACCAGCTCCGAGGCAACGAAATAGCCGTAGCCGTTGTGCATGATGGTGCACGGCGTGCCGTCGGTGAACTCCAGGTAGGCGGTGTAGTAGCCTGGGCACGAGCGCGGCGCGAACCACTGGCCGGTGGCGGCCCGAACGCTGCGCAGCAGACCACCACCCAGCAAGCGAACGGTATCGACCTGGTGTGGCGTCTGACGGTTGACCAACCCACCGCCTTTTTCGGGATCGAGCTCCTCGGCTGTCCGGGGCCGAAGCATCCAGTCCGAATAGGACCAGATGTGCACGGCACACAGCGGGCCAAGCTCACCAGAAGCGATGATCCTGCGCATCGCGCGGATGGGCATGGTAAAGCTCTGCGTATGGCCTGCGAGTAGCTTCACGCCCGCCTGGTCAGCGGCCTCGATCATCATCTCAGCCTCCTCGATTGAGATGGCCATGGGTTTCTCGACGACCACGTGCTTACCATGGCGGGCGGCCAAAATCGCGTGCTCGGCATGGAACTGGTTGGGCGTCGAAACCCACACCGCCTCCACATTCGGATCCGAGCACAGGCCCTCCGCGCTGTCGTATGTCTTGGCCTCGGGGTAGCGCTGCTGAAAGCGCTCCAGCGTCTGCGGCACGACGTCGGCACAGGCGGCGAGATCGATTTCGGCCATGGAATCCATCGCCGGCAACATCTCCGCGGCGCCCACACCCACGCCGATGATTCCCAGCCGAAGTCGTCTGTCTGACATTCGGGCAATCTATCATTTGGGCCAGGAGAGCATGAATGCTGACTGCGCCAGCCAATGAGCGACTAACCCACATCGGGCCGGGCACTCCCATGGGCGAGGTGATGCGCCGCTACTGGTTTCCGGTAGCCACTGTCTCGGACCTGGACGGAGAGCCTGTTCGGCCGGTGAAAATCCTTGGCGAGCAGCTGGTGCTGTTCAGGACCGAGGAGGGAGCCCTCGGACTCATCCAGGAGCGCTGCCCGCACCGCGGTGCGTCGCTGGCCTACGGCATTCCTGAGGAGGGTGGCCTGCGCTGCTGCTATCACGGCTGGAAGTACGATCGGCAAGGCCACTGCGTCGACCAGCCAGGCGAGGGGCCGGAGAGCAGCTTCAAGGAGAAAGTCTGCGTTCAGGCTTATCCGATACAGGAGCTGGGCGGGCTCATCTTCGCTTACCTGGGGCCAGCGCCGGTGCCGTTGCTGCCGCGCTGGGATCTTCTGGTGCGGGAGGACCTAGAGCGAGAGATTGGCGTCACGGAGCTGCCGTGCAATTGGCTGCAGACGATGGAGAATTCCGTGGACCCGGTTCATCTCGAGTACCTTCACGGCAGGTACACGAACTACCGGCTCAAGAAGCAGGGCAAGCCTCCCGCAGCCAAAGTTCGGCATCATCAGAAAATTCGATTCACGGTATTCGAATACGGCATTTCAAAACACCGGCTGCTGGACGGCGATACCGAGGACAGCGATGACTGGCAGATTGGCCATCCTATTCTGTTCCCCAACATCCTGGCCGTGGGCGACCACCGCACGCCTGAGTTCCAGTTCCGGACCCCCATCGACGACACGCACACACTCATCTTCTGGTATTGGACCCGCTCCCGGCCGGCCGGCATGGGCCCTCAGGACCCGCACGATATCCGCGTCTGCGAGAACCCCTATAAGGAAGAGAACGGCGCGCTGATCGTTGACACGCTTAACGGCCAGGACATGATGGCCTGGGTGACGCAGGGGCCAATTGCCGATCGCACCAATGAGCGGCTGGCCACAACCGATAGCGGGGTTATTCTGCTGCGCAAGCTACTCGAGGAGCAGATTGAGCGCGTTGAGCGCGGCGAAGACCCAATCGCCGTCGTTCGCGATCCGGCCAAGAACAGTCCGATGATCGAGGTGCCCCGCGAGCGCCGCGCGTTCTATGTGGTGGGCAACTTCGTCGATACCTCGTCGGGGGCGGTCCCCACAGCCCAGCGCGGGCTCTAGCCGCCCCGGCGCTTGCCGACCGTCTGGCGCACGAAATCGATGATCTCAGTTCCGCTGGCGCCAGGCAGGAAAATGCGTGCGACCCCCTGCTCTTCGAGCCACTGAATGTCCTTGGGCGGGATGATGCCGCCGCCGAAGAGAACGACGTCGTCGAGACCATGTTCGCGCATCAGCTGCGCGGTCTCCGAGAACAGGTGCTTGTGCGCGGCCGAAAGCACACTCAGGCCGATCGCATCCACGTCTTCTTGGAGCGCGGTGTTCACAATCGATTCGGGGGTCTGATAGAGGCCGGTGTAGATCACCTCAAAGCCGGCGTCGCGAAGGATCCGCGCGACCACCTTTACGCCACGATCGTGGCCATCCATGCCGGCTTTGCCCACGAGGACCCGGATTGGGCGGTGTGATTCCAAGCTAGACCTGCCCAATGAGAGCTCTACGTACTCCTCGTTGTCAATCCAAGGCATCATACCGGGCACATTGGAGGCGACGGCTCATTCGCCGGACCTCGCTCTTCGAGGGCTTTTGACAATGACGGGCACAGCTATCGAGCTGTACGTGGCGCTCACATGAGTTTCGCTGCGGGTTGGGCAAGCAGTACGATGTGACACCGTGAACATGTGGTCCAAGGGTCTCCCCGCCCTAGCCCTATCGCTTGGCCTGTTTGGCGCCGCCTGCGGTGGCTCGGCCAGTCCTGTTGGCGGCGCGCCAGCGGCCGCATCCCCGACGACTGGCGCCGCCGCGACCAGCGCCGCGCCGGCGTCGACCAATGCCGCGGCCTCCTCTGCCCCGTCGGCGTCGACCAATGCCGCGGCCTCCTCTGCCCCGTCGGCTTCGGCCGCGGGTGCGCCAACCGAAGTGAAGATCGGGCTTTCCACTCCCGTCCCGGAGGATCTTCCCCTCTGGATGGCGAAGGACAAGGGCTTTGACCGCAACAACGGCCTGAACTTCACACTGACAACTTTTGAGGGCGGTTCTAAGGGCCTCGAAGCGCTC